>Ga0272444_10003978_pt1 | contig 13159 bp, 13 predicted proteins | sample SSMForm13_FD_201033 | JGI IMG/M metagenome (GOLD analysis project Ga0272444, IMG submission 201033) | Marine sediment archaeal communities from Little Sippewissett salt marsh, Falmouth, MA, United States - SSM-Form-13 | ecosystem: Environmental > Aquatic > Marine > Wetlands > Sediment ...
GAAAAATCTCCGGGATAGTATATGCCGTCTGGTCAACGGAAACAACGTTCTCAATAGATATTTATAACCAAATTAAGGCCAAATATGAAATTACCTCTTGCGTTTGAAGATAGTATCTACGGGATTGTCGGCGGAAATTTCATCGACCTTGCGGCCGCTTATATCGAAAATCTCGATTCGTAGAGACGCAAATTTTTGCTTCTCTACGGAAGGCGCATCAATCGCAAATCTCATCGACGAATTGAACGGGTTGGGGTAGGCGGAGAGGGCGATGTTACCCGGGCGCGCGGCGGGCGGGTTTTCCTCGATACCGGTGTAACCGAGGGAATCGGTTTTGATGAGATAGACATCACCGTCGCCGGCCCCAAAAGAATACGTATATCCTGCAATGATATAACCGCTATCGCTTGTTTGGGCAACACAGTATCCGCAATCTCCGCGTGGCCCTCCCAGAATTCTTGTCCAAATCGTATCACCTATCGCATTGGTTTTAATCAATAAAACGTTACCAGTATCATAGGCCAGTGACACACCACATATAATGTAACCGCCGTCAAATGTCGGGGCAACGCAATACCCAATTTCACAATACGATCCTCCATAATACCGTGTCCAAACAGTATCCCCCAGTTCATCGATTTTTGCTATAAGAACACCCGTTCCGCAGAGAATGTAACCTCCATCGGAAGCCCTTATGACTGATCTAAATTCCGAACCTCCGAGGTATTCGCCCCAAATTCGCTCCCATTCAAATTCTCCGAGAGAATCCGCTTTCATCGCATAGGGGCAATATAACCAAGGGGACCCGTTATCGCTCATGCCGCAGGCGATATAACCTCCGTCAGGTGTTTTTGTAACTGAATATAACTCATCGAGAATCAATCCTCCATCATAAGTATTAGTCCAGAGCGTATCTCCGAATGAATTTATTTTCATTAAATATGAATCTTGATCGGGCCCACAACCTCTATGACCAGCGATAATATACCCCCCATCGAAGGTTTCGTCGATACTATTAGAGCTTTCTCCACAAGGGCTATCATACATGCGAGACCAGAGGGTATCTCCCCTATCGTTTAATTTCAATACATATGGATGGCTACCTTCGCTTGGCGTAAAAGATCTGGTTGTGGCTGCAATAACAATTTCATCAGAATCTGTTAATACAAGATCAAAAGCTGCATCTTCTTCAGAACCGCCATATGTTCGGGACCAAAGAAGGTTCCCATTCCCATCCGTTTTAATGACGTAAACATCGTATGTAGGGCCTGGTCCCAACGAGTAACTACCCACCACTACGAAACCACCGTCGCTCGTTTCTTTGACTGCCCTACCCGCCTCATAGTTAATTGTGCCATAGGTGCGTTCCCAGCCGGCGAGGGCGCAAACCGCCAAACATAGTAATAGCAATGCCTTAAGTGTGGTTTTATTCATCGAAATATCCTCCGAATCCCGCAAAACACGGAGAAAACGGTTCATAAATTGCAACTTTATGAGTAATCGTTGCATCCTTACGCATAATCTTTTCAACTTTGCGAGTAATCATTTCGACATTATGCATAATTATTGCAATTCTCTGTCTAATCAATTCGACCCTGCGCTCAATCGGTTCGACGCTGCGTATAATCATGTCGACCCTGCGCTTAATCTGTTCGACACTATGTATGATATGCGAAACATATTCATTAGAAACGTTCAAATATTAACCATAGTGTTTCAATTTCAGTGCCAAGCGTTGCATTATCTAATATATAAAGAGCATATTATGAAACAATCGTTTCTATTAATGGCAAATTAGTTTCATCATCTTTATATGGGACGCGGTGTTTTGTTTATCCTGTTGCGAAGTTTATCGAGCGTATTGTTATTATCGAGAGGATCGTCGAACGGGAGGCGCAGTTTCCCGGATTCCGCGTCGTAATCGGACGGTTGATTTCGCTTTCGTCTGACAGTTACGTGGCAGTCGAAGACGTCGAGAATCTTGTTCAGCGCGGCAATCGAGCCTTGACTGCAACCGCGCAAGATTTTCGATAGCGTAGTCCGCGAAAAGCCAGATAGCCTGGCGAGTTCAGCCTGTGTCATGTTGGTTTCTTCCATCAAGCACTTGATAAAAGTCGATATTTCGCTCATGTTTCCCCTTTCGCTATTTCAAATATACAACTCGGCGCGAGGTTTCGCAACCGCCGAATCTCGCGCGGATGAGATAGACGCCTGAGGGGAGGGCGGGGGCTGGCTGCCACCGGTATGCACCGGAGGTGTTCGTGCTCGACGGCTTCGCCGACTCGCTTCCATTCGCGGGGATTTCGGCAACGATGCGCCCGTTGATGTCGAAAATTTCGATTTCTGGATTCCGGGTCAAGCCCGGAATGACATTTAACGAAATCGTTACCGCGCCGTTGAAAGGATTTGGGTAAAGCGATAGGCTTATTTCATCCGGGCGGTCAACTACGACTATTCCGGTCGAGGAATCGTGTATCATGACGGCGAGATTGCCCACCAGAGTGTTTCTGATATTGCCTTTGTTCGATATCACGAGCCAGTGTGGCGTGTCACCTATCGGTGTTTCGATAGCACCATAATCGCATTGATCCGCGATAGCCAGGACTTTTAATGTGCTCCCCGCCTCGAAAAGCGCAAACTGAGAATCGGTTATGGCGGCCATCGTGAAACCATAAGCGTCGTCCTCCACCCAGCGCAGGAACTTGGCATCGATGGACATAAACGGCGCATCGTATTTAATAAACTCCCCTACAGGCTGAATTCTCGCGCCGAGCCATGCATCAGGCGTAGTGGTTGGGATTTCTTCCGTCCACGTGTAGTCGGGCAACGTGGCAGCTATTGTTTTGTGACGGCTATAATTGGTGCCGCCCAATGGAAGCGTTACAAGATTATCAACGTAGCCCGGGGCCGGGTTCGTGCCGATATCGGACTCCGCCCGCCAGAACATCTGGTGGGCGTTGCCGACGACAGTGTAGCACTCTCCCCGGCTGTTGGTGTGCATCATGACATCGTAATACAGAGCGGTATCGCCGTAAATCCAGTTTTCCATAGCGATAACGGCGTTTGCGCCGTCTATCGGGCGGAAAAGTGCGTCGCGAATAAGCATGTTTATTGTTGATAGGGCATGGCTGTAACGCTCGGTCACTGGCGTATGCCAGCTTTTGCCGTCGTGACGATAGACCGTGCCGAACTCTTTACCCCAGCCATCCTGATACATGAATGAGTTGTCGATATTCCCGAATTCGCAATGCGACCATCGATAGCCGTTATAGAATTCGTTCCAAACGTGGTCGGAGCTTATGGCTTCGATGCAGACGCATGGAATCAGACCCACTCGGGAAGCCGCGACTCGCATGTCGGAGTGCTCGCCGCAACGGCCCTTGTGCTTGGCGTATATTCTTACGGGTTGAACCGGCCGCTCGGCATCGGAATCGAATATCAGGCAATTCGCGATCCACTGGGACATTATGCCGATTGCGCCGTTATCGGTAATGTTGTTTTGACGGCCTTTCCAGAGACAATCCGTTGCCATAAGGGAATCGCCGAGCGCCCAGCATTCGAAATCGCCGGTCGTGTCGGCAATGTCCCAAAAATAGCTTCGCCAGAACTCCCCCGACCACGGATCGACGATATCGCCCGTAACAGGGTATATATACGCAGGCTGTTCGTCGCTGATTTTCGGGAACATGACGTGCAGATAGTAAATCTCCGGGTCAATCTCGACGGTTGAGAAAGTTACGAGGTTCGTATCTGTAGTGTAATAATGTGCCGTCGTGTAGTGGTCCGGTCCGCCGGGAGTGCCGTAATCGACAAGCTCGACGTAATTTAGAAAAGTGTCCGCCATATAGCAGTATTGGACATTCAATGGTAATAAGTAATACATCTCCGCCATCTCGAGAATCTCCGGGGCGAGATTTGCAAGGCAATAATACAGCTCGTCCAACCAGAGGGGATCGGCCTCGGAAAGCATTAAATCGTAGTATTCCGCCATATAGTGAGAAATCCCCGCGAGGTTGACCCTGAGCTGATCCTGCAGAAATTGTGGGGCGCTTAATATCCACGGGCTCAGGAGTGAATCGATATCGTCCCAAACCGGCGCGGTGTAGCCGAGTGTTCCGGCATCGGCATCCACGTAAATCGCCTGCCACTCCCCCGGTCTAAGAACCACTTTAACGAAAACCGAATCGAGAGTTGTCGTGAAAACCTCTGAACGTTTGTAGGTAACGATATTGTCCGGTTGTAGCGTTCCTTCATCGAGGATTTCCGCGGCATCCCCGATCTGCAAACGCTCGTCGCGGGTTCGCATCGTTATACCGCGCTGATCCGCAAACGTAACAAGAGCTAGAACGGTCAGCAACATAAGAGTCATCCAAACGCGCATTTTATCCTCCCGATTCGTGAACGATTTTATCTAATAAAGTTACCGTCCGGAGTTACTCGTGTCAAGTTCGATCTCAATAAAAAAGCCCCGCATAAACGGGGCTTTGGAGTTTATTCGAGTGGTCTATTGGCCAAAGCCTTCTAAAGTCTCGACCAAATCGGGATATTTTTCATCGGCAACGTTGAGCATTGTGTTGAAATACGCCTGAAAGGTTTCTTTAGACATACCGTCATCGATTGGGAGAGTATGGCTGTAACGGAGTTCGCCATCGTCAATATCCCACTCGAACTTGCCGAAAGTCAGGTCCCAATTCTGGTTCATCAAGTAAGTGAGCATGGAAACGGACGCGTCGTTGTCCAATGGCAGACTGAGATACTGCGCAACGTAGATATACAGGATGTCCAGCGATTCGAAAAGGAGAATGTTAATATCGAAAACGCCGTTATCTCCGCGGATTTTCAGATTAATCCTCTCCGATACTTTACCCTCGGCACCCTGTGTCGAGACCTTATCGTATTTATAGCCAAGGTCGGTTACGAATTCGCCCACTTTGTCGATTGTAATGGGATAAAAAATCTCATTCGGTGGTTTGCGGCAGAATGCACTTCCTGCAACTAGTAGCGCGGCAATTAAAAGAATAAGGATCGCTTTTTTCATTTTTTTCCTTCCGATTTCGGTCGATTTCGGTTTGTTGTTACTTTTTATACCATAACTTCTCGTGAAACCTCCCGCAAGTATTTTCTTTAAGGAATAAAAAAAACGCATTCCTATCCCCTAAAAAAAAACTTGCGCGCATCTAAAGCGTTTTTTATTATTGCGCAGTAACCGGGGTGCCTCGAAAATTATTGGGCTGAGATTATACCCGTCGAACCTGAATCGAATCATACCGGCACAGGAAGCTACTTCCTCTCCGACATGATTAAAAAAAATGGGAGCATTATGCTCGATTGGAAAAAAAAATTCGCTTTAAACCTCGAGGCAGTGCGGGAAAAACACCCGCTGGTCCACAATATCACAAATTTCGTGGTGATGAATTCCTCAGCGAATATCCTTCTCGCGCAGGGAGCTTTTCCCGTGATGGCTCACGCAATAAACGAGGTCGAGGATATGGTTGCGCTGGCAAACTGCCTCGTGCTCAATATCGGCACGTTAACCGACGAGTGGGTCGATGCGATGATCGCGGCGGGCAAAAAAGCGAATTCGCTCGGTATCCCCGTTGTCCTCGATCCTGTGGGCGCGGGTGCGACGCCGCTTCGCTCACGCAAGACCATGGAAATTCTCGACAGTGTTCAAATCGCGGTTATTCGGGGTAACGCTTCCGAGATAAACGCGCTCGTGGATTCCGAGGGCAAGACACGCGGAGTGGACGCAATCCACGGCGTGGACGATATTATCGAGGGCGCAAAATCTCTTGCGACGCGAAGAAATGCGATTGTTGCAGTATCAGGCAAACGCGATTTAATTACCGACGGTAAACGGATTGTGCGTGTGGGCAACGGCGTCGCAATGATGGGCGCTGTAACCGGCACCGGCTGCGGCCTTTCCGCGACTGTGGGCGCATTTATCGGCGCTAATGAAGACCAGTTTGGAGCCACCGTTGCGGCATTCGCTTTCTATGGGCGCGCCGGAGAAGTAGCGGGAGGTAATTCAACCGGGCCGGGGAGTTTCGAGGTCGCGTTCAAAGACGCGCTTCATTCGCTTTCATCGGCAAACACCGATGGATTGGATATCACGGAGTTATGATCGATTACTCGCTATATTTTGTCACCGACGAACGCTTCTGTGAGGGTAAATTCGAGGAAACAATTGCTGCCGCAATTCGCGGTGGAGTTTCAATTGTCCAGCTTCGGGAGAAAGACCTGGAAACTGGCGCGTTTTATGAAAGGGCGCGTGCGCTCGGGGAAATAACGAAGGCATCGGGAATTCCGCTTATTATCAACGACCGCATCGATATCGCCCTCGCCGTGCAGGCGGATGGCGTGCATCTGGGGCAAACCGATATGCCGATCGGCATAGCGAGAGCTTTACTCGGCCCGGATTCGATAATAGGCGTATCCGTATCGACTATCGAGGAAGCGGTTGTGGCTGAACGCGACGGCGCGGATTATCTCGGTATCAGCCCCGTTTTTACGACGCCGACAAAAACCGACATAAGCGCCCCGCTCGGTCTGGATGGCATCGAACAAATCCGACATCGCGTGAATATCCCGATGGTTGGAATAGGCGGAATAAAAATTAATAACGCCGAAAATGTTCTGCGCGCGGGTTGCGATGGAATCGCCGTTGTCACTGCGATAATGGCGTCCGACGACCCGGAAAAAGCATCGAGAGAATTAAGAAAAATTGTTGACCATATTAAATTTGAGAAGAGAGGTTGAAATGGAAAAACTGATCGCTGCCTGCGGATTGGATTGCTCGAAATGCGAGGCTTATATCGCGACGATGAATAACGACACCGAAGCCCGTGCGGAGGTGGCCCGCAAGTGGAGCGAGATGTTCGGCGCAAATTGCGAACCGGAGGATTGCATCTGCGAGGGTTGCATGCAGGACGGTCTGCTGAGCACAGCCCATGCAACGTCTTGCGAAATACGTCTCTGCGCATCGGAACAGGAAGTCCCGACTTGCGCGCATTGCGAAGATTATATTTGCGAGCGGTTACAGCACTTTCTGGACTTCGTTCCGGACGTAAAGGAAACACTGGACAAAATCAGGGCGGAAGAAGTCTGATATGATTTTCGATTTCAGATTGAAGATTGCAGATTTAAGAACTCCTTGTCCATCAGTATTTCCGTCAGACCTGTAGGATTAGCATTTTAATTTTGTAATACTTCAAATAGGAAGCGATCTGACCTCAGCAGACCGCAGATATTTGGTTTTAGTCCATTGCCGACAGGCGACCGCGAAGTCGCCTGCATAATTTAGCCTATTGCGTGGGATTATTTTAAGAGGACAATCGAAGCGCTTCGGCCGGAGTTCGTTTCACGGATAAGGTAAATTCCCGACGGCAAATCGGCGCCATTGTCATCCCTTCCGGCCCAAACTACGTTCGAGGATTTTTTAACGGGCATCGCATAAACCAACCTGCCGGAGACATCGTATATTTCGATGTCTTCGCGCGCTTCAATCGAACATGTGCTGTTGAACGGATTCGGATATACCCGCAATTTCGTGGCTTCCGGGATTTTTCGGTTCTCCCCGATTGTCGATGGTTTATCGAGATAGGACATCGCTGCCCGCAAAACGTTACTTGCCGAGTTCGGGAAAATGTCGTCGATTATCCCGCCGAATAAAAACGAGGTAATAGCGGAACGGTATGAACCGCTGTCATAAAAAACCATGCGCCCTGTTGCCGCGAGCGGCCCCGGCAATGTGTCCTGGCTCCATGCGGCAACGTAGGCCGTTGTTTCCGTCACGGTGAATTCGTCGAGATAGTTATCCGCAGCGCTATTTAAGGCATATTCAACTTCCATATCCAACCAGAAATCGCTTGCATCACCGTATAAACGGGCGATGTTGCCGTCCGGCTCTGCGGCGCGACCATAGGACTCGTAAACCGCGCCAAACATGTTAAAAAAGGACGTTCCAGTCGCCGTGCCACCGGCATAATCCGGGCCGCCATCCGGGGCAATCCAAAGGATGCGACCATCGTCGTCAAGCCATGACGCGAGAATACTCAAACCGGCATCCGGAACGACAGAATGCGCGGTCGATTCGCGAACTGCCGTCACAAAAACGACGAACGTATATGGCACGAGATCGAGCGAGCTAATGTCCGGATTTTGTTCCGTTATTTCGTATGTATAGCCCAGAAAATCGAGCAGGTCGGCGATTTTCCGCTCCTCCCCCGTCGTATCGCCCACGAAAGGCCGCGAACCGGAATCGTAATCGATAATGAGGACATCGGGGGGTGGCGAGGTTTCTAAGACAAAATTGAATATCGTATCCGACACGATCCATACCCATTGCGTTTCCTGAGAGTAGCCCGGCGCGCCGGCACGCATTGTGTAAGTGCCCTCGGAAATGCTGTCGAATCGGAAATAGCCGTCCGTTCCTGTAGTATCGGCCTTATCCGATATCGTTACTATCGCGCCTGCCAGCGGCATCAGAGGATCGCCGATAGAAACGGTTCCCGCGACCTCGAAAGCGAGGGAGTCCGGCAGCGTGTGCCATACGACCGTATCGCTTACGTAGTTACTCGGCGTTTCGAGATCATAGGCCGAGAGAATGCATGTTACGTCGCTATCCCAGCCAAAATCGAGCACAGGATCATAGTTGACCGCGTAACCTCCCGCGAAAGAATCTGTTACGACAAGCCACGAATAATCGATTCCATTGATTATAAGCTGAATCGATTCCCTATCGACGCCGGTGCCGTCATCGCGAACCTCGCAATAAATATCGGTTTCCCTCGGGACATCGATAGCGCCATCCGCAGGCGACCACGCCGAGACATAAGGCGGTATCGTGTCATCTCCCGCTGGGACAGTCCATCGGAAAGCGATATTGTAGCCCATCGGCACGACGACCAACGGCGTAGTTCGCATATCGATCCATGCAATCGGCAGAGAATCGACATGGTGAACGCTCAACTCGAAATCGCCATCCGAAGGGACGGAATCCGTGAGCCAGGTCGCGGTGGAAAGGGGCATATTCTGGAAAACCAATTCCCATTCGTGCCCGGAGGTGCGGTTGTTGCGAACATCCACACTAAGCGCGGTGACGAATGTTCCGGCAACGGGAAAAAATACGGTAGTGTCGCTACTACTCACAATCAGGGGCAGATCGTGCAGGATATCGTAGCCGTCGGTTGCGCCGTCCGCAGCCCCAAAAGCGCGGACAAAAATCGTCGTGCCGGGGGCCTCGACGGAAAATCCCAATCGCCAATCCTCCTGCGCGAAAGCTATTATCGGTAATAAAACGAGTATCAGAAAAATCTTTTTCATTTCATCCTCCATAATTTTTTCAAATATAAACATCGAAGCCGGGGATAACAAGCGAAAGATGTCCGTTGAATAGCCTTTTTAGCTTGCTTTGGCCGAATTCGCAGTTAAATTGCCTGTATGGCAGTTATCGGTATAACAACAACCGTGCCGCAAGAAGTTATCTGGGCTTCGGGAAATATCCCCGTCGACCTGAATAACGTATTCGTTGCATCGCCGCTGCGCGAAAGTTTTCTGTCCCGCGCCAATCGCGACGGCTATCCGCGAACGGTCTGCCCGTGGATCGCCGGAATTTACGGCGCGGTCGTCGAGACGAAATCTATCGACGCGCTCGTAGTCGTCACGCAGGGGGATTGCTCGAACACGCACGCTTTAGCCGAAACTCTCGAGGACGCCGGAATCGATATCATCCCTTTCGCCTATCCCTACGATGGCGACCAAACACTGCTTCGCGCGGAAATCGAGCATTTTTCGGAAAAACTCGGCGCGACTATGGACGACATCTTAAAATGGTTCTACCGCTTGCGTAAACCGCGCAAACTCGTATCCCGCATGGATGAAATGACATGGCGCGAAAACCTCGTCACCGGGCGCGAAAATCACCGATGGCTCGTTGCGTCGTCGGATTTCGATGGCGATATCGAAGCCTACTCGCGCGAATTAAGCAAGTTTATCGACACCGCCACGACAAGACAACCCCGCGAAAATTGCCTGCGACTCGGCTATATCGGCGTGCCACCGATTTTCCCGGACATCTACGACGAGGTCGAAACGTTTGGCGCGCGTGTCGTTTTCAATGAGACCCAACGCCAGTTCTCGCTGCCATTCCCGGACGACGGTTTTATCGAGGCCTATGCGAAATATACATATCCAGCAAGCGTTTTCAGGCGGATCGAGGATATTCGACGCGAAATTGCGCGGCGCGAATTACACGGGATAATCCACTACACGCAAAGCTTCTGTTTCCGCCAAATAGAAGACCTTTTGTTCAGGCGGCATCTCGATGTCCCTGTGCTCACACTCGAAGGCGAAAACAGCTTTGAAATCGACGAGCGCACGCGCGTTCGGCTCGAGGCGTTTATCAGAATGCTCGAGGAGAGATTATGAGCGAGAAAATCGGTATCGATCTCGGAAGCAGATCGGTGAAAATCGCTATTGCGAAAGAATCTACGGCTATCGAACTTTTCGATTACGACTCGATTTTTTTCTATGACGAATTCGGTTCGCCGAAAAAAGACGGTTTTAAACTTGATTTGCGCCGTTTGGGTTTGGGCGACGACGCCAGTATTTACGCCACCGGATACGGTCGCAACGCGCTGAATATTGCAGGGGCTAAAGTTGTCCCGGAGATTCAAGCGCACACGCGCGGCGCGATATATCAAACCGGCTTTTCCGATTTCACGCTAATCGATCTCGGCGGGCAGGACAGCAAAGTCATTTCCGTGCGCGATAGCGTCGTTTTCGATTTCTACATGAACGATCGATGCGCGGCCAGCGCCGGGCGCTACCTCGAAAATATGGCTAAAGTTTTAGGACTAACCCTCGCCGAACTGTCGAGTTATTACGATAACCCTGAACCGCTAACGACGATTTGCGCGGTGTTTGGCGAAAGCGAACTGGTCTCGAAAATCGCGCGCGGCGTTGCGAAAGAACGACTCGCGGCGGGTGTCAACGCCCAGATTATTCGGCGCATAGCGGGGCCACTCGAATCCCGCAAGCCGAAAAGGATAGTGCTCGTCGGTGGCGTGGCGCTCAATGGAGCCATCGCGAAGCTGCTGGCAGCCGCCTATAGTGTCCCGGTGATAATCCCGGAGCACCCGCAACACAACGCCGCCCTCGGCCTCCTCGCCCCGGGTCGGCAAGCGCCGACAGGCTAAGGTGCTCAACCGTTGGCACGCTGTGCGCTACGTCCTTCGGACGCGCACATCCTACGGACCCTTCGGGTCGCGCCAACGGATTCTTTTCGGATCGGCAATGCCGACGGATGTTTGTGCTCAACCGACTTCGTCGGATTCGCTTCGGCGGGCGATTATTCTACTTGACATTCCCCATATAATTGCTTTATTTTGTTTTTACCATGACACCACAAAGCCAAATCCCCGCAATAAACCCGACGAGAAATCTCGTATGCCCCGCCCGTAATTGCGGGGAGGCCGAAGGGCGACGCGGCAATCTCCCTGCAAACTATAAAAGGTCGAGCGTCTCGCTCGACACACGGCGAGACGCCGTGCCTTTTAATAAAGGGAGATTTCTCCCTGCGGTTCGAAATGACAGTGGGAAGCCGGTTCGAAATGACACCCCGCCGCCCACGATTACAAAAACGAACTCGACCCTGAGCACCTTAAAGAAAGGATAGATAATGGGAATCTTCGATATTTTTAAAAAGAAACCTACAATAGAGCAAAAAAAGAAAGAAGCAAGGGAAGAGTTAAGCAGATTGTCTAAAGTGGGGAAATTTCCTGATAGGACTGAGTCTATAATTCGTGCGAGAAAATCCGCAAGACAATATCTCGCAAATGGGAATTTTGATATGGCTCGACAATGCTACTTTAATTTAGTTGAGTCGATTAGACAACAGAACATAAACGAAGACGGAGCGAGAGAAGAAGAACTAAGAGAAGCCGAAAAGGAATATGCTGAATTCTCTAAGAAAGACCCTATGTATATTGATGTTATGGAGAAAACCAAACCAATTTTAGAAAATAGGCCAGGAATTAAACAAACCGACATTTACAATGAGATTCCTGAATTCACGAAACAAGACCTAAGATACGTATTCTATTACGCTGAAAAGAACGGCGAAATAAAGAGGGTAAAGAAAGGCAGAACTTACGTCATATCTGAACCCGAAAAATGACCTAACTAACCCAAAAAAAACAAAACCGACGCGAAGCGGTGGAGACAGGAAGAAATGATATCGTATATAGGAATATTTTTTACGCTACTTATTGCTTTAATTGCAATAGTCAAGGAGATAACTGAGAAGAAAAGGAAAAAAGAAAAAATTTCTAAATTATATTTAATCGTAATGGTTATTTTAATAATTGGAGCTGGAATATATGAGTTTTGTGAAAAAAGACAGGGAAATAGGGATTCTGCGTATTTAATAGAATCAGTCGAGAATATCGATAAAAAAATAATATCAAAAGATAATAGGGCGAGAATGGTTGAGATTTTGGAAAAAGGACGTGGTTCGGTAATTACCCTTTTTTGCGATAATTCTATTCCTGAGAAATTAAAACTTAAGGAGGAATTCACAATTATATTAAAGGAAGCTGGTTGGAAAATAAGTCAAGGCGGAGCGGAAGGCATTTGTCTTGGTTGTAAAAAAGACCATATAACATATCGAAAAGATAATAGCTGGAAAGCCGATTTGGTTATTGAAGCTCTAAGAATAATTGACTTAGATATTAAAAAAGACGAACCAGAAGAGAGCCTTGGAAATACAATCGAACTAAACTTCGTTATTTGAAATAAATTTGCCGTAGGGGCGAATCTTGTATTCGCCCAAAATCGGGCGATCACGAGGATCGCCCCTACGAATCGAAAATTTGGAATCCGTAGGGGCGTATCGCATACGCCCGTCGCCCAAACAACGAATGGCGTTGATTTGCGGACGGGCCAACGCGGTTGGCCCCTACGAAACAAAATAGGGCATCAATTGACCAAAAATGGGCTAAATATGGGCGAGAAAATAACGCGCGCACCGTGAAATCGCAAAAAAGGGTCGGTAAAATTGACTTCCGACTCGGTAAAATCGACCGAAGAGTCCGTTAAATCGAAAAAAAAGTCGGTATAAACTTGACAGGGGCGTGACAATCGAAAGAAAGGCTTTGAC
>Ga0272444_10003981_pt1 | contig 13157 bp, 12 predicted proteins | sample SSMForm13_FD_201033 | JGI IMG/M metagenome (GOLD analysis project Ga0272444, IMG submission 201033) | Marine sediment archaeal communities from Little Sippewissett salt marsh, Falmouth, MA, United States - SSM-Form-13 | ecosystem: Environmental > Aquatic > Marine > Wetlands > Sediment ...
ATCAATTACATAGACTGATATGGCCGATAATTCAATGGGTTTCTATAAGTAATTTTGAAAGCAATTACTTACTTATCGTAATCTTGCTTCATCGGTCTCAGTACCCTAATCTAAGCAACAATGCATCAAACAGAATCACCCATAACACCGCCATCAAGGCAGTTGATCTGGGTTGCTTTGCTGGTCGTCGTCGGCATCGCCTGGATCGTCGGGCAATATTTCTGGTGGCAGGAATACGCCTTTCCCTATGGTCCGCAAATCGGCTACGAAGCGGCCAAGTTCGGCCGGTCCATGGCCAACGACGATTGGAGCGATGTCTATTCGCACATTACCTTTTGCCGCTACTACCCACCGCTTTATGAAATGCTGCTCGGCGCGACACACGCCGTGCTTGGGTTTCAACTTCACAACACGTTGTTGCTGAACATTGTTTTTGCCTTTTTTACCGCGTTGGCCATGTATCTGTTGACACGCAAGCTGGCCGACGACTATGCGGCAGCGATGGCCGTTCTGCTTTTTCTTTCGCACGGTATGGTCTTCGCGCTGGTGCGAATACCTGTTCGTGAAGTGGCGATCATGGCGTGCACCGCCTGGATTCTGTTGCTGCTACACAATCGCAAACTGCTCTGGCATCCGGTTTACACTACGTTGTTCACCGTCGTTTATGCCTTCGGTATGCTGATCAAGTGGACGTTTCCTTTGTACACGCTTGTGCCAGCGTTGATCATTTTTATTATGCTGATCCACCACGCATTCACCCATGACTCTCGTGGCCGTTTTCGCGCGGTTTTCCTCTCCCTGTTTTGTCTGCTCTTAGGTTTCGCAATTCTTGCCCCGTGGTATTTGGGCGTACTGGATCTGAAATACCTGTGGGCCAGCACGGCCAACGATCCCACGCCCGGCGGGCCTTTCTTCCGCTTGATGTATTACTTCCACGTCTTGGGCATGGGATCGGTCATCGGAAATTGGTCGACTTACATTCTTTTACTGCTGAGCCTGCCTGCGATTGTTTTCTATCGTCGTCGCGCGTTGCTGCCTGCTGCGTCGTTGCTTTCCGGTTTGTTTTTTCTATTCGTCATCGTTCATAAAGAGTCGCGCTACGTTCTCGGCTCGATTCCGCCGTTGATGATGCTGGCCGGCATGGCTTGTTCGTTGTTGCCGCGTAAATGGTGGTTGCGTTTAGCGCTGTTCGTTCTGGTCGCCGCCGCCGGCGTCTACAACTATGTGAACATCAGCTTTACCGCACCGCTGTTGCCGCATTCATCGGGAGATCTCAGCCCCCTGCCCGCTGCGCATTGCCTGCAACAAGGACGTCAATCGACCGAGCAGATCATCGATTACGCAGCCGCCATAAGCCACGATGACAAACGAACCGTGTTGGCCTGGCATCCGCTGGCGGCTAACAAACTGCCGTTCAACCATGACCTCTTCGACATGATGATCTGGATGGGCGAAACCGAGGATAAGGTTTGGTTCAGCGGGTATGATCTGATTCAATACTCATTGTTCGTGAAAAAATTCGACGAGATCGAATTGCTGATCGTGACCGACGATGTGTGGACCAATCCCGACGAAGAAATTCAGGAACAGATGGAAGCATGGCTGGCTTTCAGCAGTTCCGATTGGGAGGTAAAAGAGGAAGTACCCGAACGTCCGCGCCGGCGGCAAGAAATTGAAGCCGCCTTCGACGAAGTAAAAACATTTCCCAGTGAATGTTTTCCGACGGTGCATCTGTATCGGAAAAAGCAAACGACGCCGGACGAAAGTGAGGTCAATTGATGAATCGCAGCCAAGCCGAACAACGCGTCAACCAATTGCGCGATGAAATCAAGCGGCACAATCGTCTGTATTACGAGCAGGACAGCCCGGAAATCACCGACGCCGAATACGATGCGTTGCTTCGTGAATTGCAGGATCTGGAGGCACAATTTCCCGAGTTGATTACACCGGACAGCCCGACGCAAACGGTCGGCACGCAACCGGCGGAGAAGTTTTCCAAAGTCCAACACCTGGCGCCCATGCTCAGTCTGCAAAACGCGATGAACGAAGAAGAACTGCAAGATTACGATGCACGAATCAAACGCCATCTGGGCATGCCGGAAACGGAAGACATTCGTTACGTTTGCGAATTGAAGTTGGACGGATTAAGCATCGAATTGATTTACCGTAACGGCAAGCTGGCTGTCGCTTCGACCCGCGGCGACGGAACGATCGGCGAAGACGTCACCGCAAATGTGCGCACCATTCGTCAAATTCCGCAATGGGTGAAACACGCCGATGAAATCAGCGTTCGCGGCGAGATCTTTATGACCAAGACCGACTTCGCCGCACTCAACGCCAGGCAAGAAGAAGACGGGCAAAAGACCTTCGCCAACCCGCGCAACGCCGCCGCCGGCAGCTTGCGCCAACTGGATTCGGCCGTCACCGCCGCCCGCCCGCTTTCGGCTTTTCTTTATGCAGTCGCCAATGCGCAACAATGGTCGGCCTCTACGCACGAAGAAATTCTGCGTGAACTGGCCAATCTTAGCCTTCCGGTTAACGATGCTCGGCGGATATGCAACGGTATCCAAGAAGCGATTTCCTTTTATCGCGAAATGATTGAGAAGCGACACGATTTGCCCTACGACATCGACGGCGTCGTGATCAAGGTCGATGACCTTTCCTTGCAGCGCCGCTTAGGCGAAGTCAGTCGCAGCCCGCGTTGGGCGATCGCGGCCAAGTTTCCCGCCGAACAGACCGAAACCGTCGTGTTGGACATCGACGTACAGGTCGGCCGCACCGGCGTACTGACCCCGGTGGCTAAGCTGCAGCCGGTGTTCGTCGGCGGGGTTACCGTCAGCAACGCCAGCTTGCACAACCAGGACGAAATCGACCGCCTGGATGTACGCATCGGCGACACCGTCATCATTCAACGCGCCGGCGACGTCATCCCTGAAGTGGTGAGGGTACTCACCGAAAAGCGTGATCCCATCGGCCACGGTCCGTTCGACATCCGGCAAAAAGTCGGCGACCAATGCCCGGTCTGCCAAGGCGAAATCAAGCGCCTGGAAGGCGAAGTCGCCCTGCGCTGCATGAACCCGCACTGCCCGGCGAAGATCATCGAAGGCATCAAATACTTCGCCTCAAAAGGCGGCTTGAACATCGACGGCCTTGGCGACAAGCTGGTGCGACAGGTTGTGGAAAAAGGTTTGGTCAAAGAGCCGGCTGATCTGTACAAGCTCACGCTCGACGACTGGGCCGGACTGGAGCGCATGGCTGAAAAAAGCGCACAGAACATCGTCGACGCAATCGAACGCAGCAAGCAAGTCAAGCTCGACCGTTTCCTGGCCGCACTGGGCATACGGCACGTGGGCGAAGTGACGTCGCGGGCTTTGGCTGACGCCTTCGGTTCACTGGAAGCCATCGGCGAAGCATCGCTTGAAGATCTGGCGGCAGTCGAGGACATCGGCGCAATCGTCGCCCAAGAAATCCGCAACTTTTTCGACGATCCGGCAAGCCGAGCAAAATTGGACAACCTACTGAACGCCGGAGTGCAACCGAATTGGGAACGGCGCGAGGTGCGAGCTGATTCGCCCTTCGCCGGCAAGTCAATCGTCTTGACCGGCACGCTTACCTCGATGACACGCAGCGAAGCCAAGTCGCGCATTCAAGCGCTTGGCGGCAAAGTCAGCGGCTCGGTCAGCAAAAAGACCGACCTGGTCGTCGCCGGACCGGGCGCAGGATCAAAATTAAAAAACGCGCAGAAGCTTGGTGTCGCCGTTATCGACGAAGATGAGTTTCGCCGATTGTTGGAGAAAACTTCATGATCGCCTGGCGCATGCGCGCGCATGGTCGGGTGCAAGGCGTGTGGTATCGTGCCACCACCCAACGCGTTGCCGCGGAAATGGGACTTTTCGGTTGGGTCCGCAACATGCCCGACGGTTCGGTGGAAGTTCATGCCGAAGGTGATGAAGCCACCTTGGACAGACTTTACCGTTGGCTGCATGAAGGCCCACCGCTGGCCCACGTAACGCACGTCGACAAAGACGAAGCGACCGTCGAAGGTTTCACCAAATTTTTCGTCAAGTATTGATTCCGATACAGAAACGGCGGGAAGAAAGTTCACACCCCCTGCCCGCCGTCGTCGCTTAAACCGTATAAGGCGAGTACTTCAATTTAAATGCGTCGGCGACGCCTTTGTAGGTCAGTTTCCCATGGCAAACGTTGATGCCTTTGCGCAACGCTTCGTTTTCCACCACCGCTTTTTCGAAGCCCTTGTTGGCCAGTTCCAACGCATAGCTGAGTGTCGCGTTAGTCAAGGCATAAGTACTGGTGCGAGGCACGATGCCCGGCATGTTGGCTACGCAATAATGAACTACACCGTACTTGTTAAAGGTCGGATTGGTGTGAGTGGTCGCCTTCGTCGTTTCGATGCAGCCGCCCTGGTCGACGCTGATATCAACGATGGCGCTTCCCGGACGCATTTTCTTGATCATCTCTTTGGTCACCAACTTGGGTGCCTTGGCGCCGGTGATCAACACCGCACCGATAACCAGGTCGGCCTCGTTGACCGCCTGCTCGATGTTGCCGTGGTTGCTCATCAAGGTAATGACTTTGCCCTGGTGGATGTCATGGATATACCGCAACCGCGCCGGATCGATATCGAGGATGGTTACCTGCGCCCCCATGCCGACGGCGATTTCGCAAGCGCAGGATCCGGAAACGCCCGCGCCGATGATCGCCACCTTGGCCGGTGCTACGCCCGATACGCCGGCGAGCAACACGCCACTGCCGCCGTTGGAAGCTTCCAGGCACCAGGCACCTACCTGGGGCGCCAACTTGCCGGCGACTTCGCTCATCGGGGTTAATAGCGGCAGGCTGCCGTCGGGCAATTCGATGGTTTCGTACGCGATACCGATGCAATTGCTTTTCAGCATCGCCAGCGTCAGTTCCTTAACCGCTGCCAGGTGCAGATAGGTGAAGATCAATTTGTTCTTCATATACTTGTATTCAACATTTAGCGGCTCTTTGACCTTCATGATCATATCCGCCTGTTTCCAGACGTCGGCGGCTTTGGGAAGAATCTTTGCACCTACCTGTTTGTAGGCATCGTCAGTAATACCGCTGCCCATGCCGGCACGTTTCTCGATGACGACTTTGTGACCGTGCGTCGTTAGAGCGGCAACACCGGCCGGAGTGATCGCGACACGTTTTTCCTCGGTTTTAATTTCCTTGGGCACACCGATAATCATGATCCACTCTCCGCGTTATGGTTGGCCAATAGAACAACATGTGATCAAAGGACGATTTGTTCCAACGCTTGGAATTTATCTCGACTCGCCGGGTTCGTCAACGAGTCATTTCTTACTTTTTTTTCCGGGTTCTCTTCCTGCCCATTTTCGACGGCAACAAATAGGTCGTCCCGCGAAAACCGGTGGAAAAATGTTTACCCAAACGTTTGGCAGTGCGGGATTCCATAACGCCGTCCTTAACCTTTTGCTTCAGCTCCTGCAGGTATTGCGCCTCGAGTTCTTCCGGGTTGTAGCGCACGAAAGCGATGGCTTCCTGCACGTTATCGCTGCGGACGATCTTCTGGTAATGCGGCCGCCCGTCGTCGTCGACCACCACCACGATTTCGTTGGTCTTACCGAACAGATTGTGAAAATCGCCCATGATGTCCTGATAAGCGCCGACCAAAAAGAAACCGATCCAATAAAGGCCATCGCTGGATTTGTGCAAATCGAGAAAACGGCGTTCGTCGCGCAGGTCGACGAAGTTGTCGATCACACCGTCTGAGTCGCAGGTGATGTCGCAGAGGATGGCGCCGGTATCCGGTTTTTGATTCAGCATGTGAATGGGCATGATCGGAAAAAGCTGCTCGATGGCCCAGCTATCGGGCATGGATTGAAAAACGGAAAAGTTGCAGATGTATCGAGAAGCCAGGTCGCGTTCGAGATCGGCGAACTCCTCGCGCAACGGCCCGGGTTCGCGTTTGGCGAAATGCACCGCTTTGTGGCAAATCGACGTAAAAAAAGCCTCGCCGCGTGCCCGGTCTTCCAAATCGATGTAACCCAGACTGAACAGAGACAACAGTTCATCCAGGTGTTCGCGGGCATCATGGTAATACTCGCGGTAATTTTTGCGCGAAATGTTCGACCAGATATCGTGGAACTCGTGGACGACCTGTGGGTCGTCATCGGCAACTTTGATCTTTTCCGGATCCAGATAGGTTTCAGGAGCACGGTGAACGTTTACCACCGCAACGGCATGATGCGCGGTCACAGCCCGTCCCGATTCCGTAACCAGTATCGGCGGTTCGGTGTCTTCGTTGTCGCAGATGTCCATCAACGTATACACAACGTCATTGGCGTATTCCTGAATCGTGTAGTTGATTGAACTGTCACTGCTGGTTTTGCTGCCGTCGTAATCGACGCCCATGCCGCCACCGACGTTGACGTATTGCAGCGAGCTGACTTTCTTTTTCAACTTGGTATAGACCCGTGCGGCTTCCTTGATGGCGTTTTTAATCCGCTTGATTTCCGTAATCTGACTACCGATGTGGAAATGCACCATTTCCAACCAGTGCAATTTATCTTCATCTTTCAGGATACGCAGAATCTCCAGCGCTTCGGCGGTGGTTAATCCGAACTTGCTGCGTTCGCCGCCCGACTCCTCCCAACGTCCGCTGCCGCGCGCATAGAGCCGCACCCGCATACCTAGCGTTACACGAACGCCTTCTTTTTTAGCGATTTTCAGCGTCCGATAAGCCTCGTCCACCGATTCCAGTACAATAATGACATTGCGACCCAACATTTTAGCCTGCATCGCCAAGGTCAGGTAATCGTCATCTTTGAACCCGTTGCAGATCAGCAAGCTCTCCGAATTGATCGGCAGCGTTACCGCCAGATACATTTCAGGTTTCGAACCGACTTCAATGCCGTAATTGAAACGTTTGCCTGCTTTTAGAATCGCTTCGACAACTTCTTTACGATGGTTGACCTTAATCGGAAACACGCCCTGGTAACGATTCTTGTAGTCGAATTCGCGAATCGCTTTGTCGAAGGCCAGATGCAATTGTTCGATGCGGTGTTCCAGAATTTGCGGAAAACGAAAAAGATACGGCGGCGACAGTTTTTTTTCTCGAATCTCCTTTGTCAGTTCATACAGGTCGAGCTTGTGGTGCCCGTCAGCGTTGACGTCGACCTGTACGTGGCCTTGGCGATTAACGGTGAAGTAGCCACCACCCCAGCGATCCGGGAAGTAGGTCTTTTCCACGTATTTCAATTTGCTCGGCATAATTCGAGCTCCTCTTTCTATAGACCTTGCGAAACAGCGAATATTTACTCGACTACACGCAAAGATTCAAACGGTTTTTTCACTTCAACGACGCCATTAAGCGGTACCTCGACCAACACCTGGCGTTTTTCTCCCTGCTCGTCGATCAGCGTCAGCAGGTGACGACCGATCGGCACTTGTTGGTCGAACGGTGTTTGCCCGGCCAGTCGTCCCCGGCGATAGATTTTGCATTGCCGGCCTACATCGATGATCAGGCGCCCGGTAAAGCGGAAATCCCGCTCTAATGTTTCACCTTCGTTCAGGGTGACGACTTCCTCGTGTTGAATACCCAAGGCGCGGTTAATCAATGAAAGCGTATGTTGTCCGGCCGGAAGGTCGTTTACTTCCAGCGGCGTCGATCCCAGCCATTGACCGTCGACGCCAACTTTCACCCGCGGTAGACTGGTCACCCGCAAGCCGGATTCGCCGGTCAGCAAGGTGAAGTCAATTTTGCGCTTTTCGCCGACTTCCAACTCAACCGTACGCTCCTGCGGACGGTAACCCGAAAGCACCACACGAACCTTGAGCGGCACGCCGGCACGCGGCTTTTTAATCGTCAGCGGTGTGGTTCCGTCCATCCGGTTGCCTTCAATGAAAACACCGGCCCCTGCCGGTTCGGTATGGACTTCCAATTGCTCGGCTAGATCGGGTTGGTTACCTTCCATCACGAAAAACGGTCCGTCATGTGCGCGTCGTTTAAAGGATCTCCCCAGAACGGTAAACGATTCGACATGCCCTCCGATCACCACAACATTCTGTAGTGGTCTACGCGCTTCCTGCTCGGTTGTAAGCCAGTATGCAAAGCGCCCGTCTGCTTGGTGGCCGACGGCGTAGGTTCCTTTAATCACGGTATATCGGTCGGTATGGCGATCGAAATCCAGATCGAAATGACTGACCAGCGTCCAGGTGTGGTCATGCGCGAACTCAAGAAAACCGCTTTCATACCCCTGGTCGGTCTGCCGCCAGTAGGTGTAAACGCCGAACAGCTTTTCCACGCTGACCGTCATGTCGGGCGCCCATTGTTCAGGGCTTGGGTTTTCTTGCGCCGACAACCATAACGGCCACAGCAATCCAACAACCAGCACAGCCAGAATCAGTCTTTTTTCAATCATTCATTTGCCCTCTTCTGTTCTGAGCGCATAGATAACAGGGAATGCGGAAAAAAGTAAAGCGTTTCAGAGCGAATAGCCCTGTTTTGCCTGATGGCCGCCGACTTTGTTTCTTGCCAATTTTATTAAAAATATGTTATGGGAAAGTGTATTCCATATGATGAGAATTACATCCAAAGCGGGAGGAAAGATATGAATAAGAAATTTTGGTTACTTCTACTTGTCATTCTGTCGTCTGCGTTTTTAATTGTTGCCATCACTTCTTGTGGTGATGATGATGACGATGACGACGATGACAACAACGACGACAATGATGACAATGATGACAACGATGACATCAACGATGACGATGATGACGATGACGACGACAACATCACCGATGATGATGACGATATTGTCGACGACGATGACGACGACATCACTGACGACGACATTACCGACGACGACATTACCGACGATGACACCGGCGACGATGACTTCACCAACGAAGACCAATTGATAACCAACGGCGACTTTGAAACCGGCGAAATCAATCCCTGGCTTGGTGAGTGGGAAGGCGGCATCGTTTACGACTCCGAAGAAATCTCTGTCCATGAAGGAACCTATGCCGTTTGGCTCGGTGGCCGCCACGACGACACCGAGTGGATCGGGCAAGTAGTTCAGATGCCGCAGAACCTGGGTGCAGGAACAGTTAAAGTCTGGATCAAAAATTACTCGGTCGGCAGTCCGGACGGTGGCGGATTGAACATCGCCATCTACGACAACCTTAACTCGGTCAATCTGGCGAATCTGTATGACGTCGCACACACTGAGTTCGGATTCATGGGGTCGTGGGACGAACTGACCTTGGATCTGACCCAAGCCGACGTCGACGCCATTGCCGGGCAGGAAGTCGTCTTGAAGTTCACCCTTGCTTCGTTGGGCGGCGGCTTTATCGCCAACCTTAACACCCTGATCGACGACGTGACCTTCACCATCTGGTGGTAAACGAAAACAACCGAGGCCTCCCGCGCGGTTTGCGCCGCCGGGAGGTCTTTTTCTTTAAGCAATTTTTACATTTCTCGAATTTTCCCTTGACAGCAAAAGTTGGTTACGTAAAATCCGCGCCAGACCTGTAGCTCAACGGCAGAGCAGCGGACTCTTAATCCGTTGGTTGGGGGTTCGAATCCCCCCAGGTCTATGGCGGTTCACAATTTGTGGATCGCTTTTTTATTTCCACCCGAAGCGGAAGTCGCACACCTTGCCGCCTTCGGCGATGGTGGTGGTGCGGGTAAGCTGGATGTCGGGTTGGCGGGTGTCGATAAAGATTTTATCTCCGGCGCAGAGCATCGGCGCGATCTCAGGCGTTCCGGCGGCCTGGCACAATTCCGGGAAACGGCAGTGCGTTACGTCGTAGCCGAAACATTCATCGCCTTCGATAATGATTTCGCCGATGTCGGTGTTGGGAAAACGGTTGATGATTTCATCCAACAGATCGCGACGCTCTTTATCGTTCATCGCCAACATCTGCGCCTTGCGCAACAGCGGTATCTGATACGACAAAAATAAAATGCTGGCTTCCAGAATCAGCTCGCTCACAACTTCTTTGGCCCTGTCCGTTCCCTTGCGTTTGCGAATCGCTTTGTAGATTAAAATCGCCGGCCCAACCTGTCGCCGTGAAAGACGATCTTTTTCGTCGGACGGAGGCGGCAGATGACGCCAGGGATCGCCGCGCAAGTTGTTGGCAACAATTTCGGTCATCACCGACATGGCGGTCGGTAACCCCAGATGCTTAATCAACAACCGACTGCCGAGAAGATTGCTGCGCAGCTCAAATTCCTTTAGTTTGCGAGGCATCATCGGTGCATCCCCAGCCAGTTGGTTTTACTTGTATTTATCCAGACCCATTTTTTCCAACTCATCATAGATCTTCTTGACTTCTTGCGCATCATCGCGTCGGGCGACCAATGTAGCGTCCGGCGTATGAACGATGATTAAATCTTCCACGCCCAAAGCAACGACTATCCCGTCGCGGGCAAAAACGGTGTTGCTTTCGGCCTGATGAAAAATGTGATTTCCGACGGCGACGTTGCCCTGTTCGTCATGCGGAAACAGATCGCGCAAGGTCGTCCATGAACCGACGTCGCTCCAACCGATGTCGGCCGGAAAGACGATGATGTTCTCCGCTTTTTCCATGATGCCGATGTCGATGCTGATCGCTTCGAGGTTTGGATACATTTCATCGATGCTGAGTTTCAATTGCGCGGGCGAATCGTTGCCGTCGACCTTTTGCAATGCCTGATAAAGATCCGGCAGATGCTTTTCCGTTGCCGCCAAAAGAGCAGATGCCTTGAAAACAAACATGCCTGAATTCCAAAAGAACCGACCGCTGTCGAAGTAGTCTTGCGCCGTTGCCGTGTCCGGTTTTTCGTGAAACGCAGCTACCTGGTGATAAGGCGTGTCATTGACCTTCCCGGCTTCTTCGCCGGCTTCGATGTAACCGTAGCCCGTTTCCGGGTAGCCCGGTTTGATGCCCAACGTAATCAGCACATCTTCTTTTTCGGCCAATGTCATTGCCGAGTCGATGATCTCACGGAACAGCTCTTCCTTTTGGATAAGATGATCGGCGGCCAACACAGTAATCACGGCTTGCGGATCGCGGTCATGCAATACCTTGGCCGCCAACGCAACGCAGGGAGCGGTGTTACGTCGTAGCGGTTCGGAAAGCAGATTCTGTGCCGGTACCGAGGGAGCGGAGGCAGCAATCTTGTCGACGATTACATCGCCGGTGACAATCAACGCCTGTTCTGCCGGAATCAGCGGTGCGATGCGATCGAGAGTCAATGCCAACAAGGTTTTATCGCTTCCCAATTTGAGCAGCTGCTTCGGCAAATCCTCTCGACTTTCCGGCCAGAAACGCGTGCCGGTTCCTCCGGCCATGATTACGGCATAACGCATGGCTACTCCATTGGTTCGTCTTTCAAAGTTTTTAACCTGACATCGATTTCCTTGAGCAGCGCATCGATTCCGATTTTCTTTTCGGCGCTGATCGGGAATATCTTATACCCGTCCTGCTTCAACTTTTCAGTCAATTCGTCCAACACGGTTTGTGTTTCGTCCATGTCTATTTTATTAGCGACGACAATTTGCGTACGTTGCGCAAGAGCTTCGCTATAAGAGGCCAACTCGGCGTTGAGTTTAACGAAGTCATCATAGGGATCACGACCGTTGAGCGGATCCAAATCAAGCATGTGTACCAGCAGCCGCGTTCGTTCGATGTGACGTAAAAAACGTAGACCCAGCCCCACACCCTCGCTGGCGCCCTCGATGATGCCCGGGATGTCGGCGACGACAAAACTGTGCTCGTCTTCCGGATTAACCGTGCCTAGATTGGGCGTCAGCGTGGTGAACGGGTAGTCGGCGATTTTCGGCCGCGCCGCGCTGATGGCGGCAATCAAGGTCGATTTCCCAGCCGAAGGAAAGCCCAACAGACCGACTTCGGCCAACGTTTTCAATTCTACTCGCAGCCAGCGTTGCGTACCTTCCTCACCCGGATCGCTGCGAGTCGGCGCTTTGTTTGCGTTGGTTAAAAAGCGCTTGTTGCCGCGTCCGCCCCGACCGCCTTTGGCCGCAACCCAACTCGCCCCGAGGTGATCGAGGTCGACCAACTGCTCGCCGGTTTCGGCGTCAAAGATGATGCATCCCGGCGGTACATGGATTTCCGTATCGGGAGCGCCTTTGCCGTGTTGATTTTTCCCTTTGCCGTGTTGGCCGCGACGCGCTCGGTATTGCGGTTTGTAAAATAAATCGACCAGCGTATTTTTCTGCGAATCGGCGACGATGATCACGCTGCCGCCGTTGCCGCCGTCACCGCCGTCGGGTCCGCCACGAGGCACGAATTTTTCGCGGCGAAAGCTGGTGCAGCCGTTGCCGCCGCTGCCGGAAATGACAAGAATTTTTACTTCGTCGATAAATTTCATACGATTGCTGCGAAATGATTACGGATTGGCGGCGACCACTTCAAAGCGAAGGCGAATCACTCCGTTCTCCGTATCAAAAAGTCGTTCCACAAGCTGGTAGCGAACCATGCCGATTTCTAACTGATCGCCGACCTGCGCGTAACGCAAAATGCGACTGTGTGGTCCGACGATCAACCGGCGAGTACCTTCACCCTCCACAACGTACGGATAAATTTCCGGATCATTGGGCATGACCTGTTCTCCTCTATAACTGTCGAAAAGACTATATCACAGACGCTTAACGAAAAAAGGCCGCCGCAATTGCGACGACCTCGAACTTGCTTGCTTCGGACTCAGTCGGCCGGCTGCTCCAGCGGCTCGATCGACACGCGCGTACGGTCTTTGCCGTAGCGAGAATACTTGACCACGCCATCGACTTTCGCGAACAACGTCCAGTCGCGGCCGACGCCCACGTTTTCGCCGGGATGCACGCGAGTGCCCAATTGGCGGATCAAAATGGTGCCGCCGGTTACCGTCTGGCCGTCGTAGCGTTTCACGCCATAACGACGTCCCTGGCTGTCACGTCCGTTGCGGCTGCTGCCGCCTGCTTTTTTGTGTGCCATAACCGATCTCCTCCCTTATGAAACGATCTGGGAGATCTTGAGCTGGGTGAAATGTTGGCGATGGCCGTTCTTTTTCCGGTAGCCCTTGCGGCGCTTATACTTGAACACGAGCACTTTCTTCGCGCGATCCTGCGCCATGATCTCGCCGACTACCTTGGCCCCTTTTACGTAGG
>Ga0272444_10003982_pt1 | contig 13157 bp, 13 predicted proteins | sample SSMForm13_FD_201033 | JGI IMG/M metagenome (GOLD analysis project Ga0272444, IMG submission 201033) | Marine sediment archaeal communities from Little Sippewissett salt marsh, Falmouth, MA, United States - SSM-Form-13 | ecosystem: Environmental > Aquatic > Marine > Wetlands > Sediment ...
ATTCAGGATTCAGGAGCCAGGAGAAGGCAAGACCAAAGGCAGTTCACCAGGAAGGACAAAGAATTCAGAAGGCAGAATCCAGAAGTCAGAAGGGAAAGCCCTTCCTTTCCTTCGGTCATTGCGAACCCCTGAAAGGGGTGAAGCACTCTCGGCTTTCGTGAATTGCTCCCCGTAAAACCCAGATTGCCACGTCGTCGCCCCGATTTTATCAGGACTCCTCCTCGCAATGACGTGGTTCTTTGATTCCACATCCAATCACATTCAATCGTCTGCGAAAAAGCATAGGGCAGAGGGCGTAGAGCATAGGGTTAAAGTCAAAGGCAGTTCTTCATGGCCTTCATGGTAAATTCTTCGCCTTTGCCTTTCGCCGTTCTCTGTGTCCTCCCTGTGGAAGACTTGCCTTTCGCCGTTGACGTTGCCTTGTCTTTAATTCGCGAAAATTAGAGTAACCCTCCTTCGCTCCGACAGATCAGAGCTTCGGCGGGCAGGTTCGCTGATCCCTGCCTTTCGCCGGTCTTGGCGCCTAGTCCAGGAAGTGAACCTTGAAGAACTTGCCCTGTTTTCTTTCCTCGAACTTTTCTTTCATCGGCTCCAACTCGGCCTGGAAGACGGGATCCATCGCCGAGAGGCGCTTGATCTCTCCCCCTACCCGGACGGCCGGATCGAAGTACCTGACCTTCAGCTTGACGTGCTTGAAGTCGTAGTTGGCTTCATCCACCTCCTCGACTTGAAAAGGGGTGGTGAACAGCTTGAAATGAACCTCGGGCAGTTTTTCCCGGTTGGTCTTGATGATCTCGAAGAGGGCGGCATCGTCGCCGAAAAGATTTTCCTCGGCAATCCACTTTTGGGCGAAACCGGTCCGGATGATCTCGGTCAAGGCCTGATAAACGCAGGCCACCGAGGGTTCGTAGATGCACAGCCACATCGCTTCCAGTCCGGCCAGCGCGTAATCCCGAGCCACCCGGGCATCGGTAAAGACTATGTCGCGACCGGAGAAAGCGATGTTGGCCAAGACTTCCTTGCCCAGGCTCCGGGAGCTGTTGGTGGCCCCGACAAAGTCCCGGACGGCGTAATCGACGCGGTCCGCGCCCACGTCGGGGAGGGATCGCTTGATCTCGGGGCAGGCATCGGCGTCAAGCAGCTCGACCCCGGCCTCCCGCAGGAGTTCATAGACTTTCTCCAGGCCCGGGATCAGGTGCGTGTTTTTTTCGTGATAGTCCTCTCCGGAACTGGCCAGGGCCATATCCACCATATGGGAAAAAGCGGTGTGTCCGATGTCGTGGAGTAGCCCCGCCACCTGGACATCCCTTTCGGCTCCCAGTTCGCGCAGGACTCGCCAGACCCCCAGCGAGTGTTCATAGCGGGTTACCTGGTAACGGCCGGGGAAGACCAGGTCCACCCCGCCGTATTGATTTACGTGCCGTAGTCGCTGGAAGGGACGACTGGCCACCACCTCCTCGATCAGAGGATCGTCAATGTCAAAGTCTGGGTAAATTCTGTCCTGGATTCTCAAGATGCTTCCCCCTTTTTCCTGAATCTTAACATTGCCTCAGCGGCCCGCCCCGGCGTTTTTCCGGGATGGCGTTTGCTAGAGAGTTTCCCCGTGTTGAACAAGCTTGTATAATATACAATCAGCGCGGGGAGAGGGAAAGAATGACCGAATTGACATTGCTGGGCGGAGTGCTCTTACTGGAACTGGTTCTTTTGGTCTTGATCCTGTCGCGCCGGGGCCAACCCGGGTTGGGGAAAGCCCTCCAGGAGGAATTTCGACTGGGGCGGGAGGAATACCAAAAGTCAGCCCGCGATTTAAGGGAGGAGGTTTCCGCCGGCCAAGGCAAGTCCACCGAGACCCTGGTCCATACCCTCTCCGAGATGGGGAAAGCGCAAAAGACCGAATTGGCCGCGGTCACCACCCGAATAGACCTGCTGTCCAAGAGCAATGAGGAGCGCTTGGAACGGTTGCGGGCCACCCTGGGCAGCCAGCTGGACCAGCTTCGCCAGGAAAATGAAAAGAAGCTCGAACAGATGCGGATCACCGTGGATGAAAAGCTCCAGGGAACCTTGGAAAGGCGTCTGGGCGAATCCTTTAAATTGGTCAGCGAGCGCCTGGAAAGGGTTAGGGAAGGGCTGGGCGAGATGCGCAACCTGGCGGCCGGGGTTGGGGACTTAAAGAAGGTCCTGACCAACGTCAAGACCAGGGGGACCTGGGGCGAGGTCCAGTTGGGCTCCATCCTGGAGCAGATGCTTTCTCCGGATCAGTATGTTGCCAATTTCAACCCCCGTCCCCGGGAACGGGAGGTGGTGGAATACGCAGTTCGCTTGCCCGGCCAGGAAGGCGCGGACGGTTCCGGGGTATGGATCCCGATCGACGCCAAATTCCCGGTGGAGGATTATCTCAGGTTGGTTAATGCTTCCGAACAGGGGGATCCCGTCCTGGTACAGCAATCCGGCGCCGAACTCTTGAAGTCGGTGAGGAAGTCCGCCCAGGACATCAAGAAAAAATACGTCAATCCCCCGCGTACCACCGACTTCGCCATTATGTTCCTGCCTACCGAAGGTCTTTACGCCGAGGTTTTGCGGGCGCCCGGGGTAGCTGAATCGATTCAGCGGGAGTATCGGGTGGTGGTGGCGGGCCCGACCACGCTCTCGGCTCTTCTGGTCAGCCTCCAGGTTGGGTTTCGATCGCTGGCGATTGAGAAACGTTCCAGCGAAGTATGGGAGCTCCTGGGAGCGGTCAAGTCGGAATTCGGAAAGTTCGGGGAGGTGCTTGACCGGCTCAAGAAACAACTGGAAACCGCCCGCCGGACCGTGGACCAGACCGGCGTGCGCACCCGGGCGATCGAGCGCAAGCTTAAGGAAGTGGAGGGTGTCGCGGCACTGCCTGCCGCAGAAATCCTGGAGTTGCCCGGGGAAATTGATCCGTCCCCCGATCCCGAGGAGGACTAGATGGAGCTTCCCCTGAAAAAAACCGTGCTTCATCCCCTCCAGGTTGAGTTGGGGGCCCGGATGGGGCCCTTCGGGGGGTGGGAGATGCCCATTTCCTACGGGGGAATTCTGGAGGAACATCGCTGCTGCCGTACCGCCGCCGCGCTTTTCGACATCTGCCATATGGGAGAATTCATTTTTCGCGGGGATTTGGTCGCCGACGGCTTGGACCGGGCGGTGACCCAACCGCTGGCCAAAATGAAGATGGGGACTTGCCGCTACGGTTTCATCCTCAACGAGGAGGGGGGAATCATAGACGACCTGATCGTCCTGCGCACGGGGGAGAAAGAGGCTATGTTGGTGGTCAATGCCGCCCCGTCCGCCGGAGACTTTCGTGTTCTCCAAGAGCGTCTCAGCGGGGGGGACCTCGAGGACGTTTCCGGCCGGACCGCGAAGATTGATGTCCAGGGGCCATTGGCCCGCCGGGTTCTGTTCGAAGTCCTGGGGTTGGAGGTGGAACTGCGCTATTTCCGGTTTGCGGTTTTTCCCCTTTGGGGCCAAACGGTGACAATCGCCCGGGCGGGATATACGGGCGAGTTGGGATATGAGATATATTCCTCCCCGGAGCTCGCCCCGCGCCTCTGGAGCGAATTTCTGAATCACCCCCGGGTTGCTCCGGCCGGCTTGGGCGCGAGGGACATCCTCCGCCTGGAGATAGGGTATAGCCTTTATGGGCACGACATCGATGCCGCCACCACCCCGCTGGAAGCGGACTTGGGCGCGTTTATCAACTGGGATAAGGAATTCACGGGGCGAGCCGCCCTGTCCCGGGAAGTTCAGACCGGCTTGTCCAGGATGAAAATCGCCTTTCGGACTGAATCCCGCCGCAGCCCCCGTGGCGGACACCGCATCGTCAGTCCCGAGGGTGAAATCGGGATGGTTACCAGCGGCTGTTTTTCCCCGATGCTCTCCTGCGGGATCGGGCTGGGTTACGTGAGCCGGGAAAATTTTTCCGCCGGAGAAAAACTGGCGATAACCGATGGCCAGCAGCGGCATCTTCCCATTTCCCTGGAGGAACTGCCCTTCTATCGGGAAGGTTCCTTGCGTAACTGAAGTTGTGCTGCCGGATCCCGGGCGAGTTCGGAAGCCCCCACGGTTTCCCTCCCTTTACTTGGCCCGGGGCGGGGAGTTATAGTAGCCAAGTCATTTGCTTTCATCGCCCTAACTGCCGAGGAAGGAGACGGGTCAGATGACTACGTACTACAGCAAGGATCACGAGTGGATCAGGTTGGAGAAGGATTCCTGCCTCGTGGGCATCACCGCTTATGCCGCCGAGCAGCTGGGAGACATCACCTATGTCGAGCTTCCCGAGGTGGGTTCCGAGTTCGAGCAGGGGGATGTCCTCTGCGAGGTGGAGTCGGTCAAGGCGGCCAGCGAAGTTTTCGCCCCGATTGCGGGCAAGGTGCTCGAAACGAACCAGGCCTTGTTTGATTCTCCGGAGATCCTCAACGGCAGTCCGGAAGATGCAGGCTGGATAGCCCGCCTGGAGCCCAAGTTTCCCGGAAAAGTCGAGGGATTGTTCGACCAGGCCGGTTATCGGGCTTACCTGGATTCGCTTCGGTAGTCGCACCCGGGCCGATGAGTTTTTGCCCCCACACGCCCGAGGACGTGGCCGAGATGCTGGCCGTGATCGGGGCGGAAACGATGGAAGACTTGTTTTCCGTCATTCCGCCGGAACAGAGAGCCTCGCCGTATCGCCTGCGCTCGGAGGGGGGGAGCGAGACGGAAGTCCTGGGGCATCTGGGCCAGCTGGCTGCCGGGAATGACACCTCCCTGATTTCTTTTCTCGGTGGCGGTTTCTACGATCATTTCATTCCGGCCGCGGTCGATAGCCTGTCTTCCCGTGCGGAGTTCGTCACCTGCTATACGCCTTACCAGGCGGAGTGTTCCCAAGGAACCCTGCAGGCCCTTTATGAATATCAGAGTGCAATCTGTCGCCTGACCGGGCTGGAGGTTGCCAACGCCTCCAACTATGACGGCGGTTCCGCCCTGGCCGAGGCTGTTTTGATGGCCCGCCGCATCACCCGTCGCTCGTGTACGCTGATCGACGGATCGATCAATCCTCTTCACCTGGCTGTAGTCAAGACTTACCTGTCCGGAACCGATGGCGAGATCGTAGTGGTTCCCCCGGACGGTTGCCGCAGTTCCCTGGAACAGCTGATTGCGAACCTGGACGACACCACCGCCTCGGTGGTTCTTCCCCAGCCGAATTTTTTCGGAAGCATAAGCGATTTTTCCGAAGTGCTCTGCCAAGCCCGTCGCGTCGGGGCTCTGGCCGTGAGCGCCAGCTATCCGATGTCCCTCGGTCTCCTGCGATCTCCGGGAGAGCAAGGATTCGACATTGCCGTTGGAGAAGGGCAGAGCCTGGGGAATCCCCTTAGTTTCGGCGGACCGTGCCTCGGCTTTCTGGCGACTCGGCGGAGCTATGCCCGTCAATTGCCCGGTCGGGTGGCGGGAGCCACCGTTGACGGGGAAGGGCGCCGGGGATTTGTCCTTACCCTGCAAGCCCGGGAACAGCACATTCGCCGCCAGCGAGCGACTTCCAACATCTGCAGCAACCAGGGGCTCTGCGCCCTGCGGGCCTTGATCTACCTGTCCTGCCTGGGACGGGAAGGTTTTTCCGGCCTGGCCAGGCTGAATTACGACAAGGCTCACTATGCCCTGGATTTGCTGACGGACATACCCGGGGTTTCCCCGGCCAATCGCTCGCCGGTCTTCAACGAGTTTACCCTGCGTCTTCCCCGCCCGGCCGGACAGGTCAGCTCCCGCCTCCTGGCCGCCGGCTTTGCCGCCGGTCTTCCCCTGGACGGCTTTTTCCCCGAGCGTTCCGGCGAACTGCTGGTCGCGGTTACGGAGAAAAGAACCTCGTCCGAGATCGAGCGCTACGCCGAGGCCTTGCGCCGGGAGCTGGTTGGTTGAAGAGCATCTTCGAAAAATCGAGAAAGGGGCGCAAGGGGGTAAGGTTGCCCCTTTCCGATGTTCCCCCCGCCGAGCCCTTGTCGGAGCGTCTGTCCCGCCCTCTTCCGGCCGCCCTGCCGGAAGTCAGCGAGCTGGATGTCGTCCGCCACTTTACCCGCCTTTCCTCCCTCAACTTTTCCGTGGACGGCAACTTCTATCCCTTGGGGTCGTGCACGATGAAATACAATCCCAAGGCAGCCGACCACGCTGCGGGTCTGGCCGGATTTACCGAACTCCATCCCCTGTTGCCCCGTTTGCCGGGAGGGGAAGATTTCTGCCAGGGAGCCTTGACCCTCATCTGGGAACTGCAGGAAATTCTCTCCGACTTGACCGGGATGACTGCTACGTCGCTTCAGCCCCTGGCCGGGGCCCAGGGGGAACTGGCTGGAACCCTGATAGTGCGGGCGTGGCACTCCGCGCAAGGCAGTCAGCGCCGCTACGTCATAGTCCCCGACACTTCCCACGGCACCAATCCCGCCTCGGCGGCAATGGCGGGTTACGACGTGTTGACGGTTTCGACCGGGCCGGACGGCTTGATGGACGAGGCCGAGTTTTCCTCCCGCTTGGGTTCGGACACCGCCGCCGTAATCCTGACCTGTCCCAATACCCTCGGGTTCTACAATCCGGGAGTAGCCCGGATCAGCGAATTGGCGCATCGGGCCGGGGCCCTGATGTACTGCGACGGTGCGAACTTTAACGCGATTCTAGGCAAGGTCAAGCCCGCCGAGGTCGGGTTCGACATAGTTCACCTCAACCTGCATAAGACCTTTGCCACGCCACACGGGGGAGGCGGCCCGGGAGCCGGACCGATCAGCGTGACCCGTCCCTTGGCCGAATTTCTCCCGCTGCCCAGGGTGGAGAGGAACGACGACGGAGTGTGCCGTCTCCGGCTGGAGGCCCCTTCTTCCATCGGGAGCCTGGCCGGGGCTTACGGCAATTTCGCGGTCCTGGTCAGGGCCTACGCTTATGTTTTGCTGCAGGGGTTGGAGGGGTTGAGGGAAAGCGCCGAGAAGGCGGTTCTCAACGCCAACTACCTGCGCATCCTCCTGCGGGATTGTTATGAGTCGGCCTACGATCGTCCCTGCCTGCACGAGTGCGTCTTTTCCGCGTCCCGCCAGGCCGAAAAGGGGATCAGGGCCCTGGACATCGCCAAATACCTGATCGACTTAGGGATTCATCCCCCCACGACATACTTTCCCCTCATCGTTCCCGAGGCCTTGATGATCGAGCCGACCGAGACGGAAAGCCGGGAGACCCTGGATGAGTTTGTTCAAGCTATGAAGGCGGCGGCCGCCGCCTCCCCCGACCGCCTCCATCGGGCTCCGGTCAATATGCCGGTTTCGCGCCTGGACGAGGTTCTGGCCGCCCGCCGACTCGATCTATCCTTCCCCGAAGCCCAGTGAGCGGGCCGCAAAAATGGCGGTTTCGCGACGACGGAGCCGCGCCCGGTCTCCAGAATATGGAGGAGGATAGAGGGCTTTTCGAGTCTTTCGTCCCGGAGCGGGACTTGCCGGTTTTTCGTTTTTACCGCTGGTCGCCGCCCGCCATATCCCTGGGAAGATTCCAGGCTGCCGAAAAGGTCTTGGACCTGGCCCGTTGCCGAGAAGACAACCTGGCCGTGGTTCGCAGGATTACGGGGGGAGGGGCGATCCTTCACGACGATGAGCTGACCTACAGCCTGGTCTGCTCCCGGGAGGACATAGGCGGCGGAAACGTCAAGGAGAGCTATCGCCGCCTGTGTGCCTTTATCCTGGAGGCGTACCGCAGTCTGGGCCTGAATGCCGCTTTTGCCCGGGATGCCGGCCTGCCCCGTTCGGTGCTGGGAGAAAAGAACCCGGTTTGTTTTGCCGGCCTGGAACTTTTCGATGTCACCGTGGACGGCCGCAAGATCGGGGGTAACGCGCAGCGCCGCCGCCGCGGCGTCATTTTTCAGCACGGATCCATTCCCCTGCGCCTGAACCCGGAGCGGTCTCGGAGATATTTCCTTCCCTCGCCGGCGGCGGCCGGGGCCCCCGCCGCCGGGCTCAAGGAGTTCCTGCCGGAACTCGACCTTGCTTGTCTCCAGCACGTCCTGAGAGCGTCGCTCTGCCGAACTCTCGGGATCGAGTTGTCTCCCCTGACGTCCGGAGGAGGAGATGCGGGATAAGACGATTCCGGAAAAAAAGAAACTGAGCCTGCGCGAAATAGACCGGATGAAGCTCCGGCTGAGCGGTCTTAACCTGAACACCATCTGCATCGAGGCCCTCTGCCCGAATGTCTCGGAATGCTTCAGCCGAGGGCAGGCCACCTTTTTGATCCTGGGGCGGGTCTGCACCCGCAACTGCGTTTTCTGCAACGTAACCCACGGGTGCCCCTCTCCACCCGATTCCACCGAGCCCTCCCGCGTGGCCGAGGCGGTCCGCCGCCTCCGCCTGCGGCACGTGGTGTTAACCAGTCCCACCCGCGACGATTTGCCCGATGGCGGCGCGGCAATGTTTGTCGCGGTCCTGGAGGCGTTGCGTAGATTGGTTCCTTGTCCCACGGTGGAGTTGCTGATCCCGGATTTCGGCGGCGATCCCGTCGTCCTGCGGAGCTTGGCCAACTCCCGCCCCGAAATGATCGGCCACAACCTGGAAACGGTTCGACGTCTTTATCCGCGCCTGCGCCCGGGCAAATTCAGGGCCGCTTACGACCGTTCGTTGGGAGTGTTGCGTTTTCTGCGTGAATGCGATCCCAGCCTGTGCCTGAAATCGGCCTTGATGCTGGGCTTGGGCGAGACCGAGGAGGAGGTTGAGGGTGCGCTGGAGGACTTACTGACCGCCGGCTGCCGTTACCTGAGCTTGGGACAATACCTGGCCCCCAGCCGCCGCCACCACCCGGTGGCGCGACACCTTGATTCCCGGGAGTTTGTCGCCTGGCGCCGTCGGGCCCTGTCCCTGGGCTTTCGGCACGTGGAAAGCGGGAAGTTCGTGCGCAGCTCATATCACGCGGAAGCCCACTTGCAGCAGGATTCCGGTCGGGAAAGTAGGGATTGAACAACCGGCGGCGGGTTGCTGTCCCGCTTTCGGCGGGTCCGAGATCCTGAGGCCCGGGAGTGCCGGCCGAACCCGGGATTGCTTTTGTTTCCTCCGCCGCCTAAACTCCGGTTTGTCGGAATTGAGTCCGTCGGCGTTCGCGTTCCGGCGGCGTAGCCCGGATCAAGGATGAAGAGATACGACTGCATAGTACTCGGGGGCGGCCCGGCCGGGATTCGTGCCGCCGAGCTGGTGGGGCGGGAGGGAATGAGCGTCTGCCTGGTTGAGGCCAGGAAGGCGCATCTAGGCGGAACTTGCCTGAACGAAGGCTGCATCCCGGTCAAATCCCTGCTCAACTCGGCGCGGATGTTTCGAGAGATCTCCTCCTGTTCCCGTTCCGGCTTGACGGCGGAAGCATCTTTCCCCGGTCCCGAGGGCTTGTTGGCTGCCGCCCGGGGGAGCGTAGAAATCCTGCGCCGCGGGATGTTGACCCGCCTGGCGGCGGGCCAGGTCGAGGTGATCTACGGCCGGGGTGCCTTTTCCGGTCCCCGCCGGCTGCGAGTCGAACTGGAAGAAGGCGGCCACCGCGAATTCGCGGCCGAGTCCATTGTTCTGGCCACCGGTTCCGTTCCCGCCGGCTTGCCGGGATTGGAGGCGGATGGAAAGAGGATTTTCTTCAGCGGCGGCCTGCTGGAGCGGGGCCTGGGAATTCGCAGCATCGTGATCGCCGGCGGGGGATACATAGGATGCGAATTTGCCTCCTTTTTCAACGATATGGGAGCCTCCGTGACGGTGGTGGAGCAGGCCGGACAACTGCTGCCCGGGGAAGACGGCGACCTGGCCCGGCTCCTGGCCCGGGAGCTGAGCAAGCGGGGGGTCCGGGTAATGACCGGTTGCCGGGTAAAGCAGGCGGATTCGCTTAAGGACGGGGTGAGGGTCAGGGTTTCCGGTCCCGCCCGGGACGATACCCTGCCCGGGGAAGCACTCCTGCTGGCCACCGGCCGCCGGCCCGCCCTGTCCGGCTTGAACCTGGCCGCCGCCGGAGTCGCTGCCTCCTCGGGCTATGTCGGCGGGACGGATCCCTGCTGACCAGCGCCCCGGGGATTTTTGCGGTCGGGGATGTGGTTGATTCCCCAATGTTGGCCCACGTCGCGACCCGCGAGGCCGAGCACGCGGCCCGCGCCATCCTGGGAGACCCCGCTCCTCCGCTTGACTACAACCTGGTGCCCCGGGTGGTGTTTTCCCGTCCCCAGTTTGCCGCCATCGGGTTGACCGAGGCCAGCCTCCGGGCCGGCGGGGCGGAGGCAGGAGTGGAAAAACGGCATTTCAAGGCCAATGCCCTGGCCGTGGTGTCCGACCGCGCCGCCGGTTTCGCCAAGCTCATCTACGATCGAAAATCCCGGCGTCTCCTGGGGGCGGGAATGGTGGGAACCGAAGTCGTGGAATTGATCCATTGCCCGGCGGTTTCCATAAAGGCCGGGCTTTCCCTGGAGGAATTCCGGGACGTAATCTTCGCTCACCCCACCTTATCCGAGATTTGGGGCTGATCAGTCGAGCGCCTTGCCCGCCGGAGCGTGTTGTCCTATGATGCCCCGGAGGTGGGCAACATAAGCCCGTGCCCCCCCCGGCTGGTAACCGGTTTTTCCTACCGTTTCCCCGTTGGGTGCCAGGATGAGGACGGTAGGAAATCCGCGGATGTTGTATTTTCGGGCCAAAGTCTCGTTTTGCTTTTTCAGGGCCGGGGCTTGAGGTTTTCTCCGGGGAAAGTCGAGGCGGACGCAAACCAGGTTATTGCGGGCGTAATCCTGGAATTCCGGTTGGCTGAAAACTTCCTTCTTCAGGCGGATGCACCAGCCACACCAGTCCGAGCCGGAAAAATCCACGAGCAGGTATTTCCCCTGCCTCCTGGCTTTTTCGCTGGCTTTCGTAAAATCCGTTTCCCATTCCGCCCCGTAGGCCGCTACCGTGAGTGCCAGCCCCAGCAGGCCGGCAATTAGTCCGGTTCTCGTCTTCATCAAGGTCTCCTTTTGCAGGTAATGGCTGCTGAGCTTCGGTTGTCCCCCGTTCAGGATTCCTCCGGCGTGGGGCAGGGTAGCACGGATATCCCCCCCGCTTCGAGGACTTGTCCCAGGCGCCTAGCAAATTCTTGGCGCGAGAAGCGTTTCAGGGCATCTTGTCGGGCGGCTTTCCCCATCCGCCGGGCCAGGTCGGGGGCATCCAGCAATCGGATCACTCCCTCCGCCAGCGCGGCGGGGTCCCGGGGAGGGGCGAGAAACCCGGTTTCCCCCTCCCGGACCAGTTCCGGGATTACTCCCACGGTGGTGGCGACCACCGGCAAGCCCGAAGCCAGGTATTCCTCGGTAGCCCTGGAGTTTTCCTCGCTCCCGATTGACCCCAGCACCCCGGCGTTGGCGATGGAGAGAAATCTCTCGATGTCGCTGCGCCAGCCGGGAAAGAAAACCGAGCCGGCCAACCCCAGGCGCTCGGCCTGAGCAAGCAGCTCGGTTGGTTGTCCCTCCCAGGGAATTCCGACGGAAACAAGAACGACGTCGGGAAATCTTCGGCGGATCCGGGCCAGGGCCTCGAGCAGGATGGAATGTCCCTTAACCGGGGCCAGGCGGGCCAGGCAGAGGAGGATGAAACGATTCGAAGGGATCCCCAGCTCGTCCCGGAGGGTGGGATCGGGTTCGCGGGGCCGATGGCGTTCGGTATCGACCCCGGCCAGGATGCGGTGAACCCGTTCGGGGGGCATTCCCAGGAGCGAGACCATCCATTGCTCGACCTGTCGGGAAGAAACCACGACGGCCCGGGTCCGGTTCCGGTAGAGGTATCGTTGCAAGCGGTTGGCGCGCGGAGCCTTGGTCCCGCTCCTGAGGTGAATCAGGGGAAGCCGCCCCCGATTGGCCGCAACCGCCAGGCACTGGGCGGTCTCCCGAATGCTGTGAATCACCGAGAACCTTCCTGAACCGATCAGGTTGGAGAGCAGGCTGAGGCTCCGGGACAAGGCCGGGGGCGAGGAGAAAGGCTTGTCGGTCGGCAGAGGGACCAGCTCGACCGTTTCCGGCAGTTCGCGGACAAAGCGGCAGTTCGGGGGAGAAACTACGGTAACTTCCAAGCCGAGGTTGATTTCCGCTTCCAGGACCCCGGCGGCGTACTCGGTTTCTCCGTTCCAGCGTTGCCTCAGGTTGACGAAAAGGCTCCCGGACGGTTTTCCCGGAAAGAGCTTAATCGGGAACCTCCTCCAGGGTGTATTCCCCGAAACCGGGCGGCATCCAGCGGACCCGCGTGGGAACAATCTCGATGTGGACGAAGTTCTCGTCCTCCGGACCAAAGAAATGTCGCCTGACCCGGGGATTAAGCTCCAGCAAGCGGGCTTTTTTCTCCCGGTTCCCGTCGAGACGGGCCAGGCCCTCTACGCGGAGATGAACTTTGCCTGCTCCCACGAAACAGACTTCGACTCGGGGATTAGCCTTCATCTCCGCTACCTTTCCGCTGCAGTGCCAGGTGGAACTCCAAAGCACGAAGCGGTCGCAAGGAACCACGAAAGCCATCGGCCGGCAGCGTGGCTGCCCGGCCACCTCGGTGGCTAAAATTCCGAAACCCGCCTCGGAAATGAGTTGTCTGGGTGTCTTGAAATCCACTTCATCTCTCCCGGTTGACGTTTTCCCAAGAATACCCCCGGGAGAAGGGCTGGAAGGGAGAAAAAAACGTGGAGGAGCCCAGGTCCCGGAAGTGCGCCAGCCGCTCAGATCAGGTTTACGATCAGTGCGCCCCAGACCGTGAGCAGAACGTTCCCAATGGCGTAAGGCACGGTATAGCCGATCACGGGAACCGTACTGCCGGAATCTTCCTTCACCGAGTTCATCGCGGCGGTACAGGTTCCGGCTCCGGTCATTGCCCCCATCAACAGGACGGGATTCAGCTTGAGAAAGTACAGTCCAAAAATCCAGGTCAGGACGTGGGGGATGGAAGTCAGGCAGACGCCGGCCAGAAAGATGTTTATCCCGGCCTGTTCCAAGGCGTCCAGGGCCTTGGGCCCGGCGGCGATGCCGACGCACGCGATGAAAAAGTTTAGGCCCAGGTCGGTAAAGATCCAGATGGTGGGGGTGGGTATGTAACCCCAAGTCGGGCGCAGGGAACGCAGCCAGCCGAAGAACAGGCCCGAGACCAGGACTCCTCCCCCTACTCCCAGCGTGATGGGAACCCCGCCCACGCTTACGG
>Ga0272444_10003984_pt1 | contig 13147 bp, 12 predicted proteins | sample SSMForm13_FD_201033 | JGI IMG/M metagenome (GOLD analysis project Ga0272444, IMG submission 201033) | Marine sediment archaeal communities from Little Sippewissett salt marsh, Falmouth, MA, United States - SSM-Form-13 | ecosystem: Environmental > Aquatic > Marine > Wetlands > Sediment ...
TATCGTACTTGGCCATGAAAGTTGACATCATCTCAATGGCACAGCAGGCCAGCCCCATGGTCAACGGCCAGACCGAGCGTTTGCGAGCCCAGTTGACCATCTTGTCCATTGTTGTTAATAGTATTGAGTCGGGGATATGTTCTTCTAGTCCCACTTCAGTGCTCCTCGGCCGATTTCATAGAAGTAACCTACAAGAATGACCAGGACGAAGATTGCGATAGACCAGAAACCGAACATACCCAGATCTCTCGCTACCACTGCCCAGGGCAGAAGGAAGATGAGCTCGATATCGAAGAGGATAAACGAGATAGCCACCATGAAGAACTTCACCGGAACCGGGTCGCGGGTGGTCCCCACCGGATCGACGCCGCATTCGTAAGGCTGTCCTTTCTTGCCCAGGCGGGTCCGACGGCCCAGCAGGACTGACAGCCCGGTGAACAAGAACGCCAAGACGGTCGCTATGACCACCAGGAAGAGGATAGGGTAAAAGTCTTCGAACATCCCATTTCCCTAACTTCGATGAGTACTCAACACATTGACGGCTACTTTAGGCATAGGCGGGGTTAAAGTCAATAAAATTCTGATCCTTTCCGCAGCCACTTCCCCCTGACTCGCGGTCCCGCGGCTTTTCAGGCGGCAAACTAACGTCCTGTCGACAAACAATTTAAAGAATGTGTCCGGAACCGCCCTGCGCGGTGCCTCGACCATGCTTCAGTCGCATCAGCCCAAGGCGTTTCAACCGTCACAACCTCGAGAAACTGACGCTATATCCGGCGAAAAATGTCTCATTCTTGATCAATTCCGTCAGGTCACGGGGGTTAAACACGCCGTAGGCTCTGGACACCCCGTGGAATTTCATCCGCCGCCGCTTGCGATCGATCTCCAGATGCCCGCCGCCGAGTATTCGCACGTCAGCGTCGACCACCTGCAAGACATCCGGCTTTTGCAGCCAGGCCGAGGCGATCCCGCGCTCGTCGCAGAAACGCTCGACCAGATTGGCATGGTAGCGGAATTTCGTCAGCGGCCCCACCAGGAGGTACAGGCAGTCAGCCCGGGCCGCAAGGACAAACTTGCAACCCAGTGAGCCCCCGCCGGAGGTGGCTTCAGTTTCGGAACTGAAGTCCTCCGTATAGTCTATAACTTCGGTCTTCAAAACAGTGTGCCCCGTTATTGCACGCCTATACGTATGTGATTAGAGAATATCCAGCCCCGCCGCCCTTTCCAGGCCTCCACCCGGTAAAGGCCCGGCTCCATTACGGTGTAATCCAGATGATCCGAATGGGTCTCGGCCAGTTTGCGTCCGTTGCACATCAGCCTCAGTCTGGCTTTGGCCGGCAGTTTTACCTCTATCTCAACCTCCGCCGCCGACGGCAGTGATTCCCCACAGACGGCCGTCTTTTCACCCTGGTGGGCATAAAACTGAAAGCTGTCGGCCCGTCCCCAGCGCATGTTGGAGATGTACACATTGCAGCCGGTCAGGGCGTCAAAAAGCTGCTTTTGCGCTTTGTTGAAGTCCTTCGAAAGAGGCTCGGACAGGACGATGTGAGTGCGCAGACATTTGAAGTGAACTTTGTACGGAAATATCTCTACGGTCAGCGGTCCGATGCTTACGGGGAAGGCGTGAGCGTCCACTCCGGCCAGCCCGACGTACCTCCCCTTCAGATTCAGCTCGTCCCACAGCCGCATAACATCTTCAGTAGGCCCGACCATCGACTTGCGGGGCGACAGCGCCATCATCAGTTTGTTATAAGGCTTCAGCTTCTCCATCCACTCTGACATCTGGTTCCACAACTCGAGACCGTCGAATTGATCGGTCGACCAATCGAGCCAGGGATAGGGGGGGTATTTTCCCTCGCGGCTTCGCTTCTCGATAGGATGGGCGATAATGCCCAGGGCTTTGTCCGCCCGGGCAGCTTCGACATACTGCCTGGCGGTCATCTTCTCCGGATATACGCCGGGAGAGCCGAAAATCATATAATGGTTGTTGTCCTCCGGATCGTTGTGCTCATAACCGACCACCACCAGAGTATCGCCGTACACACCTTCCAGACCGGCCTCACGGTTGGTCAGGCCCATGTGATCGGTGAACATCATGAAGTCCAGGCCGACTTCACGCCCGATCGCCACGACCTCTTCAAGCGTTTTGGTACCGTCGGACTCGGTCGTATGCATGTGGATAGCGCCGGAGTAATGATAGCGGTCGCGGACTTTCTTACCCACGGCTGACACTCCCGGTGTCAGGTACTTTTCTGAATATGACAAGGCCGATCAAAATCATAAAGACAAGCGACAGGATACCCGCCCGGTAGGGCAGCGCCACCGAGGCGCCGCTATCGAGGTGCAGGCTGTCGACGGCGAACTTACCGATAGGGCGTCCCGGTTGGAACAGATAAACGACGATCGTCCAGACCAATGGGCCGACTACGGCGGCCGCCCGCCCGGAGAGCGAAAACAGGCCGAAAAAGCGGCCCAGATCGTCGCGCGGTACCAGCTCGGCCAACAGAGGGCGAGTGGTAGTCCAGAGCCCGCCCAGAAGCACACCAACCAGCGACCCCAGCAGCCAGACCAGGATCATATTCGTGGTGAAGGTGAACAGGACCAGGGCTACAAGCCAACCGCCGATTATCCAGTAGAGCAGGTATTTCAGCGATATGGATTTCGCCAGGTAGCCGATAACGAACGAGCCTATTACGGCCGTAACGGTGGATACTACGAGAAAGGTGGTTATCTGTCCCTCGGCCAGTCCCAGGACAATCGAGCAGTAGATACCGATATTCAGAATAACGGTGGTAACGGCATCCTCGACAAAATAGTCGGCTACCAGGAAGCGAACAACCCCGGGGTATTTCCTGGTCTGCCGGAGCCCGTCCCAGACATCGCGATAAGCCCGCGCCAGCCCGACTTTCTCCTTCTTCACGACCGGGCGCTCCCGGACCCACAGAAACACCGGCAAAGCGAATATCATAAACAACACAGCGGTGGGCAGAAAGGCGGACTGCTTTCCCCCCACACCCGGAAAAGGCAAATCGTACGAAAACAATTCCCCGGTCACAAACGGCAGGACCAGGAGCATGCCGATCACCGAGCCGACATAGCCGGCCGCCACCCCAATTCCCGATACGAAGCGCGCCTGGACACCTTCGGCCACCGAGTAGAGCAGCGAATTGTAGAACGGCTGGCCGGCTTCGTAAGAAAAGTTTGCGATTATGAACAGCGCGAGAACGGCTCCAATTGCCCAGCCCGGGATGAAGGCCATCAGGCCGACGGCCGAACAGCAGGTGAGCGTGAACAGGAACAGGAAAATCTTCTTCTTGGTGGAATGGTCCGACATCGCTCCCAGGGCCGGCAGCAGAACCGCCGCAATCAGCATGGAGAAGGAAAACGGTATGTCGAAAAAACGGTCATCGTACCCGAGGTCCTCGACGATATATCGCTTGAGGTAAAGCGATACGATGTTCATCGAGTAGATGGTATTGGCAAAGTCGTAGAGCGCCCAGCCGGCAACATCTTTACGCCAGACAGATGTCGTCGGCGGGCCGGTCACAAACCTAACCTGTCGGCTTCAGTCAACATGGCGTCGCGCACGAGCAGGAAGAACTCCTCGAGCTCCAGGCCCAGGTTGGTGCAGGCGGCCATGTTTTCGCGGGCGGCCCCGGCGGCGAATCGCTTCTCCTTGAAGCGTCGCATCATGAAGTCGGCGTCGACCGAGGCCAGCTTCTTGTGCGGATGCATCAGGGCACAGGCCACCAGAAAACCGGTGGTGGGATCGACCGAATAAAGCGCCCAGTCCAGGCGGGTTTCACACGGCACGTGGCCCGGGTGGGCGTGAATAGCGTGGAACATCTCTTCCGGCAGGTCGTACTCGGCCAGCCATTCCCGAGTCACGTAGGTGTGGTAATGCGCGTCGTGCTTTGTCTCGTTGTAGTCGAGATCGTGGACCAGGCCGACCAGGCCCCAGTAGTCGGGGTCCTCGCCCAGACGTTCGGCCAGATGCCGCATGGCAACTTCCACCGCCAGGATGTGTTTAAGCAGATTGTTCTTGCCGATCTTCTCGACTACCAGGTCGTAAGCTGTCTCTCGCGTAAGTTTAAGATCCATAATGCGGCCAATAAACGGGTTATAACCATGAATGTCAAGTGGAGCCGCCGGGTCGACATTCCCTCGTTCAATTGAGGAAATCCCATGTAAAGCCGTAATAGTTGTAACGACCCAGCGATCGGTAGTACTCCCGGGGTGAATAGAGGTTTGTCAACATGTTCTGGACCACCCAGTGGAAGCGGAAATCCCCCATGCGAAATGAAAGCTTGCCGTTAATAACAAAATCGTCGCCGAGTCCGGTCTGCTCAAAACCGTCGTAAGGCCCGGTATAGAGGATCTCGCCGTAGGCGTAAAAGTGGATCAGCTTCTGTCTCCAGAAAACGTGCAGCTCGGCCCCGCCGAAAGCCTGGTACTCGGGAGTATAAGCATCGTTCTCGATGTTCAGATAATCGAGGAAGTGATAGCTGGCGCCGCCGCGGAAGGCAAACAGGTTGGAGACAGCCAGTCTGGCATCAGCCGTGGCCGTTGCGAAGTCGATATCGTTGTTGACCGGGGAAAAGGTCGTCCGCCCGCTGTCCACACTTCTGGTCCAGTCGATACCGTCGATGATCCTCCCCCCCGCCAGCGCCAGAACCAGGCTGGTAGACGTCGAACCCAATTCCACCCCGAGCGCTCCGCTCATGAGTTTCTCGCTCTTAAGGTCGGGATTGCCGACATCGGCGTAGTCCTTGAACCCGGACCCGTATATGGCAGCTCGCTGATATCGCAGGTTAAGTTCATAAAGCGTGGGGGCTCTTTCGCTGTAGCCGGCCGAGAAGTAAAAGTACCACCAGTCGGAGTCGCGACTGATCATAGCCGACGCCGCGGGCAGCATCCGGAACGTCTCGACATACCGACCACGGACGTTGACCGCCCAGCGGAGGCCGTCAGCCCGGTGCGCCATACTCAAAGATGCGCCGCCGGTGTACCGCTCCCTGATCTGCCACCAGTCATCGAATTTCAGATAGTCAGCGTCGGCCTCGGCCTTGAAAGCGGTGTTTCCCGAGATCCACTCTCTACCGGCCGACAGGGCGTGCCCGGAATGCTCAAGGCGGGCAAGGTAGGCGCCGGTAATGCCGCTGGTTTGCCGGATGTGAGTGTAAGTGAGCTGGTTTCTGGAGGAGTGCTCGGAGTTGTGTTTAACCAGAGAGACTGTTCCCTGCCGATCGATGCGATCCCTTCTCACGCTGGAGCCACCGGCGCCGGGGCGAACCAGGAAAGGACCTTCGCGGTCGTACAGCCAGCCGGTGGCCTCAAGAGCGAAGTCCTTCCCGAGCGGCTGAAAGATGTCGGCCGACTGGTGGTAAGCCTCGTCCCCGCGGCCGATAAAAGCGCCATCGGCGTTGCGATAGCCCAGAGACATGTCGATTTCCCGTCCGCCGGTAAACAGCTTGGAGTACCGACCCCGTGCATAGGAATAGGCGTATGATCCCTTGTCGACGAGGAAGGTGCTCTCGGGCGTGGTGGATTTCGGGCGTTTCGGCCGGGTCAGCAGTGCAGCGACCGAATGCCGCGCCCCGAACACCATCCCGACCGGACCGGGGAGAATCACTACCTGGTCATCGAGGGCGGTGGGAATGTCGTTCAGGTCGATCATCCCGTCCGGTTCGATGATGTGCTCAAACGGCGTGAGTTGTCGACTGCCGGAAAGAACCCCCAGCCGGTTGCCTTTGAGACCGTAAGGCTGGACGGTCTTGCGCATCGGTGTCACCTGGTGATCGGTTACCACGAAACCTGTACTAAAACGAAAGTAATCCCCGGCGTCGTGATAGAACGCCCGATCGATGTCTTCGCGGAGATTCCAGCGGGGTGAGATCAGCCAGACGGCCAGGCTGTCAGCGTACGAAAACGGCTCCTTTACATCCTTGTACTCAGCCCGACGCTGGTCTTCCCATCGAAGGCGGTATCTGGTCTCGAATTCGATCAGAGAACGTTGAGTTTCATTCAGCGTGTCCAGCAGGACATCGGGGTAAACCAGTTTGATGGAATCCTCCAGCGTGCCCAACTGCGGGGAGACGGTGGTATCGACTGTCCCGGCTGAATCCGGCGGCAGGTCCGGCACGGTGTCGGCCGGCGAGGGTGGTATTGAATCCTCCGCCACTAACGACCCGGGCGCCGACAGCACAACGAGTATGAGTATGAGGGCGGTCAGTCTGTTCATAGTGAGGCTCGTTCCCGTTCATATAAATGCCGGACGACGCCGAACAGCAACGGAAAAATCAGGAGATTGGCCCCGAGCGATATGGCTGCAAACGGCAGACCGCCGATCAACCTCGGCCAGAACGGCTGATATACCCAGGCGTCGACCAGGGAGACCGGGACAAAAAAGACGAGAGTGCACAAGGCGGCGGCGAGTGCGAGCCGGACCATGCGCGTTGTCGAAGACGAGGCGCCAAGGACGGGATTTCTGAAAAGTCGGCCGAGAGCGCCGCAACCGGCCAGACCGACCACCTGCGCGATCATCACCCAGGGAGTGGCCGGACCGTAGGGATTAAACACGGTCCACAGCCATTGGCCGAGACCGCCGGCCAGGATACCGGGGATCAGACCCCAGAGGAAGCCGGCCGCAAAAGCCATGAAGAATGACAGTTTGACATTGAGCAGCGGAGCCGTCGCCCAGGCCAACACGTATATGAGAGCCGCAAACAGCGCAATACGGGTGATGAGCCGCGGCTGCAGGGTCATCTGATAACGGCTACCTTCACTCTGTCTTCGGCCAGCAGCTGCGTCTTGTCGGCGTTATTGTACAGCCGGGCATAGGCCAGATAGACCCCCGAGGCCACCTCATTACCGGCCTGGTTGCGCATATCCCAGGCGACTTCGAAAAGACCGTGCAAATGGTCACCGGCGCGATCCTCACCGAAGTAATCACCTTCCAGAGTCCGGATGTACTCGCCGGCGACGGTATAAAGGTCGACCAGCAGCAAGGCGGTTTCGGAGAGAGTTACGGCCGAGGTGTCGGTGGGATATTGGAACCGGAAAGTCAGGCCGGCCCCGCCCATTTCCGAGACCACAGCCGGGTTGGGATAGGGCGACAATACACTGCCCCCCAGCGCGAACGCGTCCGCCGACTCCAGCGAAGCTGCGTAGCCCAGCGGAAGGTAGGTGGTCGGGGTGTATCTCGCCGGGGCAGGCGTAGTCGGCGTAAAGATGACCGTAACCGTACGGTACTTCCTGGCATCGATTGGTCCCAGCACAGAGTCGAGGAACATGCCGCCGCCTGCGAAATTCCAGTCGCTGGTGGTATCGCTAAAAATCTCATACCGGTCAATATCGTCACGGTGCTGACAGATAGCCGATACCCCCCAGGTAAGGCTGGGAACGGAGTCGCTGTCCAGGGCAAAGACATATACGGACAACAGCGAATCCTCATCCACCAGAGATTCCAGATTCTCGAATCTTACGAAGCTCGAGGCGTTGTACTGGGGCCGGAAGGGGTTCGTGTTGTAGTTGGTGAAGTAAGGATAGGTCTGATGCCGGGCCATCGAGGTCAGAGGAAAATACTCGTAGTTTTCGGCCTCCGAATAGCCGACTCCCGCCGGGGCCTGATGTGCATAGGGTCCGGTGAAGTAATTCCAGACGGCAAAATCCCTGAGAGCCGAAGCCAGGCTGGCGGTGTAACAGGTATCAGCGCTGGAAGTATCGCAGATGGCGTTACTGGCCGAATCGACGACCTGGTCGAGGCTCAACAGCCAGTCATGCCCGGGGCCGTAAGCCGCCGCCCTTTCCCAGATGTCCTTGATAATCTCTGGTCCGTAAATCTCCGACAGATAGATGGGCAAAACGGCCGAAGCGTAATGATGGACTCCCTCGATAGACTGAACTGACTCTCGCGGGTCGGCAAAGAAAATCGGGAGGAGCAGGTAATAGTCGTTGATTTCATCGTACTGCTGTTCTTCCATCCACACCGCGGTCATTTCGTACCAGGCGATGTCATCGGTAGCGTCCATGGCGAAGTGGGCTGCGTGAAAAATCTCATGCGCGACCGTTACGCGGGCCGCCGGCAGAGGGCGGTCAACGTATTCAGCCAGGTGCTGGAAGTCGTGGTCAATCTCGATCCAAACCGCCGCTTCGCGGATATCGGGAGAGGCGTTGCAATCCAGTTCGTTGTAGGTCACACCGTAATAGCCGCTGGGCTGGGCCGTAAGGTAAATGTCGAGGCGAACGTCTCCCCCCTCGACACAGGCAGTGTCCGGAATGGGATCCTTATAGCCCATTTGATCGAATATGATGGCATAAGCGGAGTCGGCCGCCATGGCCACCTTGTAGACATAATCCGGGATACCGTCGGCGTTGTCATCGACGTTATATTTCCAGACTCGGTGGATGCTGTTGGGGTCCGTTTCGTAATGGATGCGGACTTTGCCGCCGGGCGGATCAAAATAGCAGCAGAGATCCGGCCGCGCGGCGGATTGCACTCCCAGCGAAGCCAGCATGCGGGGATCGAGTTGCCCGTAATTCTGATAGAATTCCAGCACGGCCGGGGTTCCGCACTTGTAGCCGTCGTGATCATGGCCTTCTTCGGTCGACAGGGCCTCTCCCCCCTGGCCGGTCACGAACATGTAGTTTCTGATTATGCGCTCCTGTTCCTCGGACGACAGTTGGTTTTCGACCGCCACGGCCGAACCGGCCAGCGCGACTAGCAAGCTGAGAATAACTGGTAATTTCACTCCGTGCCTCGTATCTGAAGGGCGTGTTGTTTTAACCTGTCAAGAATGCTGCTCGGTATCTTGAGCGAGCCGATTTCTCCCTCGTGATCCCGGCGGCCGTGAAAGTCGGAGCCGCCGGTCTGCTGTAAACCGTAACGACGGGCCAGCGTCTTGAGCTGTTTGATATGGTGTTTCTTGAACGAGTAGTGGTACACCTCAAGACCGTCGAGCCCCCTCGCCGCGAGCGTCTCGATGTGTTGATCCATCCCCGCGATAAACGCATGCGCCAGAACCGCCGCTCCGCCGGCGCCGTGGATAAGGTCGATAGCCTCGGCGGGAGTCATCCGCCCCCGGGGTACATAGGCCGGGCCGCCGTTACCTATGTACTTGTGAAAAGCCTCGTCGAAATGACCGACCAGACCTTCCTCCACCAGAGCATCGGCAACATGCGGTCGGCCGATCACCGAACCGCTGGCGGCTCGTTCCACTGAATCGAAAGAGATGTTCAGTCCCATCTGGTTCAACTTCTCAACCATTGTACGCCCGCGCTGCCTGCGGATTTCCTTGAAATCCTCGAGCGCCGCATTAAGCGCCTTGTCGTCCGGATCGAACAGGTAGCCCAGCAGGTGCATATCCTCGCCGTCGACTTCGGCCGAGATCTCCACCCCGGGAATCAGTTCGGGATCATCTTTCGTTAACAGTTTTGCAGTATGCCGATATCCCTCCAGCGTGTCGTGATCGGTTATGGAGAACGCCTGCAGCTTTTTCTCCCGCACTATCGCCAGCAGATCCTCCGGCGTGAGGGCGCCGTCGGAATAAGCCGTATGCATGTGCAGATCGATATAGCCTGCCATGCCTAGAGTTTCTCTTCCACCAGGCTGCGAATCTCCGCCGCTATTTCCTCAGCTTCCTTGCGAATAGTCGTTGATTCCTCAGTGAGTTTCTTGACGAAGTCCTTGTCGTTGATCGAGGCCAGGTTGATGCGCACGTTGTACCCGGCGCCCTCGACCGCCGCCTGCCCCATGAGACCGGCCACGCCGGCGTCGGTAATGGAGTTTTCGTTCCCCTTGGCGGCCACGGTCCGGGACAGCTCCAGCACTTCAAGCGATTTCTTCATAACTTCCAGCGGCACCAGCGAGGCTCCCTTGTTGGCTTCCTCCACGGCCTGGTCCCGTTTCTCCGATTTCGGCAGTTTGAACGCCTCCATCACGGCATTGAACGACTCCTTATCGGTGTCGATCAGTTTGGTCAGTTCGCTTCTCAACTTGTCCGCCCTGTCGCGGACCTCGGTCAGTTCGTCTTTGACGGCCGCATATTTCTTCTTACCTATGCTCAGGCGGCAGACCATGGCCGTCAACGCGGCCGACAGGACCCCGGCCGAAGAAGCGACTGAACCGCCGCCGGGCGCCGGCGAGGACGAGGCAACTTCGTCGTAGAAGGATTCACCGGCCGGACCGGATGTAGCCACGTCGCGGAGCTTCTCTTCGAGCACCTGGTCCCGGGAGAAGTTCTCCAGCCTCAGGAAGAAGTCTGACACGTCGAGAATCGCCTGGTTGGGAATCAGCCCGACAATCTCCGACGAAGTCACGTTGATGCCGTAGCGGGCAGCCTCGCTTTTTATAGTCTCGAAAACTCTAAACACCGGAGTTTTCGTATAGTTCGTCAGGTTCATGGAAATTTGGACCTGGTTGCGCTCTTTTATCTCGATGCCCATCGCCTTGACGAATCGGTAACCGCCTTTGAGCGAGCGGACGGCGTCGGCAATCTTCTGAGCCACCTCCAGGTTGTCGGAACCCAGATAGACGTTGTAGGCCACCAGCGGGAATCTGACACCGATAGCGGTCGCTCCGGCTTTCAGGTTCATTTTGGCCGGGCCGTAGTCGGGCTTGCGTGACTTTTCGGTCTCGATAGAATCACGGATTCCCTCGTACTGCCCCTGCCGGACTTTGGCCAGATTACGGCGTTTCGGCGTGGTAGCGGCGCTCTCATACAGGTAGACTGGAATCTGGAGCTCTTCACCAACTCGTTTACCCAGCTTGTGGGCCAGTTCGACAGCGTCCTCTTCGGTCATATCGCCCAGGGGGATAAACGGGCAGACATCACAGGCGCCCATCCGGGGATGTCCCCCTTTGTGGACCGTCATATCGATCAACTTGGCGGCCTCCTGATATCCGCGGAAGGCGGCATCGACGGCCAGGTTCGGATCACAGACGAAAGTAACGACAGCGCGGTTATGGTCACCGTCCATCTCTTTATCAAGCAGGGTGACACCGTTTTCCGAAGTAATCGCAGCGCAGATAGCGTCGATGACTTCGGGGCGGCGGCCTTCCGAGAAATTGGGAACACATTCAACAAGCTTAGCCATGCCTTAATCTCCGTTGGTTGTCCGGACCGCCATGCGGTCCTTCAGCCCCCAGGCCAGCAGCGGAATCATGATCTCGTGATGGCCCACGAAATTGAACCCCTTGCCGGTCTTGAAGGTGGGACGTGTTACCACGTTCACCCGGGGGCGATAGTGCTCGATCATATCAAAATTGGCCGTAACCAGCCGACCGGCGCCTTTCTTTCTCAAATTGCGGGCCACGGTGAGCGCCTTGAGGAACACCTCCGGCAGGATTACCGCCGAGCCAATATTGGCCAGGACGCCGCCCCTGTCAAGCCGGGAGCAGACCGCGGCCAGGATGCGGAAGTCCACGTGTGAAGCCTCTCCGACCGCTGCGGCGTTGAAATTCGGATGCTGGCTGACAATGTCGGTACCGATGCCAACGTGGATAGTCACCGGAAGTCCCAGCCGCCAGGCCGCGGCGAACACCGACAGCTCTCGGTGCGGCGCCTTTTGTTCTTCTATAAACCGCCCACCGGCTTCACCCAGCCCGAGGTCTTTGGAGGCGGCCAGGTCGGTCACCGCGGCAAACAGATCGCCGGTCTCCTCGACCATACCGAAACTTCCGTCGGCCAGGCCGCGCTGGACGTCTTCCGAAGTTCCCCCGAAAAAGGCCAACTCGAGGTCGTGGATCAGGCCGGCACAGTTAAAGGACAGCCCGGTAACGATGCGACGTTCCATCAGGTCGATGAAAATAGGTGAAAGGCCGACTTTGATCGTATGCGCTCCCAGGAGACAATGGAAAGGGAGCTCCTCCCGGCGGGCAAGGCGGACGTGATCAATGAATTCGTTCAGGTCGGAAGCTTTGAGAAACTTCGGCAGTGAATCAAAAAAGTCCGATATCTTCGCGCCCCGTTTGAGCGGCGTGCCGAAAGCGGCAATCTCGGTACGGTTGTCGCGCTTCTTGATAGAATAGCGCTTGACCTCCGAGAGATCGGCCCTGGGCTGGTTCTTTTTCGGTTTGGTCATGGATTTAGAATTCGTCGATTCTGCCCAACTCGTAGTCCACCAGTTCAGCGACAATCGACCCCACAATTACCTTTGATTTCATCAAAACCGGCATACGCAGGGCATCATCGGTGAGCCAGACGGTCAGGCGTCCCTCATGCTTGAACACTCCCGCCGACTGCATGAGCGGTTCGACCACGAGGCAATCGAAAGTCCCGGCGTCGATGCTGATCGTCTCCCGCTCGATCACTTTGACTTCCATGCTGAAAGACTTGCCATCGACGAAATTATCGACAAAGACCGACTGGCCGACCTCAAGAGGCTGGGTTCGTACGTAATAGAGCGATGAAATAGCATCCTGCACAAAGGGGGCAATCTCGATAGTGTCCCCTTTGTAGACAACGCGATTGCCGCGCTGATCGAAAGCGTATTGCCGATCCGAGCGGTAATTGCCTTCGCGAAGGCTCTTTTCGAAACGCCAGCTGTAAAGGCCGGTGGCGTCCATAACCGATTCGACCCGGTCTTCCACCCTGAAAATACTCGAAAAGAAGCTGTTCGAAAAAGCCCTTGTCACAATCTGGTAGCAGGGTCGGTTTTCATATTCTATCAGCCGGACCACTTCCATCGTGGCCGTCCCGGCGGTGATAAAGCCGTACTTGATATCAAAGGTGAGCTTCTCCCCAACTCCGAAGGCCAGGTTGTCGACAAAGCGGTCGAACGGGCGGGCCGGCCTCACTTCGGCTGAATCGACCTCGGAGGCAGCTTCGGCGATACCCAATTCCACTACCGAGAAATAGCCCATCGGGAAAACCCCGACAAACACGACGACCGCGAGGATCAACTTCTGAAGTGCCGACTTCTTAGGCATTCGCTTTTTCATCCACCCTTTTTACAATTTCCGGGAGGTACTGGCCGAGATATTCTCCGATCTCCAGGAAAGTCTGATTGTAGTCCTCGAGCGCCCGCCCGATAGGGTCCTCGACATCCTCGCCCCTGGGCGAATTATCCGGGAAGCTCTTCAAAAGATACGTCTTCTCTTTGGCCTCGGGCACCATCCGGGTAATCTCCCTGTGATGTTCCGGCGCCATCG
>Ga0272444_10003985_pt1 | contig 13146 bp, 13 predicted proteins | sample SSMForm13_FD_201033 | JGI IMG/M metagenome (GOLD analysis project Ga0272444, IMG submission 201033) | Marine sediment archaeal communities from Little Sippewissett salt marsh, Falmouth, MA, United States - SSM-Form-13 | ecosystem: Environmental > Aquatic > Marine > Wetlands > Sediment ...
CACAAAGGCCGTGGCCCGGGAGCCCTGTTGGGCCATGTCCGCGGCATAGGGAGCCAGGGCCGCCACCCGCGCGCCGTCGGGTCCCGCGTCCTTGAACAGCAGCACCCGGTGAGGGGCGAACCCCTGCCGGGCCCGGGCGATGAGGGCCTCGGTGGCCGCCTCGCCACGCTGGCCCACCACCACCACCTCCTGGCCCGAAGCCAGGGCGAAGTCCAGGGCGTTCATCAAATGAGTGTAGGCCATGGGCTGGCTCCGCGCCAGGCCGGCGAAGGCCTGGAATATGCCCTCGGCCCGCTGCTCCAGCTCCACCCGGCCGGTGAGCCGGCCCAGGCGCAATAGGTTCAGGGCCATGGCCGAGTTGCCCGAGGGCAGAGCCCCGTCGTAGATGTCCTTGTCCCGGAAGATGAGCGCCTCGCCGTCAACCGGGGTGTAGAAGTAGCCGCCCCCTTCCACATCCTCGAAAAGCCGGTGAGCCAGCTCGGCCAGGTCCAACGCCCGCTCCAGATGACGGGCGGCCAGGCCGCTCTGGTGCAGCTCAATCAGCCCCCACATATAAAAGGCGTAGTCGTCCAGATAGCCCTGGCCAAAGAGATGGCCTTGGCGCCAGCGCCGGGCCAGGCGGCGGCCCTCGATGACCAGGTTCTGCTCGATGAACCCTACCGCCCGGTCCGCGGCCTGAAGATAGGCCGGCTCGTCCAGGACCCGGGCTCCCAGGGCCAGGGCGGCGATCATCAGCCCGTTCCAAGAGGTGATGATCTTGTCGTCCTTGAGCGGATGGGGCCGCTTGTCCCGCGCGGCGAAGAGCCGCTCCCGGGCCTGATCCATTTGGGCGGACAGCTCGCCGGGAGCCAGGTCCTCGGCCGCGGCCAGCTCCTCCCATGAACCGGTCAGGTGGGGGATGGAGCGGCCATGCTCAAAGTTGCCCCCGGCGGTGATGTTGTAGGCCCGGCAGAAGCGGCCGCCCAGCTCCGGGCCCAGGACCGTTTCCACCTGCTCCGGGGTCCACACGTAGAACAGGCCCTCCTCGCCCTCGGAGTCCGCGTCCTCGGCCGAAAAGAAGCCGCCCTCCGGCGAGGTCATGTCCCGGAGCACGTAGGTGAACACCTCGCGGGCCGCCACGGCGAATGACTCCTTGCCGGTAAGCTGATGGGCCTCGCACAGGGCCAGGGCCATTAGCGCCTGGTCGTAGAGCATCTTCTCGAAGTGGGGCGCCAGCCACTGGGCGTCCACCGAGTAGCGGTGGAATCCCAGGCCCACCTGGTCGAAGATGCCGCCCCGCCACATCCGTTCCAGGGTGTGCTCCACCATCTCCAGGCCGTGGTCCCCTGGCTCGCGCAAATGCCAGCGCAGCAAAAAGGTCAGGTGATGGGGGGTGGGAAACTTGGGGGCCGTGCCAAAGCCGCCGTGAATGGAGTCGTAGATCTGGGTCAGGCCCTGGGTTGCTTTTTGCAGGGCCTCGGGGCCCAGGCTGCCGGCCGCGCCCGTGGCCTGGGATTGCAGGGCCGAGATGATCTGCTCCGAGGCGTCGAGCATCCTGGCCCGCTCCGGGCTGTGCCAGCGGCGGGAGAGCTCCCGCAGAACCGGGATGAAGCCGGGCAGGCCCTGGCGGGTGTTCTTGGGAAAGTAGGTGCCCGCGTAAAAAGGCTTGCCCTCCGGGGTGAGCCACACGCTCAGGGGCCAGCCCCCCCGGCCGGTGAGGGCCTGGCACACGGCCATGTACACCCCGTCCAGGTCGGGCCGCTCCTCGCGGTCCACCTTGATGCACACGTAGTCCCGGTTGAGCAGGGCGGCCACCTCGGGGTCCTCGAAGGACTCGTGGGCCATGACGTGGCACCAGTGGCAGGTGGCGTAGCCGATGGACAAAAAGATGGGCTTGTCCTCGGCCCGGGCCTGGGCCAGGGCGGCCTCGTCCCAGGGCTGCCAGTGCACCGGGTTGTCCGCGTGCTGCAACAGGTAGGGGCTTTTCTCCTGGGACAGGCGGTTGGCCATGAATGCTCTCTTCCCTGCGCGGATGCCTTGGGTCAAACGGCGGACCCGAGGGCCCGCCATCGGCGCGGCTAATCTTCCTCGGTGATCTCGCTCACCTTGCTCTTGTGCTTGTGGCCGCAGGCCGGGCACACGATGTCGATCTCGTCCTCGTTGCCGATGAACTTCTCGCGGAGCTTCTCCGGCCCCAGGAAGCTGACATCGCCGCAGGCGCACTGGGGACACTCGGCATGGACCATGTATTTCCTCTTGGACATGGGACTATCTCCTTGTGCTAGGGCAAAAATGGGTTTGGATCGATGTATTTAATATTGTACACGCACCCCGGGCGCCGACCCAAGGCTTGGGCGGACTTGACCCACTTTGCCGGGCTCGGGCATGCTGAAGACAGAGGCCCGCCTAACCTGCGGCCGCAGAGGGGGTGGAGAGGTTGACATGAAAGCACTATTGCTGATCATGGTGGGTTGCGCCCTGCTTCTGGCCCCGGCCTGGGTGGCCGGCGGCGCCGGCAAGACGCCCCCTCCCGAGGCCAAGGCGGTGTGGCAACACATCACCGAGCAATCGCCCTACACCTCCTGGGGCGCCTGGCCCGACTATCAGGGCAAGCAGATATCGCGCTCGCCCCACGGCCCCTATCACCGGGTGTACGTGAACCAGGCCGGCCTGTCCTCGGCCAAGACGCCGGTCGCCCATGGCACCATTGAGGTCAAGGAGGTGCTCACCGCCAAGGGCAAGCTCAAGGGGGTGGTGGTGCAGTACAAGGTAAAGGGTTACAACCCCAAGGGGGGTGACTGGTTCTGGGCCAAGTACACCGCCCAGGGCAGGGTGAGGGCCGAGGGCAAGCTGGCCGGTTGCATTGCCTGCCACTCCGCCCTGAAGGACAATGACTATGTCATGGTCCATTACTTCAGATAGAAGACAGTGAATCCCTACGACCTGGTATATATCCACCCCGCCTGGCAGGTGATCTTCACCCTGCTGGGGCTCTACGTGGCCTGGCTGGGCCTGCAACGCATGCGCTCCCTGCACTGGGGGCAAAAGGCGGCTTTTGCCCGAAGCCGCCACATCCTGCTGGGCAAGACGGTCCTGGCGGGCGTCATCCTGGGGGCCGTGGGCGGGGCGGTCCTGGCGCGCTGGATGTGGCTCGGCTGGCTGATCACCGGAGCGCACGCCTGGCTGGGGGTGGCAGTGGTGGTCCTGGCTCTGGGGGGGCTGGGCCTGGGGCTGTATCTGGAGCGCCACCCGGGAGGCCGCAAGGATCTGGCCCTGGTGCACGGCGTGGTCAACCTGCTGGTCATCGCCCTGTGTTTGGCGCAGTTTTATGTGGGCGACCAGCTCCTTGACGCGCTGGCGGACTGAAGGCCGTTCACCCTCATTGACAGCCGGGCCGGCGCGCCCTAGACTCCTGACATGATCCCTATCCTTTTTGAATGAAATGACGGTCCCATGTCCCTGAATATGTCCACCGCCAACCTGATCACCCTGCTGCGCCTGCCCCTTTTGATCCTGGTGGTGGTGCTGCTCTATCTGCCCGGCGCCACCCCGGCCTTTGTGGCCCTGTTCCTGCTGCCGGTGCTCTACCTCATGGACTGGCTGGACGGATATGTGGCCCGCTTCAAGGACGAGGTCACCGACCTGGGCAGCGTGCTGGACATCGCCATGGACCGGGCGGTGGAAAACGTGCTGTGGGTGGTCTTCGTGCACCTGGGCGCGGTGCCCCTGTGGGTGGGCCTGGTGTTCATCATCCGCAGCTTTCTGGTGGATGGGCTCAGGGAGTTCGCCCTGGTCAAGGGCTACAGCGCCTTTGGCATGATGAGCTCGCCCCTGGGCAAGTTCCTGGTGGCCGGGCGCTTCATGCGCGGGCTCTACGGCCTGGCCAAGGGCCTGGCCTTTGGCGGCCTGGCCCTGTGCCAGGCGCTCACCGCCCTGGGGCCCCCGGCCGTGGCCCAGATGGAGTTCTTTTTCTGGCTCACGCCAATTCTGGTATATTTGTCGGTGTTCCTTTGCATAGCCCGGGGCGTGCCGGTGCTGGTGGACATCCGCGGCATCCTGGAGCAGGCCCCGCCCCCCGAGGAGAGGTAGGACCGTCCGCATGGGTCAGCCCGCCGCAATATTCGACGTGGACCGCACCCTGGTGGTGCCCACCTCCATGGAAAAGGTCTTTTTGCCCTTCTTGATCCGGCGGCGCTATCTGCGAGCCCCGGACCTGGCCCGCTATCTCATCTACCTGGCCAAGTACCTGGGCAACCAGCCCGGCGCGGCCCAAAACAAGGCCCATCTCCAGGGCAAGGACCCCGGCGAGCTGCAGCGCCTGGCGGCCGAGTGTTTCCGCGACGAGATCGTGCCCCGCATCAGCGACGAGGGCCGCCGCCAGGTGGCCAGCCATCAGGCCCAGGGCCATCTGGTGGTGCTCTTATCGGGCACCCTGGAGCCCCTGGCCGACCAGCTAAAGCTGGAGCTGGGCGCGGACCTGGCCCTGGCCGCCCGCTTGGAGGTAAAGCACGGGTCCCTGTCCGGCGAGCTCAGCGGCCGGCGTCCCTATGGCCAGGAAAAGGCCCGCCTGGTGCGCCGGCTCTGTATCACCCACGGCATCGACCTGGCCAGCTCCTATGCCTATGGCGACCACCACTCGGACTACCCCCTCTTGTCCATGGTGGGCCACCCCCACGCGGTCAATCCGGACCACGGCCTGCGGATCAAGGCCAGGGAACGCGGCTGGCCCATACTTCATTTTTAGCCCGAATATTACGTGGAAAGATAAAGCCCCTTGGCCGCCGGGCCGTGGCCGTCTTTTTTGGTTTTGTCTCCCCTTTGGCCAGAGGGCTAAGGGTCCTTCGGTCGGGACCCATGACGATCACAGTCGAAGATCACAACCGCCGCGGCGGGAGAACCGCCTCTTTCATTACCAACTCTTTAGCCGCCGCTCTGAGCCATCGACGGCTTTTGCTGTATTTGGCTGTATCCCGGAGTTGCCGAGCTATAGGCAGGCAATGGAAAGGGATGAACCCCGCCTTCACACGCCTTGTCTGCCGCCGCTTGGCCGTGCGGGGTTTGTCTACATCGCCCGACTCAACCAACATCCTAACCATTCATTCCTTACCAATTGCCTTGTTCTCTTTGCATTACCCTGACCAGTGTTTGCCAGGCCCCGGCCCCTGGGCTATATTGCTAAGACACCCTGGGGAGAGGCTTTTATGCAGGCCCCCAACAACATGCGGCAATTCATCGACGCCCTGGATAAGCGGGGCGAGCTGAGGCGCATCAGCGAGGCGGTGGACCCCTATCTGGAGGTCACCGCCCTGGCCGACCCGGTGATGAAGGCCGCCGGCCCGGCCCTGGTGTTCGAAAAGGTCAAGGGCGCGCGCTGCCCCCTGGCCATCAACCTCTTCGGATCGCGCGCGCGCATGGCCCTGGCCCTGGGGGTGGAGGATCTGGAGCAAATCGCCGCGCGGCTCAGGGGCCTGCTGGAGATGGAGCTGCCCTCGGGCGGGCTGGTGGCCAAGCTCATGGCCGCCCTGCCCAAGCTCAAGGAGCTCAAGTCGTTCGCGCCCAAGCAGGTCAAGGGCGCGCCCTGTCAGGAGGTGGTGCTCACCGGCGATAACGCCTCCCTGGACCTGCTGCCCATCCTCACCTGCTGGCCCCAGGACGCGGGGCCCTTCATCACCCTGCCCCAGGTCATCACCGCCCACCCGGACACGGGCAGGCACAACGTGGGCATGTACCGCTTGCAGCGCTTTGACGCCCAAACCACGGGCATGCACTGGCACCGCCACAAGGGCGGGGCCGAGCACTTTCGCCGGGCCGGCGAGCTGGGCCAAAAGCTGCCCGTGGCCGTGGCCCTGGGCGGGCCGCCGGCGGCCATTTACGCGGCCTGCGCGCCCTTGCCCGAGAACCTGCCCGAGTACATGTTCTGCGGCTTTTTGATGCAGCGCAATCTGGAGGTGGTCAAGGCGACCACCAGCGGCCTCATGGTGCCGGCCCAGGCCGAGGTGATCCTGGAGGGCTACGTGGACCCGGCCGAGCCCCTGCGCGTTGAGGGGCCTTTCGGCGATCACACCGGGTACTACTCCCTGGCCGACGAGTATCCCGTGTTCCACATCACGGCCATCACCCATCGCAAAAAATTTGTCTACCCCACCACCATCGTGGGCATCCCGCCCATGGAGGACTACTATCTGGGCATGGCCACGGAGCGCATTTTCCTGCCACTGATCCAGACGGTGCTGCCCGAGGTGATCGACTATCACATGCCCGCCGAGGGGGTGTTCCACAACCTGGTGTTCGTGGCCATCGACAAGCAGCACCCGGGCCAGGCCTACAAGGTGATGAACGCCCTGTGGGGTCAGGGCCAGATGATGTTCGCCAAGGTCATCGTGGTGGTGGACGGCGACGTGGACGTGCAAAACCCGCAGCGGGCCTGGTGGGAGGCCCTGAACCACATTGATCCCCAGCGCGACGTCTTGTTCACCCGGGGCCCGGCCGACGCCCTGGACCACGCGGCCCAGCTCCCGTTTTTGCACACCAAGATGGGCATCGACGGCACCAAGAAGCTCAAGGGCGAAGGCTTTGAGCGCGAGTGGCCGGACCGCATCGAGATGACCCCCGAGGTGCAAGAGGCGGCGCTGGAGCGGCTCCGGGCCTGGGGCCTGCCGACCCCGGAGAAGTGACGGCCATGGCCGCGGCCCTGACCTCCCGGCTCCGGGACTTCGGCGAGCTGGTCAAGTTCAGCCACACCGTGTTCCTGTTCCCCTTTGCCCTGAGCGCCCTTATCCTGGCGGCCTCGGCGAGCCCGGTCACCTTTGGCAAGGTGTTCTGGGTGGTGGTGGCTTTGGTGGCGGCCCGCAGCGCGGCCATGATCATGAACCGCATCGCCGACCGCCGCTGGGACGCCCTGAACCCGCGCACCGCGGGCCGGCCCCTGGTCACCGGCCGGGTGAGCATCGCCCTGGCCTGGGCCTGGCTGGCCCTGGCCTGCGGCCTGCTGGTGTTGGCCGCGTACATGCTCAATCCCCTGTGCCTGAAGCTCTCGCCCGTGGCCCTGGCCTGGGTGCTGGGCTACAGCTTTTCCAAGCGCTTCACCTGGCTGTGTCATCTGTGGCTGGGCGCGGCCACGGCCCTTGCCCCCTTGGGGGCCTGGCTGGCCATAACCGGGGCTTGGGACTGGCGGGCCCTGGTCCTGGCCGGATCGGTGACCCTGTGGGTGGCCGGGTTTGACGTGATCTACGCCTGCCAGGACATCGCCTTTGACCAGGAGCACGCGCTCAAGTCCCTGCCCGCCCATTTGGGCCTGGCCAATGCCCTGTGGGCCAGCCGGGTCATGCACGCCCTGGCTGGGGTGGGCTTTCTGGTCCTGGGGCCCCTGTTCCATCTGGGCGCCTGGTATTTGGCCGGCGCGGTCTTGGTGTGCCTGGCCCTGGTTATCGAGCAGGCCCTGGTGGCCATAAAGCAGGCCAACATCCCCATGGCCTTTTTCACGGTCAACGGCTTCATCTCCATGGCCTATCTCCTGTTCCTGGCCGTAGACCGGCTGGCCGCGCCATGACTCAGTTGGAAGTGGACCTGAAGTATCTGGGCGTGTTGGAAAAGGCCCTGCAGATAACCGAGGAGTTGGGGCCCGAGGCCGCGGTGCGTTACGTGCGCTCCTCCTACCGCCTGCTCTCCAAGGTCTATCACCCTGACCTGCACCAACAGAACCGTGAAGCCGCCGAGGAGGGCCAGCGCCGCCTCAACGCGGTAAAGGAGCGGCTGGACATGACCAGCGACCAAGAGCTGAGCGGCTTTTTGAAAAGCTCGGCCAAGCCCCGCGCCGGCCACCCCCGGGTGATGGTGGTGGAGGACGAGGAGGGCCTGGCCCAGAATCTGGCCGATCTGCTGGTCCTGGAGGGCTACCACGTGGCCACCGCGCCCGACGGCCTGGCCGGCCTGCGCACCCACCTGACCTTTAGGCCAGAGCTGGTCATCAGCGACATACTCATGCCCATAATGGACGGGGTGGAGATGGTGCGCACCCTTCGGGAGCGCGATCCCGGCATCAAGGTGATCTTCATTTCCGGCTTTTTCGGCACTCGCTCCATCCAAAACGAGCTGATGGCCGAGATCGAGCAATTCGGCTACCCCCGCCTGGCCAAGCCCTTTCGGCCCAGCCAGCTCTTGGAGCTGGTGCGCCGGGCGCTGGGATGATTTTTTTAAGACGGGAGTTTTCTCATGCCCTTGCAATTCAAGCGCCGCACCCGCACCACCGCCTTTTTGAACCCATTCGAGGACTTCAAGCCCAGCGAGGTGGCGGTGGAGATACGCGACGACCCGCTGTCCCGCCACCGCAGCCGCATCCTGTCCTTCCGCTTCAAGTCCCTGGGCAAGCTGGACCACTCGCTCTTTCTGGAGCGCGACAAACAGCGGCCCTGCCCCTTTTGCCCGGGCAACCTGGAAAAGATGTGCGCCCGTTTTCTGCCCGAGGTGGTTTCCGAGGGCTTTTTGCGCCGCGGCGAGGCGGTGTGCTTTCCCAATGCCTTTCCCTATGGGGCCCACACCTATGTGGTGCGCCTGACCAAAAAGCACTATGTGCGGCCCAGCGAGTTCACGCCCCAGCAGCTGGCCGACGGCCTGCTTCTGTCCATGGAGGCCTTCAAGCGCCTGGCGCCCAAGGACGTCTACGCCTCGGTGAACTGGAACTACATGATGCCCGCCGGCGGGGGGGTGGTGCACCCCCACTTCCAGATCGTCTCGGCCCAGCGGCCCACCAGCTTCCAGGCCGCCCTACGCCAGCGGGCCCGGGCCTTTGCCCGCCGCGCGGGCCGGGACATGATCACCGCCTACCTGGAGCACGAAAAGGCCGGCCGCTCCCGCTGGGTGGGGCGGCTGGGGCTCCTGAACTGGGTGACGCCTTTCGCTCCCAAGGCCATCTATGATTTAATGGCCCTGTCTCCGGAGGGCAAGGGGCTCCTAGAGTTCAAGCCTGCCCAGGTCCAGGGCATCGCCCGGGGCATTTGCCGGGCGCTCAAGTACTTCGAGGCCCAGGGGGTGGGCGCGCACAACATGGCCCTGCACACCCCGCTCAAGCCCGGGACCGGCATGCCGCTGATGCTGCGCCTGGTCAGCCGGGTGCAGATTCCGCCCATGGGCTTGGACGAGATCAACTACTTTGAGAAGCTGCACGACGAGACGGTGTGCTTTTTGAGCCCCGAGGAAATGGCTCAAGGCATCAAGGAGTTCTGGCGCGATTAATTTTTAAATTCCGCAAGAGGGGGTGACATGGCCCGGGACATCAGCCTGACCTTGGGAGGGGTGCTCAAGCAGGTGGCCGTTCGCCACCCCCGGCGCGAGGCCCTGGTGGACCTGCCCACCAACGCGCGCCTGACCTACAGCGAGTTCGACCAGGCCAGCGACGACTTGGCCCGGGCCCTCATGGCCCTGGGCCTGGAACCGGGCCAGCGCCTGGCCCTGTGGGCCCCCAACCAGCCCGAGTGGCTCATCATGATGTACGCCGCGGCCAAGGCCGGCCTGGTGCTCTCCAGCGTGGACACCAGCTTCAAGGCCCACGACTTGGCCTACCAGCTGGCCCAGTCCCGCTGCGCCGGTCTGGTGCTGGCGCCCGGCCTGGAGGGCGAGGAGTACCTGGAGGCCCTGGCATCCCTTTGCCCCGAGGTGGAGCGGCCCGCGCCGGATGGCCTGGCCTGCGAGGCCCTGCCCGAGCTCAAGCGGGTCATTGTTTTGGGCGATAAAGCCCCGGCCGGGGCCCTGACCTGGGAGGCGGCTTTGGACCTGGGCCGGGCCGCGCCCCTGGCCGAGCTCACCGCCCGCCTGGCCGCGGTGCGGCCCGAGGACGTGGCCACCCTGCTCTACACCTCGGGCACCACCGGCCGGCCCAAGGGGGTGATGAGCCCCCATAGGGGACTGATCATGACCTCGCTGGCCGGCGGCGAGAACCAGCGCCTGAGCCACCAGGACCGTCTGGTGGTCTCGGTGCCCCTGTGCCACATGTTCGGCTGCATCTGCATCGCCCTGGCCGGCATTATCCAGGGCGCGGCCCTGGTCATCCCCTCGCGCCTGCCCGAACCCGGGGCCATCCTGGAGGCGGTGGTGGCCGAGTCCTGCACCGCCCTGTACGGCCCGCCCACGTCCTTTATCGCCATGATGGACCAGCCGGCCTACCAGGCCGCGTCGGGCGGCGGCCTGCGCACCGGGGTCATGGCCGGGGCCCAATGCCCCATCGAGGTGATGCGCCGGGTGGTGGAGGACATGGGAGTCAAGGACATCCTCATCGGCTACGGCCAAACCGAGGCCAGCTCCTGGATATCCACCAGCCGGCCGGACGACCCCCTGGAGCTGAGGGTCTCCACCGTGGGCCTTCCGGTGCCCGGCGCGGAGGTCAAGATCGTGGAGCCGGTCAGCAACAAGACCCTGGGGCCGGACGAGGTGGGCGAGATATGCACCCGGGGATACGTGATGACCGGCTATTTTGACATGCCCGCCGAGACCGCCCAGGCCGTTGACGCCGAGGGGTGGCTGCACACCGGCGATCTGGGCGCCTTGGACGAGGCCGGCTACATCCGCATCTCGGGCCGGCTCAAGGAGGTGATCCGCAAGGCCGGGCGCAACGTTTTCCCGGCCCACATCGAGGAGGTGCTGTTCGAGCATCCGGCGGTGAACACGGCCGCGGCCTTTGGGGTGCCCCACCCCACCCTGGGCGAGGAGGTGGCCTGCTGGATCAAGCTGGAGCTGGACATCATAATCAACGAAGTGGAAATAGTGGCCTTTTTGCGGGACAAGCTGCCCGAGAACCATTTGCCCGCCTGGGTGCGCTTTGTGGAGGAGTTCCCCATGACCCCGGTGGGCAAGATTCAGAAGTTCCGCATGCGCGAAATAATGATGGCCGAGCTGGAATCCTGGGAGGATTAGCAGGCTTAGGCCACGAATAACACTTGACTTTTCCCTTCCTGCCCGGTAAAAAAAAGCAGTGGTTGCATTAATGTAACCCTCACAGGACAGGAGCCTATGGACGTCCAGGAAATTCGGGACAAGGAATTCCCCCGCCGCTTCCGGGGCATGGACCCGGTGGAGGTGGAGACCTTTGTCAACAAGCTGGCCGACTACATCGACGGCCTGCACCGGGAAGTGGACGGCCTGAGCAAACAGCTGCGCGAGGCCAACGAGGAGCTCAAGGTCTTCAGGGTGCGCGAGGAGACCCTGGAGGCCAACCTGGCCCAGACCCGCCAGGTGGCCGAGGACATCAAGGCCAACAGCGAGAAGGAGGCCAAGTTCATCGTGGCCGAGGCCGAGCTGCAGGCCGAGAAGATCCTCAGCCAGGCCCACAACCGTTTGGCCCAGATCCACGACGACATCTCCGAGCTTAAGCGCCAGCGGGCCCAGTTCGAGGTGCGGCTGCGCTCGTTGGTGGAGGCCCATCTCAAGCTGCTGGAGGTGGAGACCGACCGCGACCGCGACCTGGCCGAGCTGGAAGACAAGATCAAGATTCTCAGGAGCCCCACATCCTGATCCCCACCCGTGTCGTGCATCACTAAAACTCCGGGCGGCGTCTCCTTGGCCATCAAGGTGGCCCCGCGCGCCAGCCGCAATGAGTTGGCCGGCGTGGAGGCCGGCGCGCTCAAGGTGCGCCTCACCGCCCCGCCGGTGGAGGGCGCGGCCAACCAGGCCCTGGTCAAGCTCTTGGCCAAGCAGCTCAAGGTGGCCAAGGGCAAGGTGCGCGTGGTCAGCGGCCAGCGCTCGCGCAACAAGCGGGTGGAAATAAGCGGCCTGGACCCGGACCAGGCGAGGAAGCGCCTGGGCCTGTGAGGGCCTGGCTGACGGTTCTGCTGCTCATCCTGGCGGCTCCGGCCGCCTGGGCCGCCGCGCCCCAGGTGTCCATCCTGGCCCCGTCGCCCGAGCTGGCCGCCCATGTAAAGGAAATAGTGATCAAGGCCGCGCCCCGCTTGCAGGCCTGGACCGGAGCCGCGCCCGCGCGTCTGCGCATCGAGGTGGCCCCCACCAAGGAGGCCTTTGCCCGCCGCGCGGTCCAGCTGGGCGGGCCGGACTGGGCCGCGGGCCTGGCCGCGCCCGGCCAGGGCCTGATCCTGCTGCGCTCCCCCCGCCAGTTGGCCGATCCCCTACACTTTAAAGAGGTGCTCATCCACGAGCTGGTGCACCTGTACCTGGCCGCCGGGCTCAAGGGCCGCCGCGCCCCCCTGTGGCTGGAAGAGGGTCTGGCCATGCAGCTGTCGGGCGAAACCGGCTGGGGCCTGGCCGCGGCCATGACCCGGGCGGTGCTGGGCCCGGGCCTGCTGCCCCTGGCCAGGCTGGAGCACAGGTTCCCGCCCCAGGCGGACCAGGCCGCCCTGGCCTATGCCCAGAGCTACTACTTGGTGGGCTGGCTGCTCGGCCGGTACGGCGAGGACTCCCTGCGCCAGGTGGTCCACTCCCTGTCCCAGGGCCGGCCGCTGACCGCGGCATTGCAGCTGGCCACGGGCCACAGCCTGGCGGGAATTCAGGAGCGCTTTGACGACGACATGAGCTCGCGCTTCTCCTGGATATCGGCGCTGACCGCGGGCGGCGCGCTCTGGGCCCTGGTCGCCGTGGTGGCCGCAGTGGGCCTGGTCATCCGCCGCCGCAGGCAGCGGGCCGCGTGGGTGGATTACGAGGGCGAGAGGGACCATGAGCGGCTGGAACGCCCCGCCCGCCGGCAGGGACGGAGCCAGGACGAGGCCCTGCGGGAGGCGGGTTTAACGGCCCAAGAGGACAAGGCAGTTGGTAAGGAAGAAGTCTAAGCGAGGTGTTTCATGAGGGTCGGGCGGCATCAAGCCACGAACTAATATTCATGGGGCAGTTATGAAAAAGGAGCTGAAATCACCAGGGGACAGTTTGCACCCGGGGCCGACACCGCCTCCTTGTAGTGGCGGGGTTTATCCCCGCCCTGGCCTAGCATAGCGAGGCAACAGGAGGTTTGGCATACCGGCGCCATCTCGCCTGAAGCGCACCCTCCCGCCGGATTTCCTGCCGCGCCGCCAAGGCGCCGCGACCCCGATAGCCGAGCTATCGGGGCCAGCAAAAAACAAAGCTTTCTTTTTTCAAAACCTCTTTTGGCTTGTGCGGACGCAAGAGGTCCGGCACAACCCCCGCTGGCCGGCGAGCTTACGCATATAGCGCACTCGCCCGTCGAGCCTAAGG
>Ga0272444_10003986_pt1 | contig 13143 bp, 10 predicted proteins | sample SSMForm13_FD_201033 | JGI IMG/M metagenome (GOLD analysis project Ga0272444, IMG submission 201033) | Marine sediment archaeal communities from Little Sippewissett salt marsh, Falmouth, MA, United States - SSM-Form-13 | ecosystem: Environmental > Aquatic > Marine > Wetlands > Sediment ...
CTGGCCTATATGATGCAGGTGGTCCTCGGGCGGGAGGGACAGCCCGCAAACAGATCCCAATGGGCTTTGCGCGGGTCGGATGTCTCCCTCGACTTGAACGCCATCCGCCAATTGATGGCGCATTCGGAGCACAGCAAAGCGGGCCTGATGGTCTACGATGCCAACATCTTAGGCCTTTCAGGAGTGCTGTACCATTACAACAGCAGGTTGAACCAATTCAAAGGCAAATATCGGTTCGAAAGCGTCTACCCCTCCTCGGAGCTGCTGGCCGTGAGGCTGCTGCTGCTGAAGAAAATCCAGCGGGCTGAAAAAATCCAGCTCAACACCCTCTTGAATCGGCCGGATCTCTTGTTGGGCGAAGCGGCTATGCCGACGCCGGGGGATCTAGAAGCAATCGGGCTGCAGGCCGCAGAGCTCAAACTGCTGCGGGATATCCTCCGGGAGGAGCCCCAATTTTGGGGCTATCTGCAATATCCCCATATCGTTCGGGCCCTCTACCGCTTGGGGGTCGTGGATGAAGATCCGTTTGTTGCCGAGGTGATCCGCGATGCCGATCAGCCGGGCTACGAATGCAGGCCCTCCGCCGCCTTTTCCGGCCACGAGATCGTGACCATATCCATTCTGCCTTCCCTGATCGATACGTTTGATTTCGGGCCCGACCAGAAGGGGCTGAACCGGCACGGTTTCAAACCCACCCGGTTCTACCAGCAGATGGTGATCAAACTGCAGGAATATATCATCGCCCAAGCCGCCGTTCTGCTTGCCGCCAAGGCCCCGCCCGCCATGGGACAGCCGCCGGAATTCTGGCAAACCATCATCGCCGACCGGGTGTCGTTCTGCGTCGAAGACGAAAGGCCGCTGGTGATTTACCCCCACAACGCCGACCGGGTAATCGAAGCGCTCAGCCCCAAGGCGGATCTCAACATCATCCTGCTCGGAAAGGATGTCTATCTGGCGATCCATTTCGATCCCCGACGGGATATCTTTCCGGGCACCAATCGGCTGTATATCGACATTATGGACGTCAAACACGCGCTGATCGACGATCAGGCATTGCAGATTGGCGAATTTATTCTCTCGAAAATCACACCGCACCTGCATCCTGCCTGGATGGCCGAAACTCCGGGCGGTGCGGTTCAACCGTCAAATTTGAGAAACAGCTTGTCGTCGTCGAGTTTGGAATTTTGAAGCATGGCGTCCCAGTCGTAGATGCGGCAATCGTCCGATTGGCCATCGGGCACCGAACAGCCGATAAACGGCATGATCGGATCTCCGGCTACGGATTTGTAATTCATCATCATCGGCGTCCGCTTGGGAAAATTTTCGAATTCCATCAGCTGATTGAAAAAAACCGAGCAGTCACCCTCGAAAAAAAGGCTGCTCTGGCGCAGATCGAGGATATGCCGACGAAATTCGGCGACCGCCGTTTCCGGATCGTCGGTTTCCAGCATCAGGCTGAATTCTCCATAGCGGCGCTCGGCTTCATCACTCTTCTGTTGATTGGTGAGAAAGAGAAAATTTCCAATGTAGACCATGGCGTACCCTTTCGTTACCCAGACGGTCAACGTCTTCGGGTGGATATGAACCGTTTTGCTACCCTGTCCGCAGCGCCCAGGCAGGCCGAACCGCTTCGGGGGCTTTAGAAAATTTTCTTTGCACTGGCGATATTGTCGACATCTCCCATGACGATCAGGGTCATCCCCTCTTCCAGGGTCTGTGCGGGACCCGGGCTGAATTCGATCTCACCGCTGCTGTATTTGGACCCCAAAATCAGCAGGCCGAATTTTTCTTTGATGCCTGAATCCTTGATCTGTCTGCCCAATATGTGGGCCTGCGCTGTTACGGTAATTTCGTGAATCCGCAAATTGCCTTTGCTGCTGCGCAGCATGCTGTCTAAAAAATCGACCGCCGTGGGACGAATCATCTCCGAAGCCATCCGCAGGGCGCCGATCAGATTGGACGCAACCACAGCGTCGGCTCCGGCCTTGAGCAGCTTGGACCTGATATTTCGTTTGACCATGCGCGTGATGATGCGCAGCTGCTTGTTGAGCATGCGGGCCGTCATGGTGACATACAGATTGTCCTTGTCCGACGGCAGAGTGATAACGATGCCTGCAGCCCTTTCGATACCGGCGGCCATCAGATTGAGGTCGTCGGTGGCATCTCCCTTCACGTACAGAAGATCTCCGATGACTCGACAGCGCTCTATATTGCCCTCTTCCTGCTCTACGAGGACAACCTTTTCCCGGTTTTTGACCAGCTCTTCGAGTACAGGCAGTCCGGTTTCCCCTCCACCGACCACGATATAATGATTTTTAAGCTTGCTGATCTGCTTTTCCATCTTCTTCTTCCTTATGATTCCGGTAAGCTCGCCTTCGATGATAACGGCGGTCAGATTACTGATGCCGTAAAGGATGATGCCCATGCCGAAGGTGACCAGAATCATGGTAAACACTTCGGCGACCGGATTGCCGGTGACCTGGACAATTTCACCGTAGCCGACCGTGGTCAAAGAGATGACCGTCATATAGACACAGTCCATTAGACCGTGCTGCCCCCGAAAAAGGAAGTAGTAGCCATAACTGCCAAACATGACGACTATGACGATGGCCAGGCCCACCAGATATAATCTGCGGATGATGCTCATTGCCGGTCACATTCGAAGTGGAAGGCCCCGCCGGGCAGGATGTGAAGCGGAACCCTTATTTTTTTTCCAGGTCCTGTTTTAATTTCTTTTCCAGTTCGGCAAAAAGACTCTTCTGCTTTTGGGAGTGCTGGGCCTGGATCGATTCGATCTTTTTGCTGTAGTCCCTTTTTTCATTTTGGAACTTGCGCAGGGCCTGCTCGAGGCCGTCGGCGGTGGCATCGGTGGGGATCTCTTCCACTTTCAGGTGATCCTGGATGAACAGCTTGGTCCCGAAACCGCCTTCGACAATCTTGATAATTTCAAGCTGGGACAACTTCCTGCAAATGAGATGCCCCTGCTCCAGCGAAAGCGCTAGGCAGCGGCAGACGGATTCGATCGAGGGCGGCAGGCCCTTCTGGTGTTCGAGTATACGGATGGCCGAAACGACCAAATGGGCATTGCGATAAAAATCTCGGCCTTCCATGGATCGTTGATATCCCTCATGATTGATTTGTTGGCTCCGCTGTGCTTCCGGCGCACCGATGACGGCCGGTCGAAGGGGGCCTTCATGATCCGACCGTCGCATCTTTCCGTCGTGGGTTTGCAGCGGTCCTCTTCTTGACATGCAGGTTCATCAAGAGTAACATTTCTCCAACTTTTGTCAAGCCGAAGAACAGGCTCCGAGCGCCTTGCGAAGGCCGCCTGAGATCATCGGCGCGATGGATCTAATCAACCGATACGTGATGATATGATGGAGGATGCCATGACCGAAATTATCGATGTCAAAGCCAGAGAAATTTTGGATTCGAGAGGTAATCCGACTGTTGAAGTAGATGTCTCTCTGGCCTGCGGCGCCATCGGCCGTGCGGCTGTACCTTCCGGCGCTTCCACCGGCAAAAGGGAGGCCTTGGAGCTAAGGGACAAAAGGGCCAAACGCTTCGGCGGCAAAGGCGTGGCCAAAGCCGTAAAGAATGTCGCCGACATCATTGCCCCGGCGGTGATAGGCATAGACGCCGCCGAACAGGCCGCCCTCGACGGGGCCATGCTCGCGCTGGACGGAACGCCCAACAAATCCACGCTCGGCGCCAATGCCATCTTGGGCCTCTCCATGGCGGCCGCCCGGGCCGCTGCCCTGGCTTACGGTTTGCCGTTATACCGCTACTTGGGAGGCATCAACGCCCGCTATCTGCCGGTTCCCATGATGAATGTCATCAACGGCGGGGCTCACGCCGGCAACAATCTGGATATTCAGGAATTCATGATCGTTCCCATCGGCGCCAAAAAAATTTCGCAGGCCGTGCAGATGGGAGCGGAAACCTTCCAACAGCTGAAAAAAATACTGCAGCAAAAGAAACTGAATACGGCGGTGGGAGATGAGGGCGGTTTCGCGCCCGACCTGGATTCGAACGAAGCGGCCATCCAATTGATCATCAGCGCCATCGAAGCGGCCGGCTACCGGCCCGGAGAGGATATTGGCCTGGCCCTCGATGCGGCCGCCAGTGAATTCTACCAGAAGGGCAAATATCTGCTCAAATCCGAAGACAAAAAACTTTCTCCCGAGGCGCTGATCGACTATTATGAAGACTGGATCGATAAATATCCACTGCTGTCCATCGAAGACGGCCTGGCCGAACAGGATTGGAAAAACTGGGAGTTGATGACCGATCGCCTGGGCAGCAACATCCAAATCGTGGGCGATGACATCTTCGTGACCAATCCCAAGATTTTCGCCAAGGGCATCGAGGAGGGCATCGCCAATGCCATCCTGATCAAACTCAACCAAATCGGCACGGTGACCGAAACCCTTGATGCCATTCAGATGGCCATGGAGGCCGGCTATACTACCGTCATATCCCATCGCTCCGGCGAGACCGAAGATACGTTCATCGCCGATCTGGTGGTCGGCGTCAACGGCGGTCAAATCAAGACCGGCTCAATGTCCCGCACCGACCGCATTGCCAAGTACAACCAACTGATCCGAATTGAAGAAGAGTTGGGCGACGGCGCAAAATTTTGTGATAACATTTTTATGGCCGGATAAATGGCGGGGCGATCGACCTCACAGGGATTGCAGAGGGCCAAGCATGCATGAACGCATTCGGCAGATGATCATCGTCTTCTTCGCTCTGATCTTGCTGGCCGGTGGAGGCCCGCCGGCACAGGGATATGTGTTGCCCGGCCCGCACGTGCTGGAGTTGATGGCCCAGAAAATTGAAAAAACTCACAGTCTCCAGGTATTTCAGAAAATTCTGATCCGTCGCCCCGGCGCCCCCGAAGGCCGCTCGGTGGAACTGGTAGAAACATTGAACTTCAGATTTCCCGATGCCCTGCGATCGGATATCCGTTCAGACGATACGCGAAGACTTCGGGTGAGGGCCGGGGGCGTGGTTCTGACGGTCATCGACGGCGACATCGTCGCCGATGACGCCAACCCTTTCGACGGCTACGCGGAGGTTCTTTTGTTCGCCTCACGGAGGTCGCTTCAGGCAAGACTGGCCGGCCTGGGACTCAACCTCGACGTGTCGAGTTTCGGAAGGGCAGGTGATCGCCTGGCCTACGTGCTGGGGGCATCGTACCCGGATGAATCGCTTCACCAAATATGGATCGACAAGGAGACGTTCCTGCCATTTCGATGGCTCGTTCCGGGCGCACAGGCGCAAGACGCACAAGACCGTCTGGAAATCCGCTATCTGCAATGGCGGCAGATCGCCCAAACATGGTATCCGATGCAGATCGAGTTCTATCACAACGACCGCCTGGTGCGGGACATACGGGTGGAGCGGGTCGCCCGCAAATCTTCTTTTCCCGAGAAGCTTTTTGATATACAACAGCTTCGGTCGGCCTATCCCGCCCCAGAACGAGGGGTATTGCAGGAGTTGCAGGAGGTTCACGAAACGATTGAAAATTTCAAGAAAATATACGAATAACCGGTCGCCGCAGCATTGCAACGGTCGGCCTCATTTTACATCACCACCGAGGTAAGCGCATGAGTACAGCTACTAAATTTATTTTCGTGACGGGCGGCGTGCTGTCGTCCCTTGGCAAGGGAATCGCTTCTGCGGTCATCGGCGCCCTTTTGGAGAGCCGCGGATTGAGGGTCACGATCCAGAAACTCGATCCGTATATCAATGTCGATCCCGGCACCATGAATCCATTCCAGCACGGCGAGGTATATGTCACCGACGACGGGGCCGAAACGGATCTGGACCTGGGCCATTATGAACGCTTTACCAACGCCAAATTGGGCCGCGACAACAACTTTACCACCGGCAAGATATACCACTCCGTCATCTCCCGGGAAAGGCGGGGCGATTATCTGGGCGGGACCGTGCAGGTGATCCCCCACATCACCGACGAAATCAAGCGCAGCATCAGACTGGCGGCGGACGGCGTCGACATCGTAATCGTCGAGATCGGCGGAACCATCGGTGATATTGAAAGCCTCCCCTTTCTGGAGGCCATCCGCCAATTCAAGGCCGATGTCGGCAAGGAAAACGCCCTATACATCCATCTGACCCTGGTGCCGTTCATGCCCACCTCGGGCGAATTGAAAACCAAACCGACCCAGCACAGCGTGAAGGAACTCCGCAGCATCGGCATCCAGCCGGATATTCTGCTGTGCCGCACCGATCGTTACCTGCCCCAGGAGATCAAGGCCAAGATCGCCCTTTTCTGCAACGTCAGTGAAGATGCGGTGATTACCGCCAAAGACGTGGATTGTATCTATGAATGTCCCCTGGTGTTTCACAAAGAGGGCCTGGACAACAAAGTCGTCGAATTGCTCCATATCTGGACCCGCTCCTCCAGGCTGGACCAATGGAAACAACTGGTGCGCAGGATGCGCTCCCCGACCCATGCCGTTACCATCGCCATCGTCGGTAAATATGTCAATCTGACCGATTCATACAAGAGTCTCAACGAGGCGCTGATGCACGGGGGAATTCCCAACGATTGTCGGGTCAACCTGCTTTTTGTGGATTCCGAAGAGCTGCGGCAAGATGGTTGCGACGACACCTTTGCCCAGGTGGACGGCATTCTGGTTCCCGGTGGATTCGGATCCCGGGGCATAGAGGGAAAAATCGTGGCTGCGCGCTACGCCCGCGAAAAGCGTCTGCCCTATTTCGGGATCTGCCTCGGGATGCAGATCGCGGTGATCGAATTCGCACGCCACATCGCCGGGATGGAAGGTGCGCACAGCGCCGAGTTCGATGACAAGACACCCTATCCGGTCATTTACTTGATGCTCAAATGGTACGATGACAAGACCCATTCCGTCCAGGAACGCGATACGCAGTCCGCAAAGGGCGGGACCATGCGTCTGGGGGCCTATCCCTGCACCCTCAAAGAGGGCACTTTTGCCGCCGAGGCCTACACGGAGACCGAAATTTCCGAGCGTCACCGCCACCGCTACGAGTTCAACAATGAGTACCGAAGCGTGCTGGAGCAAAGCGGGCTGGTTGTCAGCGGCACGTCGCCCAGCGGGGATTTGGTCGAGATCATCGAAATTCAGGACCATCCCTGGTTTCTCGGCTGCCAATTTCATCCCGAATTTAAATCACGACCCATGGCCCCCCATCCGCTCTTCCGCGCCTTTATCGGTGCGGCCCTGGCCTATGCCGGTGGCAAAAACCGCACCGCAAAATGATCTGCGAACCGACCCGAGGCCGATATCGTGTGCAACGGAAGCCTTATGGGAGCCTGAGGGTTCGCCGGACCTGTTCCGCCCGCCGCCGAATATGCTCCGGATTGCGGGTGGCGGCCAGCCGCATCAAATGCCGCGAGGCTTCGATCGGAGATTCCCGACGCCGGCCCAGAAGCATGCGATACCATGGCGGCAGGTCGGCGTTGTAAAGATCCGATAATTGCACGGCCTGGGAGCCAAAGTGCGAGGCGTCGACCGGCGCGCCTGCGGAGCAGGCCGCCAGCCCGCGGCAAAGCCGGCCCTTTATCAGCCGATAGCGCCGGATCGGTATGATCCAGAACCGGACAATCAGGTATCCCAAGGCGCCGAGGCCGAAACTGGCGGCGGCAACCGCAAGCAACGCTTCCATGTCAGGCCGTCATTCGATGGCGGACGCCGGACCCCGCAGCGGTATCAGGGCCCCTCGCACGCAAGTTCTTCCTGTTGTCACGTCAGTCCCCCGGCGGATTGAGCGGGGCCATTAGCGGGGCGGCGGCAGCCGCTATCTGGTTGATTTCGAGGGGGGTATCGGCCACGTCCTGGGTGTCGATCAGACTGAGAATCTGATTCATGGCAACCGACAGCAGCTGCACATGCTCCGGCTCCAGATCGGCCAACTGGGCAATGAATTTCTTTTCGATGGGATCCGGCAGGGTTCTGCTCACCTTCGCCCCCGCCTCCGTCAGTCGGATGAGGGTAATCCGGCGGTCGCCCACCTTTCGAATACGCTCCACCAAACTTTTTTTCTCGAGTCGATCGATGATGCCGGTAATGTTCGAGGGCGTCACATACAATTTGCGGCTCAAGTCGGCCGAAGAGAGGGAGCCGTGAAGAAACAGATTGCGCAGCACCCCGCTCTGGGACCCCGTTAGTCCAAATTTCCTGCTCATCTTGGAAGAATCCAGATAGACGGCGCGCACCAGCTTGCGAATCGAACCGACGATCTCCTTGATCAACATTTCATTTTGTGACCCCATACCTTCTCCCCTGCAATTGGCTTTTTGCCCCTCTATACCCATGGGAATTCGATGTCAAGGTCAAACCCGGCTTCGGCCGGACGAAAACGCCTCAAAACGGCTTGAGCCCGTTCGGCGCGGCCCGTCAAATCAGCACCAGAGCCGCCAACGCCAGCAGGGCCAGCAGCCGGGCCGTGGCGGCCATCCCCCAGAAGGGGATCAGCAGCAGACTGGCCAACAGCGACCCGATGCACCCTCCCGCCAAATCGCCGGCGTAGAGCGCCGGGACCAGGCGGACCTGGTCACCCGCATCCATGCGGCTGGCGTAGGCAAACAGTCCGGCGACCAGGGCGCCGGCCGCAAACAAAAGGCCGGAGCTGATCAGGAGGCCGCCGCCGAAAACCGTCTCCACCACAAACAGCCAACCGAGGGCCAGCAGGGCGCAAGCGATCAGAAGCATCCTCCCGACCCGGCGCCCGTGACCGCCGCGGCGGCCGGAAACGGACCCGGCCGTTCGACTCATCAGATAGGCTCCGGCGGCCAGTCCGGCCATGAAGGCCATCAGCAGAAGGCCGATATTCTGGTAAAGCGCACCGTTTTTGGCCTGGTAGTGCAGCAGCAGCATGGTTTCGAGCACCATGCCCAGAAAACCGGCCCAGACGACCAGCATCAGACGGCGGAACCCGGGAAAAGCACGCCCGAGGCCGAACCCGGCTCCGAGCACCAGGACGGCCGCGAACACCAACGCCATCCACTGCGGGCCTGCGGGCATCAGGGTGGACGGCGTCATGTTCATCAGCGAGGGAATAAATTTAGAAAGCCAAACGATGCTGGAATACTGATAACAGATCGGCCGCAGGTCGCTGTTGGCCGGCGCAGCCGTCACCTCCAAGCGGGCGGCGACCTGGAAAAAGCGGTCGTTGGTATAAAGATAGCGGATGTAGCTCGGCGTCACGAAGCGGGCCCGCAGGGCCCTTTCGGTATACCTCCGGATCAGGGTTCGGGGACGCGGATCAAGGGTCCGCTGGGAGGCCATAATGGTATTGGTCACGCCCGGCAGCACCAATGTTTGGCTGAAAACCGAACTCAAGGCGTGATAGATACTGGCGTTGCGGAAGCTCAAGGTCCGGGTCCACAGATTTTCGGCCGAGCGCAGCTGAAACGCCATGACCCCGCCCTCGGCCAGCGCATCAGCGCACTGCCGGAAAAATTCCAAGGTATAGAAGCGGTTGGATTGTCCCGACGTCGGTTCAGGCATTCCGATCAGTATCAAATCGTAATCTTCGCCGGCACCGATGAAACGCCGCGGATCGGCGTGATGAATGAAGAGCCCGTCATTCGGCCGAAGGCGATGGAAATCCTCCGGCAGGTGACGCCGGGTCATTTCCAGCAGGACCGAATTCAATTCGACATAGTCGACCGTCAAAGGCCGGTGTTTGAGCACCTCCCGGACGATGCCCCCCCCGCCGCCGCCGGCAACCAGCACCCTTCGGGGTCGCGGATGCTGCAATGCGGCCATATGAACGAATTCTTCGGACGCGGTGCTTTGGGTCTCAAATGCCAGGGCATCGTTTTCGAAGACCGCAAACTGCCCCGCCTGGGCGATGATGGAAATCCGGCCGTAAGGCGAATCCCTTGAGGCGATCAGATGCGGGTGATTCCACTGGGTCATGGCCCGGTCGAGCTGCGGTGACAGGGCCAGGGCGACCGCCAGCGCCATCGTCAGGAGCAGACCACCTGCCAGCAGCCGGCGGCGGCCGGCGCCGGGAAACCCGAGCGCCAATCCGGCCGCCAAAAAACTGCCAAGCCAAGCGATACAGACATTCGAGGCCCCGAACCTGAGCAGCAGGGTCGCCGCCAGGCCGCCGATCAACCCGCCCGCACTTTCGATCGCATAGGCCAGCGCCAGGGGGGCCTGTCCGGCGACAAAACGCTTGGCGGCTCTTTGAAAAAGGAGCCCCAGGACCACTCCCATGGGCAGCAGGGCGGCCGACAGGGCCAGCAGCTGATGCCCGAACGGCAGATAGGCCCCCGGCACCCCGCCCCACAAGAGGCGCAGCGCCCGGACAAACACGATGTCAAGGGGCAGCAGGGCGGCAAACACGACCAGCAGGCGCATCACACTTGCCGCAGCGGGAACAGGGGTCCTGCGCCCGATCATGGCACCCGCAGCACTCCAAAACAGCCAGATTCCCAGAGCCAGCACATAGATCAGCTCGACCCCGTAGAAGGCCACCAGCAACTCTCTCAGCAGAACCACCTGGCCGAGAATGGAAATCAGACCGATGAAGAGAAGAACAAGCAACAAGATGGGTCGGCGACGGCCCCTCCCTCATAAGATGGTTTAGAAATCGGACTCCTTGAAAACGCGGGCCTGGAAAGTAAACAATTGCGCCTTCTGGCGCCAGGCCCCGGGCGGCAGACCGGCTTTGCGGCACAGATGCTCCAGGGTCTCGGTCCGATCCCATCCCTGTTCGCGTGCGACCTGGGGCAGAAACACCGCCGATCGGCCTCCCTTTTTGATGAGCACCCCGTCTCTCCCGACGGTGATGGCGGCCGGCTCCGGGATGGGCTGGAAAGGCGTCAAAACGGAGATTTCGATCTCTATCTGCGGCAATTCATCCAGGGTCACATGGGAAAAACGGCGATCGTTGAAGGCCGCCTGCCAAGCCATGGCGCCGACCACCTGACCCAGGGGCAGATCCCGCCGCATATGGCCGATGCAGCCCCGCAGGCGTCCGTTCTTTTTCAGGGTCACAAAGGCCCCCTGTTTGCGGTCCTGGAAAAGGTCCATGCCTCTCGCCAGAGGCACGGTACGGGAAAAATGAAACTGTCGAATGGTTTTGCGTGCGAAGGCCAGCAGGCTCTTTTGCTGTGCAGCGGTCAAATCGGCGGCGGCCGCAGCACCGGATTCAGTCTCCCGCAGCAGCGACGCGGGGCAGTCTCCGCCGGCAGTGACGGCCACCGCCGCGTATCCGACGACCCGGTCACGTTGGCCGATGGCGGTGTCTCCCGAATTGGCATAACTGACCACCCGGGCACAGGTCGCCCCCAGCTCACGGGCTGACGCCAGGGCCGCCAGGATCGGTCCCTCGCCGCAGGCACAGGTGGACAAATTGGGTACCAAACGGCGCATCTGACGCTCAATTTCGGCATGCAGCGTCTGCGGATCCAAAGCGGTCATGGCCTCCAGAACGGTGCCGTCCACCCGTTGGGCATCTTCATAGGCGGGGTAGTGGGACAGATCCGAACTGGCTACAATCAGGGCACGGCGATGCTTCAGATGGGCTGCCAGGGCCTTCCCGAAGCGGATGCACATGTCCGGACGGGGAGCGCCGACAACGGCGGCCACAATGGGGGTTTGGGGAAACAGCCGCTGGACAAAGGGGACCAGGACTTCGATGGAATGTTCCCGCAGGTGAACCGAGGGTTCGAAGGTAATGTCATCGTTCCCAGCGATCAGGGCGGCGGACAGCTTTCTGTCGATGGGCGCGGTTCCCAGAGGCGTTCGATACCCGCCGCCGGGATAGACCGAGACACCCGCAAACCCGTCTGCGGTATGATTGGTGCCCAGCAGCACGACCAGGTCGTAGTCGTGGCCCAGGGCCTGATTAAAGGCATCGGCCGCAATCTGACCGGAAAAGATATATCCGGCGTGGGGCGCGATCAGGGCCAGGGGACGGTCCCCCGCCGCCCGGACAGCGTCTTCGAAATAGGCGTCGAGAGCCCCCGACAGGCGGATGGCATCGCCCGGATAAAACCGGCCGGCCACCACCGGCGCCCGAACTCCGGCCCCATCCTCGGCGGCGGCGGACCGGGGGACGCCTGCCGCTTGCAGCAAAGATAGCAGTATCAATCCGATCAGAATGGGTTGCCTCACTGGATGAACATCCATTTGGGATCCCCTCCGGGGATTTGGGTCACTCGGCGGCCAACTGGTATGACTGGACGCAGGGTCTTCAGGATTGGCTTTCCGAGCGACGCCAATGACCATGAACGACAACGACCGGCATCACCGAGCAGGGGTTTACCATTTGCCGGCGATTCGGGTTCCGCAAAACTCACAGCAGCCCGCCTGAAGATGGGTCTCGCTCACGAAAAAACCGCTGCGGGCGATGACAATCTTGCCGCATGCGGGGCAGCGGGTGTGATTGCCCGGGTGTCCGGGGACATTGCCCACGTAAGGATATCGCAGCCCTTCGGCCCGGGCGATCGCATAGGCCCGTTCGAGAGTCTGGACCGGGGTGGGCGGCAGGTTCAGCATTTGGTAATCCGGGTGAAAACGGGTAAAATGGACCGGCACATCCGGCCCCACTTCGCCGGCCACCCATTTGGCCAGTTCGGTCATCATTTTGGGCGAGTCGTTCAGGGTCGGAACCACCAGATTAACGATTTCCAGGTGAACGCCGCTGCGGGCCACCCGCTTGATGCTGTCGAGCACCGGATCGAGTTCGGCGTTGCAGACCCGGCGGTAAAATTCCCGGCTGTAGCCCTTCAAGTCGATTTTGATGGCATCCAGGACCCCGCACATGTCCGTCAGGGGTTCGGGGTTCATGAATCCGCAGCTGATCAGCACACAGGCGATCCCCTGGGGTCGGGCCAGTCGTGCAATGTCGATCAGATATTCGGTGAAAACGGTCGGTTCGTTGTATGTAAAGGCGATGACCGGAACCCGGCGCCGGGCGGCGGCCGCCACCATCGCCTGGGGCGGAATGTAAGGGGTAGGATAGTCTTCCGGACGCGCCTGGGAAATCTCCCAGTTCTGACAAAACTTGCAGCTCAGCGGGCAGCCGGCGGTCGCCATGGAAAGCGCCGACGCGCCGGGTCGGAAATGATACAGCGGTTTCTTCTCGATCGGATCGACGTGCACGGATATGGGA
>Ga0272444_10003988_pt1 | contig 13141 bp, 10 predicted proteins | sample SSMForm13_FD_201033 | JGI IMG/M metagenome (GOLD analysis project Ga0272444, IMG submission 201033) | Marine sediment archaeal communities from Little Sippewissett salt marsh, Falmouth, MA, United States - SSM-Form-13 | ecosystem: Environmental > Aquatic > Marine > Wetlands > Sediment ...
CCCAAGAACATGAACCCCACCATCACGAACAATATTGCAAGACCTGGAAAGATTGAGATCCACCATTCGCCCGCAAGAAGATACTCACGTCCTTGCGCAGACATCAGGCCCCATTCCGGCTTTGGCGGCTGAACGCCGATTCCAATAAAACTCAGGTATGCCATTGTCATGATCGCCCAACCAGTTGACGTGCTGGCCTGGATCAGGCAAGGAGCCAACGAGTTGGGCAAGATGTGTTTTCTGATGATGCGAAGTGTGCTGCTTCCACTCAGCTGAGCACTCTCGACGTACAGCTGGCTCCTCACATTCAAGGCTTGGCTCCGGACTAGGCGAGCGAATCTCGGCACGTTGACAATACCGATCGCAACAGATGCATTCACGAGATTCGCTCCCAATGAAGCCGTTATCGCAAGGGCTAGTACAAGAGGAGGGAAAGCAAGTAGCACATCCATGACTCGCATGAGCAGTTCGTCCACTGCCCCGCCCGAATATCCGGCAACCAATCCGAGGAAGGTGCCCGCGAAAAACCCTATGGCGACTGCAATCAGCCCTGCTGTAAGTGAGTATCTTGTTCCGTAGATCACCCGACTTAGCGTGTCTCTTCCCATCTCGTCCGTCCCGAACAGGTGCGCGGTACTTGGGGCGCTATATGCGTCTTGTAGCGATAAGGCAAAAGGATCATAAGGCGTAATGTGCTCTCCAAATAGAGCCAGTACTATCGTTATGAGAACAATTGCCAGTCCGAGGAGACCTGTGGGGCTCTTCGAGAATAGCCTCAAAGAGAACCGCAGATCCTCCAGCTGCGCTCTATGGTTAGCCCTCCAGTGCCGCAGCCAATCTCGAGACTTGGACAGAGCCTGCACGCTATTCCCTCCCGTACCGTATAGCCGGATCTATGAGTACGTACACAATGTCAGTGAGTAGATTGATTACGATGAACACGACTGCAGTCACTAGTATGAATCCCTGGATCGCACTGTAGTCAAGATTCCGAATAGCCTGGACTGCATATCGACCCATCCCTGGAAGCGCAAAGACAGCTTCTACGACGATTGCACCACCGAGCAATTGCCCGAACGTAAGACCAAGTCCGGTCACCGTGGCCAGAAGAGAATTCCGCAGCGCGTGGATCCAGTTCACCCTCGCTCGCTCTACTCCCTTCGCCCTGGCTGTTCGTATGTAGTTCTGCCGCAGCACTTCTAGCATCGAAGACCGTGTGAGTCTCAGAATCGTCGCAATACACGAGTACGCCAACGCACAGACCGGCAGAACGAGATGCGCGATGGCACTCCCGAGAGTCTCCCAGTTACCTGTCAGGATGCTATCGAGAACGTACATGCCTGTAATCTTCGTTGGTGGGGTCATCATGAGTGCCAGCCTTCCAGTCGGAAGCGGCAACCACTTGAGGAAGAAAGAGAAAATGAGAATGCCAGCAAGTCCCGTCCAGAATACGGGAGTCGCGAGACCTAGGATGGCAAAGCCGCGGGCCAAATGATCTACAGCTCTTCCATGCCTAGTTGCCGATATCACAGCAAGTGGAATTGCTACGATGATTGCTACTATCATACTAATGCTGACAAGCTCAAACGTTGCCGGAAATCTCTGAAGAAGGTCGTAATTCACCGAGTGCCCTGTAGTCCATGAGAATCCCAGATCGAAACGAGCTAGGCGCTTAATGTAGAGCGCGAACTGAACGTGTATCGGCTGGTCCACTCCCATAGCGTGCCGCAGCGCCTCAAGAGCTTCTTCCTCAACAACTGAAGAACCTAGCCGCACAAGAGCAGGATCTCCTGGCAGTAGATTCGAAAGAATGAACGTTAAAATTATAACGCCCATAAGCGTTGGAACTGCCATGAGCATACGCTTTGCAACAAGCCTTGCTACATCCATATTCCTCCATGCCCTCCTGAGATCACCCTCAACTGAGATACTCGCAAGGCCTCGTCGGCACACCACGCAACGACCGCTTCACTCTATTCATCCTCTGTCGACAAGGGAAGCGGACGGGACTGCTGTCCGTACTCTTGCCTCGAACCTCAACAATCCCGTCCGCGGCTTACTCGTGCACCGTAACCCTACGTCTCTCGATAGAAGAACTCGTAGTGCAGAAGCCTATTCGGGTAGTAGACATATCCGCCGATGTCTTCACGCTGGACTTGCCCGTAATTCGGTCGGTATACCGGGATGAATCCACAGTCTTCCGCAAAGAGCACCTGCATATCGTGGCACTTCTGTATGCGGAGTTCTATGTCTTGTTCGTACATCATGGACTCAACCCACTCGCCGAACCCAGGATGGCAGTAGTTGCTGTGATTCGAGCGTTGCCCACATGTCCACCACACGCTTGCGAAATACCCAGGATCATTCACATAGGGTGTGTAGTGGCTGATGAACATATCTCCAATCTTCCCGTACACTATGTCCAACCAGGCGGGGCGATCGGATTTCCTCACTTGGACGTCGATACCCAATGTCGCCAGATTCTGTTTAATAATCGTGGCTACAGTTTCTTCCTCTGGAACGCCCGTCGTTATGTCGATTACTGTGGAGAATCCATCCGGGTAAGCGGACTTGGCGAGCATTTCGGCTGCCTTGTCCATATCGAAATCGTAGTACCAGGTCTCTCCTTTGTAGCCAAGCATTGTCGGGTTCATAGCGCCATATGGGCGCGTGGCCTTATTGAAAAGAACGTTGGAGAGTATGTCCTCGTATGGAATAGCGTATGCGATTGTCTTTCGGACGAATGGGTCGTTCCACGGCTCCTTCTCGTGATTCATCCCTACGTAGACTGTCTCGATCGTCGGCGTCTCGAGAACCTCGACGCCATCAAGTGCATCAATCCGATCCCAGTCTTTCAGCAAGATGTCCATCGCGATGTCTGCTTCGCCACTTCGGACAAGCAGCTCTCGAGTTGATGCCTCGGTCACAAAGCGCAAGACAACACGCTTAAAGTAGGGTGTCATGGCCCAGTATTCGTCGTTCCGTCGGAAAACAAGCTCCTCTCCAGGAGTCCAGTAATCAATGACATACGGCCCTGATCCAGCGGTGTTCAGCATGAGCCACTCATTCGGTTGCCCCTGGACAATACCTCCGTGGGCCTCCACCTCAGCTGGGTCGACGATTGCACCCCAGTTCGGAATCTGAAGCATCCCGAGCAAGAAGGGGCAAGGATTGGTTAGTTCCATCTTGAATGTGAAGTCATCGATAACAGTAATGCTGTCCAGCGTGAAGCCAACCCGATTCGCCTGCCAAACTGCTCCCGCTTCTTGCATCGGAATGCGCTCCAGCGAAGCCTTGACCGCATGAGCGTCTACCGGGTTTCCGCTTGTGAAAACCGCATTCTCCACCAGATGGAACGTGTATGTTTTCCCGTCTTCACTCAACTCCCAGCTCTTCGCAAGGCTGGGTCCTATTCGGTAGGCTACACTCCTGCCCGCTTCATCCACCTCGTGGATGTAATCAGTGAGCGTGTCATATACAGTATGGCACATTGTGGTAGACATGTTGTCCACCATGTACCCCGGCTCGAATCCCGCTGGCTCCTGCCCCGTGACAATCACAAGAGTCTCTTCACGAGAGATCTCTTCACTTGCAACAATCGGAGCCAGGCTAATAACCAACACACACATCAGGACAAGCGTGCTTATGACCTTGTTCACAACCCCTCCTGTGCTGTTGTCAGACCACACTGCTAGCGCATCCGAACTCTTCTCCGCAAAGCTCTATCACCTCCCTAAGGAAATACGAAGAGGCGTCTTGGCTGTTCAGTTATGTCTTGCACGCACCATTGCATCTCAACACCTCATCAACCGGTTCCCTTCTCCGTCCGTTTGTGTTCGTACATCGCGGCAACGCATTCACTATACGGATGCACGCGAAGTGTGTCAACAGAGGGTCATCCGCAGATACCGAGGATCTGATTCATCACAGTGGTCGTGGTGTGCAGTACCTCTCGATCCGATACACCGAGCGGTTGGCGGAAGCTGGGATTGAGCCTTCCGTGGGCAGTGTTGGCGATTCCTACGACAACGCGCTGGCCGAGAGCATCATCGGGCTGTACAAGAACACCGACGTGATTCGACACATCGGACCGTGGCGAAGCATGGAGCACGTGGAGTTCGAACCGCTCAAGAGGGTGGATTGGTTCAACAACCTGCGGCTACTGGATCCGATCGGGGACATTCCCCCTGCTGAGTACGAGGTGCTACACTACGAGAATCAGGAGGCTCCAGCGATGGTTGCCGGACTCAAGCCATGAAGCCTCCAGAATACCCGTGGCAGTTCACTCCTGGCCTCCGCGCAAGCGCCCGGCGGCCAAGCTCACATCTCTCTGTCTATCTCTGAGATTCTGTCCAGGACACGTTTCGGTGTTAGCGGCAGTTGACTAATGCGCACTCCGAGGGCACTCGCTACCGCATTGGCGACGGCCGGAGCGGCCGGCGTGAGCGCTGGTTCACCGATGCCTTTAGCGCCGAAGGGGCCGAAGCCGGTCCCGGATTCGAGGATAATCACCTCAGTGTCCGGGAAGTCGAGCACTGTCGGTACGAGATACTCAGCAAGCGACGGAGTCTTGATGTAGCCCTCAGCCAACTCGAACTCCTCCATCAGTGCGTATCCAAGCCCCTGATGGCTGCCACCGGCGATCTGCCCGCATACAGCAGCGCGGTTGATCGCTCTTCCGACATCATGGCACGCAGCACTCTTGAGCAACTCAATTCGCCCGGTCTCGAGGTCGACGGCCACCTCGACGGCCTGCGCACCGAAGGTGAAGTCAGGCCATATGTCGCCTTGACCCGTCTCAGGATCGAGCCCATCGGCAAATGGCGCATTGAACTGCGCTAGGTGCGACAGCTCGATCCCGTCGTTGGCACATAGCTGGACAAGATCTTTCAACTCGATAAAGCGCGCCTCATCACCGAAGACAGTAGCACGGGAGTCTACAAGCTCGATATCCTCCTCGCGAACTCCAATCTCCTTAGCTGCCCGGCTAGAGAGGCGGGTTCGAAGCTCGGATGCGGCCAGGAATACGGCATTCCCGGACATAGACACCTGTCGCGTTGATGCCGTTGAGCCAGCAAGCGGTGTCAGTGCCGAATCGGCAGCGTAAACGGTTACCCCATCAAGAGGCACGCCGAGGACTTCCGCGACAATCTGGCAGAGGCTATTCAACTGCCCCGCGCCCACGTCCGGCGCACCGCAACGGAGAACTACGGTCCCATCCCGCTCAATCCCGACCCAAGCCTGCGACGTATCATGGAGCCACATGATCTTCCCATAGCTTTGGAATGTGCTCGCCAGCCCCCTCCCCACTCGCTTTGCACGTGTGGAGGGGGTAGCTTCGCCAAGTGCTTGCAGCACTCGAGTTGCGCACTCCTCCGACCATACCGCGGACTTGATCTCCTGTCCGGTGCCCGTTGTGTCGCCCGTCCTCATGTAGTTCACCTGGCGCACCACCAAAGGATCCATCTCCAGGGTCTTGGCTATCTCGTCCATCTGCTGCTCGTACCCCAATGCGGCCTGAGGTCCACCGAATCCACGAAACGCGCTAGTGAAAGTCTGATTCGTGGCTACGGCAATCGAGTCCACGTGCAGATTGTCAATCCGGTAAGGTCCAGCTGCCATTCCCGTAGCGTAGAGGAGGACGTAAGGGGTGAGGTAAGGATAGGCGCCGGAGTCGGCAACCATTTCGATCTGCGCCGCTGTGATATGACCATCCTTCTTGACACCAGTCCGGTGGGTGATAGCAAACGGGTGCCGTTTTGATGTTGCCATGAACTGCTCTTCGCGTGTGTAGACAAGCTTCACTGGACGCCCGGTCTCCCGGGCGAGGAAGGCAAGGAAGATCTCGACGGTGATGTCGGTCTTGCTTCCGAAGCCACCACCGACCATCGTACCGCGGATTCGGATTCGATTCTGTGGAACGCGCAGAGCACAAGCTATCGAGCGGAAGTGCTCGATGACCTGCGTGGAGACACGGATGTTGATTACGCCTTGCTCATCGACCCACGCGACACCAGCATCGGGTTCGAGGTAGGCATGTTCTACGAATGGCATCTTGAACACGTTTTCGACGATCACGTCCGCCTCGGCCATCCCTGCTTCCAGATCACCCTTGCGGATCTTGTAGCGTGCAACAACGTTGTCCGCTTCCTTGCCATCAGATTCAAGCAGGACTGGCGCGCCCACCTTCAACGCGTCGTCTGGGGAGAACACGGCCGGGAGTTCTTCGAGTTCAAGATCGACCATGCCGAGCGCCTGCTCGGCGATAGCGAGCGTCTCAGCGCAGACGAGAGCTATCGGTTCCCCGACGTAGCGAACGGCATCTGACGCTAAGACGGGCGCTTCGGATCCAGCGCGTGCCTTTGTCTCACTTCCCGTCTGACCGAGAAGACCAGTGCTTAGCTTGGCGCCACCGACATCCTCGGCCGTCATCACACAGGCGACCCCGGGGAGAGCCCGTGCCTTTGCGACATCGAGTCTAGCGATACGCGCATGCGGGACAGGGCTGCGGAAGACCTTTGCGTGCAGCATATTCGGCATCGAGAAATCGGCGGCGTAGACTGTCGCCCCCGTGGCCTTGGCCAGCGCGTCTACGCGCCGCAACGGTTTGCCTATCTTCGTCAGAGCGGGAAGCTGCATCTCTAGGAGTGGCCTCGGGGTGACGGGGTCTCTCATGGGGTCCTCCTTCCCCTTGCTCACCAGACGCGTAACCTCATGGGCATTTGCCGGATTCTAGTTCACCTCGGCCAGGCCTACATGCCGGGTCTCAGCTGCACCTAGAGTCACGAGTCACTACCTAATCGCACACCTCATGAGACGAAATACCCTCAGCAGGAGCCGTCTCTTGCCGCTCCTTGTCCTGCGACGAGGAAGGTCGTGAGGCAAGTTCTCTCAGCCGTTCAGCAGCAAGATGAACAGCCGAGACGATTTGCCCGTACCCCGTACAGCGGCACAGGTTTCCAGAGAGCCCCACGCGAATCTCCTCTTCGCTTGGATCTGGATTCCGATCCAACAGTGCCTTGGCGGAGATTACCATGCCCGGAGTGCAGAAACCGCATTGCACCGCTCCAGCGTCCGCAAACGCCTCTTGGATCGGGTGGGGCCTTCCTGTCGTCCCAAGGCCCGCGTTGGTCACGATTTCAACGCCATCTGCTTGGATCGTCAATACCATACAGCTATTGACAGCTTGACCATTCATCAGCACGGCGCAGGCGCCACACTCTCCGATTTCGCAGCCGTTCTTGACATCAGTGTAGCCAAGTTCGCGAAGGGTGTGGAGGAGGACCGCGTTTGGCCGCACGCACAGCTCATGATTGCGACCATTCACAGTCAAGGCGATCTGAATCTTCTTCTTCCTAGACATTACGCCGTCGCGTCCTCCAAGGCCGCTTTCAGCAGACGCCGGGCCAGAGCGCCGACGACCTGCCGCTTGTACTCTGATCCGGTCCGCGGAGCGATGCTTTCAGCTGCAAGCGACGCAGCCTTGTCGACAGCAGCTTCGTTTGGCTTCTGACCTTCGAGTGTGGCCTCTGCGTCTGTCGCTCTAATCGCAATCGGGGAAGCGGCACCCAGGGCGATCCGTGCTCGCTGGCAGACAGACACCTCGTCGATCGTCACCGCAACCGCGATGTCAACCTTCGCCATACACGAAATCTTGCGCAGGCCAACCTTCTCGAACCGGCTGGCAGTACGTCGAGAGGGAATCGAGAAGCGCACGGCCGTCAGCAGCTCATTCGATTGGCGCACTGTCTCAAAGGGGCGAACAAAAAAATCACTGAGCGGAACCCGGCGGGTCCTCTCGGCGCTCGCCAGCTCGACGTCCGCGTCGAGGACGAGAAGAGCTGCAGCGGAATCCGCACAGGGGGCAGCGTTGGCTAGATTTCCACCAACAGTAGCGCGATTCCTGATTAGCACGTTGGCGAAGCTTCGAGCCATCTCTGCGAGGATGGGAGCTGTTTGCCTGATCACGGGATCTTCAAGAAGCCTGGCAAGCGTGACCGCTCCGCCAATGGATAGCTCGTTGCCCTCTCTGTGGATGCAACAAAGCTCCTCGATTCGTGCCAGATCGACGACAAAATTCGGAGTCAGCCTCCCGCTACGAATGTCGACAAGCAGATTCGTTCCACCGGCAATGGGCGTTGCCTGCGGCATGATCGTGAGAAGCTTGAGCGCCTCAGCCAGAGTACCAGGACGTCTCACCTCAAATGCGGGCAGCACTAGGCTTGTCTTCCTTTGCAGGCTTCGTTAAAACGTTCAATCCCACGCTCCTTGGGCTCTTCGATTGTCTCATGCGTGAAAAGAGCGACGAGCTAGGTTCTCTCCCCGTCCAGTTCGAGTCTGTGCATATGCTGCAGCGGAGATGCCAGCCCCCCCCACGTGACTAGCGCCAAGTATCTCGGAAGCAACTGGATTGTCAAGTTACGCTTACAGAGAGACGACTGACGGAGGGAGAAAGAAGAGGGCCACTAGGGCAACTCTCTCACGAATCGACGAAGAAGTCTGGGAGCTTGTCCGATGACCCTCGAAGGCAAGGTACACGCTTTCCGTCTCCTTGCCCTCCAACGCGCCGGAGAACTGGGGAACGTCAGTGCAGCATGCCGTGAGGTGGGCATCTCGCGAACACTGTTCTACCGATGGAAGAAACACTTCACACAGTACGGAGTTGAGGGTCTACACCCGCGCAGAACTGCAGCACGCCCTGGTCGACCTGTCCAGCTGGACACGACCAAGGAACGTCGGATCGTCGCCATGGCACTGACGTGGCCAACATGGGGTCCACAGCGTGTGAGTGATCAACTACGAATGCAGAGCGTTTTCGTCTCACCAACCACGGTCTGGAGAGCACTCCACCGCTTGGGATTGGGAACATGTGCTCAGCGGTTGCTCGTTCTCGAAGTTCACAGTGCAAAGAGCGCCGGACTCCTGACCGAGCGAACCAGGCAGAACCTGGCACGGCGGAAGACCCGTCATGTGCAGGCAGAGAAGCCTGGCAAGCTTGTATGCATCGAGAAGTCCTACATCGGTAACCTAAAGGGGTCGGCAAGCTGTGGCAGCTGACTGCGTGTGATGCGGCCAGCTCGTACGCGATGGCGAAGGTTGTGCCGGCCAACAACGCGGTAGAGGCGGCTTCGTTCCTCAAGGATGTCGTCGCCCCCTGGGTGGAGAAGGCTGGTTGGAAGCTGCAACGCGTGTTGCCGGATGGAGGCAGCGAGTTCAAAGCCAACTTCGACCAGGCATGTCGACAACTGAACGTGAAGCACACCCGTACGAAGCCAAGACATGCGTGGACGAACGGCTTCGTCGAGCGGCCGCAGGGAACGATCCTTCATCGAGCTCTGCAGCTTCGAGCGCCCACATCGGAGCTACCGAAGCAAGGGACGAACACCCTCCGAGATCTTCTGGAGTGCTGTCCGCGAGCACCGCCACGAGGAGGGCTGAAGTGTCAAAACTATTCCGGGACTGGGCAACCTAATGATGATGCTACAATGGGTCTGCTTCATAGAACAGCGTCTGGCGATCGCGGAAACGATCAATTGACGCTTCATGATTCTCGTCCGTCAAGCCGATTGACTTGTCTCGTGCAAGAGCAGGATCGATCTCTGCGAACCCAACCTCCTCTCTCTCTGCCGAGGCTTTGAAGATTACTGCACCTGTCGGAGAAACGATCTGGCTGCAGCCAACGAAATGGCGGTAGCTCCCGCCTTCTGCATGCTCTCTCCCGACGCGAGTTGGCGTGATTGCGTATACGCCGTTCTCGCGGGCCCGCACCTGCATCGTCCGCTGGCCAACATCAGCCACAAAGAGCCCCGCAGGATGTGCAATCACATCTGCACCTCGGAAAGCAAGCGTTCTTGCTGTTTCGGGAAAAAAATGGTCAAAACAGATCATCATGCCTATACGGGCAAGTCCTATATCAACCACAGGCAGAGGGAGATTCCCCGGCGTAAACCACGCCTTTTCTCGGTAGAACAGATGTAGTTTCCTGTATTTAGCTAATACTCCTGTTGGCCCTACTAATACTGCGGAATTATACAACACTTCTTCGTCTTTCTCCGCTATACCGGCAATGATGAATGTTCCGCTCTTGGACGCAACGTTAATCAGCTCCTGGGTGACAGGACCGCCCGGGATCTCCTCACAGGACTCTATCAGGCGCTCTCTCGATGTAAATTCTAGACTCGTGTGAAACAGCTCTGGCAATACCCACAAGTCACATCTCTCGCTACTGATTTTTCTCACGGCGTCGCCAACCACTTCCTGCACCTGAGTACCGGCTGCTGTCTGTATTACTCCTACTCGCATATGCACTCCTTTCAAGTGGTCGTTTGCTGGCGAGACTCTACATGCCTTCGGTCCTCTGTGGCCAACCTCCCATGGCCAGCTCCCTTCCAGAGTCTAGTCTATTCGACCGCATCCGGTGAAGACCGATGGTGGAATCAGCCTACTTAGTCTCAGCTCAAATTGACCTTCTGTCGTCGGCAACGCAATCGATCAATAGCTGGACACTCTACATCATGGGCACGCTCCATGGGGCACCGGCAAAAGCACAGTCTCTAGTATGAAGCTGCTGACCGCTCCGCGAAGTACTGCTTTCGCGCTGAAGCCGGTGCTTCGCAGCCACCTCCTCGCTGTCCAAGTAGTGATAGGACATCTGGGTAGCTCCGCATGGGTTCATCGACGCCCAAAGGATTCACACGCATCTTCACCTGCGTCCAGAATGTCAGCTGAACTTGACCGAGCGACATGTGGCCGTTCCATCTATGACCAGGGATGAGATGAGCAGTTTCGGATCACGTGCGTGGTTTCAGGTGAATGGTCATTCCGCCCGCGAAAGCACTACGCCCGTCAATGGAAGGACCGCTGCGCTGCACAGCGTCTCTGAGAACAACGGGCCAGAATTACTGCTACTTCTCATCTTCCTCAAGGTCTGGTACTTGGGGTAACGGCCCGACTTCGCGCAACATCCTTCCCAGCTTCTCGCGATCACCTCCCGCTTCTCTACAGACAGCACTCGCTGCTGAGTATCCGCACTTATGCATGAGCTCAACTAGCATTGGTGCTATGGTTCCTGCGTTCTCTGTATTCCTGTCTACAACTACAGTAAAACCGCTCACGCACTTGAACTCAAAAGCTCTAATTCCATCGCCCAGCTCACTCATTGCATCTAATACATTCGCTATCATGATACTTTCCCATACGTTGAGATCCAGCTCCCCATGATCCACGGCAACTTGACAAGCAGCACCGTGCCCCATGGCCTGGAAAGCTGTCTGGATGAGAAACTCAGCGATCACAGGATTCACTTTCCCCGGCATGATAGACGAACCTGGCTGAACAGGAGGCATTAGTATCTCCCCAAACCCGCATTCTGGTCCTGATCCCATGAGACGGAAATCTTTCCCGATCTTCACCAATCCACGCGCAAGGATAGATAGCATAGAAGCCACTGCCGCAATGGGATCAGGGTTCTGAGCAGCATCGTAGAGGTCCTCAGCCTGACGAAAGCCCGTATCACCAAGTTCCTCCGCGATAGCTGGCACAATCGCGCTCAGGTAGGAAGGTGGAACGTCCTTCTTCCTCCCTACGATGGTGCCTCCCATATTGACGGAATAGAGATCCTCAACAAGTCTCTGCAGTCTTCTTAGTGATCGCTTGAGTAGACTCGCGTAGCCCCCCAAGAAATTCCCAAAACCGATAGGCACCGCATCCTGCAAACACGTTCGTGCAATTCTAGACTGAGATGCCAGTTCCCTTGCCCTAACACTGAAAGCCTCCGCTAGGCGCTCAAGAGCACCTCTTAGCTCCTTCCATTTAAGTATTATTGCAATATGACATGCTGTTGGATAGACATCATTAGTGGACTGGTGTAGGTTCACATGGTCGTTTGGGTGCACCAACTGGTACTCGCCCCGCCTACCGCCTAGCCTTTCCTCGGCCATATTGGCGAGCACCTCATTGGCATTCATGTTTGCGCTGGTTCCGCCACCGCCATGCAGGAAGTGAATTGGAAAGCGATCATACAGTTCTTCCCGCAGAACCTCCTCGGCTGAAGCCACTATCGCGTCTGCGACCCGGCCACTCAGAAAGCCTCCGGCGCAATTGACCTTCGCCGCGGCCAGCTTGACGACCATCATGCCTCTGATGAGATCTGGGTAGTCTCCGATCGTCCTCCGATTTCCCGTTGGGAAATTCTCCAAGGCTCTCTGTGTCTGAGCTCCGTGAAACGCTTCTATGGGCACTGCTGTGCTACCCAGTAGATCCGATTCCATCCGGAATGGTGCTTCCTTGGCACTCATCTGAGGCCTCCCTTGGCGGCAACTGATCCTGGATGACAGAGTATCTTCTCGCCTTCAACGCCTCAAGCCACCGTGTCCAGCCCGAGACAAACGTTACTTCGAGCAATCTCTATGCTCGCACTTTTGGAGTGTTCCTAGTCCAGTAGGAGAAGCGATGACGTCATGGGCGGCCCTCAGAAGATCGCCGAGTTGTCTTCCCTCTACCCGCCCCGGGATTGCCGGAGACTGTTCTTGTTGAGAGGATGGGGTCATGACAAGCACAGCACGCTACTCTCCCGAGGTGCGGGAACGGGCAGTAGGAATGGTGTTCGAGCACGAGTGTGAGCACAGCTCCCAGTAGGCAACGATCGTCTGAACTACGACGAAGATCCGCTGCACTCCCGAGATGCTGCGCACGTGGGTACGGCAAACCGAGATCGATACGGACCAACGTGGTGGTCGAACCAGCAACGAACGGCCACGGATCAAAGAACTGGAGCGAGAGAATCGCGAGCTGCGGCCAGCGAACGAGATTCTCCGCAAGGCGTCGGCATTTTTCGCCCAGGCAGAGCTCGACTGGCGACCGAAGCGATGAGCTCGTTCATCAGCAAGCAGAGGAAGGACTACTAAGGTTGTGGCGATCTGTGCGACGTTGCCGATCGCCCGCCGCGTAGTACGCTCAGAACGCTGAGCAGCAGCTGCGTCGCGACGAGATCGAGGCCGCACGCTGTGCCATCGAACGGTTGATGCGCAAGCTGGGTCTTGAATCTGTCGTTCGCAGTAACAAGCTCAGGGGAACCATATTGCAGTACGACCACGGGAGTGAACGCAATGCGGCGTCACTGTCACTAGAGTAAGCCAGGTAT
>Ga0272444_10003989_pt1 | contig 13138 bp, 12 predicted proteins | sample SSMForm13_FD_201033 | JGI IMG/M metagenome (GOLD analysis project Ga0272444, IMG submission 201033) | Marine sediment archaeal communities from Little Sippewissett salt marsh, Falmouth, MA, United States - SSM-Form-13 | ecosystem: Environmental > Aquatic > Marine > Wetlands > Sediment ...
CCCCTTCCCGGATCCCAAGTCCTTCGAGGATCAGATGCAAAGCGCTCGTCCCGCTGTTCACGGCGACACCGTGTTCCACGCCGACGTAGTTTGCCACCGCCGCCTCAAATGTGGTGAGCTTCGGGCCCAGCGCCAGCTGGCTCGTCTTCATCACCTCAAGAACGGCTTCGACGTCGGTCGGATCGATGTCGGGCTTGGCCAGGGGAATTCTCATACCGTGCTCTCCTCACCTCCAAACCCACCACGTTCTTCACCGTAATCCCCTGCGGCCAGGGCGTCCAAGTACTCCGCGATCCCCTCCTCCAATGGCACACGGGCTTGCCAGCCGAGGGCCTCCTCGATCGCAGCCGTGCACAACTCGAAATAGGCTCCCCCACTCGGAAGGCAATTGCGATCGTATGTCACACAAACCGGGGAATAGCCGTACCGGGGAGCCAGTCGCGCGTAGACGTCCGCCAGCTCATTCAGCGAGTAGCTTCTCCCGGAACCCACATTGAATACGAACGAGTCGGGAAGCCTCTCGGCAAGCGCCAACTCGGCGATCGCGCGTGCCGCGTCGCGAACGTGCAGCAGATCGATCCGCTGCGTTCCGTCTCCGTGAATCGAAAGCGGCGCTCCGTCGAAGACACGTCGGACAAACCGCCCGGGAAGCTCGTCCCAGCGCGTGCACGGTGTGACACCGTACAACCTGGAAAGACGTGCGATCCCTCGAGACGCATCGCTAGAGTCCAACACCCGGGTCTCTGCCTCCCACTTGCTCTTCGCGTACGGAGTCTCCGGGTGAACCGGGCTGTCCTCCGTCCAAGGCGCACCGGAAACGCCATACACGGACTGGGTCGAGACGTACAGAAACCGCTTGGCTCCGGCACGGGCGGCTCGGTCGATCAACTGCTGCGTCGCCGCTACGTTGAGCCGGTCGAACTCGGCTTGGGAATGGGGCCTCCCATCGGGACGGAGGGCGGCCGCGTGGATCACCACATCAACCGCGGGAGGCACCGACAACAGATCGAGAAGGTCGACCTTGCGGACCTCCAGCCGGTTGCGCTGTCCGGAGAAGCGAGCCCGCAATTCCTCGACCTTCGTTAAATCACGGCCCCATCCCTCGACGCGGGGGACACCGCGACGGAGCAGCTCAGACACGATCTCGGAGCCTAGGAATCCCGTCGCGCCCGTCACGAGGACACTCATCGATCAAGAACCTCCGTGCGGTGCCGTCGGAATTCGGCCAATGCCGCCGCATCGACAATTAGCTCCGTGACGTACCGAAGACACGCCACGTCTTTCGGTTGGCGAAGGATCGGCGAGATCGCCGCCAGATCGTCGCCGTTGAGCCAGTGCCGTGCGCATGCCTCGACCTCACGAAACCCCATCGCGGTCCGCATGGCCGTGATCCCGGTAAAGCGTGCGTTGACCTCAAAGAACACGACGCCATCGGAGGTCGCACGCCCCTGTAGATTGCACGGGCCGACATGTCCGAGCTCGACCAGAGCCCGTACGGCCCGGCGGGCGACTTCCACATGTTCCGGCATCGCCATCGGCTCGATGACCATCGGGATGCCATTTCGTAGCTTGTTGCGGCTGGCGAACGCGCCGAACTCCGTGCCGTCCTTGCCGATCAGGAATTGGAGAGAAATCTCATCGTCTTGTCGCAAGATTCCGTCACGATACGCATCCCGAGGATCGAAGCTAGACCGGGGAACACACCACGCCGAGGGGATCAGATACTCCTGCACGATCAGTCGCGCATCGCGTTCGACCGACCGCAGCGCACCCTCGTCGAATACGACCGTGACACTCCTCGACGCAGACCCGTCCGCCGGCTTGACGATCAGCGGATACCGGAAAACGCTCGGAATCTCCTCGATAGGAAGCAGTCTCGCGGTGCGAGCAAACGGCAAGCCGTGGGATTCGAAGAACACGCCGCATAACATCTTGTCCCGCACGGTGCGGATCACATTGGGATCGGAGACCAACACATCGATTCCGTTCTCCGCGAACGCACCTTTCGCCAGTGAAAGCGGCAACAGCTCAGGGTCAGACCCCGGGATCAGCAGGTCGATCCCCTCCGCCCGGCAGTGCTTCACGAGCGTGTCTACGTAATCCGGACGGGTCACCGGAGGAATTACGTACCCGGCGTCACAGAAGAAGAGCCCGGACGAGTCCGGGTTCATGTCGAATCCAACCAGATACGGATTCCCCGGCGAGGCTCGTAGCGCACGAACCACAGACTGACCGACGCCCCCGCCGACACCGGTTACACCAACGCAAACTTGTTTCACCATTTTCGTTCCCAGTGGGAAAGTCTAGGAGCGCTATTCGTTCTGACCCGTAGCATGTTGACCACACTCGCGTATGACACGAGCTGGGACCCCAACTGCGACAACACCATCCGGCAGGTCTTTGGTGACCACCGCGCCAGCGCCGACCACCGTGTTGCAACCGATCGCGACTCCCGGAAGCAAGACTGCGCCCGTACCGACCTTCGCGCTTTGACCGATTCGCACGTACCCTGAAACGTGCACTCCAGGCGCAAGTGTGACGTAGTCCCCAATCGACACGTCATGGCCAATCGTACAACCGAGATTCACCGTGACAAACTCCCCCAGTGAGACCTGGGTTGTCAGGATGCAGTTCGCCGTCAGGATGGATCCCCTGCCGATGGAGACAAACTCCGAGCGTTTCACGGATGGATGTACAACGACCGGGAAATCCTTAGCGTAGTCTCGCGTGGCATTGACCAGCTTGCGCTTGACGCTCGGGTTGCCTTGTCCACAGATACAGGAATAGACGCGCGGCTCTCCCTCCCTAATCGAGTTTGTCCGTCCGAGAACCGGGATACCGCAAAGGATCGATCCGATTTTGGCTGGATCATCGTCAAGGAAGCCTACAATGGTCCATCCAGGCTCGGCTCGCAACGCACTGAGTTCGCGTACTAACCAAAGGACTTCACGACCGAATCCACCGGCCCCCAGAATGACAATCCCCGTGGACGGCAAGCGGACCTCCTATCGCTCAAGGCGAACGAGGACGGCCATACCCAGGCCCCCTCCTACGCACAACGCTGCAACTCCCAATTCCGCTTCACGTCTCCACATTTCATGAAGCAGGGTCACCAGAATCCGCGCACCAGAGCATCCGATGGGGTGCCCAAGCGCGATGGATCCTCCATTCACGTTCAGGCGGTCCTCAGGGATATCCACGTCCTGCAACACAGCTAGCACTTGGCCGCCAAACGCTTCATTCACCTCCCAGAGATCGATATCGTCGATCTGCAGATGGGAGCTTTCGAGCAGTCTCCGTATCGCCAGAGAGGGCGCAACCCCCATATCGACCGGATCCACAGCGACCGTCGCACTGTCCTGGATTACGGCTCGTGGCGCACCGGCCCCCTGCTTGTCAGCAGACAGCATGAGAAGCGCCGCCCCGTCATTCAAGCCCGAGGCATTCCCTGCTGTGATAGTCCCATCCTTTCGAAATGCCGGGCGCAATCGGCCAAGCTTCTCCAAGCTAGTATCTGCCCGTGGCCTCTCATCTCGAGCGAGCTGAGCGCTCTCGTTGCTTACTGCAACGACTTCATCATCGAATCGTCCTTCGTCACGAGCACCGGCAGCCTTCAGATGGCTATTCAGAGCGTAGCTGTCTTGCGCCTGTCGTGAGATTCTTCGCTTCTGCACAAGCCGTTCGACGGTCTCCGCCATATGACAGTCATAGAATGAATCCCACAGCCCATCCTTCACCAATAGGTCATCGACGGCGGCATTGCCAAGCGGCACCCCTTCTCGAAGGCTCTGAATGACATGTGGGGCATTGCTCATGCTCTCGAATCCTCCAGCAAGGATGCAAGAAGCTCTTCCCGCCCTGATCGCCTGATCAGCCAGCAGCACTGCCTGAAGGCCCGAAGCGCAGACCATATTGACTGTGTACGCAGGGACTGAATACGGAAGGCCGCCGCGAACAGCAGCTTGCCTTGCAGGATTCATGCCCTGCCCCCCCTGGATCACATTCCCAAGGATCACCTCGGAGACATCAGCCGGAGAAACTGAACTGGGCTCCAGAGTACTTCGTATGATGCCTGAAGCAAGTTCCGTGGCGGACAGACCGCCCAGTCCTCTGCGAAACTCCCCTATCGGTGTCCTGTTTGCGGAGATTACGTATGCTTCGGACACTGAGCTCCCTCCCCTTACACTACTCGCCGTATTCGTAGAAACCATGCCTGGCCTTCCTCCCACACCGGCCGTCTCCAACCAACTCCTCCAACACGGCTATGCTCGTCTCAACCGTGGAGGGCATCTCACCTTGCAGATTCCTGAGGATCGCAGCGCAGACATCAAGGCCGATGAAATCTGCGAGTTCTAGCGGCCCCATAGGATGCCGTGCCCCCAATCTCACGATGCGATCGATATCCCCAGCGGATGCTTCCTCCAAATCGTAGATCGCAATCGCCTCGCAGATCATCGGAAACAGCACACGGTTGAGTATGAATCCGCCTTCATCAGGAACCACAACAGGTTCCTTCCCCAGTTCCCTGCAGAAATCCACCGCAGCCTTCACATTCGTCTCTGAAGTCTCGTCTGTGGGCACCACTTCGACAAGGGGCATCCGATGCGGAGGATTCATGAAGTGTAGCCCAAGGCATCTCTCTGGATCCTTGAGCCCGGCCATGATATCACGAACCCTGAGTGATGAAGTATTGCTCCCGATGACCGTCGCTTGATCCAACACATCCGCCAACTGCGCCAGACTTCTTCGTTTCAAGGCAAGATCCTCGACAACCGACTCGATGACGATGTCCGCACCAGCAAGTACTTGAGGGACGATGCCGCACTCCAGATTCTCTGGTTCATCTATGTGAGCACTGCATTTCTCCCTCAGGTAAGTAGCGATGCGATCGGCCGACTCCGCCGACCGCGCCCAGACTCTCACCCGTTTTCCTGAATCGAGGACCAAACGCGCAATTCCTCGGGCCATAACTCCTGTCCCAACCAGCCCCACAACATCACGTCGTCTCATCCGGCTTTCCACCTTCCCCATTTCGCTTGACCTCGTCGCTGACAAACGGGTCATTGATCCCGTCCTCCCCGTAGAGCCCCTCACGCTTCACCAGAACCACCCAAAGAGTCTTCAGCAGGATCCTGATGTCCAGAAGCATAGACCAGTGGTCAACATACCAGACATCCAGCTCGATCCGATTGGTCCACGGAAGTGCATTACGTCCAGAAACGACTGCCAGGCTTGTGATCCCAGGCTTCATTTCCAGGCGCCGCCGCTGGAAGTCGTCGTAGTGTTTGACCTGATATGGGAGCGTTGGCCGAGGACCGACCAGACTCATCTCACCCACCAACACATTGAGCAACTGCGGCAATTCGTCGAGCCCCCAGTTTCGAAGGACCCGGCCGACCCTCGTGATCCGATCGTCATCACTTGAGACATTGACTCCCAGCCCGCTCGACTCGGCATCCGCGACCATCGTCCGGAGCTTCCAGATGCGAAAGCGCTTCTCGCCTCGCCCAACACGCTCCTGACGGAAGAATACTGGCCCTCGATCATCGAGTTTGATGCACAGTGCAGCAAGAAGAAGCAGCGGGAAGAGCAGACCGGAGCCAACGCTCGCAACAACCAGGTCAACCAATCGCTTCGTTGTAGCACCGGGTCCAGGCACGTCCGCTCCTCCCTAGTCCGCAGCCCTTTCGCTCAGGCCAGCCAACTCGCGAATCACCACATCCAACCGCTCCGCCAACTGCTCCCAATCATGATGCTCTCGGGCATATTCGGATCCACGCTCTCCCATCGCCTGACGTTCAGCAACAGGCATCCTACAGAGCTTCCGTACTGCACCGGCTAGCTGCTCGGGGGATCCGGGTTCTACACACACGCCACACTGCGCGTCATGAACTGGATTGTTCACAGCGTCGTGCGCAAAGACAACAGGCCGGCCGGCCGCCATGTACTCCCATAGCTTATTTGGGCTGATTCCATACCTGCCGATGCCAATCGGGGCGTAGTTGAGGAGCAGGAAGTCTGCTCCGCAGAGGACTCTGGGAACCTCCGACTTGGGTACGGCATCGTGGAATGCCACGTTGCTCAGGCCCAATTGCTCCGCGCGATTTACGAGCCTTCCCTTCTCGGGACCAGCTCCGAAGAGGTGAAATTCGCACGCAGTGTCTTCTTGCAGTTCCCGCGCCGCTTCGAGCACGTTGCTGAGGCCATTTGCCGGGCCGTGTGCGCCAACATAGATAATTCGAGCCGGACCGTGCGTTTCCTCTACGGCTGCGCAAGCAAACGCATCACTGTCCACACCATTCGGAATCACGACGACGTGTTCCGAAGGCAGCTTGCGACTTCGCAGATAGGCCTCGACTCGCGGGAGGAGCGTGATCAGCCGCTTCGCGCCGTGAACGAGCCGCGCTTCCAGGAGGTGAAGCAGCCATACCACGGGATGGCGCTTCGACAGAAGCCCCATTTCGACGAACGTTTCAGGCCACAAGTCTCGAATCTCGAAGACGAAGGGAACGCGAAACTTCCTCGAGAGACGAAAGCCTGCCCAAGCCGCGAGGAGATGCGGCGATGTTCCGATGATAGCAATGGGGGGCTTTGCAGAGGCACCATAGCAGTGCCTCCCCGCCAGCCACGCCCGGAGGGCATACTCAGCCATATTGACTGCCCGTGCGACCCCATTCCTCTGATAGGAGGTCCGTGCACTCAGCCACACGAACTGCACGCCGTCCACACGTTCGGTCATTGTATGGAAGCCCTGATGACGCCTCGTCCGAGATGAATGGTGGAAGCTCGAGCAGATTACGGTCACCTCATGTCCAGTGCGAACCAGCCGACGAGCAAGCTCATAGTGCCTAGTACCTCCGGGGAATGCTGGGGGCTGGGCGTACTGATTGAGGATCCAGATGCTGCCCATCTACCGTCGCCGCCAATTGGCACATACATACGCGATTCGCTCGGCTGCTCTGCCGTCACCGTACAATTCGGCTTCAGATCTGATCAAGGGAGACTCGAGGATGTCCCGCGCTGATTTGACGATCGTCGAGGCCTCCGTGCCAACGACTCGATTCCATCCGGCGTCCACCAGCTCAACCCATTCGGTTTCATCTCTCAGAGTCAGGCACGGGGTCTTCAAGAGGAAGGCCTCCTTTTGCAGCCCCCCCGAATCCGTGAGCACTAGCTGCGCTTCCGATACGAGGTGGATCATGTCTAGATATCCTACTGGCTCGATGCAGTGCACTTGCTCAGAGAGCACTCCCGTAGAGCGGCGGAGTATCTCTCTGGTTCGGGGATGAAGGGGGAGAATCACGGGGATCGTCTCGCGAGAGAGTTCGCTCAACGCATCCATGATCCTAGAGAGTCGCTTGGGATCGTCGGTATTCTCAGCCCGGTGAACCGTCGCGACGGCAAAATGTGTCCCCTCCAGGCTCAGGCTGGAAAGCATCCCAGATAGCTCCCTCGCACGGCCAAGGTGCATCAGCACTGCGTCTTTCATAACGTCACCGACATTGAGGATCCAAGGATGATCGACGCTTGCTTGCACACTAGGCAACGGGTCGTTGGCAGGGAGCAGCCCCTCGAAACGTGCCGAGTTATGCAACCCCTCCGTTTCCAGATTCCGAACGCTCTGCACAGTTGGACAGAACAGGATGGATGAGACGTGATCGGTTAGGACTCGGTTGATCTCTTCAGGCATGGCCTTGTTGCGGCTCCGAAGCCCCGCTTCGATGTGCGCGACCGAGATGTGCAGTTTGACCGCGGCAAGTGCTCCGGCCAGAGTGGAATTCGTGTCTCCGTAGAGCAGCACAAGATCCGGACGACACTCCGTCAAGTACCTCTCGAGTTGGCACAGCATCGCCCCCGTCTGCTCTCCATGCTGTCCGGAGCCCACTCCGAGGTTCTCGTCCGGCTCGGGGATCCCCAAGCTCCCGAAGAAGGCGCCCGACATGCCATAGTCATAGTGCTGTCCGGTGTGAAGGATTCGGTGCTCCACGACATCCCGATAGCGATCGCACCTAAACGCTTCGTGGATCGGCGATAGCTTCACGAACTGAGGGCGTGCACCCACCACACTGACGATTCTCACTGCCACATGTCCCCTCCGATATGTAGCGCCTTACGCTACTGTACAGCGGGCCCACAAGACACCGATCCCGCCTACCCATCGGTTGCGTTCCTGCCCTTATGTTCTCCTGCACTTCAAGAGCCACCTCGAGACGGGCCTCTCCACCCAACAACGAGGCGTTGCTTCGCGCCAGACACCGTAATCTCATCCGTATAGACCAAATCAACCTTCATCCCTGTAAGAACTCGTGATAGCACATGAAGGGCATTCCTGCTCTTCCGGGCGGTTCTCTCTCCCTCGCGAATGTAAAAGCAGATCCTATCCCGATCGGTCTGGCGTAGCTGATACTCACTCGTAAATCCGATGCCACGCAGTAGTGTACGAATCGTAACGGGTAGGATGCGCGTGCCGTTCGGAAGGCACAGGACATCGTCGATTCGTCCGAGGATCCTCTTCAGTCTTGGGAGATCCCGTCCGCACGCACAGGCTGCGTCTTCGATGACTGCTAGATCACCAGTACGATAGCGAATGAATGGCATGGCGTAGTTATGGAGAGACGTCACCACAATCTCACCCCACTCGTCCTGCGCGCGATCCTTTATTACCTCTATAATGCCATACTCCATGGCAATATGATACCCATTATGATATTCACATTCTGCCGCCATGCCTGCTGACTCTCCGTGCCCCCATGCATCAAATACTCTGCATTGAAAGCGCTCTTCGATAGCGTCCCGTTGATCTGAGAATAGCTGCTCTCCGGTCGTAAGCACAGCGCCGACTTGGATACAGTTGTCAACTTCCTGTAGCCTACGAGCCAGCGTCGAGATTGCGGTAGGATGTCCCTGGATAGCCTGTGGACGAAACTTCTCTATCGCGGATAGGTATGAGTCGATAGTTGCCCGAGAGAGGTGGTGGGCAGAAAGAAGCAACTGGTTCCCAGCGCGATTCCGCACGATGTATGGCGGACGATCTGTGAAGTGCCGTCCGGCAATCGTAGCCCTTCTCATTCGCGGATTCACTCCTGCCCATCGGTAGAAACGATACAGCGTAGCTGCATTCACTCGCCAAAGGAGCCGTTTGGGAAGGTAGAAACCCCTCATCTGCGTCCCTGCAGTACCGCTGGTGTGGTGCAATACCATGCTCCGCTTCGGAAAACCTCGCGACACGAGGTCCGCGAGGTTAGCATTGATCAAGCTCTTCGTCAGGAACGGCACTCGCGGCAGATCCTGGATCGTCTGAATCTCGTCCGGCAGGATCCCCTCCCGGCGGAAGAGCCGTCTGTAGAAGGGCGAAGTCCGCCAGGCATGCTCGATCAGGTTCCTCAGCCGTCTCTCTTGGCACTCGACGTGTTCGTCCCGCGTTAACCACTGGGTCCTCTCGAGGTCCTCGAGCATCTCAGAGAAGTCTCCCCCGAATCGTTGTCGTGCTTGCCAGTAGCCATAACCCGCGATCAGCGTGTGCCTGAGGCTAACTGGCAGACGTGAGAATACACACCACGACATCCTGCTCACGGCTCTCGTCTTCTCAAGTCCCGAAGTGAGTTCCACATCAAGCGTAGATGACGTAAGCGGAACCGCTGCAAGCGACTCACAATGGCCCGCAGCCCCTCTTTGCGCAGTGCGTCACGCCATCCGGTCCTTTGATCGTGAAGGAAAGCCGCTCCAGCTGACCGCCAGAACATCCCATCGCTCTCTCCGCTGTCGAAGAGGCTAGATAGGTCAGAGATGTCTTTCAGTATCTGATTACCCGGATTCGGCTTGGCAGGGACGGACTCGAGATTATCCGTTCGCCATATGGGTATCGGTTGAATCCGGCATCTCGAACCACCATCAGGCAACACCCGCAGCAAGATGGCCCTCCTCCGTTCATCCGTCAGGCGATCAAACACCCAATCCCCGAGGCTATACGCGGCGACTCCCCTTTCGAGAGTCTCTATACCTTGCACGACATGCGGATGATGCCCAAACACGATGGTCGCTCCAGCCGCTTCTAGCGATCTTGCGATGCTCCTCGATTCGGGCATCGGATACTCGACTCCCTCATACCCCCAATGCACAGACACTATCACGGCATCCACACGGCGGGACAGTCTCTCAACATCATCAGCCATCCATTCAAGCCGAGCCGGCGCAATGGCGAAACCACGATTACCTCTTGCAGGCTTCCCTGTAGCTAATGCAGAATACGCCAAAACCCCTGCACGGGAGGATTCACCGAATTCCACTATCGCAGGCTGCCGAGCTTCTTCGGCGCACCTCCCGGCGCCAATCGGAGTTATCCCGACAGCGACCAGGCGGTCTATCGTGTCCAAGGCCGCAGACACGCCGTAATCAAGGATATGGTTGTTCGCCAAACCCGCAATGCGGATGCCGGCATCACGAAGAAGAAGTTCGCAGCCAGGGGAGGCACGAAACGGTGAACGAGCTGCAGAAGATGGAGCACCCAAAGCAGAAATCGTTGCTTCAAGATTGCAGATACCGACATCTTTCGGGAAATGGTCTCCAAGCTCTCTTGAGAACGGTGTCGCAAGCCCACGACTATCAAGGATCTTTCCCACTCCTCGGGCCAGCATGACATCTCCACCCAGCAACAACCCCGGCATGGACGCAGAACCCTTGCCCCAGATTGGGGAAGAATCTAGATGTAGCTCAGCACGCATGCCGTTCCAGATCATAGAATGACATCAGTGTGACACCTCGATCCTCAAACGCGGCTCGGAGTTCCTCCGATGATAGCACCTCGACTTCCATAGCTCGCGGTTCTAGGTAGTACGAAGATTCTGCCAACTTCTCATCGGGGTAACCAGGATGACAGTATACCTCACTGATCCCGGTCGGCATCTCGTCAGCAATGCGAATCCACGTCTCCAGCATTGCCTTACTGCTGTCGTCAGCGTACCCTGGAGTAATGAGGCGATCTGCACTCTTCATACCGGCAGCTACAGCTGCTCTCGACAGGATGCGACCTGACACGTGTGTGAGCAGGCGCCCCGGCCTTCGCACGTAGTACTCCGCCAAACACAGTGCACGGCTCCCTCTAGGAAGCAACAAATACCGTCTGTGGGTTCTCATACACTTGATCCCCGTCAGGCGTGCCACTCGCAGTGCCGCAGCCATGAACGGCGGGTACAGGTGTTTGTTCTGGTGGCCATCGAAATGCGTCAGCCGAACGCCAGCGCCCAGTATGCGTGATGCTTGGGCATGGAGTTCCCTAACCATCTCACGGAATCGGACACGTCCTGACATCACGCGCGAGGGGAAAGCGGCCCCTAGAAAGCAGCCGTTGTCCCCAATAAGAGTGGGGATCAGTTCTGGCCGCGAGACCGGTCTTCCGACAGTCAGGTTGAAATGGACTCCGATACTAACCTCAGGACACGCTTCATGGAATCCGCGGATGCCATCGAAGGCATCCATGTTGGCTAGCGCGCTCACGCTTCTCACAATGCCGCGGCTCACGGCATCTCGGATACCTCGGTTAATACCTTCCGTGTAGCCCAGTCCATCTGCGTTGACAATCAAACCTCGCACTAGCAGCTACCTCCGAGAAGTTCCTGATATAGAAAGACAAGTCGTTCGCTCTCGTATTCCCAGTTAAGCGATGCAGCCACTGCTCTCTTCCCAGCATCGCCCATTGCCGTCTCGATGCCGCAATCAGTCAGGATTGCCTGGATCGCTTCTGAGAACCCTCTTGCATCTTCTGGCTCGACAAGGCGAGCGGCCTTCTCCATCCCTGGTAGACTCTCAAGCAGGGGCATCCGGCTTGCGACAACAGGGATCCCTTCCTTCATGTACTCAAGGACTTTCACTGGAAGTGCTACACGGAACCTTGCTTCATCCTTGTGGTGGCTGATACCTAGCCTGCTCAGTCTGAGGAAAGCCCCCACCTGCGAGTGTGGGACAGGGTCAAGAAATGAGACTCTGCTGGCGAGGCCACGCGACGCCAACTGCGCCTGCCCCCATAATTGGATACTTTTCGTGACCCCGAGGAAGCACCATCTTAGTGAGTTCCCGCGCCGCTCAAGCTCCGCAACACAGCGAAGGAAGAAGTCCAGCCGCTCCATGGACAGCGACCCGACGTGGATTACATCGTACTGCTTGCACGGCACCGCGAGAGTTCGATCGTCTACTTCCATCACTGGAAAGTTGCGCAGAACAACTGTCTTCGCTCCCCATCTACGAAATCTCTCTGCAAGTGGCTCAGTAGGTACAACAACCGCAGACAAAGTCCTGGCAGCGAGTTTCTCAGTCGCTCTGATTGCGCTATACGCGATCTGCCTAAAGCAAGGCCTGATCCATGATTTGTGTTTCATATGCGCGGGGTAGTCCTCGTGAGCATCATATACGACCGCAACCCGACTGACGATAGACAGAGCAATGCCCACCGGGAGTAACTCAGGATCATGGAGATGATATGCTTGCGCACCAGTTCGGAGTGCTAGCCACCATGCCCTCCACTGGAGCCCAAAGATCCGCCCAAGCCGACTCGACTGCGCAGGAAGTTGTAGAACTCTCACGTGTTGAGAGTAATCCTCCTCTCTCTCCACGGCAACTAGCGTTACAGCGTAGCCTGCTCGCGCAAGAGTCAGTGCCTCCTTGGCGTATATGCGAGCATCCGATGCCGGATGCACAGTTGAAACATGGCATATGCGCTGCTCCATCGCCTCTCAACCTCCAGAGACTCTTCGCAAGCTGCGAAGCCCCTGCTGAACTCTATCAGGCATGCGACACAGTCATGGGCATATCCTATTGGTGATAGGGCTCTATCCGAAGAGCTACAGAAAGCTCAGGCAGACTCCGCTCACCAATCATCATGGCTTCTCAAGCTCCACGAGCTGGTGTTTCTCTCGTTGGGGTTGCCTCACTCCTCTCTTGGCAGATGATCCTTTCTGCATTGGCATGGCCTAACTGTAACTCCGAGTCCGCTCCCCATTCAAGGCACCGCATTGCCCCACCAAAAAAGTACTCGAAACGGGATCGTTGCCTCACGTAAGAAAAGTACTCGAAGAGGGAGGTGAGGCTACGGTGTTCATCGTCCTGGAACGCTTCCGGGAGCGAGGAGACACCGATGGGCCTAACG
>Ga0272444_10003990_pt1 | contig 13135 bp, 11 predicted proteins | sample SSMForm13_FD_201033 | JGI IMG/M metagenome (GOLD analysis project Ga0272444, IMG submission 201033) | Marine sediment archaeal communities from Little Sippewissett salt marsh, Falmouth, MA, United States - SSM-Form-13 | ecosystem: Environmental > Aquatic > Marine > Wetlands > Sediment ...
GCAAAGAAAAGGAGGACGCTATGTTTATGCTAAAGAAGAAAACATATTATCGGTGGTTTTGTGTAGTCATAGTAACTATGCTGGCGGTTCAGCTGTGTGCCTGTGAAGGTGCCGTTATTATGGGAGTCGTGGGAGCCGGGGCGGGTGCGGGAACCGTGGCTTATGTAAAGGGAGAACTGAAGACAAAACTCAACCATTCTACAACCCGGACGTATCATGCTACTCTCAAGGCACTGAATGAATTGAAACTTCCAATTCTGGAGCGACAGGATGATGCCATTGTTGCAACCATAAAATCGCGGTTTGCCGACGAGAAGAATATCACTGTTAAAATCAAGGCAGTGACTGACACGACGTGTGAAATTGGAATCCGTGTCGGTGAATTCGGAGATCAGACACGATCGCAGAAAATCTTGGACACGATCAAGAAACATCTGAGAAGCGGGTAATAAAAAAAACGATCAGAAGAGTAAATCCTCTACTGGTTCAAGACTTGATGTGATAGTTTCTCAAAAGTCACCCCCTCTCTTTTAAAATTATATGCTGCTTATTGAGGAGTTGCGTTTTTTTCTACGGTAATGCCGAGCCTTTTCATACGGTTGATAAGGGTCGTTCTTTTCAGTCCCAGAAGAACGGATGCCCCATTCTTACCGCCGATTTTCCCATTGGTTTTTTTCAGGGCCTTGAGGATTTGCATCTTTTCCATATCTTTCAGATCTAAGACCTCGTCGTCGGTTATGTCGACAGTCTTTTTGCTTTCCAGTTCGACAAACCTGACTGCGGGACCTCCTAAAATAACGGCACGCTCCACCATGTTGGAAAGTTCCCTGATATTTCCCGGCCAGGAATAGGTTATGAGCTTTTCCATCTCAGGCTCGGGAATACCGGAATACTGTTTGTTGTACTGGGAGCAGAAAAGATTGAGAAAATGAGTGGCAAGAAGAGGTATATCTTCTTTTCTTTCCCTGAGGGGTGCGACGCTTATGGGAAAGACATTCAACCGGTAGAACAGATCAGCCCTGAACTTTCCGCTTGCGACCTCTTTTCCCAGGTCTTTGTTCGTTGCCGTAATAAGACGAAAATTGGAATGAAGGGTTGCTGTTCCTCCGACACGCTGGAATTCTTTTTCCTGGAGGATTCGTAACAGTCTGCTCTGTGTCGATGGGGGGAGTTCCGATACTTCATCCAGGAAAATGGTTCCCTCATGGGCCAGTTCGAACCGGCCTGCCTTGGTTTTAACCGCACCGGTGAACGCACCCTTTTCATGACCGAAAAGTTCACTGTCGATCAGTGTGTCGGGAAGCGCGGCGCAATTAACCCTGATGAAGGGACCGTTTTGTCTCGCACTCTCACGATGGATTGCTCGTGCCACCAGTTCTTTTCCGACACCTGTTTCACCTGAGATGAGAACGGTGGATTGGGTGGGAGCTACCTTATGTATAAGATGGTGAAGGTCTGTAATGGTCTGACTGTTACCGATGATTTCACCGAAAGGCCTGAATTCTTCCTTTTCTTCCATATAGTACAGGTTTTCCTGTATAAGCCTTTTATTCAGTCGTGCTATTTCATCGTATGCCTGTGCCCGGTCAATTGATACGGCAATTTGAGATGCCAACGCTGAAAGAAGATTGATCTTATCGGGACTCGTGTCAAACGAAAAAAAACGGCTGTCCTGGTAGAGGACACCGATCACCGTTTCCAACAGCTTGAGCGGTGTGATTATAACATGGCGAAAATCGACAGAGTCGTGCCTTTTTACTTCGTATTGGATGATTGCACCGTCGTTACTGTTGGCGGCGGTTTTTATGACATTGAAAGTTTTATTGAAATCTTCTTCCTTGATGTTTTCTATTACCACGTTTCTCGATGCAACCAGTTTAAGGTCGGAGGAACTCTTGTCCCTGATAAACAGTGCGGTCCGTTCTGCCCCGGTCAAGCGTGATATTGACGTTATAATATTTGTGAGAAGCCGTTCGATGTTTTCCTGGTTTGTTAATGCTTCACCCATTTCGATGACAAGATCGAATAAGCGATCTTCTGTTGTCACATCGTCATGGGGAATCAAATGTTCGAGCTGTGCAGGATATACGTCCTTAGCGATCGGTTTTAAAAATTCCCAGGCTTTTCTCCCGTAATTTTCTGCCTGTTGCCAATTATTTGTCTGCACAAAAAGTCTGGCAAGGTCAATCCTGATTTTTGCTAGCTCTAACGTTGCCCCACTGTTTTTGACTGATTTTTCAAGTTTTAACAGTTCCTGTGTTTTTTGTCGGGGTGTTTTGTCTTCTTCCAGTATGAGGATCTGGTGTCTGCGGATAATGCTGTACATGAAGGGATTGACGTCTTCTTCTTTCAATTGATATAAAAAATTGATAACCGGACTGAGTTCAACGGGTGAGACATCCTTAACGTGCAGCATATACCCGGCTTCAAAAACAAGGGAGCTGTTGAGGGTATGATACCAGCTCGACTTGCGAAGTTTCCAGAGAGCCTTGAAATATTCGGATGCCACATCGAAATTTCCCTCCAGACATTCAATATTGGCCATGCCGATACCGGACATAACTTCCGCCATGGGTATGTTTTCCCTCCTGGCAAGTTCAAGTGCCCGGTCGAAGTATGTTTTACTATTCTTGAGTTGTCTGATTTCCAGGAAGATAACGCCAGTTGTTGCCATCGTCAGGGATACCAGCGGCCAATTTTCGTTTTTTTCTGCCTGTCGCTCGATGGCCTCGGTAATTCCCAGTCCCCTCTGCGGCATTCCGACCTGTGTGTAGCAGAGGGCCAGATGAAGTGCCGTGAGGAGAATAAAATCATCGTCTGCGATGGAATCCAGCTCTCCCAGTGATTCCTCGTAAACCTGAATGGCCTCACAAAATTTACCCTTAATCCAGTATGATAACCCCTGAAGTTGTAACCCCCGTTTATATAAATTATCATCGTTTATGGCATTGATCATGTCCCATCCAACGTCAAAGTGTTGAACGGCCTTTTCATGCTGGAATGACATCCAGTAATTTTGCCCGATGAGAAGTTGCAGAGATGCCTGCGTTCGTCTGTCATCCAGATGGACTGCCATATCAAGGGCCATGAAAAGAAATCGATTAACCTTCTTGAGGCTCGGATGAAACAGCGAGAGCGATGCCCGACGTTCGATTGTTCTGATAAAGGTACACCATGTATCGTTGGAGAGGCCGATGTCTTCCCTGACAATAAGTCTTTCGATGTATTCAAGAAGCGAATCATAGAATGTTATCGCTGATGAGATCTTATGTGATTTTTCTTCATAGAGCGCGGCTTTAAAGATAACATTCAGATCGGTTGTCTCTATACCGGCCAGGAGACACTGATGAGCTATCTTCAGGGTGTTCTCCTCGCTGTCCGGCTTCGGCAGGTACTTTGTGAGAATGTCCACTGAGCCTCGATAGTATCGAGACATTCTTTCAGCCGGTATCCTATCGATAATCTTCTTCCGGGGGAACTTTTTCGCCCACCGGTAACATCCCGGGTTCTTTTCCTCCGGAATAATCCATCGTTCGCGGTTCAGTGTGAAAATCACGGAGATCAATTTTGATGGAAGAAAGTCGGGAATATCGGAAAACCAATCAACAGAGAAAAAGTCGGGGAAGGCAGCAAAATTATAGAAGAATCGCTTTTCGTCCTCAGGTAGCTGAGACAATACTCTGTCGATTTTTGCCATGAATCATGGCCTCCATGGACCTTTTTTATAAAAAGAGTATACATGAAGGAATTTAAACTGTCAATATCTGTCCAAATAATAACGGGTGTCCATATAGTGACTGCTCTTCCCGGAATACTCAAGGCAGTTATAGGTGATATCTCTCTGATATTATGTGCTAATTTTAATTGCATTGGGATGGCATTGTTTATGCTTAATAATAAAGAACGTCGTGATGTTTTTCGAGCGGTTTTGCGAATCGATACTCCGATTGTCAAGATTGAGGGAACCGAAAAGGCGTTGCATTAAATCCGGATTTTGTTTTTCGTCGAGGCTCTCAGAAATTTTTGAAGGAATCTCAGTGATTGGTAACAAAAAAATTTTACCTAACCCAGAAATACGAGATGGAGGTATAAGCAGTGGATTTTATTCTGAGTGATGAGCATAGGATGCTCAAAGAAAGTGTTGCCAATTTTTCGGCAAAAGAGGTGCAGCATATTGCCGAGGAAATGGATAAAACCGACGATTGGCCGAAAGGTCTGTGGGGAAAACTGGGGGATCTGGGTATTAACGGTATTACCGTTGATCCCGAATTCGGCGGTGCCGGCGCCGATATTCTGTCTGCCTCTCTCGCGTGTGAAGAGCTGGCCCGGGTGTGTCCCGCCGTTGCACTTTCATGGGGGGCTCATGCCAACCTGTGCTGTAATAATATGAATACGAATGCAAATGAGGAACAGAAGGCGAAGTATTTGCCGAAGCTGTGTACGGGAGAACACATAGGCGCCCTTGGACTCACGGAGCCCGGCTCGGGGTCAGATGCCGTAAGCATACAAACCACGGCAAGAAAAGAGGGAGACCATTACGTTGTGAATGGTACGAAAACGTTTATCACCAACGGTCCCGATGCGAATACAATCATCCTGTATACAAAGACCGATAAGGATGCAGGACCGAAAGGGATTACCGCATTCATCCTGGAAACACAGTATCCGGGATTTTCCGTATCGAAGCGCCTGGATAAAGTAGGGAACAGGGGCTCACAGACGGGGGAACTGATCCTGGAGGACTGCATCATTCCGGAAGAGAATATTCTCGGCGTCGAGAATAGAGGAATTGCCGTCATGATGGGTGGTCTCGATGTCGAAAGGGCCTTTTATTCAACCTATGCGCTCGGTGTTGCCGAGGGTGCATTTGAACTGGCCCTGAAATATTCAAAGGAGCGGGTGCAGTTCAAACGGCCGATCGCGTCATTTCAGTTCATTCAGGGGAAATTGGCGGACATGTTTACCCAGATCGAAGCATCTCGACTGCTCTGTTACAAGGCGGCAATAATGGCCGGTGCAGCACGGGAGGGTGGAAAAGGGACGGATGTCCATCAGATATCGTCTGCAGCAATACTCTTTGCAGGTGAGATGTCGGTCAGGGTCTGCGAGGAAGCCGTGCAGATCCACGGCGGTTACGGCTACTGCATGGAATATCCCGTGCAGCGGTTCTGGCGTGATGCAAAATTAGGTACCATCGGGGCGGGCACGTCAGAGGTTCGCCGTATTGTGATCGCAGGTGAACTTCTGAAAATGTAGGATGTTCGAGTAGCTTCGGTGCAGGTTGTATACGATACAAGAAAATATGATGTATGTGTAGAGCGAGAAAAAGGAGGTGATTTATTTGGAAAAACTCTATTTTGAAGATTACAAAGTGGGAGAAGTCTTCGTGTCACCGGGAAGAACGATTACCGAGACCGATATAGTACTGTTTTCGGCATTTACGGGAGACTGGCATGAGCTTCACACAAACGTCGAATATGCGGCGAAGACCCCCTTTAAAGAGCGGATAGCTCATGGATTCCTGGGTCTGGTTGTCGGAAGTGCCCTCATATTTCGGTTGGGACCGCACGTCATGCTGCCAAGGAGCTTTATAGCCTTTTATGGTATGGATTACGTTCGATTCACGAACCCTATAAAAATAGGCGATACGATTCACTGTGAGATAACCGTCAAAGATATGGTGGAGAAAGATACTAAACGGGGGATTATCGAGCATGAAAATGTAATAAAAAATCAGAATGGCGATCAAATGATCATGTACGTAACGAAGATAATCGTCGGCAGAAAACCTGCCGAGTAAACTGAATGACCGAAAAAGATTCTTGGCAAAGAATTTAAAATAATAAAGCAAGAAAGGAAGTGTTGGTATGCCGGAAAAAGTTGCAATTGTTGCTGTGGCACAGAATGCCGGTGCTGAATCCAAGGATAACTTTTATGACCAGGCTTACGTGGTCACAAAGGAAGTCCTGGATAAGGTGGGTTTAGCCAGAGATGATATTGGAACCATCATCAGTGCTTCGTCAGATATTTTTCATGGAGGAATATCGTGTGCCAATTCGTATTACTGGGAGACAACGGGCGCATTTTTGAAGAATGCTTCACGACAGGATGGTGAATCGTTGTTTGCCTTCTTTTACGGTGTCATGCGAATCCTTACGGGTCAATACGATACCGCATTAATTATTTCTCTGTGCAAAGGTTCGGAAAATCCCGATAATGATGCCTGCACGGCGATGTTTACCGATCCCTTTTACACGCGGGGTCTTGGTCTGCAGGAAACTATGGCGGCGGCTTTACAGATGAGACTTTACATGGAACGTTACGGGATCTCAGAGGAGCAGTGTGCAAAAGTGGCAGTGAAAAATCTGCAGAATGCCCTGGGCAATCCTTATGCCCACAAAAAGGGGCGGTACACCGTCGAGGATATTCTCAATTCCGAAAGGATTCTTGATCCACTGACTGCAATGCAGGTCGCTCCGAAATCGGAAGGGATCGTCGCGATGCTCCTTGCATCGGAAAAAAAGGCCAAAGAGCTCACAGACAAACCGGTCTGGTTTAAAGGCTATGGAAGTTCTTTAGACAGTTTCTATCTCGGCGATAGAGATTTACTCGACGGACAGCTGAAGAACGCCGCTCAGAGGGCCTACACAATGGCCGCTATTTCCGACCCTCAAAAGGAAATAGATTTTGCAGAGATCACGGAACCCTATGCCTTCCAGGAATTACTGTGGTGTGAGGATCTTGGATTCTGCGGTGTCGGCAAAGGTGGCGAATTCATCGACAGCGGGGCAACACAAAAGAACGGTAGCCTGCCGGTTAATCCGTCGGGAGGTGTTCTGGCAAATAATCCGTATGTTTCACGGGGACTTCAACGGGCTGTTGAAGCAACGCTGCAATTACGGGGTGAAGCGGGAGAACGCCAAGTCGATAAAGAAGTAAAAACAGCTTTGGCTCATGGGACACATGGCTTCGCCGGTCAGTGCCACGCCGTTGCGATTCTAGGCAGTTAGGAGGTAACCAATATGGGTAGACCAGTTGCAATTATAGGGGTTGGACAGACGAATCACGGGAGGAGAATGGATGTATGTTATCCGGATCTGGTTCGTGAAGCGGTTGTGCGGCTATATGAAGAAACCGGACTGAGCCCCGATGATATCGATGGCGTAGTTTCGGGTACAATGCCGTCCATGATGGAAGGCGTAGCACTTACCCACTTTTATTTTGCCGATGCCATGCAGGCAGTGGGCAAACCGATTCTGAAAACCGAGACCTGCGGGTCCACGGGAGTGTCGTTAGCTCATACGGCATATTACTGGGTATCATCGGGTATGGCCGATCTGGTGCTGGCAGTGGGTCATGAAAAGATGAACGAAGGCGACAGTCAGGCAACAATGACAACCGTTGTGGAACCATGGTATCAGAGATATTTTATTGCCGGTGCACCGGGTGTTTTTTCCATGCAGTCCCAGATGTGGAGTGTCAGATACGGACTGGACGAAGAAAAAGTGAGAGATGCGGCGGCATTTATTTCAGTGACTCATCATGACAGCGCCTTTGATAATCCCTATGCTCACATAAAGATGAAGGTAACCATGGACGATGTGAAGACCGCGAGGGTTATTACCTATCCAGTCAGGCTTCTCGATGTATGCCCGAATTCAGATGGCGCATGTGCCGTTTTGTTTGCGTCGGATAAGATGGTAAAAAAACTTGGCCTGGACAAGGTGGCCTGGGTCAAAGGTATCGGATATAGAGGCGAAGAATATTACTTTGGTGACAGTGATAAAGCGGTATGGCAGAGTGCCGTCGGTGCGGCACAGCAGGCATATGACATGGCAGGCATCAAAGACCCCCGGAAGGAACTGGATGTTGCCGAGGTATACAATCCCTTTACATTCCAGGAGATGCTTTTTTACGAATGTTTCGGATTCTGCGGTTTGGGAGAAGCCCCCGATCAGGTTTTGAAGGGAACATTTGCGAGAGATGGAGAATTACCCTGTGATCCTTCGGGCGGAACGTTATGCACAAATCCGATCGGTGCGACCGGGCTCGTCAGAACGGCTGAAGCAGCCCTGCAGGTTATGGGCAAGGCCGGGGATCACCAGATTCCGGGAGCCAAGACGGCATTGGGTCACGCCATGGGTGGTGTCGATCAGTTTAACGGTATTATAATTGTCGGATCAGAACTATAATGAAGGGGAGGATATAAAATTATGGCAAAAGAATATAAGACGATAAAAACTGAGCTCAGGCTTCCGTATGAATTGGCCTATGGTGCGACATGGACAAAATTCTTCGAAGGTATGGAAAACGAAATCATATACGGCACAAAATGTTTGAAGTGCGGGAGGGTCCTCGTGCCGGCAAGGAGTTTCTGCCCCCGTTGCTTCGTCGATACCGACGAGTGGGTCGAAACAGCCCAGGAGGGCACGCTGACCGCATGGAGTTATGTCAATTACAGCTATTTTGGTCAGCCTATTAAACCACCTTTTATCGGTGCATTGATCAGACTGGACGGAACCGATGTTGATTTTCTGCATCTCGTCGGCGGGTTCGATCTTTCAGATTTTGATCTTGTGAGAAAAACGGTGAAAAACGGTATGAGAGTAAAGGCCGTGTGGAGTGACGAGCGCAAAGGAAACGTCATGGATATCAAGTATTTCGAAGCTATATAGTGGGGAGAATACACGCCAGGTAACTGGTGGAAGACGACATTGAACAGATATTGTTGACAAAAGTATTCCTCCTTTTCTGTATTATTGATTCAGGGATGGATAAGGTCAATGTCCATCTCTGAATACGATGCATAACGGGACCGTACCATGGCTAACATATTTACTGTGGAAAGGTCATAATTAAAGCGCATGCCGGGTATTTTGTGTGGTGAATTTTAGTTCATTGTAGAACAAAGAGACCGGTGACCGATCCCTGTATCCTCATAAACGGACGTGATAATTAAAAGAAAGGATGGTTCAATTTTATAAGGTCGGGAAAACAAGAAACGCTGGCAGAGAGTAGTGAGGCAACTCATTAGAATCCTTTTTATGACTTAAAAAAATACCAGACAACAAATAAGAAAAGGGGGTACCATTGTATGAGTTGGAAAGAATATTACAAAAACAAGTTAATGTCGGGAGAGGAAGCTGCAAGAATTGTTAAGTCGGGTGATCGTTTCTGGACCCCGCTGTGTCTCGGTCAACCAACCAACCTAATTATGGATGCCATTGCAGACAGAAAAGATGAACTGGAAGACATCGAATATGATTATGCCTTGGTGCTGAGACCGTACAAGTTATTTCAACCGGAGTATCGAGATACGTTTAACTTGGTGCCATGCTTTTATTCTCCCATGCCGCATCAGCAGGCACTGGCAGATAGTGAATGGGCAAACTTCTGGCCCTGTCAGAGTTCCGATATCGGTATTAAAATGCCTCATCGTGCCCGCGCATGTCCCCGCCGTATGGGAATGGTCATGCAGGTTACACCGCCGAATGAGCATGGGTATGTCAATCTGGGTCTCGATACATTCTATACGGCAACATTGATGGAACAGTGCGACTATCTTATTGCTGAAATCAATGAACAGATGCCGCGGACGTTTGGCGAAACAAATTTCCATGTTTCCAATTTTGATGCCTTCGTGGAGAATCCGAATCCCATGCCTCCGGTACCGACACCACAGGCCTCGGATATAGAGATGAAAATGGCCCAAAATGTTGTGGGTCTTCTGAAAGACCGTGACTGTATTCAGGTTGGAATCGGTGCCGTACCGGCCATGATCAGCAAACTGCTGCTGGAGTCGGGGTTGAAAGATATGGGTATCCATACGGAGATGGCACCTGCGGGAACCTATGATCTCGTGGAGAAAGGTGTTGTCACCTGTAAGTACAAAAAAGTCAATCCGGGAAAGGTCCTCCTGACATTTACCATGGGAGATAAGGAACTGTATGATTGGCTGGCGGATAATCCCATGTGTGAGTGGCGTCAGACATACTACGCCAACAATATATCGGTTATTGCTCAGGAAGAGAACGTTGTGGCTATCAATGGTTCGGTTTCCATTGACCTCTACGGGCAGATCTGTTCCGAATCATACGGTGACCGTATGCGGAGCGGCACGGGCGGACAGCTTGATTTCGTTATCGGGTCATTCTGGTCACCGGGCGGACGTGCCATCAATCTGGTACCCTCAACGGCAGTGAAAGGGACACAGTCGAGGATTGTTCCCCGTCTGATGGAGGGCTCACGCGTTACTGTTCCCCGCCACTACACGGGATTTGTTGTGACGGAATACGGTGTTGCCGATCTTTATGGCAGGAGTGAGCCCGAGCGAGCCGAGGCGTTGATTGGCGTTGCACATCCGGATTTCAGAGATGAACTGGAGAAGGACGCCCGGGAGATAGGATTGTTGAAGAAGAATATATTCTAATGAAGGTCCTGTGAAGGGCACGTAAGAATAATTGCGTTAATCGGAGAAAACGGTGAAGAGAAGAGATGGAGCGTGTTCCGGCATGCCTCGTCTCTCTCCCTTGCTGTGTGACGTGGAGGACATGTATGATGCTGGAATTTACCGAAGAACAAAAGATGTTACGGGACACATTAAGAACGTTTGCTGAAAAGGAGGTTGCGCCTTTAGCGTATGAAATTGACAGGGATGAGCGATTTCCGACAGAGAGTTTCAATAAGTTAAAAGACATGGGACTGCTCGGTATAACTGCACCCGTCGATTACGGCGGTGCCGGTACGGGATACACCGAACTGTGCATCGTTACCGAGGAACTGTCCGTTGCCTGTCTGTCAACAGCGGCTTCGTGGGGGGTTCATGCATGTCTTTGTATCGATAATATCAGGAGAAACGCCACTCAGGAACAAATGAGAGAATACCTGCCGCCACTCTGTGAAGGTGTAAAAATCGGGGGTCTCGCCATGACCGAACCGTCAGCCGGATCTGATGTGATGTCAATGAGGCTTCGGGCGGATAAAAAGGGAGATTCTTATGTCCTGAATGGTTCGAAAATCTTTATATCAAACGGGCCCGTCGGTGATGTTTTCGTCGTCTATGCGAAGACGGATATGGAAAAAGGTGCCCGCGGCGTGTCTGCATTTATCGTTGAAAAAGAGTTTCCCGGTTTTTCGCGGGGAAAGAAATTTGAAAAAATGGGATGGCGCGGTTCTCCCACGGGAGAGCTGATCTTCGAAGACTGTCAGGTGCCTGTAAAAAATCTCCTCGGCAGAGAAAATAGTGGAGCCCTCGTTTTAATGAGTGGTCTAAACACTGAACGGGTCTGTCTGGGTGCCATGTCACTCGGATTGTCACGAGGGGCGTATGAGTGTGCTCTTCAATATGCAAAAGAACGGGTGCAATTTGGGAAACCGATTGCTTCCTTTCAGTTGATTCAGGCAAAACTGGCCGAGATGGCCATGGACATTGAGTTGTCGCATCTTATCACTTACAAGGGCGCACGGATGGCCGATATGGGATTGCACCGGCAAATGAACCTGATCGCTTCATATGCAAAGCTCTTTACCGCGAGGGCTGCCATGAGAATCACGACGGAAGCGGTCCAGATCCTGGGTGGTTATGGGTTTATGAAGGAATTTCCTGTCGAAAGGATGATGCGTGATGCGAAATTGCAGCAGATCGGTGGCGGAACGGATGAGGTTCAGACGATGATTATTGCGCGGGATATATTGGGTCTGTAAGGTCTTCCGATCCCGCTCTTTATAATTTACGAAAGGAGAGAATACCATAGATTATGTTTGATGATTCAAAATGTGATTTTTGTGGCGATTGTCTTGAAAAATGTATGTACCTCGATTTTGACCGGGAGCGGGGTGCCCGTGAATTTGAGCGCTTGGTTAATGGTGAAGAAGTTGAATGGTTGAAAGAGTGTATTACCTGTTTCGCCTGCAATGAATACTGCACAAAAGGGGCGCAGCCGTTTGACTTGATTCTCGAAAGGCTGGAGGCGTCGGGAGATTATGTAAATCCCAAAATCGTCTCCGCTTTGAAGAAGAACTTTGTCCCAAAGGGCGAGTTTAATCCTCCCGAGCTTCAAGAACCTGTTATGTCTCTCTGCACCATAGAACCGAACATGCCATATCCCATCGAGGGGAAGCTTTTCAAAGGTTTGAACTTTGTGAGAGGACGGCATTTCTTTTGTAATGTTTTATTTCCTCACGTGGGTAATGAATCGATCATGCGAGATAATATACAGACACTGGTGGATAAATATGCATCCCTTGCTGTTGATGAAATTATTTTTCTTCACGATGATTGTTATTCTCTCATGGCAGATATTGCACCGAAGTACGGAATTGAGCTTTCCTTCAGGCCGATTCATATCTTCGAATACCTCGTGAATTATCTCAAAGACCATAAACCGGACATTAATTTCCTTAATATGAAGGTTGCATATCAAAGACCATGTGCCTCCCGGTTCACACCGTGGAAAGAACCAATGTTAGATGAAATTTTCACGTTGATCGGTGTAGAGCGAGTTGCCAGGAAATACGATAGAAAACATTCACTGTGTTGCGGACAGGATATGCAAGGTCTTGTGAAACGAGGCAAAAAATTTCCCGAATATCAGGACATCAATATAAAGGATGCAAAGAATCACGCTGCCCAGGCTATGATTTTCCTCTGTCCCATGTGTTATGATGCCTTATCGTCAAAATGTGAAGAAGCCGGTTTGCAGACGCTCATGGTGACTGATTTATGCCGTCTTGCCCTCGGGGAGGATCTTGAAGAATAGGAGGCTGTCCGAAAATACACTTCTGCTGCGGGCGGCTGCAAATTCCACGTGCTGCATTAGCAAGACCAAGACCTCCTCACCGTAGGCACAGTGACGATTCCGGTGCTTTTGGCCTTGCCGCCTTGCCTGAGAAATTTTCGCTTGCCCTCGCGAAGAAACTATTTTCGGACAGCCTCCTAGATAATCAGTCGTAAGGAATCGGGAATTTTAGAGGATGTCCTGACTATTAACGGACGATAAATAACAGATATAAGTTTAAAGGGCCGGTTAATCAAAAAGTCTTTGGTGGCCGGCCGGAAATTTGCGAGTTTGAAATCAACTCATTAATGTGAGGAAATTTTATTAAAGTCTCCCTTTGCAAAAAGGGGGATATGGGG
>Ga0272444_10003991_pt1 | contig 13132 bp, 3 predicted proteins | sample SSMForm13_FD_201033 | JGI IMG/M metagenome (GOLD analysis project Ga0272444, IMG submission 201033) | Marine sediment archaeal communities from Little Sippewissett salt marsh, Falmouth, MA, United States - SSM-Form-13 | ecosystem: Environmental > Aquatic > Marine > Wetlands > Sediment ...
ATCGTTTATTCTATCACCATGGGCGAGCTTGCTCCGGGAATGACGCGTTATGTCTGGGTAACCGGCACGTTAAGGGGCGCTGAGAGCGAGGCTACGGGGCCGGAGAGCGTTAGTTTGTAAGCAGTATTCAATTCGGGCGGGGAATATTCCCCGCCCATCACAGTTTTTGAAAAAAATGTTTATTATCAACAAAAGAAAGGATTCATCGTGAACCAAAAGGGAACAGGATTTTTAGTCAAGCTAACCATTTTCATCGCTTTGATAATCTCATCTCTGCCGGGGATGACTTACTTCTATATGACCGTTGACGGTGTAGAAGACAGCGTGCAGACGCAGGGGCAGATGCAGTTTCTCATGGCGGATTGTACACCGCTTGGCTCGATTGAGATTTATTATTATCTAGACCTCGATTCGAGCGGGACGGTAGAAGCAGGCGAACCCCTTTATTTCGAAATGAATTTCAGGGACAACGAAACGGAATTCCCTCCAGATATGGATACCACGGCGGGCGTAATGAACGTTGTGTGGCCGCTTCACATGCCGCCCGGTAATTATGTAGTTATTGGGATAGAAGGAACAGATACGTTGTCCTTCCCCTATCATGTGCTTGCTCCCGAACCGCTTCTTAATTCTATCTCCGGAAGGATAACGTTTGAGGGCATAACGCCTCCTGAGCCCGAAATTGCATATTACCCTTTTGTAATAGGCACCATGGATCCGCCGATACTCATGTATACCATGACCGATGAATTGGGGGATTTCTATCTTAATTGGCCTGGCGACACAGCCACCGTGTTCGCACTATTTATGATGGATTTCCCGGGTTTTGAAACCCCCGATATGCCCATGTTCTTTGTCGATGGCCACTCCACCGGATTCGATATAACCTTCCCGATAGCAACGGGTTTAACATATTTGTATATGACAGTCGATGGCGTGGAGTCTAACACTCAAGTTCAAGGGCAATCGCAAATTCTCATGGCCGACTGCGATTCATTGGGCTTGATAGATATCCGCTTCTATGCCGATCTCGATTCCAATGAATCTATAGATATGGGCGAGCCGCTGGTTTTTTCAGGATATCTAACAGATAACTCCACCGAATTCCCACCTGACCTAAACCCGACACCAGGAGTAATGGAGATGTTATTGCCTATTCACATGCCGCCGGGATATTATGTTGTCCAGGGTAGTGACGGCTCCGGAGGAAGGCAGTTCCCGTATCACGTTTTAGCGCCGGAACCTCTAACGATGTCGATCTCTGGCCGCTTGATCTTCGAGGATATAACGCCTCCCGATGGTTGGCTAAATGGTATAACCTTTTTCGTAGGCACTATGGATCCGCCCCTTATGATGGTGGCTATAACCGATAATTTTGGGGATTATAGTGTTAATTGGCCGGGAGACGCTGATACAGTATCAGCTATGTTCATGGACGGCTTCCCAGATTATGACGACCCCGATGTTACACCACTTTATGTCGATGGTCATGCAACCGGTTTCGATATAGAGTTCTTACTCAGCGGTGGCGGTGGTCTTTCAGATCTTCGTATGTGGGAAGATGGTATTGAATCGACGGAGCATACTCAAGGCGTAAACTATAGCTTTACTATGGTTTGCGAGGAATATGGCCATGTAAATATCGAATTTTTCGTCGATGAGGACGGCGACGGCTCTATCGGTCCCGACGACTGGAATTTCTTCGATATGACCTGGTATGTCGAGGATAATAATTGGGTCGATGATTGGTATAACGATGGAAACGATACCCCCGGGTGGCTTTACATATCGTCGCCTTTCCATTTTCCGCCGGGTAGCTATATTTTAAGAGCTAGCGATGATTATTCATCAGAGCAAATAGCCTTTACGGTCTTAGCACCAGATCCGATCACCAGAAGTATTTCCGGTCATGTGAACATGGAATTGGTTACGCCTCCCGATGGCATGCTCGATGAGATTGTGGTATATGCCTCCGATTGGGGTAGAGCGAATATTTATTATGGTTATGTCGATTCTATGGGCTATTACACTTGCAACTGGGCTTCTGGGGATATGGATGTAATGGTTGGAATTGAACCTCCGTATCCCAGTTACGATTGGGATTTTGGCGGAAGTGGCACTTCCGTTTATATCGACGGCATTATAACCGACGTGAATCTGTTCGTTCCATATGCCGCATATGATGACTCGATACTCATTATATTCGAGCAGGATTCTGGCCTTTGGGACATTCCACAAAGCGATATCGTTGCCGAATATATCGATCCTGTTACACACGCTGTTATCACAACAAGAGGTTTCCCAAGCGAGGGTGAAATTTATATTCCGGTTCGCCCCGATCCATGCGGCATTGTTTTCACCGGTTTCGATCATCATCTATTCGAACACAATTTCCTGTCGCCATACGACACACTATGGATCACCCCCGATTCTTTCCCGTCAGAATACCACCTCTTCGGAAGCCAATGTTGCTACCACTTCAAGTTGAAGCTTGAGGGCTTTGAACTCGACTCTGTCCCTGTTGAGGGAATCACCTATGATCTTTACGGCACTGGCCCTGCGGGGCAGAGTTATTATTCGGAATCCAAGATGTTCATCCAAACGAGCGGTGATGAATATTTCGTGATGGGAGGGAGGGAGATGTGTCCAGCGGTTTGGACTGCGGTGCTTCGCACTCCTCTTCCAGGGGGATTTATCCCCGAGGTTGATGAAACCAGCTTCGTCATCCCGCGCGTGGATACATGGCCTCATATGCTGATAGCTATTCCCGTGAGCTTTGACAATATATCCGAGACGGAGCTTCCCGAGGGGCTTTCGCTTAATTTATATCCGAATCCGTTTAACGGCTCGGTTTCTATAGATTTTAGAGTGACCAAACCCGGAGATGTCTCGATCGAGGTTTTCGATATGATGGGCCGTTACGTAACTAACCTTTCTGGTGTTGCCTCTCACAATGGGGGGTATCGCGCCCGTTGGGATTGCACCGATAGACATGGTCAACCCGTCTCGACTGGAATCTATCTATTCAAACTCACAACTCCGACCGAAATGAAGATACTTAAAGGTATGTATCTAAAATAGAAACAACAGAAGCCCTCCCCCCAAAAGGGGGGAGGGCATAGGAATGCGAATAATGAAAATGATTAAACTTATAGTATTAATGATAACAATGCTTGCCCTAACGGCAAGTGGAGCTATTCACTACGCAAGAGTTTTAGTAGATGGAGAACCTTCAGACACCGTTATTCAGGGAACCCCTTTTTTCATAGAAATAGGATGCGATCCGGGAGACACGCTTTTTGCTTCTATCGCCTCTGACGCCAACGATGATGCGATCTTTGGCCCCGAAGATATTATAATTGTCTCTGGTGGTATTATTTGGGACAATATATGTGACTCAACGGAAGGTTTTTTACCATTGAGTATCGACCAAGACACAACATTTGGGAGGATGCTATTCATTTTCCCTTTTTCGATTGATATAGGTTATTATTTTCTTATCTTTTACGACGAATTTGACTCAACCATTGTTACAGTATATCAAGCACCTCCGGATACGGTGCTCTATTCAATCTCTGGCAGTGTCGAACTTGAGGGCATATCATATCCAGATTCTATCTACAAGAACTTTTTAATCTGGTCTTATTGTCCTGATGTCTTTTTCGGAATACAGTCTTTCGTCGATTCGACCGGGAGTTATACAACAAATTGGCCCTTCGATCCTGCGACGGTGATTGTTTCACTCGATTTCATTGGAGAAGGATTTTGGGAGTATCTCGTTAACGAACTTGGCTACGATTTTGATAGGGGTTTTAGACCAGAGACGACGATCTTTGTTGACGACCACTTAACCGATGTTAATTTCTTTATCCCGATATGGGTTCCCGACACAGGGCGGGTTTATGGCAACATACAGTCGAGCAGTGGCGAACCGCTTACAGCTGACTCCTTGCTAATGATAACTTTCGAAGAAACAGATTGGGATGAAGAGGGCGATTCTACAATTGTTCTTTCTTCGGATACAGTTATCGCTGATTGTGATTCAGGGTATTTCGAGGCCAAATGGCCTTTAGCGCGTTTTAATCAGATACAAGGCGAAATTGATTACTACAATTTCCCCTGCGGATTTATGATAAGCGAAAATGATTATAGCTCTAGTTTTGGTTTCTGGGATCATGAGTGGGGTGGGGATATAACTTATGAGTTCAACGACACTTTATTTGAAAAGAACGATACCCTATGGGTTAGATACTCTTATGATTACTCCACAACACCGCTTTCAACCCCAATTCCATTCAAATTTAGGAATTGGGAAATAGGTTACTCCATTGCCGAAATCCCACCGGATTCGCTCTACGGAGTATGGCTTTATAGTAATGAAGATCCGATGTTCCCTACTGGTTATACAATTGAATTCGCTTTGGATACCCTTCTGCCCGAAGATTACGGTCTTTATGGCGGAACGGCTTATTGGGGTAACATTCGAGATACTATTGAGATGTTGATAGGCCAGCAAAGGGTTGCTGTGGCTGGAACCCTTTTCTCGGCACTAGGCGGAATAGTGAACGACTCTCTGCGAGTAAGTGTTAGCCTTCGAGAACCGCCTTATGGTTATTATTCTTTGCCGGCTTATGAGGGCATATATCAGATTCAGCTTTTCGAATACTTAAGTTATGAGTTTGTTGTTGAACGCGAACATGATGCCTCTTCCGTTAATTATATGATTCCCCCGAGAATTAATAACTTCTTTTCTCCCGGAGAACATACACTTAACTTCGAGCTATATCCACTCGACACAGATTTTAATTTGTTCGTTGATATCGATTCGGATGACCCGATAGACGATACATTTTCGGTAACATTGATTTCTCCAGATAGCCAACATTGGACAATAGACAATTTTGCAACTAATGAATGGCAATCAATTCCAACATACTCTGGCTTCGATGATTTCTGTTTGCTTGAAATCAATAATAAATTTGAGCATGGTTATTTTGTTGAACCCTTTACGCGCCTTATTGAAAACAACGGTGACATTCCTGCTTTGCAGGGAGACAGTATCTATCTTGTCGCCGAATTGCCGATAGATGAATTTATTATGGAGTTTAAAAGGGACACCGCCGATAGCTGGCAATATATGCCAGATGTTCATGAGTTTAACATAAACTATTATCGGCAAGTTGATACTTCTCTGGCATATAGTTATCACCCTTTGGCTTCTGATGTTTTGTCATTTATTCTACCGATCTTCGAAGAACAAATGCTTGTTAAAGTCGAAACCCCATGGCAATTCGATCTGCATCACTTCCTAGCCAACCAGGATGTCTACTTAAGAGTCGGTGGTCCATATCGACCCGACCGAGTAACAAAATACATAAATAGTGGCAGTGGAGAAACATTACTCTACTTTACAGGTTATCCTCCGTGTGAACTTCCCGGAGAGAACGATGTTTTTGTTCACGCATCTTGTGTTGAGTATCCAGATCATCCGGAAAATAATTATTATCGTGATTTGCCTTTATACTTCGGCTATTATGGAAATGTTATGTGTTTCCATGATTTGTGTGACGGGGAATGGACTTTTGCCTTACCTGAAACGCTTCCTGGCGGATACTCCCCTGCATTCACTGAGACGACTATATACGTTAACGACATTTCAGTCTATCCCGATGAATGGGATGAATATCCAATCAGAATACCAGTTAATGGTCCGCCGGGCATCGGAGGAAGGATAATCATTAATAGCGCCGCCGATCCTGAGATTGCTTATTGGGCATTGTATATAGCTCTTTACGATGCATCGAGCGATACCATAATCGCAGAGGCTGAATTATTTCAATATTATCCGTTTAATTACGAGCATTTCGAATTCATTTTCAAAGATATCTCCATGGGAAACTACATTATCCGTGTTGAAAACCTTGGAACTGGTTATGAAATGTTCTATTCTCCCACGGAAGTATTATTTACATATTCTGGGGGGCATTTGCGAATTCCAGATATATATGTGGACTATCTCGGAGGGATTGCCAGAGTAGAAATAACAGGCCTTCCCACTGAACTCTACACCGGTTCTTTTATAGAAGTATTGTCTGTAACAGATACATCGGTTGAACACCCCGGTTTTATAGATCTCTCAGCAACTTATCATTTTAGTGATTCCGGCGAGATCATCGAAATTCCTTTACCCCAATGGAGTTGGAAAATTTCACCGCGAGTTCTATACGGACTAACAGCGACACCTGCGGATACAGTCCTTTCATCCTCTCCTGTCGACACACATTTAGTCAGATTCGACTACGGAGGATTCTCGGAAGATGGCTGGATTATAGGAGCTTTCGTTACAGACACGGAGGACCCTGAACCGTTAGTATTAGACAGTTTCCTTGTCGGGTTGTTCGGAATCGACGGCACAACAGTCCTACGCGAGACTTATTCGAATATTTTCGGCGAGTTTAGTTTTTGTGACCTATATTCTCCATCGACCTATTTCGTAGGCTTTGATTATATGGGCTCATCTGACGTTTTCATCGAGCGAGATTTCATGAATATTAATATTCCATTGTCCGATACCTTTGACCTCGGTGAAATCTACGTAGATAATGGAAACGCAACGGTCATAGTTGAATTGGTAGATATAAGCCGAGAATACTTTGATTCGCTCGGGATCCATATTTATTCGTATGACATACCATGGATTGAAGACACTCTGTATTATGTCCTCGACACCATTTCGGCGTCAGACACCTTTTTCCTTTGCGACGGCACATGGAAGGTTTTCGCTCCCCATATCGAGGGAATCGAACTTGTTCCTTCCGAAACTACCTTAATTATCAGCGAGGCCGTTGATACATTCAGGGTTAGATTTTCAAATCCAGCTTTCATGGATGAGATTCCAGGCAAACCCTCTAATCTATCGATATTTATATGTCCTAATCCCTTTAATGAGTCAGTTTCTATCGACATAATGATCCCTGAAGATGACAACGTTCGCGTCGACATCTGGAATTTGCTTGGTCGAAGAATAGCGACGATATTCGAAGGTCCTGTAGAAAAGAATAGTATTAAGCTATCGTGGGACGGTTCTTTGCCGGATGGCGGAAAAGCTTCTTCAGGCGTATACTATTTCAGTGTTCAATCAGATGAGCAATTTAGGGTCGCAAAAGGAGTTTTTCTAAAATGAACGAAAATTGCAAAAATGACAATTCTATTGATTGTCAAAAATCAATAGAAAGGAGCTCGCAATGAAATATTCAAATTGCTATCTAATCGTAGTTGTATTATTGTTATCGATATCGGCGCATTTATTGGCCAATGAACCGGTTTTATTCGAAAAACCAAGTGCAGATGAACTTGCTTCGAAAAAAATCAATATTGAAGAGTATAAGACATCCTCAATTACCGAAATCTCATATGATCTATATAATCCGCCACATCCGGTTCAACCGAAAGAGAAAGAATCGGTGAATCCTCTTACGTTCGAAGAGCGAGAAATCAATAGGCTTCGGGATGTCTATATTGCTATGTTCAGCCAGTGGAATGGATTTTCGGATGAAGAGAAAAAAGCCCATATATGGGATATGAAAAAGGACATCAAAAACCAAAGAAAAGAAAAAGAAAGAATCGAAAACGGAGATTATTCCAACGAAGAGATCGATCGACTATCAGAACTCGTTAAGAAGTTAGAAAGAGATTATAACGATACAGAGCTTGCTATACGCATCGGCCTCACATTTCAACTTTTCGATAGGCGTAGAGGAACTCCATTCAGCCCAGGATTGAGAAAAGCAATAGAAGAAACTAAAAAGCAAGGAATTCCCGATATAAGCATTCCCACGTGGCTCGAGACAGAGTTTCTTTCCCCCCATGTCTCGCTTCTTGCCGCTGAAGAAAGCGCCATAGCAGATTGGTGGGAGAATTTCCGCGCCGAGGGCGACAGTATTCGCGAAAGGGCATTAATGATGGACCCTATGTCGCCCGCTCCTACTGCTTATGCTGTTGCGGTAAGGATAAACTGGGGACGTTTCGATCAAGATATGGATGGTTGGCCATGGGCAGAAGGAGAAATCTTCTTTGATATTTATGTAAACGGACAATCTTGGAATCAAGAAACATATAACCTTACAGAAGACGATAACGATAGCGAACTTAGAGTAATCCACGTGGGTATCTCTTGGAGCACAACCTGTGCGGTTTGGATGGATATGTATGACGACGATGGCGGTTGGTCCTCTGCTGACCGTGTTGACGTTTCATCCGGCGATAGCGACCAACGTTGCGATTTAACCTACTCTTGTGTGAATAAAACATGGTGGGGAAACTCGAGTGTGCCACATACATCCGGAACTTCTGGCGATAAGGGGCAAATTTGGTTCTGTATTCAGTCAGATTGGGATAATGAAACATGGCCCACCGGGAATTGGTATTATTCATCGACTTCTAATCATTCTAACGGCATTATTTTCCCCTACTCCACTTCGACTACTTCTCCCACAAGCGTTCGTAACAATATTCCAACCATTCTTAATAGCGGAGCAGGATGGAGTGTTAATTGCTTTGATTCATGGTCATTTACAAGCACAACAGGCGGACAAAATGGTTATTACAAGGTTTTTACGCGAAGTGGACAAGCGTGCAAGGTCCAGATTACTCCAAATTACGACTACGACCTTTATATTTACAACAGTTCCGGCTCTTATATCGGAAGTTCTATCAACGCTGGAACGGCTTCTGAAGAGGTGAGCTGGACTTCTTCATACGACGGATACTATTACATAAAGGTACATAATTTTGCTAATACAGCGGGTTGGTATCACATGTGGACAAGCGGAGGAATTCAAACCGATAATTATATTGAAAGCCTACCGGTAATTAATGAGCGCGGTTATCTAATAAACTCATACAATGGTAAAACTAATTACGCTGATGACGATGATTACTATCGGTTCTATGTTAATGCCACACAAAAGTGTATTAATGCTTCGATCTCTCATGCGTCGGGGAACGACTTCGATCTGTATTTATACAACCCCTCTGGAACTTATAAGGCGGGTTCTGCTGGAACAGGCACAAGTGATGCAGTTTCTTTTTGTGCTGATGCTACAGGTTGGTGGTATATTGATGTCGATAATTGGACCGGCCAAGGGTATTATAACTTCAGTATTAGCCTTACAGACGAACCGACCACTCCAACATTGACTTCACCTCCTAACAATACACATTTCGACGGCGGGACGACAGTTAATTTCGACTGGTCGGATGTTGCCTGTGATAACTATCGAATTTATATTCGAAGGACTTCCCCCGATGTCGTCGATATAGGCACTTTTACAACGACTTCATCGGCTTATAGCAGAGCTTTTGGAACCCCCGGAACATATGCATGGAGAGTTGTTGCAGTGAATAATTGCCCGGGTAGTTGTGGCGACAATTGGACTACCGAACGTGTGTTCTATATCGATAACCTTGCCGCGCCAGTCGGTTGGGACCTCCAGAACGCTTATGTATCATGGGGGGGCAAAGCAGAACACTGGGATAATACTGGAGAATATAGTGATGGTTGCGGCTGGCTATCAGCAGGTAGAACAAACCCTGCTGGACCAGTGAGTGGGGAGTATAATATGAGAGATTACTGGAAACGCGCCAATCACTCCCCGACGATTCAGAATTATGGTTGCGGTCCCGGCCCTTCCGTTTGCTCTGGTGAAGGCGCCCATAACAGCACAGATTTTTATCACTGGCAAACATCCGCAAGTCCAAACTCCGGCGGATACAATCTCCACTCAGCCGGCTCAAACATGTGCTATGTTAAACCTCATTACGATTGCGATACGGGTAGTATGTATTATAGGGTATGGCTGGGCACGCTCGGGGCAACCAAGTTACCGTCATCAGGATTTAGGCTTTGTTTCACCCATACGGGCGAGTTAGGCCCTTCCGATTACGCGCGCGTTTCTTATAGTATTAACAATATGTCCTCATGGAATTCGCTCGCAACCTATTACTCTCTACCTGCCGATTGGACATACATAGAACTTTCTCTTGGTTCGATTGCCGTTAATTCAATTGTGCATATTCGCTTCGAAGTATATGCATATCGTGCTATGGGAGATAACGTGCGAAGAAACTACGCCGGTTGGTGGATTGACGATATCGGATTCGTCAAACCCTTCAACCCTGGTGCCATGCAGACATCTTTGCTAACATGCTATAATAATCCTGTTGAATTTCCCTTGCCCACATCACAAACCGGTGGTCACGAGGGCGTCTCTTTCGAATATAGATTACAGGAAAGGCCAAATTCGTCCTCGTCATGGACTTTCCGGACCTCATGGTCAACCGATGCGGCAACCTACACCCCGACTAACGGATACCAGTATCGTTATATGGTCCGCCGCGGACCAAGCTGGGGTTATGCTTCCAACTACACAACCGTAACCACTTATAACAACCAACCTTTGGGCACATGGACTGGTTATGTCAGTTCGAACTGGCTCGATCCGGATAACTGGGGGCAATGTAAGGTTCCAGAAGCTATAGCCGTAACAATACCGAATACAGTTCGCGATCCCGAGATTTCTGCTTCAGTGCCAAATATCACAACAATCGATATCCAGAATGGAGCGACTCTTTCATTGCGGTCAGGAGGTAGCCTGACTATGACCTCGTCAACTTCGTATGTTCGAGCCGGTGGGCAATTGACCGTCGAGGGCGGAACAATAAATATGCAAAGCCTCGGAAACTATGGAACAACGGATATAACCGAAGGAGCCTATAACGGAACTCAAATACTCAACTACAACGGGACGATAAACATAAGCGGTGGCACGACAACGCTGTCATCATATATTTACAACGTTTATTCAAGCCCCTATACCCCAGTTATCAACATGACCGGCGGCACGCTAAATACCGTGAGCATTCCTAACTACGCAGGGACAATTAACCATTCCGGCGGGATTATCAATAACAGCGGTTATTACAGAGATAACGGCACAGCCGGTGGGCGATATTATGGTTCCGGATCAGCGACAATGAATTTCACCGGAACAACGAATAACTATATTTATATCATGGCAACAACAACACCCCTTACCTATTTCAATAATGTATCGATAAGCAATACAAGATATATCGATGCCGCTACTACACAACCATTCGATATCAACGGTAATTTCACGATAAACTCCGGCGCGACATTCCAGGCCAACGGCAAGCAGATGCTAATGGCCGGCAACTGGACGAACAACGGCACCTTCACACATGGGAACAATACCGTTACTTTCGATGGTGGAAACCAGAGCCTGGGCGGAGGAACGACTTTCTACAAGGTCAAATTTAACGGCTCGGGAACCAAAACAGTTGGCAGCGGGACATGGGTTTCCTCGGGTAGTTATTCTGGAACCAAGATATCATCAGGGGTTACTCTCGATCTTGGAGCCGGGACCTGGACTGTAAATAATCATTACGCTCTTGAGGTCGGAGGAACGTTAAATATCCACGGCGGAACCTTTACCGTGACTAATGCCTCCAACGGCAACGGGGCAAGCGGTTCTAGTACTGCGGATAGCTGGTTATCCGGCAGCGTTCTAAATGTCAGCTCCGGTACATATCATTGCGGTTACGATGCCAGTTTGGCTGATGCTACTGTTAATCTTTCCGGGACTGGGGCAATTACTGTAAATAACGATCTCTGGGGCACAGGAACATTAAACCAGACCGGAGGGACAATAAGGAATTCCACAGGTGGTGGTGCGTTCACACTTAACGGTGGTTCTTTGACTGGTGGAGTAATGAATGTCTATAATACTTCTTCTCGAGGCTTGTCTATAGCCGGCAATACTACAGCAACGAATGGACATACAACAAATATTCTAAATAGTAATATTACCAATAAACCTTCTGTCAGTGCAGGTTTTAGCGCTCAACTCGGTAATGTAGTAATCGGTGCGAGTAGTGGATTGGTTTTCGGCACTGGTTCTTCGCTTGCAATCAAGGGTAATTTCACGATTAACTCCGGCAAGACCTTCGACGCCAACGGCAACCCGTTCTCCGTTGCTAGCAACTGGACAAATAATGGGACTTTCACACACGATAACAACACGGTCATCTTCGATGGCACCATTGGGCAGACCATTAGTGGTTCTTCCCCTACCTATTTCTACAATGTAGATGTCACAAACACCCATGCGGACGGCATCACCATATCATCGCCAACTCCTGGCGTCGCATACTGGAGCAACGAAATTAATCTTCCAGGAACTCTGCCCGGAGGCCTCAAGGTGCCTGCTGGCACCGGCTATTGGGAGGACTCGACACCATAAGCTTCTCTGGTAATCGCAAACCCCAAAAGGGCGGTCATCTGGCCGCCCTTCTCTTAAGACAGCAAAAGGTCCCTGAGCCTGCCGAAGGGTCGAATCCCAATCCTCCCACAAATTTTTACCTTTCCTATTGCCTAAGATTCACGACTGTTGTAAATTAATAAATACATAAACACAAACAGGAGGAAAAATGCAAATACATATCGAACAAGGACGCGTCGTTATCGAACTGAACGAACTCGAATTCGCCGCCTTCGAAGCCATGTTCGCAAACCTCAACGACGACAGCCACACCGTCATAATGCGCGGCGAGGAGTGGCCCGACGGCAATCTTCTCAACGGCAACTCGAGACGCAAAATCCTCCCATTCCACCTATGCCGAACTATCGGCGAGGCGTGCGCGGTCGAACAGGCAGGACCGCTGGACATCCTCTCCCTATACCCCTTCTGGAAATACGGCTTCTGCTTCTCGGAGAATAATTTGCTCGATTTCCAGTTCACGGAGATAGACCCGCACAAGAAAGCCAACCTCGCAGATGAACTGGGCATGGGCTTCTGCGTGTGGGCGATGGAGGAAATCTTCGACTGCGAGGCATGGTGCGACACCGCCGACGCCATCGACGAGGGCAAGGTAACGGCGATGAGCACATCCCGCCCGGACTTCGTATGCACCTTCAAAGACGGCAGTTTCGGGATATTCGAGGCGAAGGGGACGACGCAGAGCTACGGCACCTCGAACTCCCAGGCGCAGACCGGCAAGACGCAGACCGCGCAGATTGAACCCGTGAACGGCGACGTCTCCGTGCGATGCT
>Ga0272444_10003992_pt1 | contig 13132 bp, 11 predicted proteins | sample SSMForm13_FD_201033 | JGI IMG/M metagenome (GOLD analysis project Ga0272444, IMG submission 201033) | Marine sediment archaeal communities from Little Sippewissett salt marsh, Falmouth, MA, United States - SSM-Form-13 | ecosystem: Environmental > Aquatic > Marine > Wetlands > Sediment ...
GCATCAAGGTCAAGACGGCCTGTTTGCCGCAGGCTTCGCACTGCGATAGGTCGGAGAACTTCAGGGCAGGTACTGCTGCCGTGAAAAGGCGGTCCAGGCTAACGGCCTTTTCATAGGAATGATAGTGGGAAAGGTCCGAGCTTGCCACGACCAGGGTGTCTTCCCCTACATGGGGGGCCAGGATGGCAGCAAGGGCCTCTGGGTCTGCATTGTTGTTCAGTATGGGGACAATGTGGAAATCTTCGAGTATAAGCTGCAAGAAGGGAAGTTGAACTTCAAGGGAATGTTCTCTGCTGTGGGCATGAGGGACAGATTCAACCAGGGGCTCGTCTTGAAGCGTGAAAGCCAATTTGGCCACTGGCACATCTCCCAGCGGGGTTCGGTAGGCCTTGAGGTCAGGAATAGATGCGCCTTTTAGGGGAAATCGATGACTCGGTCCGAGGAGGATCACGGTCTTGAAAGATGGATCCACTTGTCTGTATCCAGCGGCAGCCACAATTCCGGAATAGACATATCCCGCGTGGGGGGAGACCAGTCCCCTGATTCTTCCAGCAACGTGGGCGCCGCCAGCCTCTTTCAACTGCTTGGCGACCATGTCTCGAAGGGCTTCAGGCTGGCTGGGATAGAAGAGACCTGCCACAGCCGCCGGTCTTATCCTTGATCCGGTCTCGGTGTCGGCGTACGACGAAGCTATGGGCAAAGTGAGTACGAGGCAAATTGAGAGAACCGTGATGCGTATAGTCATCATTGCCACCTGCCGCTTATAGAGGTCCCGCACAAGCTGCATTTCCCATCCTTAACATGATTCCAAAGAAGCCCATAACCCCTTCTTTGAATCACCGTTTCCTTGCAGCCAGGACACACAGTCTTGTCACCCAGGCCGGGGACGTTGCCGATATAGACGTAGTGAAGCCCCTCTTTCAAGGCCACGGCTTCAGCCTCTTTTAGTACCTCAACCGGCGTTGGAGGGAGGTGGATCAGCTTGTACAGGGGGGAAAAGCGGGAGAAATGGAGGGGATATTCAGGGCCTAGGTTTTCCAAGATCCACCCACACATCCTCTTGATCATTTCCATGTCATCGGTGTAGGTCGGGATGACCAGGTTGATGATTTCCATCCAAACCCCTCGCCGATGAAGGGTCTTGAAGGTGTCAAGGACCGGCTGAAGGTGTCCACCGTTCAGATCCCAATAGATCTTATCTGAAAAACTTTTCAGGTTGACGCTGGCGGCATCGATCACATCGCAGAGGCGATGCAAGGCAGGTTGACTGATATAGGCATTGCTCACCCAGATGTTCTTGATCCCCCGTTTCCGAGCCTGTGTGGAAATGTCCACCATGTATTCATAAAAGGTGGTGGCCTCGGAATAGGTATAGGCGATGCTCTTACATCCGTATCTTTCGGCCAAGGCCACGACTTCTTCTGGGGGAAGATTGTAATTTCGGGTTTTGTCTGGGCTGGTTTGGGATATCTCCCAGTTTTGGCAGTTCAGGCAGGTAAAGTTACACCCTGCTACTGCCAAAGAAAAGGCCTTGGTGCCAGGATATAAGTGCAAGAGGGGTTTCTTCTCAACTGGGTCCACATTTACCACGCACGGATTGCCGTAAGAGATGCTAAAAAGCCGTCCCCCCACGTTTTCCCTGGTTCGGCATCTTCCTCGATTGCCAGGGGCGATCATGCATGCATGGGGGCAGTTACCGCATTGCACTGCGCCATCAGCAAGCTTTTTGTAGAAATAGGCCTCCTTTACGTGGGCGTCTGTGGGGGAGACAGTCTTCTTGGCCCACACGTTTTGCCATGGGACAAGGACCCCGCCACAGGCCATGCACAGGCCCGTCTTTAGGAAGTCTCTGCGTGATGCATCCATAGGGAAGGTATTCTCTGATGGGTTGAGTTGTCAGGTTGTCCAGCTATTCAAGGCCCGCGCTTTTGGACTGTCCAGACACCATATTCAGCCCAAGGCTCACGCACTTTAATGCGAGCACTGAGACCAATACTCCAACAATGCCAAGTCTAGGCAGAAACAGGAGGCCTGTCAATATGGTACCGCAAGCTGCACCAGCAAGGTCTGCCAAATAGAGCCGACCGGTAATGTCTGTTTCGGCACCTTTGCTCATGCGGGAGACGACCGAGAACTGCCACCCCGCTCCAAAGGCTACGAGAAAAATGAGGGATGGGATGATGACATATTGCATGGTAAAAAGCCAGACTTGGCTCTTTACATGGACTCCAGCCACCGCGCCGCCACAGGAAAGGGCCGCCAATATGATGAGCCCTCCATCACAGGCCAGTATTTGTAACAACGGCCTTTTCTTTACCCAAACAGACACAAGGGCCCCCAAGGCAGAGCCTATCATGAAGAGGGTTATAAACCCACAGATCCGAAGATATACGTATCCGTATATGACCTGAAACAACAGGATAAGGGAAAGCTCAAAGGCCATACCTGCATAGCCGGAGGTCAGGACCGTAAACCGCAGGGGGGCCTTGCGACATGCCAAAGCGGCAAAGATGAGGACCAGGATAGACAGGGTTGACACAAGCCCCTTTGGACTTCCAGATTTTTTAAGCCATAAATCCAAGAGATGGCCAAAGGCCCGTGGTGAGAGGTCTTGGTTTGGCAAGATGTGCTCCCTTGCAAGGAGACCCTGTAAGAGGTCTATGCGAAAGGGGTCTGCCATGGACGGGAGGTCGTAATCCACAAGGCGTCTGGTCTGAATCCCCCGTTCGGCCAAGACAGTTGCAATATTTCTGGTCAAAGGAGCGTTTGAGGCCAAATAATAGTGTGTCATTCCCGGAAAGACCAGGACATGGTTGAACGTGCTCTTGAGTGCTGCATAGACAGCCCGATTCACGGCGAGCCCCTTTTCTTCCACGTAGTTGTCAGCGCCTACCAGGGTGAAGCAAAGGACCCCTCGGGGGGTAAGGCTCGATTTGGTTTCCTCAAAGAACTCTTGGGTGTAGAATCGATTAAGTTGGGTGTTTTCAGGGTCTGGCAGGTCTACAATGACAGCGTCATAGGAGGTGGTACTTTTCTTTATGAAAAGTCTTCCGTCACCCACATGGACCCGAACAAAGGGCAGAGAAAGACGTTGGTCAAGAAGCCTGTCCAAATCGAGGATGGCGGGATCGAGCTCAATATAGTCTATATGACTGGGCTTGTGTTTGGCCATCTCTCTAATGGTTCCAAATACCCCTCCACTGATCAAAAGAATGCTGGCCCCTTGGGAAAGCTGACACAAGGGCACATGGGCCAAGGCCTCCATATCGAGGTCGTGGGAGGAAAAGAGCGGAATAGCGTCTTGAAGGACATTGAGCTGCTTGCCAGTTCTTGAAATCGTGAGCTGGGCGAAGGGGGTGTTCTTATGCAAGATCAAGGCCTGGCCAGGAAAACGCCAAGAGAGAGTCTCCAAATCAAAAGGTCTGGTTGCCACTATTGCAAGACCCAGAAGAGCCAGGACGGGAAGAACTGCGTAAGAGGTCATGATGCTTCCGGCAATGAGGTTTAACAGGCCGAGCACGACCAAGCTGTCCCAGTGAGAGAGGGCATAGACAAAGACCAGGCTGAATAGAAGCCCTCCGCAAATGTCTCCTATGGTATCCACGATATATACCTTTCTTGTGGTACCCTTTTCTTTAAGGAGGGCCCCTGCCATGGGGATCATGGCACCGGAGACAAGACAGAAGGGAATAAGGATCAAAGAACTGCAAGCCACTGCAGAGGTCAGACCCAGCATTTCACCTCGCACCCAAAGAAGTGGGAGGCCTCGAATAGCAGCAACCTGCCCAAAGGGCATCAGTGCCATGAGGATGTGGCCTGACAGAAGGGCGTGTTCCAGCCGCACCTGTTTGGCCACCGGGACTCCAAGAAGACTTCCTAAACCGGTAGCAAGGAGCCAAACACCAAGGAGTAGCCCTATGACCAACTCATTGCCACTGAAGCTGGACATGACCTCACGGATCATGACAAGCTGAACAGAGACAGATGAAGTTCCTAGAACCAGGAGACAGACCCAGAATCTGTGTCTGCCCGTAAACCCGTTAGGTGGCAATGGGAAAACCAATGCATTTCTCTCCTGATAGTTGAGTGTCTCGGTCCCTGGCGTTCAAGACATACCCGTCTCATAACGCCTTGGCAAGGCAGAAGAACGCCATCTAGAAGAGAAGACGATCTCTGGGACTGTGTTGGCACATCTATCATTGGCGGGTTAGAATGGCCAACCTTTGAAAGGGCGGCCTCGGGTCACCAAGACGAGCCCAGCGACTGATTTTTTTGTTTACATGCATATATGCTTGTGCTAGTTTTCCCATTTTACAAAAAAAGGAATTCAGCAGGGTGTACGAATTGTACTCAGGGGGAGCTGTTTCTCCGCAAAGGGTTGTTTTACACGAAGCAGGTCCAGCGGGCGGTACGGCAGCCATTTTTTACGGTCAAATTAAATAGTTAGTTTTCATATCGCATATCGGGTAGGTTGCACAATGAAAAAGAAGGACTTGGAGTTTTTTAAAGAGCTTCTAACAGAACGCTTGGACAATCTGCTGGCCAAGGCAAGTGATACGGTATCTGGCATGACAGATGAGAAGGCCAGTTTCCCTGACCCCACAGATCGGGCAGCCATGGAAGCGGACCGTAACTTTCTCCTCCGTATCAGAGACAGGGAGCGCAAGCTTATTGTGAAAATTCGAGAGGCCCTCGACCGCATCGACAAGGGGACATACGGTATTTGCGAGGTCTGTGGCGAAGATATTTCGGTGAAACGCTTAAAGGCCAGGCCGGTTACCACTCAGTGCATTGAATGTAAGACAAAGGAAGAGGCCAGGGAAAACGCCCTGGGAATATAGCAAGTCTTCTTCCTACCCCTCTATGGCAATGGCCTTTCCTGATCCAGGTTTTGTTGACCTTCACATCCATTCAACAGCCTCTGACGGCTCCTTATCACCTTTAGAAATCATTCATCTTGCCAAGGAGTTAGGTCTTCGCGCTATCGCCATTACAGATCATGACACGATCGAAGGCTCGGCCGAGGCCCTAAGCCAATCCCTATCCTCCCTTGAAGTCCTCTCTGGTATTGAAATCAGTGCTGATGTTCCCTCTGGGACCATGCACATCCTAGGTTATCTTATTGAATTGGACGACCCGTCCTTGACTCAGACCCTCAAGAAGGTGCAGGAGGCCCGGGCGCACAGAAACGTGGGGATTATCAAAAAGCTCCAAGACCTGGGCGTGGACATCACCCATGAAGATGTCCTGGGGGTCTCGGGCCGAGGACAGGTGGGAAGGCCTCACATCGCCCAAGTGTTGGTGCAAAAGGGGGTGGTGCGAAGCTTTGGTGAGGCCTTCTTGAAGTATCTCAAGAAGTGGGGCCCTGCCTATGTTCCAAGGTATAGACTGCAACCTGCTGAAGCGATCCAGATGATCTTGCGGGCAGGAGGGGTTCCAGTGCTCGCTCATCCCTATACCCTTGCTGCAAAGGATGAGGCCGAATTAGAGAGCAGTCTGAGGGAGTTGAAGCAGGCAGGATTAATGGGCATGGAAGTCTATTACTCTGAGCATCGGCCTGAGCGTACGGCCCTGTTCGAGAGGCTTGCACGTCGCCAGAATTTGTTGATGACAGGAGGAACGGATTTCCATGGGGCGGCTAAGCCAGAGGTCCAAATGGGCATCGGCAGAGGGGACCTGCGCCTATCCTATCGGCTGGTGGAGAAGCTGAAAGAGGCCAAGGGCCGAGATCGCCCAAAGAAACCCCTTGTGGATCGAGACTAGTGGATGGGACAGCTAAGATCTTTAGGCGGCACAGCCTTTCCCGGGGATTGCCTTGATATGATCTCAGGGAGATACTCGCTTGTTGGAGAAAGCCTCTTTCCTTTTCTTCTGACCCACAAGAAGGACCCGACAAGGCCAAGACCCCCGAAGATTCCCACAAAAAGGTCCTTGTTACCTTCCAAAAACTTGGACAAGAAGTATCCCAAAACAGCCCCTGCGATGAGTGCCAATATGGGTACCATGTAAACGAGAAAGGTGGCCTTGAGAAAGGCAGATCCTTGAATGCTTATCTTCACCACATCTCCGACTTGGGCCCTTGCCGTGTTTCTGGCCCTCACCTCCCTGTTAGAGCCTGAGCCTCCCAGGGTAGAACAGGACTCCTTGGCCGAGCAACTTTCACATTCCGGTTCCTGTTTGGTGACTACTAATGCTATCTTTCCGTGAACAGCCGTTACCACTCCCGTTCTAGTCAAGCGTTGTCCCATGTTCTCCTATCTCAACTCCTCATCTCAAAAATGCCAGAAAAACAGTGGCCAGTCAAAGCCAGTGTCTTGACGCCTAGTTTCTGTTTGACGCAAAGGTTTCATCTATTTTAAGGTACCCATAAATCTGCCGTTGATGAAGGGACTATTACCATGGAATCTTATGAAAATAAAGTCCGTGAGGCTACGGATTTTGTTCGTTCCAGGATTAATGACCAGCCCTATATTGGATTGATCATGGGAACAGGACTGGGCGAAAGTGCTGATAGCATGGAGAAGGCTGTGTCTATTGACTATCATCACATTCCGCAGTTCCCTGTTTCTACCGTCCCCACTCACAAAGGCAGACTGATTTCTGGACGCATGAAAGGGAAACCCCTGTTGGCCATGCAGGGGCGCTTCCACTACTATGAAGGGTACAGCATGAAGGAAGTGACCTTTCCCGTAAGGCTTATGCAGATGCTGGGCGTGAAGACCCTCATATTGTCCAACGCCTCAGGAGGGATCAATCCCCTGTTTGATGCAGGGGATATCATGGTCATAACGGATCATATCAATCTGACGGGAGGCAATCCTCTCATTGGGCCGAACGTTGATGATTGGGGACCGCGGTTTCCTGACATGACCCAAGTCTATGACCGTACACTCATGGTGATGGCAGAAACAACCGCCCTTGAAAACAATATCCGCGTTCAAAAAGGGGTTTATGTGGGACTCCCGGGCCCGTCTCTGGAGACAAGGGCCGAAATCCGTTTTCTCAAGACCATTGGTGCCGATGCCGTGGGCCTTTCTACCATCCCTGAGGTCATTGCAGCCGCCCACGCCGGCATGACGATCTTGGGCCTTTCAGTGATTACAAACATGAATCTGCCCGACAACCCCAAGCCCTGCCAGGTCGATGAGATTATCGCCAATGCTGAAAGGACGGCCCCCCGCCTGCAGGCCATCATCAACGGGGTGATCGGGAAATTGCCTGCCCAAGCCGGTTAACCGACGGCATCTACAGGTTGAAAACACCTAAGGTCATTCAAAGGGCAAGAGAAGGGGGCGGAAGTCAAGAACAGATGCAGTTAGTTGATATCATCGTAAAAAACGGATGGGTCCTCACCATGGATCAAGACAGCACCTTGATCGAAAAGGGTGCTGTGGCCGTAAAGGGAGATCGCATTGTAGAAGTAGGCCTCGAAGATGTCTTGGTCTGCCGATATGGGGTCGGAAAAACCATTGACGCCCAAGGCGGCATCATTATGCCGGGGCTGGTGAACACTCACACCCATGCCGCCATGACCTGCTTCAGGGGCCTGGCAGATGACTTGCCCCTTATGACGTGGCTTGAAGATCACATCTTTCCTGCTGAGGCAAAGCTCACAGAGGATATGGTCTATAAGGGAACGCTCCTTGCCTGCGCTGAAATGATACTTTCAGGCACCACCACCTTTTGTGACATGTATCTCTTCGAAGATGCCGTGGCCGAGGCCGCCAAGAGGGCTGGGATGCGGGCCCTAGTAGGGGAAGTCCTCTACGATTTTCCTTCTCCCAATTACGGACCAATGGAAAAAGGCTTAACGTACACGGAAGATCTGATCGAAAAGTGGCAGGATGATCCCCTCATCACCATCGCCGTGGAACCGCACTCCCCCTATCTGTGTGCCCCAGATCTCCTTCAAAAAGCCAAGGCAATTGCCGATCGACACCGTGCGCCCATGGTGATGCACGTGTCAGAATCAGAGGCGGAAGTCCTGCAGCTGAAGGAGAAATACAACAAGACCCCTGTGGAGCACCTGGCACACATCGGTTTCCTTGATCCCAAGTTGATTGCCGTGCACTGTGTGGTCATGACGGAAAAAGATATGGATCTCCTGAAAGCCTTTGACGTCAAGGTGGCTCACGACCCGGAAAGCACCATGAAGCTCGCCTCAGGCATAACCCCGGTGCCACAGCTCCTGGAGCGGGGGGTCACAGTGGGCATCGGGACAGACGGTTGTGCCAGTAACAACAATCTGGATATGTTTCAGGAGATAGACACCGTTGCCAAGGTCCACAAGGCCCAGACCCTTGACCCCACTGCCCTAGATGCCCAGACTGTGGTGAGAATGGCCACTATTGACGGGGCCAGGGTGCTGGGGCTGGAAGATCAGATCGGTTCCCTTGCGCCAGGAAAGAAGGCGGACATCATTGTGATTGACACCAGCCGCCCCCACCTCACGCCCATGTACAATGTCTATTCACATCTGGTCTATGCTGTTTCCGGCAATGACGTGGTTACGGCCATTGTGAATGGACAGGTGGTTATGGAAGACAGGGCGCTGATGCCCCTGGATGTGGATACCGTGATGGAAGATGTAAATCAAATCGCTGAAGATATTGTTCTCAAAGTGAATAGGTCATAACAGAATGAAGGGCATGAGGCGAAGGCAAAGGCATAAGGCTAAAGGCCCCCATCTTTGGGCCGCAAGCCATACACCTTACGCCGGACTATTTCACGGCCAGCCTTTTTGACTGTTCTCGAAAGGCCCACGCCATGCTGCAGGACACAGTGTATGATATTTTGATTCACAATGGAACCATCCTCACGGTCAATAATGACTTTGACATTGTCAAAGATGGCCTCCTGTGCATAGAGGATGGCAAGATCGCACGCATTGAAGAGAAGGCATTGAATCAGCCACTTCCCGCTGCTAGGAAGAGAGTAGATGCCGGGGGGGGTATCATCCTGCCGGGATTGGTCAACACCCACACTCATTCTCCCATGACCCTTTTTCGAGGTCTGGCAGATGACCTTCCTCTAATGACATGGCTAAACGATTACATTTTCAGAGCTGAGGCACAGTGGCTAAACCCTGAGACAGTCTTTAAGGCCACCCTTCTTTCATGTGCAGAGATGCTGCTTTCGGGCACTACTACATGCTGTGACGGGTATTTCTTTGAAGATAGCGTAGCCAGAGGTGTTCAGGGGTCCGGGATGCGGGCCGTGGTTGCACAGGGAATTGTGGACTTTCCGGCCCCTGGTGTGCCTGAGCCCGAGAAAAACGTGGATGAAGCCCGCCAATTCATTGAGAAATGGCAGAAGAAGAACCCTTTGATTCATCCCGGACTTTTCTGTCATTCTCCCTACACATGCAGTGAGAAGACCTTGGGGTCTGCTCGCAAGGTAGCTGATGACACAGACGCCCTTTTTCAGATCCATGTGGCAGAGACAAAGAAGGAGGCCGACCAGATCCAGGAAACACACGGCATGTCGCCTGTCCAATACCTTGATCGGATCGGCGTCCTGAAGGCCAACACCCTTGTGGTCCATGGCATATGGGTGGACCAAGAAGACATCGCTTGCATGGCAAAGAGGCAGGTGGGCGTCTCAGTTACCACAGAGAGCCACATGAAGCTTGCATCAGGCACGGCACCGGTTCCAGAGTTTTTGGAATACGGCTTGCCTGTGGGCATCGGCACAGATGGCTGCGCCAGCAACAATAACCTGGACATGTTTCAGGAAATGGACTTCATGGCCAAGGTGCACAAGGCGAGGCTCCTCGACCCCACGGTCATGGATGCTAGGCAGGTATTGACTATGGCCACCAGGGGCGGCGCTGAGGCCATAGGACTGGGAGAGGATATCGGATCGATCGAGGTGGGAAAAAGGGCTGACGTGATCATTGTTGATGCTCACAAGCCCCATCTTACGCCCCTCTATGATCCCAGCTCTCACCTTGTCTATGCGGCCAGCGGAAGCGATGTGAAAGATGTAATCATCGATGGCCGAGTGGTAGTAAAAGGTAGAACGCTCCTCACCATAGACATTGAAGACGTCATGGAAGAGGTGACGTCCCTGGCCCGTCAAGTTGCCTCTTGAATCTAGGCCAAAGGCGTTTTCTTTCCCTCTTAAGCCCTGCCGAGGTGATATCTTGAGAAAGAGGAGACTTCAGTCCGGCTTTTGGACGCGGTGGACTTGTTGTCCTTTTTGGTTATTTTAAGCCCTTTTGGGGCCATACAATTCCTCATCCAGCAGTAACTAAAAAGATATTGACAAGAACTTACGCTTGTGCTTAACTTCTTCCCTCAGGTTCTCCGAAAAGGCCTGTTAAAAGGGGTGCCGTTTTTAAAGGAAGCCCCTTTTTTTGGGGGATGTTATATGTCAAAAGTGGCATAGTTCTTGAGTAAAAACTTGCTTCACGATCTCGAACAACTCCTCGGGTCTGCTTATTTGAAAGCCTTCCAGTTCCATGCTTATCTGCGGCCTTCGTTAGGGGTCTTTCTTACTACAAAAAGGTGGGAATGCTACATCGCCGTAACCGCTCTTCTAGCTTGTGGAGTTGCCCTGAGCCCTTCTGGCCTGGGAATATGAGGTCATTGGCTGGGTGTCAAAGGGGGGAGGCCTTGCGCAAGAGCGTTATGTGTCGATGACCTGACGGCCTTGTTTTCCTTGACCCTACAGGTCGCCCATTGCCTGTAAGATAGCCCGTTTGATGGCACGGACGCCACATCTTCCTTGTCCACCATGCGTCTTGTGCCGAAACACTTGTTTCAAGATTGTGAAAGGAGTGCTCGTGAGATCAACGCCTAAAGGGAGCTTCGTCTTAGTGGTGCTGAGTCTTATCCTGATGCCTGTGGGCTATGGCCATGCCGGGAAGAAAGACGGCAAAGACAGCAAGCTTTCTGCCTGGACCAATATCCGCTTTCGGTATGAGTACCAGGATGATTTCAACGGGAAATTCTATGGAGATGAGCCCAAGGCCGGGAAGTCGAACGACGGATTCCTTCTGGGGAGATTCCGGTTTGGTTTGCATTACCGCCCCAACGAAATGATCCATCTCTCGGTCGGCATGCAGCATTCGGAAGCCTGGGATTTGGCTCTAAAGGAGAGCGATTACTACAACAGTACCTTCGGTCGCTATCAGAATCCCTACGAGGATGATTGGGAGCCCTTTGATACCTATCTGGAAATCAGGAGACTCTTGCCCTTCAGTATTAAAGCGGGAAGGCAAATCATCAGTTACGGTAACAGAAGGATTTACGGTCCTGGTCAATGGGGAAACACAGGCAGGTGGCAATGGGATGCCGTTTTGCTCCATTATCCATTTGAGGGAGGATTCTTGGATGCATACTATGGAGGGACGAAGGTCCATGATCCGAGCCACCTGAGCTGGGACCACAATCACGGGTTTGAGAGTGTCGGATTCTACGGCCACCTCACGCTGCCTGAGCGCCTCTTGGGTGTGCGTGTTGAGCCGTTTTCTATGACCAAGGTAAACGACCACGACCGGTACACAGGCGAAGATGGTCAGGTCGGAGATTTTGACGCCTACTACTTTGGTGCGAGGGTTTTCACGATGGATTACAATGGCTTTGACTTTGACTTCACTTTCATAAAGGAGGAAGGAGATCGCGCCAGTGATGATATCGATGCTTACGCTTATCATTGCCTGGTGGGCTACAGGTTCAAAGAGATACGCTTCAAGCCCCGTGTGACCCTGGAGTACAGCTATGCCTCTGGCGACAGCGACCCCGCAGACGGCACCTTCGAAACCTTTGACGGTGCCTTCGGGGCCAAGGACAAGATGTATGGTCGGATCAACCTTTTTGCTTGGCAAAACCTAAGGGATGCTCAAATCAATCTGGAGCTGAAACCGAAAAAGTGGCTTTCTTTCACGGGGGGATATCACAAATTCTGGTTAGCTGAGGAAGAAGATGGCTGGTCTCTGAACCCCAAGGCTTATCGGGACAAGACGGGAACCTCCGGTGACGAGGTGGGCAGCGAGCTTGATCTTATCTTCAAATTGGATCTTCCCAAAGGCCATGAGGTTCAATTTGGTTACGGGCATTTCTGGCCGGATGAATTTGCCAAGCATGTAGCCTCTGACGAGGAGGCAAACTGGGTATTCCTGCAGTGGATGTGGAAGTATTCGACGCCACTGCTTCAGAAGGCCAGGCTTTAGAAAACCACTTGAGAAAAGGAAAACAACATAATGAAGAGGACCATTGTCAGAAACACCATCGGCGCAGTTGCCGTGCTGCTTATTCTCGTGTTCGCAGTGCTTCCCGCTGGGGCAGAGGAGCCGGAGTCGATCATGGTATACAGCGGGGCCGGCATGAGGAAACCCATGGATGAAATTGGGGGACTATTTCAGAAGAAATTCGGGACCAAGGTGCACTACAACTATGCTGGCTCGAATGCCCTGTTGAGCCAGATGCAGCTCACCCAAAAGGGAGATGCCTACATGCCTGGTGCAACCCTTTATATTGATATCGCCCGGGAAAAGGGATTGATCGGATACCAGCAAGGTGTTGCGTATCACATTCCCGTGATTACGGTGCCAAAAGGAAATCCTGCCAAGATCTCCGGGTTGAAGGATTTGGCAAGACCGGACGTGCGGCTCGTCTTCGGTGACCCGAAGGTGGCTGCAATCGGGAAGATTGGGAACAAAGTCCTCAAAAAAAACGACCTCAAAGACGCGGTCTGGGCCAAAAGTGTCGACACCACGGCGACTATGAATGAATTGATCATATACATTGCCATGGCACAGGCGGATGCCGCCATCAACTGGTGGGATACGGTAAAATTTGTGGAAAAGATTGAGGTCATACAGATACCCAAGGAGAAAAACGTCATTAAGGTGATTCCCATAGGAGTCACCACGTTTTCAAAGCATCCGGCCACAGCGAAGCAATTTGTGGATTTCTGTGCATCCGAAGAGGGCAAGGGGATTTTTGAAAAACACGGTTTTAGCACCTATCCCAATCCCGAATATGAATAACGGTATACTTGTATGTTTCCTGTTTTCAGACAAATCAAGAAATCAAAGCTCAAGGTCATTACCCTGTGTTGCGCCCTGGTTCTTGGCGTCTTTATCCTGTTGTTGCTGTTGAGTGTTGCTACCCATACAACTCTGTCG
>Ga0272444_10003993_pt1 | contig 13132 bp, 8 predicted proteins | sample SSMForm13_FD_201033 | JGI IMG/M metagenome (GOLD analysis project Ga0272444, IMG submission 201033) | Marine sediment archaeal communities from Little Sippewissett salt marsh, Falmouth, MA, United States - SSM-Form-13 | ecosystem: Environmental > Aquatic > Marine > Wetlands > Sediment ...
GTCGAAAATATTGAAATACTTGATTACCTTCAATTGGTCGTCTTTCTCGAGATCTGTATTCGATTTGATATAATTGACAGCCTTTTGATAATCGTCGTTCGGAAGCTTGGTGGGCATGGGACCGGGAGTGGGATTGATCAGCTCCGGTTCCGGGCGGGTAATCTCATATCCGTATATCCCGGACATCAGAACGAGGAGGATGAAGAAAAAGATAAACGCGGATCGATCGATATTCGCCTTGATCTTGCGCCATAGGGCGGACACCGTGTCTTTCAGTTTATCTTGAAACGCCATTTGCTACATCATCTCCTCTGGCATCATCGCCCCCCCGGGCATTCCGCGTCCATAGACCGGACGACGCCTCGCCCTGGGCGTCGGTTCCGCCGATGTGGCCGGCACCTCCGGAGTCACCCTCGAATATCTACCCTTTATTTTCATGTTAATCGTGAATTTATTGACGTCTTTCTCAAACAGATCGTTATATTCCGTTTTAATATTGCTGAGGCGGGCGCCTTTTCCCTCGAGCATGTTATTCTTTTCCAGCAGTTCGGAATTCAGGTTGGAGGTGAACGTAACCGCAGAACTCATGTCTTCCACGAATCCCTCGATCTGGATCTTTCCGTTTGGAAAAATCATGAGTGACGAAATCAGGACATCGGGGGGCTTTGATTTTAGAATATCCAGCCATCTCCTCAAGGGATAATCCCTTTCATTCGTCAGGCCTTTTGCCAGTTTCTCAAAATTGCCGCTGAGTTCATCCTGGGTCTTCGTGGCTTCCTTGATCCTGTTGATGACGGGCAGGTTCCGACGGAATTCATCCTGGTATCTTGCCGTTTGATCCTGGTAGATCGTGATATAATGATCGCCACTCATGGCCCCGAGAATAATCGTCCCCGCCACCATGGCCGCCAGAACCAGAACAAATCCCCTCTTCCGCTTGAACTTGATGGCCACCTTTCTCTCGGGAGGCAGGAAATCGATCTTCAGGTAGCCCAGCCCCAGACCCAGCAACCCCAGACCGATACAGATGGGAAAGGTGGTAAGGGAGCGTTCATCGCTCTTCAGGCCCTTGAACACTTCGCCCGGGCTTTCGTATTTGAAAACGGGAATCCCGAGTTTGTCCTCAATATATTCACCGATATGGGGTATATGCGACTCGCTCCCCGTAAGGATGATTTCATCCACGGCCATGCCGTCCGGTTGAGAGATATAAAAATCCAGGGAACGACGCAGCTCGGCTATGATCCGGTCCACAACACCCGTCATGGCCTCCGAGGCCTGGGTATCCTTCCCCTCCAGATCGGCATCCATGGACAGAACCACGGCTTTTTCGTGTTTGACCTGATCGGCCTGTTGGAGGTCTCTCACATTCTCACAGTTATCCATGATCGCCTGGGTGATGGCCTGACCTGCAATCGGGATGCTCCGGGTGAATCCCAGGGTCGGGTGTTCCCCCATCGATCCGATCGAAAGATCGGTCATGTTGTCGCTGATGTGAATATACCCCCGAACCGTTTCCTGAAGGAAAGACTCCTCCATACCCTCTTCTTCCATCTCCGGTTCGGGTTTTTCTTCCTCTTTCACCTTTGCCTTTTTGGATTTCTTCTTGATCTTGGGTATTTGGGGTAATCTGAATTTGGGTAACTTGCGTTTCTTTTTTCCGAAACGGGTTTCAAAGACCTCCCGGGACATGCTGTCCAAGGTATGGTAATTATAAAGGGCCAGGGTGCTGACGCTGATGCCCACGGGTCGGAGACCGGTTCGGGTCACCAGATCCATGAAATCAAACAGGACATCCTTCTTGAGGGCCACCAGAAAGACATCCACCTCCGAGTCCGAGTCCTTCCGGAAAATCTGATACTCGATCATGGTCTTTTCCAGTGGATAGGGAATCTTCTGGCGGGCCTCGTATTTGATGATTCTCTCCAGGCGCTCTTCCGATACGTTGGGAAGCGGGAACCGTCGGATGAATACGGTTTGACCCGGAACGCAGAACACGGCCTCCTTGGTGGATATCTTGCTGGATTTCAAAAGACCCTTCAAGGCGTTGACCATCGCCTTCTGCCGTTCCGTCCGGGGGGCGCTCTCCGGGATGGCGATATCCGTGCTCACCATCTTGTTGACAAGGACGGCGCCGCTTTCCATTACCAGCTCCGCCACTTTGATTGAACTCGTCCCCAGGTCGATCCCGATACATTTTTTTAATACGGCCATATGTTACTTCCGTAAGAGGGAGTCTCTCACAAATTCATCGGGTTGATTCGTAAGATGTGACAACCTCAATATACTACTTATCCTTTTAATTATTCACCAGAGGCATGAAAGTCAATTTCTTTTTTAAAACACTTCTTGATTATCCCGAAGAACGGCCTGTATGGACTTTCTCGATGACTTCTGACTGATGATGTCGCCCGTTGGCTAAATTTCTTTGCTCTTCCGAAAGGGTGACGCAAAGTATTTTAAAATTAGGTATTACTCGAAATCTCCGTGCTCTGTCAAATACAAAATCATAGATCCTCCAGACCCGTCCTCATCCGGGGAAAAGAAGATGTCGCCCCCAAAACAACACGTACCCTTTTGACGAATCCAGCACCTGTGTCTGAAAGGTGCATCGCAAGAACCCTCCGGAACGTTATTCTATATCTCCTCTTTCCTCTTTCGGCCTTCCCCGGGCAGCCGGGGGCACTCTTTCCAACAGATCTTCCCACTTCGAACGGTATGGCACTCATCCGGGACGCACTCGTGTTCTCCCTTTTGAAACAGGAGGATGAACTCGGGGACCTGTATGGCAGAACCAGATGGATGGAAGATCAACATCCCGGCTTTATTCCCCTGGTGATATCCGACAATCTTCACTACCTTCTCACCGGGAATCTCCGGGATCGGGACGCCCGGGTGAAGGAATGGGGGAAAATCCTTTCTGATTCCCCGGATCCCTTTCTCAGGCCCTCCGTGAAACAACAACTGGCTTTGGACGAGGAGATCTCCGCACGAAAACTCCTTAGAGAAAACCGGTATAACCACTTCACGTCCACCCTGAATCATGTGTCGGCCGCTTTCGGCAGCCTCTTTCAGGGACAGATGCAACCCCTGGTTCAACTCCCCATCGACCTGATCTATGCCTGTCGCCGTATGACACTCTCCTCGCCCCGGGAGCGGAAAAGCCTCTTTCTCCTGAAGCGGTTCCTCTGGAAACACCCTGATTCCGAAGATGCAAATTATGCCCGGAAAAAGATCCCCGCACTCGAACAAAAGCGCCACAAGCGCGTTTTGAAACAGGAGATCGAATTCGCCCGATCCAGCAGGAAGAAAGGAAACCTTCCCCGGGCCCTGTTTCATTACGAAAATGCCGCTGAAATGGAGCCCTCCAGCCGCTCCCTCCGAAAAAAGATCCAGAAGATCAAAAGCCAACTGGCCCTCCGGGAAAGGAGAAAACGAGAAAGCGGCATTGTTCTCAACGGGGAGGATTTCTTCCTCTCGCCTCTGGAGGAAAAGGATTATGGCGGCCTGATTTATTCCCTGGCCGCATCGGATCACGTCGATCTCCGGGAAAGGTGTCTCTCCTTTGCACTCAATCATCCCGATTCCAATTACAAAGACGACGTGGAATACGCCAGGTCCGTCATTCTGGATTTCCAGAACGAACGACGCGAGATGCTGGAATCTTTCCGTTCGATCACGAAAAAGTTTCCCGGGGCAAATGCGGCCCGGTATGCCGCTTTCGCCCTGGAAAATCCCTGTCTCGATCCCCTTCAGAAACTCAAAAAGGCAAAAAGTCGTTATACCCGCCGCCTCTGGCATTATATCCTGACGGGCAATCGCCCGGCGGAAGATCAGTTGTACATCGCCGCATCCGGTGCGGCCCGCTATCCCCCGGCAGCCGCGGAAAATCTCGGTGTGCTTTTCATCTTCGATGTCGCCGCACGGGGGATAAGATCCATCTTTACCTGCCCGGTTTCACCCGAGGGGATCATCGAGGCCGCCTCCCTGTGCGAACGCAACTTTCCCGGCGATCCCTCCTCCCAGGCCATCCAGGAGGAACTCGCCCGCCTTTATTCCGCAAACCGGGAGTATGCCCTGGCATTGAGGTATGCGAAAAAGGCCGGGACGTTTTCCTCCTCATATCTCCGGAAACTCGAAAACAAAAGGGCCAGGCGCCTCTATCTGATGATAAGCGGGCAGCAAGACCCCTCTCTGAAGCAAAGCCGGCTCCAGCGCCTGATCGACCAGTACCCGGAGGCCCCCATCTTAAAAAAGGCGAAAAAGGAGCTCCAACGCCTAGCCAGGGAAGAAATCTGTGAATTTCGCATCTCCAGGTCCGAACTCGCCGCATTTCCGGAATTTTGGATCAATGCCGGAGTAAATCTCGATCCGGGGCTTTTCGATGGAAACATAAATAACGGGGAGATCTCGGAGGATGGCCTTATGGGAATCAGGCAGGGACCGGTGCTCTATCGCCTCCAGGGCGAGAATTACTCCCATTCCCTCGAGATGAACACGATCCACAGAGAACTCATCATCTCTCAGCTGGAGGAGTTCCGAGAGGGACTTTTGTCCGCTCGACCACGGACCAGGGACAAGGAGAGCACAGACTTTCCCGTTGAGATCGCGGGAGGAGTGGGAAGTCGAGGCGTGGAAGCGTATCCCTCCTTTCTCCCCATACGATACCAGGGGGACGATCTCGATCTGTTTCGTTAGATTAAGGTTGACTTTTACTTCCCCACACCTTCCGTTATAACAATTATAATCGAATATTACATCACTGAACGATTCTGTAACAGGTTACAAGGGGGAGGTATGTGATGGATGCCAGTACGAGTGGAGCAGTGACCGCGTCTTTTACCATTGCCGACACTGTGGTGGTCGTCGGGTATCTTCTGGCCATGGTTGGTGTAGGGCTCTATATGAGCCGCGGGCAGAAATCGACCCGCGATTATTTCCTCGGGGGCAGGAACATTTCCTGGTGGGCCGTGGGCCTGGCCATCATCGCCACGGAAACCAGCGCCCTGACCTTTATCGGGGTGCCCGCCATGGCCTTCGGGGCCATGTCCCGGAATGCCGCGGGGCGGCTGGTTGTGGGACAGGGTAACATCGGGTACCTCCAGATTATCATCGGTTATGTGATCGCCCGCATCATCGTCGCCATTATGATGGTTCCCCATTACTTCAAAGGCGACGTATACAGCCCCTACCAGATCCTGATGAAGAATTTCGGCAAGGGCCCCCGTTACCTCGCCAGCTGGCTCTTTCTCATTGGCGGATCCCTCGGCGCCGGTGTTCGGATCTACGTTACCGCCATCCCCGTGATGATCCTGTTTCGTGTTTTCTATCCCGGTTGGGGCATCCTGGAATCCATCATGTTGTTTACCATCATATCCATCATATATACCTATATCGGCGGAATCAAGGCCGTGGTCTGGACCGATGTGATTCAGTTCGGTATCTTTGTGATCGGCGGGATTTTCGCCCTTCTCTATATCCCCAGTCTACTGAAGGGGGGATTGGGGGAGATGTGGAGAGTGGGAAAGGAAACGGGGCGACTGGAATGGATCAATGACGGCGTCGTCTCGATAAAAGAATTCAAGGGCGCCGGAGGCCAGGGTTTCTGGTCCTTTATCTGGGTGAATATCAAGGAAATCTTCAGCGGCGGCGGGAAATTCAACATCTGGATGGGCCTTATCGGCGCCACCATCGGAGTCATGTGTTCCCATGGTGTGGATCAGCTGAACGTCCAGAGGGTCCTGACCTGCCGGAGCGCCAGGGAGGGGAAAAAGGCCCTGATCCTTTCCGCCGTTCTCATCGGCCCGCTGTTTTTCATATTTCTCTTTGTCGGCGTGGCCCTTTATGCCTTCTACAGCGCCAACGGGTTCAATTTCGGCATCAATCCGTGGGATCCCACCGTGGCCGGCAGCGCTCCAAAGGCCGATTTCGTATTCCCGATCTTCATTATCACACATGTTCCGCCCCTTTTGAAGGGCCTGCTCATCGCCGGCATCCTCGCCGCAGCCATGTCTTCCATCAGCGGCGCCCTCTCCGCTTTGGGTTCGGTCGGCGTTATGGATATTTACCGTCAGTTTGATCTTCATTCCCTGGAGAAAAAACCGCCGAAGGTACGGATCGAATCATCATCGGTTGTTGGGAGATTGATAGCCGTCAATGTAGTTATCTTTTTCCTGGCGATCCTGTTTAAATGGGCCAGTCCGTTCAAGATTTTGAAAGATTTTCTGATGATGTATAAAAATGCCTTTATTCAAATCGGGCGTTTCGAAAATCTCTTTCTCGTGTCTTCGGCGTTACTGAAAATCCTGGCCTGGCCCGGCCTTAATGTTCTCGGCTTCTTTTTTATTAAGGATCTTTATAAACCCAGGGGGGAAAAGTATTATCTGCGCCTCTCCCGCTGGGCCGTCATCTGGGTCTCCTTTATCCTGATCCTGATTGCCTATCTCAGCCAGTACGCCACCCTGGTGTTCAACCTGGCCTTCACCCTTGCGGGACTTACCAGCGGCGCCCTTCTGGGAAGCATTCTGTTCGCCATATGGCACAAACGCTCTTATCCTGGTCCTGTCATTGCGGGAATGGTAACGTCCGTTTTGGCTATGACCGGGATTGTCATTGTTGTCAGAACCACGAGGATTTCAATCAACTGGCCCTGGTTCACTCCCATCGGAACGGCCGTCACCCTGATGGTGTGCTATCTCGGTTCCATCGGGGTTCCCAAGCCGGAAAAGGACTTTGCCGAGGATATCAAACCCATAAAACCAAAGCATTAATCCATTAACTCGTCCAGATAGCGGGCGAGGCGGCGGGTCAGGTTTCTTCGTTCAAAGCGGTCCATATTGTCTCGAGACGGCCCCCAAAGCCGCCCCGATTTCCATTTCCGATACATCTCCTCCAGGGCCTTTTCGATCCCCGGCACATCTTCCGGTTCCTGGATCCAGTCTCCCTCGAATTCCGAAAGAAGATTCCGGCAGGCCCCCTTCGGGATCATGGCCAAAATCGGGCGGCCGCTCCTCAGGTATTCGAACACCTTTTGAGTCATGGTGATTTCCGAGTTCCTTCCCGGGGCGATAAAGAGAAGAAGGGCCGTTGCAGCGATCTGCCTCCGGAGGCTTTCCCGGTAGGGCTTCAGCCCCTCCACCCGGATCACGTCTCCGAGACGCCTCCTCTCGATTTCCTTCATGACCCTTTGATCCAGGGACGAGTAAAAGCGGATCTGGAAATCCCGCCTCCAGGACGGATTCCTCTCGAGAACCGCACCTAAAGCCCGGAAAAAAGGAACAGGCGTGGCCGGGCCGTACAGGGTCCCGGTATAGCTGAGGGTGAATTTCCCGGGAGCTTCCCCCTCCAGCCCCCTGAAGTCCTCCTCGTCGTAACCGTTGGTCAGGGTGTGGATTTTGTCCCTCCCGTGGGGGAGGAGAGAGCGGAAATGCTCTGTTATGGGATTCGAAACAGCGAGGAGGAGATCGCACTTTTTCGCCACCTGTTTTTCCATGAAACGGTGAAATGAGGAATGGAGGGGTGTGGGAGGATCGAAAAAAGCCGGATTCCGGGTCCAGCCGTCACGAAAATCCGCGATCCAGGGCAGACCGGTGAGGATCTTCAACTTGAGCCCCACAATGTGCGACGTGGGGGGATGGGAAGTGCTCAAAAGGGCGTCCGGGCGATATTTCCGGATGATTTTCAGTCCCTTGAGAGTGGCGAAAGGAATCCACCCGCACCGGTCGTCCGGGAAAAAGATCCAGCGTCGCAGAAACCGCATCCAGGATTTAGTCGGGGCGGAAAAATGACTCCTTGAACGCTCATTTTCTTTTGTTTGAGGGGAAAACTTTTCCGACAGGCGATACGGATCCAGGGAGCCGCTTCGGAAAACCGGCACCCTTTTCTCCTTCAACCATAAAAGGGGAGCCGGATCTCTCCTCGCCGTTCGGATCTGCTTCACGGTGAGAACCGCGCTGTTCCATCCGTATTCCGGAAGGTATCTGATCCATTTCAAAACACGACGAACCCCGATCAGGCAGGGGGGAAAATCGTATGCAATAATTAAGAGTCTTTTCATGATGGAACCTGGGCCCCTGGATTCCGGGGTGGTCGCGCATCGTGCTGCCGTAAATAGAGAGGAACCAGAGTCGCCGGATCGTCGCATTCCCCTCTCAAAAGCCGGATTTTCCCGAGAATCGCCACTTCCAGGGCCGAGGGGAGGTTCCGATTTGCTGCTGCAAAACGGGCTTTTCGACCCGCTTTCTCCATGATTTCCCTGCGGAACCTGAGGCTCCCGTCTCCGCAGAACAGGGCAGGCTCCGAAAGGCGATTCAGGAACGCTTCAAGCGGTTCCGCACGTCCGGCCAGCACCTCTTCCGGTTCGACCCCCTCCGTTTCAAACCGGAATGCGGCTCCGAATATCTCCGAACGGCGGGCGTCTATGACCGGACAGATCAGAATCCCCGGCTGGGCGGCCCGGAGGGCCAGGGCTTTCAGGGTTGAGACGCCCACCAGCGGTTTGCCCGCACTACAGGCCAGTCCCTTGGAGCAGGCCAGACCGATGCGAACCCCAGTAAAGGATCCCGGACCAATGGACACCGCGAACCCGTCCACGTCTTCCATCCCGAGACCGCACTCTTTCATCAGGCCGTCCAGATCCCTCAACAGGCGCTCGGAATGGGTCTTTTTGATATTGAGGATCAGGGAGGCCATCACCTCATCATCTTTGAGCATGGAAACCCCGCCGCATCGCGTCGCCGTATCTATCCCGATAACAATCATCGAACGTTACCGTCTTTCGATCTTTCGGTCAGTAGAAAATATGACTTTTCATTCGAGATCATCCGGTATATGAAACGGAGAGGGCAAACCATGCAAGAACTTTTATCTTGAACGTTTGCTAGGCTTTTCCCCATATACCTTATCTCACGGTATCAAATAAGAAGGAAGGACTGACATGGAAGCATTATCCACCGAAAAGATGGATGAACTGGTTGAGAAGGCCCGGGAGGCCAGGGACAAGGCCTACGCCCCGTATTCCGAGTTCAAGGTGGGCGCTGCCGTTCTTACCGCTTCAGGAAAGATCTTCCCCGGTTGCAACGTCGAGAATGCCTCCTACGGACTGACCATCTGTGCCGAGCGAAATGCCGTTTTCCAGGCCGTGGCCTCCGGGGAACGTGGGATTGAAGCTTTGGCCATTGTGGCGGACACCCCCAGGGGCGCCCCCCCCTGTGGGGCCTGCCGACAGGTCCTCGCGGAGTTCGCCGATGATATCCCCGTCATCGTGGCAAATCTGGAGGGCGGAAGAATCATCCTCTCCCTGGATCGCCTCCTCCCTCACCGCTTTCAATTCGAGGATTGACCCGGATACCTTACATTTATTATGTCTCCTTTCCATCAAGAGCTCCATTCAGGATCCCTCAGTGATCGATGATAGTCAAGGTGGTGCGTTATGAAGCTGGGATGCGCCTATTTCGGAAACCGCATTGTCCGTCACGTGGCGGAAGATATGCAACAGCTGCGGGAGCAGGGTTTTCATTACGTGGTTCACACCTTCAGTGAATTCGACCTCCAGTTCCACAGCGGAACCATGAAACAGATCGTCGAGGTCACCCGGGAGGCCGGACTCGAGGCCCAGCTGGATCCCTGGGGGATCGGGAACGTGTTTGGGGGAGAGCCCTATTCCAACTTTGCAGCCCAGAACATTTTCGAGGCCGGGCAGGTCCTCGATGACGACCGGCCGGTTGCCCTGGCATGCCCCAACAGCCCCCTTTTCCTGGAATTCATGGAGGGGTGGATCGATGCAGCGGCCCATGCCGGGCCGGAAGCACTCTTCTGGGACGAACCCCACTTTCACAGCCCCGATTTCCTCGGGGGACGAAAAGGCCGTTGGGGTTGCCGGTGCATTCATTGCAGGAACAAATTCGAAACACAGACGGGACGCCCCATGCCTGCCGTGGAAACGGATGAGGTCAAGGCGTTCAAGATCGAAAGCCTTCGCTCCTTCCTCGAAATCCTTGTCAAAAGGGCCGTGGACCGCGGATTGCAAAATATCCTGTGTGTTGCGCCCCATATCGGCGCGGATCAAGTATCACGCCTCTGGAAACCCTATGCCCGGATCCCGGGTCTGGATATGCTTGGCACGGATCCTTACTGGCAATTGCTCGGTCGACCCGTTGAAATCGTCAGGGAGTATGCCCTGGCCATCAGGAAATTATGCGATGAATTTGATATCGAACCCCAGCTCTGGATCCAGATGTTCCAGCTGAAAAAGGGGAGAGAGGACGAAGTCGGCCAGGCCATTGACCTGGCCCTCGAGGCGGGGATCCGGAACCTGGCTGTATGGGGATTCGAGTGCTGTTCTCACGAAACCTGGTCTCGTTGCGATCTCCCTGAAGATGGATGGCGGATCGCCCTGGAGGCCTTTCGCCGGGCATCGGAAAGGGAGAAAAAATCATAATCTCAAACACACGGATCCGGAAGAATCGTCCCCGCTCCCAGCACCAGGTCGCCCCTGTAAAAAACAGCGGTCTGGCCGGGTGTGACCGCCGGCTGGGGCGCTTCGAATAAAACCCTTGCCTGATTATCGCCAGGGGCGGGAATCACAACGGCCGGTGCGGCCCTGTGACGATACCGGATCTGAACCTCGGACCGGAACTCTCTTTCGCCCTCCCCATGGGAATGCCACTCGAGATCCCCCACAAGCGTCTCCCTGGAATAAACCTCTTCTTTCCTCCCCACCACAAGCCGGTTTTTCTCAGGTTCGATCCGGATCACATACAGGGGATGGCTCCAGGAAATGCCCAGCCCACCCCTCTGCCCGATGGTGTAAAAGGGAAGGCCCCGGTGACGGCCGAGAACCCGGCCGGAACGATCCACAATATCGCCGGGCCCGATTTTTCCCGCAGCTTCCTCCCTTTGCAGGAGAAAATCCCTGTAATCCTGTTCTATGAAACAGATCTCCTGGCTGGAGGGTTTCGGGGCCACGGGGATCTGTTTTTCCCGGGCGATTCGAAGGACCTCTTGCCTTGTCAAATCCCCCAGGGGAGCGATGAAACACTCGATTTGCGGCCTTTTCAGGCGGGCGAGAAAATAGGATTGATCACTTGTTCCATCCTTGCCGCGAAAAAGCCGCTTCTCTCCCCCGAGATCATTGATCCGCGCATAATGGCCGGTGGCGATCCGATCCGCCCCTTCTTTTAGGGCCTCGTTTATAAGGGCGTTGAATTTGATGTGTGGATTGCAGTGAACGCACGGATTGGGGGTTATGCCGGAGAGGTAATCATTCACAAACGGCCGGATCACCCGCTTTTCGAATTCCCTGGAAAGATCAAGGGTCGAGTAGGGGATATCGAGATGTTCAGCCACGGCCCGCGCGTCTTTTTCGTCACGGCCGGGTCCCCGCCCGAGGGCGTTTTTCGAGAGATTGAGCCTCACTGCCCGGATCTTCCACCCGCGATCTTTGAGGATTGCGGCAGCCACGGCGCTGTCCACCCCGCCGCTGAGGCCCAGGATGATTTTGATTTTTTTTCGCATCTTTCGTCACGTGAAGATTGATATCGATTCATGGCATGAATTGAGGAGTGAAGAGAAGGGAAAAAAAGGAAAAAAATTCTTGTGCATTCGAAAAAGGCTCGATAGCGCTTATAAATTGAAACGTTTCAACAGATAGCTTCATCTTTGGGTTTTTTTCCCAAAAGGAGGTGATCGCTCTCTAATCTTATCTTATCGGGAATTACTTTCCCCTAAAGCGTTTCCGTTACCTATTCTCATATTTTATAAATGGAGGAAATGAACATGAAGAAAATCCTGATCCTTCTCTTCGTCTCTCTCGCCACTCTCAGCATCGCCGCCACCACCATGCTCGATGATTGTGAAGACACAACCTATGATACCGCGGCCGGAACCGGGGAATCCATCGTACTCGTCAGTGACATCACCGACAAAACCGAAGGCGCCTCGTCTCTCGAAATCACCTATAACTTCACCGCTCAGGATCCATGGTACAAGAATGCCGCCGTTGCGAAAAACTTCCCCATACCCGTGGATATCTCGGAGATGGAAACCTTCTCTTTCGACCTCAACCTTCCCACGGGCGATTCCCGGTTCATGATGACCATCAACTTCGTGGATGAACAGAGTCACGAGGCCCGATTCGATTTGTACATCCTCGATACGGCCACTTCCGGATGGGAAACCAAAACCTACAGGCTCTCCAGTTTGATCAAGAACATGTGGGCCAACGCCGGCCGCGCCATCAACATGAAAAAGGTCTCCAAAATCGTTTATCATATCATGAATAAAGAAGCAACCGACGCCGGGTCGATCAGCTTTAATATCGATAACGTCCTGTTCGAATCCGGCAACGATCTCCTCACCGAGGTAATTCTCGAGGATTTCGAATCCTATTCCACAGACGGCGATCTCTATGGCGATTCGGGCGCCTGGAAGTCCAGATTCAGCGAACCCGAATCCGTCACCCTCGATACCGTTTCCCCCTATGCCGGATCCCAGGCCATGCAAATGCAGGTGGACATCAATGACAAGTGGTACACCTTCGCTGCGGAATACACCTTCTCCGAGCCAAAAGATTTCAGCTATGCGAGATACTTCAAGGTGGCCATATCGGGTGACCTCGATCTTGTCGGCTTCAGCCCCTATCTGAAAATTTGCCTCGTTGATGGCGAGGGCGACCGCGCTGTGGGTTACATGGAGAAATGGGCCGAAAAAGAGGATTGGGCCGTTATGTACCTCCCTTTTCTGAGCGGCAATGTCCAGGGATTCGCCGATGCCGGCTGGACCTGGGAATGGGGCGCCGGCGCGGCCAGCTGCTGGAGGGAAGACCGGTATGACAACAGGCCCTGGAATGAGGACTGTGACCTTGACAATATCGTCTCCATCATACTCGGCATCGAAAACCAGGCTGGAGCGGCCATTAACGATGCCGTGATCAAATTCGACAATGTCACGGTCGGTTATATCACACAGAATCCCTCTTCCGAGCCCTCTGACGTCACTTACAATGTGAACGCAGTGGCCGATTACGACCATCGTCCCGAGATCGATGGCGTGGCAAGTGCCGGTGAGTGGGACGCGGCAGCTTCCCCCGGATGCACCGACTTCGTCCTTCACAGCGATAAAGCCGTGGATGCTC
>Ga0272444_10003994_pt1 | contig 13131 bp, 12 predicted proteins | sample SSMForm13_FD_201033 | JGI IMG/M metagenome (GOLD analysis project Ga0272444, IMG submission 201033) | Marine sediment archaeal communities from Little Sippewissett salt marsh, Falmouth, MA, United States - SSM-Form-13 | ecosystem: Environmental > Aquatic > Marine > Wetlands > Sediment ...
GCCACGGAGACAAGTCGATTTCGCACAATGCAACGGTGGAGGCGACCTGGCCGTTGAGGGCGGCCGCCTCAAAAGAGTTCGCCATATTGGCGCCGCCGACGGAATCGAACACCAGATCAAACCCGGCGCCGGCGGTGTATTTGGCTACGTATTGCTCGACAGTCTCGGTTTTGTAGTTGATGGCCGTGGCGCCGAGTTGTTCGATCAGGTCCATCTGTTTTTCGCCACCGCCGGTGGAGTACACATCCGCGCCGAAGTGCTTTGCCAGTTGCAGAGCGACGTGTCCCACTCCTCCCGAGCCACCGTGTACCAGGACCTTCTGCCCTTGGCTGATCCCGGCCCGGGCCAGGCCTTCGCAGGCGGTGATCCCGACCAGCGGCAATGCCGCGGCCTGGCGCATGGAAAGATTGCCGGGCTTGTGAGCGATCAGCCTGCAGTCGGCCAGGATGTACTCAGCCAGTGTGCCCGGCAAGTCAGCGAGGCCGCCGGCGCAGCCGTAGACCTCATCGCCGACCGAGTAGCCTTCCACCCCGTCGCCGACGGCCTCGACCGTGCCGGCAAAGTCCATTCCCAGAATGGCGGGGGTATCGGGTGACAGCGGCAGGTCCTTGCCCATCTTGCGGATCATGGTGTCAACCGTGTTCACGCTGGACGCGGCGATCCTTACCAGAACGTGACCGGTCTTGACCTGGGGTGTCGGTACTTCAGCGGCTTCGAATACGGCGTCCTCCCCATAGGCATTGATAGCCATTGCTTTCACGATGTTTGCCCTTTCTCAGATGGCGGCGCTGCTGACCCGCGGATCCAGGTTGATCGATGACCACTACTGGATTTCCTGAACGCCGATGACGACGTCGTTCCAGTTGCGTTGGTTTTCCGTGTCGTTCTGCGGTCAGCCATCGTCGGCCTTGGCGAACCGCATGATGGCCGGCGATTTCATACCAAGTATAGGCAGTCAGCGAGAGGCGGATCGGGCGGGTGTGAATTGGCGCCCTCTATTTACGCCACAGAACGGGGCTGCGTCTCAGGCATATCGGGTGGGTCGAGGTTGTGCGGCGGCCCGGAATGCGCTTGGCGCAGGCGGGATGGGCGTTATAATATATGGGTAAGCCCAGTCATACGGCTGGGCCCAGGTTATTTGAGCAATTCTTGTCTGCATGCGAATCATGAGGTCCGTTACCGGAGGGAGGTCGGACGTGGCAATGAGGAAAGTCATTCTCGTGACGGTGCTAGCCGTGTTTGCTGCGCACGCGAACGGATCGATGGTGTCGCACTGGAAGCTCGACGAGACGAGCGGGCAGACGGCCCTCGACTCGGCCGGCGGCAGCGATGGCACTCTGGGCTCGAGCGTCGGCGTGGATACTTCGGACCCGGCGATCGGTCAACCCGGCGTGTTCGAAACGGGGTACACTTTTACCAGTGGCGACGGCGACCGTGTCTTGATTGACAACCTCGACCCGTTTGCCGGTTTGACCACTGGTTCTGTCACCGGCTGGTTCAACACAGCCAGTTCCCCCCGTGGAGCCCTGATGAACTTTGGTGAGGCCTCGACGACGGATCGCTTGATTGTCGAGATCGTCGATGGCGGCAATCTGCGTCTGGTTATCCGCGAGAACAACTCGAACCAGACAGACTTGCAGACCGCCGCGACCTACGAAGACGGCAGTTGGCACCATTTTGCTTTCATGCAGGATGGCGTGAGTACGACTCTCCATGTCGACGGTTCGGAAGTCACCGGCTTTAGCATCAACACCAACAGCGCGGCCTGGTTCAAAACCATCACCGGTCCTTCCACCATGTCGATCGGTTGGGAGACTCGCAGCAACGGACAGTATCCGTTCAACGGCACGATCGACGACGTGGCAATCTTCGACCACGTTCTGAGCGGGCAGGAACTCGAGAATGTCATTGCGCTGGGCGCTGAGAAGTACGACATTCCTGAGCCGGCCTCGCTGGTGCTGCTCGGTCTCGGAGGCCTGGTGATCACAAACCGCCGACGGGGCGGCCTGCCTGTCAGATAGGTGTGTTGTGCCAAAACGTGCAGCCAGGATACTGCAACTTGAGTTTGTTCTACTCCATGTCTGGAGAGCGCCTGGTCAGGATGATGCAGCAATTCAGACGAAGAGGTATAACGGCAGGACAGCAAGAGAGGTCGACATGTCGGACAAGAAGACAATTGCACTCATCGCGGTAGCGATCTTGACGATGGCGGTGGGGCAGACCATTGCCGCGCCGATCGCGTCGGACGACTTCGAAACCTATGCGGCCGGGACGCCGCTGGCGGGCAAAGACGGTGGTGCCGGCTGGGGCGGTGCTTGGAACGCCAACGCGTTGGCGACCGTCGCCTCCGGCGGGTTGAGCTATTCCAGCGGCGATGTGACTATTGACGGCGGGAGCCGGTCGGTCCTTCTTGCCTATGACTCCGATGAGAACATAATCGACGGCCTGCTTTATCGGGCGCTTCCCGACAGCCAGACCGGCACGGTCTACATGAGCCTGCTGTTTCGCGACAATGTTAACGGCGACCTGGGCGACGACTTTGTCCAGTGGGGCTTCGATACGGGGACCTCGAACCCACGGACGAGCGTTATGCGCCGAAACGGGACCTTCCAGGCTCGCGCCACGACGTCGTCCTCAAACTCCAACAACAGCGGCATATCGACCGTAGTGGGCACGACGTTCCTGCTCGTGTTCAAGGCGGAAAAGAGTGGATCCACCTACACCCCGATCTCGCTGTTCGTCAACCCCACATCCGACCTCGAACCGGGCTCTCCGGATGCGGCTGCAACGGCCAACAGTGGGCTCGCGTCGATGGACTACTTCGTGTCACGCTCGGCGTTCCATGAGTCCGGCGATGCCTACCAGATCGATGCGATCCGGATCGGCACGGCGTTCGAGGATGTTGTCCCCGAGCCTTCGTCGCTGGCGTTGTTGGGCCTGGCCGGCCTGGCGTTGATTCGCCGTCGCAAGGCGTAAACAGTTTCCATCCCAATCGCGTGAGTTGAACATACCTGCGGCCCTTCTTGTAAGCGGTCGATGAGATTTGAACTCACGACATTCACCTTGGCTGCTTGATGGTCTGCCGCAGTGCCTGGAGGCATGTTCCTGGCCTTGCGGAGGCATGTCCGGGCTGTTTCTTTGATGGCTCGGTTGGTCTGGCGGGTTCGGAATGGGGGATAATTCCGGTCGGTGAGGTGGTGAATTTGTCATTTCGTCGGATGGCGAAGTGTGGTTTTGGCGACCGTCTGGATCGGGGGTTGGTGACGGTTTTTGCAGAGCGGATTCTGGGTGGGATTGTGGCTGGCGATGGGTTTTTGATGGGGGAGTGATGGGGTTGTGATGGGTCCATGATGGGTTTTGGCGCGGGTTGGATGGGGCAAGGGTGTTGCTTTGCATCTGGAATGGGGTGGAAGTGTCTGAAATAGCGCGGAAGTGTGTCTGGAAGTGCCGGCCGGGGGTGCGGGAAGGTGTTTCGGCGCGTTTTTACGGGTGCCAAACGGTGGTTTTGTGTGCCGAACATGGTGTGGGGATGGCGCTTTTGCGCGTGTTTACGGGCGCGGAATGGTGTTTTGACGCGTCTGGGAGGGGGTTGGAAGGGGGCTTCGCTGGCGCGCATGTACTTTTTAAAGCGTAACTAACGGTAGATAATGCTTGCGCAAGCGTGCCGGCGTTGGTTGCAGATGCTCGTCGGACGACTGGTCGATGGGTGTTGCGCCGGCCTGGGCGCGTGTGGGAATGGTTATTATCGCGCCGGGACGGGTGGGGATGGTACGCAAACGCCTCTGGCACGGCATACAAAGGCGCGTGCGACGGTCATTGGCGCGCGTTTGGCGTGGCTGGGGATGTTATTCGGGTCGCTGGGCGGTGATCCAGTCTCGCCAGGCTTCGACGCCTTCGCCGGTTTTGGATGACAGGCGGATCACGGGCGCGGCGGTGTTGATTTTCGCGAGGTCTTCATATACGCGATCGAAGTTATATTCGAGGATCTCGGCAAGGTCGATTTTGGTCAGCAGGATGACGTCGGCCTTCTGGAAAAGGGTGGGGTACTTGGCGACCTTGTCGTCGCCCTCGGGCACCGATAGCAGGACCGCGCGGCGGTGCTCGCCGAGGTCGAACGCGGCGGGGCAAACCATGTTGCCGACGTTTTCGATAATGAGCAAATCGATGGCGGACAGGTCGAGCGAATCGAGTCCCTGTTCGACCTGGCTGGGCGAGAGGTGGCATCCGCTGCCGGTGTTGATCTGCACGACCTGGGCGGCGGAGTTTTCGAGTCGTTCGGCGTCGCGTGTGGTTTGCAGGTCGCCCACGAGCACTGCCGTTCGCATGCCGTCCGGGAGCATTGGCAGGGATTTCTGGAGCAGTGTCGTCTTGCCGCTGCCGGGTGCGCTGAGCATGTTTATGCAGGTCAGTCCGGCGGCGTCCATGCGTCTGCGGTTGACGTTGGCCATGGCATCGCTGGCGTCGAGGACGCTCTTTACAACGTTGATTTTCATTGGGTTTCTGTTCCTTTTTTGTCGCAGCTTTCGGCGTCTTCGTTGCTGTCACACACGACGGATGTAAGGATGATATCATCCCCGGTGAGGATGTCCACATCCGCTTTTCCGCAGTCGGGGCAGAGGTACTCGTCGAGCTTCGGCGCGAACTCCCGGCCACACTTTTTGCACCGTGCGGTCATGGGGATTTCGACGACGATCAACTCGCTGCCGGCGGCGATTGTGCCCTCTGTGATTACCTGCCATGCCAATCGCATCGCATCGGGCACGATGAGTCTCATCTGCCCGACGTCGATTTCGACTCGCTCGATTCGGGTGGCGTTGTGTTGGTTCGCCGCGGCCAGTACGGATTGTATCAGGCCCTCGGCGATGGACATTTCATGCATGGCTATTCCTCAGCATATTCGGGGCAGTTCCTCTCCGTAAGGCCTTTGTACGATACGTCTTCCGCCGGCGGCGGTGAGCAGTTCGACCAGTGGCCAATCGTTGGTTTCGCCGATGTGGCCGGCGATTGCGGCATCGCGGCCGAGGGGGTGCTGGCGGCACGCGGCGAGGACTTGTTCGGCGTCTTCGGCAGCGACGACGACAACTACTTTTCCTTCGTTTGCGACGGTGAGCGGGTCCAGGCCGAGCAGTTCCGAAGCATGCCTGGCCGCGGGGGAAAGCGGCACGGCTTGCTCGTCGATTTCAATGTTTCTGCCGGTCTGTTCGGACAGGTCCGCCAGCAGTCCAGCCAGTCCGCCGCGGGTTGGATCCCGCATGAACTTCACTCGCCCGCCGGATGCGATGATGGTGTCGACAAGCCCGCCGAGCGGTGCGACATCGCTGGCGAGAGTCGTGCGTATGCCGAGGCCTTTACGGGCGATCATCACGGCCAGGCCGTGTTCTGCAAGCAGGCCGCTGACGATGACGGCGTCGCCTGCGACGATGGTTGTGGCATCCGGCGGCATACCTGCAGGGAGGGTCCCGATGCCCGCAGTGGTGATGGTCATTCCGCCGGCAGAGTGCTGCTCGACGACCTTGGTGTCGCCGGTTGCGATCTTCACGCCGGCCTGTCTGGCGGAGTCGGCGATCGAGTCCATCACGCGGTCCAGCACGGCCAGGTCCAGGCCTTCTTCCAGCACCATGGCGAGGCTGAGCGCGAGCGGTTTGGCGCCCATGACGACGAGGTCGTTTACGGTTCCGCAGACGGCGAGTCTGCCGATATCTCCGCCGGCGAATTCGAGTGGCTGGACCACGAACGCGTCGGTGGTCATGCAGAGTTTTCCGGGCGGGGCGTCGATGACGGCGCTGTCTGCCAGGGGGGCGAGCAGGTCGTTGTCGAGCTTGGGGATGATGCGTTCAGCCAGTAGTTGACGGGTCAATTCGCCGCCGCCGCCGTGTGCGAGTACGACGTGGCCGGCGTTTGGTTTGTTGTCGCTGTCAGGACTTTGGGACATCGGTGTTCCTTAACGAATCCGAGTGTTGCCTCACCGGCACGAGTCCGAGGGTTTTTTACCGGCCAGGCCGATGGCGGTTGTACTTATACCATGCTGCGCACGTGCCTTCGCTGGATACCATACATGGTCCGACGGGGCTGGTCGGCGAGCACTTGACGCCGAACAGCGGGCACTGGTCTGGTTCGGTTTTGCCCTGGATTACCTCGCCGCACCGGCAGCCTGGCGGCTCGTAGTCCGGGCCGAACTCGACGCCGAACTTCGCGCGTGCGTCGAACCGCGCGTAGGGTTCGCGAAGCGCCAGGCCGCTGTCGGGTATGCTTCCCATCGCTCGCCACTCGGTCGCGGCAGGGACGAATACCTGCTCGATCATTCGCCGCGCCGGCTCGTTGCCGCCTTGGCTGACGGCCACGCCGTAGGCGTTTTCCACCTTCGCCTGGCCCGCGGCTACCTGGCGGACAAGTCGCAGTATTCCCTCGAGCATGTTCGCCGGCTCGAAGCCCACGACCACGCACGACCTGTGATGGTTCTGGACGATTGGTTCATACGCGGTTGTTCCGAGGATCACGCTGACATGCCCCGGGCACAGGAAGCCGTCGATCGGCACGTCGCCGGCAGAGAGAAGCGTTTCCATCGCTGGCATGAGCACCTTATGGCCAGGCAGGATGAAGTAGTTTTCCAGCCCGGCAGCGTCGGCTTCGAGTACGGCTGCGGCGGTCGCGGGGGTGGTCGTCTCGAACCCTACGGCCAGGAACACGACGTTTCGCGACGGGTTCTCGCGGGCGAATTTGACGGCGTCGCGGACGGAGTAGATGACCTCGATGGCAGCGCCTCTGCCGCGGGCGGCTTCGAGGCTGTCGGTGCGTCCCGGCACGCGGACCATGTCGCCGTAGGTGGCGATGATCACATCTTTGCGGTTGGCGAGTTCGCATGCGGTATCGAGGTATCCGCAACTCGTCACGCACACGGGGCATCCGGGGCCGCTTATCAGCCGGACGTTGGCGGGCATGAGCGACTTCACCCCGCTGCGGAACAGCGACACCGTGTGCGTGCCGCAGATTTCCATCAGCGCCATATCGGGCGCGCCAGCGGCGGCCTCGGCCACATCGGCCACGAGTTGCTGGAGTTTTTGCCTGTCCGGAACCGCCATTATCGGTCGCCGTCGCTGTTGCCGGACCGGAGTTGCTCGGGCATTTCCCCGGCGCCGCTGGCTTCAAGATATTCCCAGGTCTCGCGGGCCTCATCCTCATCGAGCAGGGCGATGGCGAAGCCCGCATGCACGAGCACCCACTGCCCGACACCGGCCTCGGGCGCCATCGCCAGCGAGACATCGACGCGACTTCCCTGGAAGTCCACCGCCGCCACCGGCCCGACGGCCGGGGCGTCGCCGCTGCCGTCGTCGAGCATTTCAACTATCTTGCCAGGCACCGCAAGGCACATTCGCAGTTCTCCAAATCATTCCGCTTCGGTCCGCCGTTAGCCACTACCTCTCCGGTCATCGGACAGACCCACTATACCACGCCGAAATGCCCGATGTTGAGTCTGATTTCAATCGAGGCGAAATGTCGGATACCGAAAGCGGTCTGGCAATGCTGGTTGCGGGCTCTAACTGCCGACCTTTCCAGGGCTTCTCTGCGGGTTGGCGGGGGGGCTACCACTCGTACGCCCATACGTACGTCGTGTAGGTTGTCGGATGGGATTCCCATGTTTCGCGGTCGGTCTTCTCGCCGCATCGCAGCGTCAGCCGCAGGCCCTTGTGGTAGAAGACCGGGTCATCCTCGTGGAAGCGGTATGCGGAGAAGGAATGGTCCGCATCGTCCTTGTGGGTGAGCCCGGCCAGGTCGCCGTGGTAAGCGCCGCGGTTGAAGAAGTACGTGCCGAGGAAATAGTCCTCGAGGCCCGACGACATCAACAGCGGCTCATCCGCGCCGTCGATGTACGCCCGAACGCAGCTTTCCAGGTATTCCCAGTGGTCGCTTTCGGCGGCGACGGTAACCTGGTAGAGCACTCCGGTCGAAGACGTGTCGCACATGGCGAACTCCTCCAGCGGGGCCGCCGTGTAGCCTTCGAGCTTGTGCAGCCGAAGCCGGGCAGTGTCGGGCAGGCGGACGCCGGCGATGTCTACGGGCAGGTTCTCCGTGCCGCGGATGATGTACCAGAAGCGGCGGTTTTCCTTGTCTCCGCCAGCCAGTTGGGCGGTTATCCGCACGCCCCGGCCGAAGGGGATACGGTGGGTGTTGTACACACCGCTCGGCGCGCCGGTGATACCCATCCGCCGGGTAAGCCAGGGCGCGTATGGGTCCTGAAATCCCACACCATGGCCCATGTGAAGTTCCATGTCGATGGAGGCCTCCGCCTCGCCGTCGACGTAGACCCGCAGGCGCAGCCTGCCGTAATCGGGCCAGTTGCCGCCGAACCACATGTGCGTCAGGCAGCCCGTTCCTTGGTGGGTGAACAGCTCGGCCTCTGCGCCGCCCTCAAGGGAGTAGACCGCCTTGCCGGAGGTCCCGAAAGTCTTTAGAGTCTTGATTGCTTCCGTCATGTTTGTTTACTCGGTGATAGTCCCGCCTTTGGGTCTCGTGTCCACTGCCCTGGCGTCGGCGAGTTGCTTTTGGAGGTCGGCAATCTTCTTGTTGAGGTCAGCGACCTGGGCGGTGAGTTTGTCCACTTGTGCCTGGCAGATCATGGCTTTGCTTTCGGCGGCCAAGGCGTCTTCCTGGGCTTTCCTGGCGTCGGCCTGGGCGTCGGTGAGGGCCTTCTGTGCCTTGGCGAGCTTGACGGCGGTTGTGGCGCTGTCGGCTTGGGCGGAGGCGACTCTGGCTTCGGCGTTCTTGCCGGCCGCTGCCAGGGCCAGGCTGGTTTCACTGCGAACCTTTCCCAGTTCCTTCCGGGCGGCATCAAGATCCCGTTGCGTCTTGGCCTGCTTTGTTTCAGCCGTGGCGAGGGCTTGTTTGGCTTTGCTGGCGGCGACGGCAGCCTGGGCATTTGCCTGCCTTGTTTTTTCCTTCTCGGCTTTGAGTGCGGTCTGGAGCTTGGTGATTTCGGCCTTTGCGATGCTCAATTCGGTTGTCTGCAAGTCGAACTTTTCCTGCTCGACGCATCCTGCGAGAATCGCGGTGGCGAAAGCGGCGATGGTTATGATTCGGGCAGTTGTGTTGAAGAAGGTGGCGATGACGACTTTGGTTGCGGTCATATCAAAATCTCCTGTTGTGAACGGTCCATCGTTCTTGCTTCGTATGTCCATATCTTCGGCAGCAGCGGGCTTGAAACTACACCCGCCAAACATGTCTGGCATAGCAGGTTTAACCGACTTTGCAGCCAGGAGGTTCGTTGATGCCAGGCCACTGCCAGGTCACTTGGCTGTGCGGGCGATGTCGATGTCCTTCTTCGCCTCGGCGGCCATGGCCTGGAAGTCCAGCGTTCGCGTGCGTGCCAGAAGTTGCGGGCGATAGCGTTTCGAGGCGTTGTCCGCGTAGTCTTGGCAGTGGGCGGTCGCCCTTTCCAGATGGGCGATGGCCGAGGCTTTCAGTTTCGCCTCGCCGGTCTTGCGGAACATCGCCAAGTCCGTGGCGGCGAGGATTTTGTCGGCGTAGTATTCGCCCAGGCTCGCCATCGCCTCGATATCCGCCAGCGTATCGGCCAACTCGACCCCGCCGACCGGGCCTGGGGCGCGGATGTCCGCAACGGCTCGCCGTGCAAAAAAGACCATTTGCCTGAGTTCGGCCGCCACTTGAGGCGGGGTTCTGCCGTCGGGTTTCTTTCCGCCCGCCCTGGCCGAGACGTAGTCCGGAATGGAAACGAGCCCGCTTGCCTTCATCGGCTTTCCGGATATGAAGTCATCGACCGTATGGAAGCCCTTGCGATTGTCCATGCAGCCCTCGACGGCCCACATGAAGTCCCAGTCTCGCCAGTGGAAGCGGTTGACCAGCGGGATGATCCTCGACGCCTGCTGCCAGGCTTCGTACAGCGCCGTCGATTGGTCCAGGGAAGCGCCCAGCCTATCGGCCAGGAGTCTTTCCAGGTAAGGCCGGTTCAGCGTCGGCTCATACCCGAGTCGGCCCCAGAGCATGAAGCGGTACCAGTGCTTGTCGATCTCCATCCGTCCGCGGCGGGCTGGGTCCTTTTCCGAGAACGTCCGCCCCCAGGCGTAACCGTCGGAGCCTACGTAATACCCCGCCGTGATCTCGGCGGGGGGGAGGTTGGCGAGAAACTTGCGTACGTAGTCCGGGTCGCCCCAGCGGAAGGTGAATATGTCATCGTTGCGCAGGTTCCACCAGCATTCGAGCTTCCGCTCGGTGAGCTGGCGGATGAGGTCCGCGGCAAATGGCGGCTTGGCCGAGGAGTACATGTGCGCCTTGGCGTATTTGAAGCTGAGTTCCACTGTGTCGGGGTATTTCGACGTGAAGTCGTCCACGATCGGACCAAGGTCCGTCTGCCAGACTCGGTGGATGAACGGCACCTTCCGATCAGGATCGGACTTCTTGGCATCCACGACGCCCAGGCCGTAGGTCGCCCAGAGCCACTTTTCCTTGGCGAACTGATCCCTGCGGTTCTGCATGTGCTCGCCCGCGGTCGTGCCGATCCCGGTCAACAGCGGGTACGTACGGATCAACTGGTCTACGCATTGGCGCATGTATGCAATGGTCTTTGGATTGTCCTGTTTGTCGTCGATGCCGTACTTGCCCTCGGCGGAGTCCACGTAGACGTTCCACGTGATGACGTACACGCCGATGCCGCGTGCTTTTGCGTAGGCCATCACGCGCCGCCAGAAGGCGATCTTCTCGTCGATGGTCATCTTGCGGACGACCTTCAGGTTCTCGGGACGCATGTGCTTGCGGTCGTTCCACTCCCTGCCGACGCGATGGTCCAGCGGCAGCGTGGTCACGCACACGTCGGCCAGGGCCGAGTCGGGATAGTCTGGGCACTTGACCATCGACGGGAAGGGGTGCGGGTTCCACAGCGTCAGCGTGTTGTAGCGGGCGCGGGCCATCTCGTCGAGGTAGGCCCGCCAGAACTCGAAATCCCACATGTTGGCGATGTTGGCCTGGGCAGCGTCTCCGGTGTCGTCGTAGCTGGGTGTGCGGGCGTCCAGCGGGATGTTGAACTTCACGCCGCGCCGCGCGATGGCCGGCGAGTTGTGTATGCTGAGCTTGCCCGGCAAGTACTTGCACAGCCGGACTATCTCCGCCAGGTGCAGCCCGGCATACATCGCCCCCGTCTGGTTGTTTCCGATTGCCAGGCATGGGCGAAGCGGTCGGGTCGAGATCGCGTAGCTCTCGGGCGCCTTGGCGACGCGGGACAACTTGGCCACCGAGCTTCCCCAAGCCCTCGCCGCCGCGTCGCCCGATGCCGCAATCACGACGTGCTGCGCCGACACTGAAGTGTTGGCGTCGCCAATCGCGGTCGTCGAGACCTCCGCGCCGATCTTCCGCAACTCCGCGCAAAGCTCTCCGGCCGCGAAACTCACCGGCCCGCTGTTGGCGTCGTAATGCACAACTACCTTTGGCTTACCAGTCGCGGTCGCGGCGGGGGCTGTATTGGCAAACGTGGCTGTAACAAGAAAAGCCGCCGCCAGCATACCCTTCATCGAAAGATAACTTCGCATCGGTTTTCTCCATTAGCGTCTGCATCTCACCTGTCGCACATACTCTCGCAAGCAATCCGGCGAATCAAGGCTTTGGAAATCGGGACAGATTGAGGTAGACTTCCAGGAAGAGTCGGCACGGACCAAGCCGGATAACAATGACGGGAGGCACGAGCGTTGAGGGTAGTCCTATGCCATTGGCTGACTATCGTTGTTGCCAAGCCTTCGTATCAGGTCGCCAGGGAGCTTAGTGTCTATGCCCACCCTCTCGGGTTATCGTGCTGATATGGTTTACGACAGGAATTATTGGCGGCGGAGACGATGACGATAACCAAGACCACTCACACGATTGCGAATCGGGGCGAAGGCTGTGATGTCAGTATCGATCATGACGACTACGAGGCGACGCAGTACGAGTTCTACATTCCCGAGGCGATATGGAAGCACAAGGCCGTACGGACGTTGCTCAGTCGCCTGGAGGATTTTGCGTCGTCGGCGACGGCGTTTTCACGTCTGGCGGGCGTATGGGACCACAAGCCCGAAACGACGCGGATCTATCGAATGGTTTTGAGGGCAGGGCAGTTCGACCCGGTCGAGACGCGAACGGTCCTCCAGAACGAGATTGGCAGGCTGATGGCTGAGCTTTCCGCTGACGCCGGAAGCGCCCAGGATGCCTTCATGTTCACCGAAACGCCGATCCGGGTTACCATGTCGCGTGGCCCGGCCCGTGTCTGAGGTCAATGGCAGGTCTTTGGCGAAGCAGGCGTAAATCAAGTTTCCTGGGGCATCTGTGTCATGTGTACTGAGATTTGAGGCAGTTGGTCGGTGCCGCGGACAAAACGGTCGAAAAAAATGGCGGAAATTATCTCCCATTTCTGGTATGAAACGTTACTATAGTGCGGCAGGTGTTAGTGAAAAAAATCACAATGCTGTATTTCCGTTCAGTGTGTATTAGTAAGTCGTATCCCACCGTCGTATCTGGCGGTCCGTTGGAATCGCGTATGTCCCGATTTGTCTCGGGTTTTTCACGTCCGGCGATTTCTTCAACGGATTGCTGACCTCGGTCGATAATAGGGCTTTGTTGGTGTTTCGTTTCTTGCAGGCTTTTCGGCAGCGTTTTCACAGGGCAGCCGGGCCGGCAGGCTCGTCGCGTTAGGCAATTTTTTCGGAAGGGCCGAGAGGTCTTCTGAAAGACACTTGAACATCGAGGAATCGTAATGAGCGAGAATCTCGAAAAAGCAGTTCGGGACATCTGTCAGGCTTGCGGCAACGATCGCGGGCGCATGATGGACATCGTCAGGGGCGTTCAGGACAAGTTTGGGCAGGTCTCCTGCGAGGCGCTGGATCTCATCGCCGCGCAAGTGGGTGCCCGACGAGTGGAGGTCGAGAGCGTCGTTTCGTTCTACACCTTCCTGTCCGAACAGCAAGAGGGCAAGTTCGTCATCAGGGTAAGCAATTGCGTGCCTTGTATGATGAGCGGTGCTGAACGCGTCGCCAAGGGCTTCGAGGAGGCACTTGGCATATCCATGGGCGAAACGACGCCCGACGGGCGGATCAGCCTGGAATGGACTGCCTGCATGGGCATGTGCGACCAGGGCCCGGCCGCGCTGATCAACGG
>Ga0272444_10003996_pt1 | contig 13130 bp, 9 predicted proteins | sample SSMForm13_FD_201033 | JGI IMG/M metagenome (GOLD analysis project Ga0272444, IMG submission 201033) | Marine sediment archaeal communities from Little Sippewissett salt marsh, Falmouth, MA, United States - SSM-Form-13 | ecosystem: Environmental > Aquatic > Marine > Wetlands > Sediment ...
CGGCCACCGATATTTCAACGGATATGTCTTTTTTAGAGATGATCGACTGTGTTAACGAACAGCTTACTCTGGAGGGCAAAGATCCCATTGCCTTCGATCATGACTGCCGGGAAGGGATCTGCGGAATGTGCGGAGCCGTGATCAACGGCCGTTGCCACGGCCCGGAAAAAGGGACCACCCTTTGCCAGCTTCACATGAGGCATTTTTCAAACGGAGATACCATTGTTATAGAACCCTGGCGCGCCAAGGCGTTTCCCATGGTAAAGGATCTTGTGGTGGATCGGAGCGCCTTTGATCAAATCATTCTTGCCGGGGGGTATATTTCGGTAAATACCGGAGGTGCCCCGGATGCCAACAGCATACCCATCGCGCAGGAAATAGCCGAACTGGCCATGGATGCGGCTGCCTGTATCGGATGCGGGGCGTGTGTTGCCGCGTGTCCCAATGCATCGGCCATGCTTTTTACCGGTGCCAAGATTTCTCAGCTGGCGCTTTTGCCCCAGGGAAAACCCGAAGCGGCCAGTCGCGCCCTTTCCATGGTGAATAAAATGGACGAGCTTTGTTTCGGCAACTGCAGCAATGAAAGAGAATGTGAAGCGGAATGCCCCAAGGAAATTTCCATATCCAACATTGCCCGATTGAACCGTGAATTTGTAAAAGCGGGTTTGGTCTCCGTTGTAAAATAAAACCTATTTCTAACGGCAGGCGGTACCTATCCGGTGTGCCGCCTTGGGCATGACTCCCTTACCCTTCCGTGCGATAACCTTTGCTTTTATTCCCGACGCTTCAGCAGTTCTTGGAAAAGGACTCTTGACGGTTAAACAAAAAGTGTAATATTTGATGAATTCGTGAAAAGGCGTTTTCTTGACTTTTTACAATACCACTAATATAAGGTGTTTATGAAAAATCTGTTTTCTTTCCTTGATAATTTATCGGCAACACTCGGTATTCATGCAACGTATTTTCATATCCTGTTTAAAACCCTGGCTGCGGTTGCAGGCGCATACCTTATTTGGGTTGTTCTAAAACGCACCCTTGTCTCTTTTGAGAAAAAAAATAAAGAGACCGAATTTATAAAAATCAATATTCAATTTTTCAGTGTTATCCGTAAAGCGCTTTTTTACGGCCTGGTGCTTGTGACCGGCACGTATCTCATCAGACTTTTCAATATCCTTCTTTTGGAAAAAATCTTTCAGGCATTCATGATTATACTTTTGGCAACTCCTGCAAAAGATAGCCTGTTAATCGTACTGATCTACCTTGAGAGAAATTTAGCAGACAAAACAAAAACCAAAGTCGATGATATTATTTTCGACCTTCTCAATAAATTCTCAGGTGCTATTATTTATGCAATTGCCACTATTCTTGCCCTCGACATTCTGGGAATCAATGTGATGCCCTTTATTGCCGGCGCCGGCGTAGCCGGTATTGCCATCGGTTTTGCGGCCAAGGATACCTTGTCCAACCTTATCGCCGGGGTGTTGCTTATTATCGATCGACCATTTGAAATCGGTGACCGTATAGAAGTGTGGAGTGCGCCTTCCGGAAGTGCCACCTGGGGAGATGTTATCGATATCGGCCTGCGCGCCACAAAAATCAGAACCACCGATAATATTGTAATTATCATTCCCAACAATGAAATCATGAAACGGGATATTGTCAACTACACCATCATTTCAACCAAAATCAGAGTCCGAATTAATATCGGGGTATCATATGATGCGGATATTGAAAAAGCAAAGGAGTTAATCAACGGTGTTGCAGGATCTCTGGCCTGGGTTTCAAAGGAACTCCCGCCAAAAGTGGTTGTAAGAAATTTCGGAGAATCTTCGGTAGATCTTCAGCTAAGGGTTTGGATTGATGATGCCCGAAAGCGTATGGATACGATTTCCTGTATCACCGACAAAATCAAAGAGGTTTTTGATAAAAACGGGATTGAAATACCCTATCCCAAAAGGGACATTACCATAATAAATAAATCCCGAATAGAATCAGGGGGAATCCAATAAACACCCTACAGGGCAAACGCTCCACGACGGCGGGTTTCTCTTTCCAACCGACTGAAACTTGTGCTTAAGCATCCGTAAGCCCGAGCCGCGCCAGAGGTGTTAAGAACAATTCGTCGCTAAATGATCTCATTGATTTTTTAAGTCATAATTTTATTCGGCTCGGGCTAACGCATGCTAAAGCCCTTCAAACAGTCAGTCGGTTTCCAAGAGAAACACGCCGTCGCTACGCTGCACCGAAATCAAAAGCCTTTACCATGAATCACCCTAATAAACTTCTTGATTTCAAAGCTTATTAAAGCTAATATTAAAAATTTGGATAGAGTCAGGGATTTAAATTTTAATCTTTTTATCGTGTGAAACCTTTATGAAAATGACAATACATGAGGTTGCCCAGTGCCTTAATCTTCATGTAAGTACCATAGAACGCTGGATACGCCAGGGAAGAATACCCATAAAGAAAACCAGCAACGGCTATCTGTTTAGCGAATCTGCTTTGAAAAAATGGGCGGCCATGTATAGACTGCCGTTTTTAATACCCGAAAAAGTAAAATCTCGGGGGTATGAAGAAACACTCGAAAATCTCTTGACCGCCATGAAGCGCGGGGGTGTACTGTATGATATTAAAGGAGATGACGTGGAAACGGCTTTGAAATCTGCCGTTGAAAATATGCCTGTTTTATCCAAAACCTCAAAAAAAGAACTTTATCGATTCCTGCTTGAAAGAGAACGCCTGACCTCAACCGGCATTGGCAAAGGGGTTGCCATTCCTCATCCCCGCGACCCGCTGTCGGATGCTTTGAAAAGCCCGGTAATAAGCACATGCTTTCTTGAAAAACCCATAGACTTTGGCGCAGTGGATGACCGGCCGGTGTTTGTTATGTTTATTCTTTTAAGCCAGTCTATTAAAATTCATCTCCATCTTCTTTCACGGTTTTCTTTTTGTGTTCGCGACAATTCATTTGTGGAATTTTTAAAAACATCTCCTGATAAAGCATCATTTTTTGCAAAAATAGCTGATTTCGAAAAACAACTCGATAAAGCGGAGACTTAGTACATGTATTCGTAAATACGGTTACGTATTTATAACTTGGTTTATTCATTCTATGTATGCAAAAGTTTAAAGTGCCTAAAGTGAACTAAAGTGCCTAAAGTTAAGGTATTCTATCAATTTTAATTATAATTGATTGCGCTGAAAGCGCGTTCCTCAACTTTAGCTCATTTTAGGCACTTCAAACTTCAAACTTTTGGACTTCAGCTTATACGGGCTAGTGTCCAGATAAAAATACGTCATCGTATTTATGAATTAGAGTATTTAGGTATTGGCAATATGCGCATTTTTCAATCCTGGCGCTACCCTGCAAATTGGAACATTTTTCGTTTAGACGATCGGCTGTTGCTCATTTTGGTGGCGATTATTGTCGGCAACTGTAGCGGTCTGGCATCCGTGATTCTCAACCGAACACTAATGGCCATGTTCAATTGGTTTCATCATTTGCGGCATTACTGGTGGATCTTTGTGCTGCCGGCCATAGGCGCGGCGCTCTCTTCCCTGTTTCTGGAAAAAATCGTTAAAGAAGGGGCCGGGCATGGTGTACCGGAAGTCATTTACAGTGTATCGCGTTACGGCGGCCTGCTCAGGTTCCGCTCAAGCTTTTCCCGGATTATTTCCAGCGCGCTTACCATCGGCAGCGGAGGCTCGGCAGGTCCCGAAGCCCCGGTTGTTATCAGTGGTGCGGCCATCGGGTCCAATATCGCAAAATATTTATCCTTAAATGACCGCCAGCGAGTAACACTGGTCGGTTGTGGAGCGGCCGGCGCAATATCTTCCATCTTCAATGCACCCATTGCCGGCATGGTCTTCGCCATTGAAGTGATCATCGGAGAATGGAAATCCGTACATATTGTTCCCATTGCCATTGCATCGGTAGCGGGTACTGAAATCAGCCGAATCCTTCAGGGAAACCAGATTCCTTTCAGCCACCGCCTGTTCCATATTCACCAGATGGACATTCTTGCCTGCGTTGGATTGGCGATATTGACGGCCGCCGCTTCTATTCTGCTCACCCGGCTGCTTAGATCCATGGATAAAATAGCAAAGAAAGTGCCGGCCCCTTTATGGATACGGGCAGCCATGGGCGGTTGCGCGGTGGGCCTGATCGGCCTGTTCCTTCCCGAGGTTCTGGGGAAAGGGTACCATGTGGTTCAAACCACCATCGAAGGTGCTTTTTCACAGGGGCTTATCATTGTGGGGCTGGCTACCCTCGCAAAGATTGTTGCCACCGCGTTGACCCTGGGGTGGGGGGGGTCCGGCGGAATATTTGCGCCCTGTCTGGTTATCGGATGTCTTGCAGGATTGACCTATCACCACGGTCTTGTTTTATTATGGCCTTCTGTAACATGGGTAAACCAGGGATGCTTTGCGTTGCTGGGAATGGCGGGTCTTATCAGCGGGATGCTCCAGGCGCCCCTTACCGGAATCTTTCTTATTGTTGAGATTACCGGAGGATATGAAGTTATCCTGCCGCTGATTATTGTATCTGCCATTACCACAAGTCTTTGCCATTATATTGAACCGGCGGCTTATTATATGAAAGATCTTGTAGACTATGGACACCTTTTAAGACCCGGCACCGATGCGCGGGTGTTGTCCGATCTTAATGTTTCAGAACTTATAGAAAAGGACTGCATTGCCGTTACACAAAACATGCTGCTGCGCGATTTTATCAACATCGTCAAAAAATCTCATCGAAATTATTTCCCGGTGGAAGATGAAGAGACCGGTCATTTTATGGGAATCATTCATTTGGATGATATCCGGCAGTATCTTTTCAATCCGGTCATGTATGATACCGTATTTTTAGGTCAGATTATGAACACCCGGGTTGAGGTGGTGGATCCTGACGACGATTTGGGTGATGTTATTCGCAAAATGGATGCGAATCATCTTTATTCCATGCCGGTTGTCGTAAACAATAGGTTCATCGGTCTGATCTCAAAAGGAAATCTTTTGGATCAATATCGCAAAGAGCTAATGGTTCAGACGTGCCAGTCGATTTGATAAAGATTATAGAAAGGAAAGTCAAATGAATCACCAACTCCTCCATATTTTTCGAAACAGTCCTCTGGGAAGGGAAACGCTGCTCCAATCCATATATTTTTCCAAGCATGTAAAAGTCTCTCCGGTTATTTACATCCCAAAGTTCATTAAATTTTTAATGTATTTTGAAAACGATGTGGTTCAGATTGACCTTGACAAGTCGTATCTTATGTCTCCGGACACCGCCCTTGAACACGCGACCGAGCTGTTGGCGCAAGGGGACATGGAACCCCGGTTCTTAGATCCAAAGCATTATACCGCCTCCACCCTGCCGGATATCCATACGAATTTCAGCTACATGAGCTGCCCTCGCAGCATCAGCGACCTGTCTTCAAAAATCGGCCTGGGCTTCATAGGGACACGGGTCAGACGCATCGTTAAGTCCGCACAATTTCCGGTTCTTATCACCAGCCCGGTGTATAAAGAGTGGGAAAGTATCGCCGTGTTTTTCGGCGGTTCGGTCAATGCGTTCAATGCCCTAAAACTGGGATTTCGGTTATGCAGAATTTCCGGCATGCCTCTGGATGTTTTTACCCTGATAGAAAACAGGTCACAGGAATCATATGAAAAGCTTATCACGGATGAAGGTCTTGAAACGGAAATGAGCCGTTATGTGAATAATTGGCATTTTTTAAAAAACAGGACCTTTGAAGAAAACCTTTATGATGTACCACATAACGCCCTTGTTGTCCTTGGCGCATATGGTCACCATCCTTTAAAAACTTTTGTTTTTGGGAGCAAAATGGAAAAAATTCAGTCTACCATAACTAACAATCTTTTGATTGTGGGTCCGAATTACACGGCTTCCATATAGGACGGTTTCTTAAAAAATCCAACTTCTGTGTCGAGCTGCATTTCGCAATCATTCAACGTACGAAAAGTACGCTCCCTACGGGAGCGGCGGATAGCCGATGATTACAAAATTTGCACGCCTTGAATTTGAACTTTTTACGAAACCGTCTAAATCGGGCTTTTTACGAGTTCACCCTTTTTACAGTACCGTCACTTTTTTTGAGCAAGAGAGATATTTTTCAGATACCCGTCAATGACTTTCTGTGGATCTATTTGAAGCATTTCCGCATAGTGTCTTAAAAAATTTTTTAAATAAAGGTTGGGAGGAAGACTCTCGATTCGATTTTCTTCCATGGCCTTTAAAACAGAAGCACTGATTTTAGTAACGGCATTAATTTCAGATAGTTCAATCCCTGCTGCTTTTCTCATCTTTTTTAAATCATCACCTGAAATTAAATCGTTGGAAAGAACTTCGTTAGAGAGCGTTTCGATTTTCTTTTTTCTCGATTTCTTTCTGGCCTTTTCATCAAAATTGTCGCTGTCCGTCATATTACAGGTATGAGCATGGGGCGGCTTTCTTTGATTTTGAATGGAAGTCATTGACACTTCAATTTGCCCGGAATCCAGAAGAATAGCATCGTATGCAGATCTTTTGTTTTTATCTATCAGTGTTGAATAAGCCTCTTTAACCGTTTTAATAATGTTATCTCTTTCTTCATTTGAAAACAAAGAATAGGTAACCAGGGAATCCTGGTTATAAGTTGACAGCGCGTCTTGGTAAGCACGCTTGATCTCAAAAGAGGAGGAATTTGCTGGAATTTTTAAAATATCGTAATAATTCAGCCCCTCGAAGTCTTTCATGATATTTCCCCTCTAAGCGGTATCCATGGTTTGGTGTTGATTATCTTTTCCGTAATTTTTTTTATGTCGATTGCGGGTGGTGCATAAGGGTATTTATGGATAAATACTTTTTTAGAAAACACTGAATCATGAATTCGAACATCATAACCGACAGTTCCAAGAAACTGAAAATTAGAATAAAAATGCCTATTGCATAAGTCTTCAATTTTATCTCCAATGCTGGCATCTAAATTTTTGCGAAATTGATTTAAAATAAACTTGAATTTAAATTCGCTTAAACTGCTTCTCAAAAAAGTTTCACGATCAGGATCATGTTTTAGCACAGTTTCTATAATATCAGGGGATGTTATTGATTCGTGATTCGGGCGGATATTAGCTTCCTTTACCGCAGAGTTAAAGGAATGCCGTTTAACAATATGTTTCAATTTTCTTAAATAAACCGCCTTAATAAATCGAAAGGAATTTTCGATTGCTGTGGGTTCGGGTGTACATATAAAAATTCCCTGATTCGAGGTTAAGAAAAAATCGAGGGTGTTAAAATTTGTTCCGGTCCCAAGGTCCAGCAGAATGTAATCGAAATGAAGCTTTTGTATTGAGTTTATTATTTTTAGTTTATGGGCGTGTAACAAATTCGCGATTTCCATGGAACACAGGGAAGAACTTATAAAAAATAGGTTCTGTATAGCGGTGGAAACAGCCGTATCCTCGAGATTCTTGACAGTTTTATCTAAAAATCTGTTTATCCCTCCTTGCTGGTCGTTAATCCCCAGCAAGGTGTGAAGGTTTGAACCGCCAAGGTCCAAATCGATCAGTAGGACTTTTTTGCCCGACTTGGCCAGCAGTGCTCCAAGACTGGCTGTGATAAAGCTTTTTCCAACACCTCCCTTTCCACCGCCAATCGGATATATTTGGGTCATGTAAAATTGCACTCCTGATCCTTCGCCGGCATTTTTCACTATCAATAGCAATTCAGACCTTGTTGAGAACCTATACGAGTTCGTCATTAGAGACGGAACCGAGTATTATATAGCTTAATTTTATACTATAAGTCAAATAGATGCACGGCAATGACTGCCATAATAACTCTGGGTATCCAGAGCCAAAACGCACTGAGTCCCAGAGATAAAAACAGTGCCGGGTCTTCAACCATGGAATGATTGATCCCTTTTTATAGAAAAATTGGCACGGTTCTTTTTTTTCCATCACTTATGCGCGAGTTTTATCCGCCTTGGATGTGATTGACACAATATAGAATCGGATTGCCTGAAAGGTTACACCGGACTGCTATGAAATTTACGGAAAAAAACTATTTTCTCATATTTTCCGGATTGCAGGTAATAGAGTCATAAATGAGATTTTTTAGCCTTTGCTCTAGAACCGAGAAAGAGTAATTGCGTGTTGCGATTTCGTAGTTTGTCTCGACCATTTTTTGACGAAGTTCCTGGTTTTCAATAACCTCTCTTGCCTTGCGAACGGCATCCTCTGTAACATAGCCGTCTATTTCTACGGCAAGAAACCCTTTGGGCTCGATGTCAAATGTATAAATTGAATATTTGTTTACAACTATGGGTTTGCGAAAATATACGGCTTCGAGAAAGGCATTCCCAAACCCCTCAAAAGTGGACGGATACGTGACTATGTCGGCATGTGGATAAATGTCATCCAGCGTGTAAATTTTCTTTCCGGTTTTTGTCATTCCCCTGCATTCATTAATTATATCTGAAACAAAAACAGTGCTCACATTCATAAGCTTAGAATATTCCATGATTCTTTGTTCATAATCGTATCCTTCATCTCCGGAAGCGTGGGAAATAATGAGCTTTGCCTTTTTACCCAGCCTGTGGACTAATTCTATTGCATGTTCGATTCCTTTGCGCTTCACAACACGGGTCGGCTGGAGGATAAAAAGCTCATCATCTTCAACGCCAAGAGATTGCCGAACGTCTTTTGCATAGTCATCGATAGGAGAAGGGGGGGTTTCAAAGTCCATGACATTGGGAATAATAGCTGCCGAGATGCCGGTTCTGAGGCTTAATTGATTATCACCGGAAGAATTAATGGTCACGTGCCGTATGGACGGCAGGTGGGGAGGAAATGCCATATTCAGGTATTCCCATACGGCATTTGTCAGAAACTGCTGGCGCTCCCAGAAAAAATCGTGATGGTGCGCTATGGTGGGTATCCCGGTTTCTGATATTACTTCAGTAATGGCAAGGCCTAAGGGAATATTCAACGGAATTGTCAATGCATTTTCTGGAACTAAAAGGTCGATGGCAAATTTTTCGATGAATTTATAAAGTTCATCTTTTAATTTTCTTTTAATTGCCATAATCTTTTGCGTAACGTGCCGGTGGCGTTTATGAACCCCAAAGCAGTTATTGTAAACAGCTCTAATCTCGGGATGTGTAAAATGGGCTTCTTCTGCCAGGTATGAACAATCGGGTGGAAGATCAAGCTCGCCTGCAAAAAAGAAACAGCGAAATCCTTGCCGCTGAAAAACAGTAGCCCATTTTGCTGTTTCCAGGGAAACGCCGTCTGTCCCCGCAAAACGGGTTGAAATAAATCCGACATTATGCACGGAACCGCAGAATTGGCATTTTTCCATTAATCGCTCCTTTTGAAATTCGTTACTGGCTTCTCGTTTTTCGTTAATAGTAAAATCTAAATTGAGCGATTTTTTACTCGATCTGCGCCGATCTCTTGCGTATCAAGGATCCGCGAAAATCCTCGACATATCCACGGGTATGCCTGCGGTTTTCGCGAACCCTTATGCATCAAGATCTCAGCACATCTCTTCGCAAAAAATCGCTCAACTTAGATAAAAATAAGGAGTTTCTAGCATTTCTAGGAATAAAATTACGAAGTCTAAATATTTTTCAATTCACGAGAATTCCAAATACTTTTTATGCACTTTTTTTTAAAAACAGCATCATGCAATATTTAAGCCAATTTTTCAGTCTGGATTTTCTATTGAATCATAGATGATTTGTTCTATGATTTTAATTAGATGAAATTTTGAAAGAACAATAAATTTACCCGCCGTAAGCCCTAAAAGAACATTTTTAGCGTCAAAAAAATAGATTTCAACAAAATATTGACGTCTTTCGCATATTTTTCACCTAATCCCAAGACCTATTTTTTATTTTTTCATTGAAAACCGGGTCCGCTGTACCAGGATTTTTAATATTTCACGGTTTGGCGGACACCCACTCAACCGGTTTTAATTGGCATATATTGTACTATTTTTTTCTTGACATACAATATATACCTATGGTGTAAATCAATATAATATTTTTAGTTTTTTTAAACTCATTTTTCAAATTATTTTTAAATTGCAAAATATCTAATAAAGAGTTATTGATAATGCGAATACAAGGATGTGCCATGATAAATACAGAAAAGAGAGTTGAGCGAAGGGAGCATCAACGGTTTATGGTCCAGGAAGGCGTATATGCTTTGCTCAAGAATAATTCCTCTAAATTGGGTCTAATTAAAAATATCAGCAGAGGGGGGCTCGCCTTCAGTCATATTGTTAATGGAGAGGAAATGCACGAATCGTTTAAGGTTGATATATTTATAAGCGGTCGAGGTTTTTGTTTAAAAGATATACCGGCTAAAAAGATTTCGGATTTCCATATAAACAATAAACTTCCCTTCAGCACCTTTGCCGTAAGGAAAGTTGGTATTCAATTTAGTGAACTGAATCAAAGTCAATTATCACAGCTGGATAATTTCATGCGGGAACAGACTACCGGTGAGTAAAATTAAAAGTGGGTAGCATTTTTCCGCTAGGGTAAAAATTTATTTTGCGAAAATTTATTAATTTTAATATAAAAATCAAGCAACCTGCCCCCTCATGTCTCGCCGTGGCAGGCAGGAGTGAATCCTTTTAGATCAAATCTGCCCCACACTTGCCTCAATGGTCTTAGGCCGCCCAACAAATACTTTTACCCTCTTGATAATTATAAATAAATAAGGTAATAGAAACCGGCTAAGTGGATGATTTATAATTAAACGTCTCGGAATTTCTGCAACCTGATAAAATTACAAGTTTTTTTATGGCAACCTCCTTATGCCATGGGCATGGAAGAATGGAATGATGGCCTCCGGTTCGTAGTGCCTAGGGCTCAAAGAGAATATTGGGGCCAAGCCCCTATATAAATGAGGGACCAAATGGCCGCGCCAAGCTATTGGGCCGATAATTATGTTGAAAAGAAGCGCTCCGGGGAAAATGCTATCCGTATGATTAAACCGGGGCAAAGGGTTTTTATCGGTTCTTCTTGTGGAGAACCTCAATACCTGGTGAGGAAACTTGCTCAAGCTTCGGACACGTTTACGGACATTGAAATTGTCCGCCTGCTCAGCCTTGAAAGTACCCCGCTTACACTAATAGCAGATAAAACAAAAGACCAGAGCGTTAATATCCGGTCATTTTACTTAGGGTCCGCCAAGATAAAAAGCCTTGCAAGAAACAAGCGGTTTATTACCCCCATGAATCTTTCTGCGGTGCCCCAGCTTTTTGAGAGCCGACGCCTGCCCATACATGTGGCCCTAATTCAGGTATCCGAACCGGATGATTTCGGATGGATGAGCCTTGGAATTTCCGTGGATATAACCATGGCTGCCGCCATGTCCGCCGACCTTGTCATCGCCCAGGTAAATTCCAGCATGCCCCGTGTGCTGGGCAGAAGCTTTATCCACGTAAACGATGTGCACGTGATTGTTGAGCATGAAGAGGAGCTTCTTACCGTTGGCGAGCTGCCGGAGTTAGAGACCGCCAATGTTATTGGCCGGCTGATTGCACGGCTTGTTGATGACGGTTCCACCATCCAGATTAGCCCGGGTACAACTCCACAGGCCATCCTTCTGGCATTTTCCGATAAAAATGATCTCGGGGTTCACACCCAATATCTTACCGGCGACATCATGCGCCTTGTTTCAATGGGGGTGATTACCAACCGAAAAAAAGGATTTAACGAAGGCAAAATAGTCGCGAGCAGTGCCATCGGCACAAAAAATCTTTATGAATATCTTGATGATAATCCGTCCATTGAGTTTCATCCTTCAGACTACGTAAATGACCCGGGGATTATTTCCCGCCATAACAAAATGATTTGCATGAACGTGCCCATGGCCATGGATCTTACCGGCCAGGTTGCGGCTGATGCACTTTCCTACAACCATTTTTCCGGTGTAACCGGTATGCTCGATTTTATCAGAGGAGCGTCCCGATCCCAAGGGGGAAAGTCTATACTCATGTTTACCTCAACATTCGTGGATGCTAAAAAAAGCAGGATTGTTCCCATGTTAAATGATACTGCAATCGTGGTTCCAAGGGGTGATGTTCAATATGTAGTTACCGAATATGGAGCGGTAAACCTGTTTGGCAAGAGCCTGCAGGAACGGGCCATGGCCATGATCAGCATTGCCCATCCTGATTTCCGTGATGAGCTCTTGTTTGAGGCCAAAAAAATGGAGCTGCTCGGCGCCGAACGGACACTGTCGGAATCGGCTTATGGCATATATCCCATCAAACTGGAAGAGACTCGGGAGATTCGTGGAGAGTTGATCACCATACGGCCGGCAAAACCAGTGGATGAGAGAAGAATCCAGGAACACTTTTACAATCAGGATAAAGATGACATATATTCCAGATTTTTTCAGGCCAGGGCCCGGTTTGTTCGTGACGATGTGGAGAGAATGTTCCAGATCGACTATATCAGAAATTTAACACTGCTTGCGGTTGTTGGAGAATTTGGTTTTGGAAAGGTTGTAGCCGTTGGGGAATATCTGCTGGACGAGGCTACGAACCTAGCGGAGATTGCCTTTTCCGTTAGCAAAGACTGGCAGGGCAAAGGATTGGGAAAAATCTTGATGCAAAAATTGTGCGAAGCTGCCCGTGAAAATGGAATTTCAGGTCTTACTGCTTACACCATGCCAAGAAACCAGGGTATGATAAAGCTTTTTAAAAGCTTACCTTATAAAGCCCGTACAGTTTATGACGGCGAAGTTGTTGAATTGACCTGCATGTTTAATGAAATCCAATGATATTAAATTTTATAATTTTAACTCATCTATTGACAAACAAACAATCTCAATATAAGTAACATTATTTGTCATGTTTTAGAGTTAATCCTTTTTTATATAGAATATTATAACATGCTAATTTTACTTAAATAATTACAGCTTTTGTTTGTTCTTAAATCTGTTTGGCAAACCTTTTGATACATGGCTACAAATCTACCGATGTAGATAATTTTATAATCAAATTTATTCTAAGAAAGGAGGGGTGATTTTTTTATTTATGTCCTGAGGGTTTTGATAATACGGATCCTTTAGGACCAATTTATTAGATGTGAAACGTAATGCTC
>Ga0272444_10003998_pt1 | contig 13127 bp, 9 predicted proteins | sample SSMForm13_FD_201033 | JGI IMG/M metagenome (GOLD analysis project Ga0272444, IMG submission 201033) | Marine sediment archaeal communities from Little Sippewissett salt marsh, Falmouth, MA, United States - SSM-Form-13 | ecosystem: Environmental > Aquatic > Marine > Wetlands > Sediment ...
ACTGGTTGCCGTCGCCGTCCTGGTCGTAGATGGTCCAGTTCCCGGGTATGGTGCCGCCCTCGAATCCCTCGCTGAGAACCGCTTTCGAGGTCATTCGAGGATTGCCGCGGTGGATGTTGCCGGCGGCCTGGACGACATTCCTGATTTTCTCCGCCTCCGTTCTCCCTGTGATCGTGCCGTTCTCCGAGGCGATCCACCTGTTCAATGCTGAATTCGCTGCCCCGACCGATGGCGGCAGGCACACCGAGAGCGCGATGAGAAAAACGATGGCCGACGGGAGAAGGCTCCTCAGCTGTCCCTTCATTCTGCCCTCCTCTACACTTTGATTCGTTCGTTCCCGGGGCGAGCGGCCGGATCCTCGGCGGGGCTGCCTGTCGTCAGCACCTCACCGGCATACCCCCTCTTTTCGCTTGAAATTCAGGTACTTATTTTATCATACAACGACCGCCTTTGTCAAGGTTTTTCTCATTGAAAAAAATGAGGGCAGAAACACGGTTCTGCCCTCATTCCTGTCAGCATATCGATGACCGAATTTACTTCAGCAGCACCATCTTCCGGTTGAACACCCGCTCGCCGGCCTGCAGACGGTAGAAATAGACCCCGCTGGCCAGCTCCCGACCGTGGCCGTCGGTGCCCCGCCACTCGACCTGGTAATATCCGGCCGGCTGATCCTTATCCACCAGGACGGCCACCCGCTGGCCCCGGATGTTATACACCAGCAGCTTGACAGAGACGTCCTCGGCCAGCTGGTACCTGATCCGGGTCACCGGGTTGAACGGATTGGGATAGTTCTGGCTGAGGGCGAATTCCTTGGGCACCAGACTCTTCTCGGCGGTGACCTGAATGGGTCCGAAGGCCGAGCGGTGCCCGTCGAGATCCTCGCTCTCCAACCGGTACCAGTAGGTGACACCCTCGGTGACGTCTTCATCCACGAAACGATAGCTTTGAGAACGGCTGGAATTGCCGGCGCCCTCCAGAAAGGTGAGAAAATCGAACGTTCCCTCCTCGGACAGGCTCCGGGACAGGTGATACCCCCGGTTGTTGCGTTCGCTCTCCGTCACCCACTGCACCAGAATCCCCTCCGGAACAGGAACGGCCTCGAAAGAGGTCAGCGTCACCGCCAGGGTGACATCGGTGACGATGTCGGAGATATCGGACGGATTATAGTGCTCATCTGTCGTCCTGATGGCAAAATAGTACGGGGTATTGGGCGACAGTCCGGTGACCTCCATCGATTCGGCGTTCCCGTAAGCCTGGGGTGTCGGCTCGCCGGTCACCTGTGTGGCGCCGGCCCACCAGGCGGCTGTATCGGCCTTGGCCGGCGGGGAGGTGCTGTAGCGGATGTCGTACTCGCTGGCCGTGCCCGATGTGCCGTCGTCGCCCGGAGCGGTCCAGCCCAGGGTGACCTTGTTCCAGTCGACCGTGTTGATGGCCAGGTCGCCGATTCGCGAGGGGGCGGTCAGATCGATAAAGGCGTTGATCTTCCCATGTCCCCAGGTATAATTGGGCACCATGCCGGTATAGCCATCGCTGAGGGCATTATCGGCCAGGATCTGTTTCACCTGCGCCGGCGTCAGATCGGGATTGTGCTGCAGCAGCAGGGCGGCGCAACCGGCGGCGACGGGGCAGGCCATGCTGGTGCCGTGCATGGAGTAATAATCGGCCGGTCCCGAACAGTCCATGGAATAGCCGTCGGTATCGATATAGTAATAGACCAGCGAGGGAGGGTACGGCCAGGGATAGATATCGTAATCCCGGAGGGAGTTGACCATGTCCCCGCCGGCGGCGATGAACGGCATCTGCGGCCCCATGCCGTCGATGCGCGGCCCCCGGCTGCTGAAATAGGAGATGCTGTCCGCTTTGTTGGCCGTGTAGGTCCAGCAGTCCCCGCAGACATCGCACCACACATCCCGGGTCACCCAGGAGGCCACCGAGATGCACTCATCGGCCGCCGAGCCTCCGTAGATGGTGTAAAAAGGATCCGCCGTATCAAAAGGAAACCAGGCATCCCAATCGACGCTATGGAGATGAAAGGCCTGGCCGACCATCTCCTTGGGAGGGGAATTGTCGCTGACCACGGCGTAATAGGTTCCTGCGGTCACGACGTTCTTGGATTCAAAGTACTGCGATTCGGTGCCCCGCGGGCTGTGGGTTTGGGTGTAGGCCGTGCAGGGAACTTCTGTAAAGGTGGCATCGAGATACTGCAGCTCCAGATCAACGTGGACGCTGGTGTCGGCTCCGTCATACCAGATCAATGCAAAGGGGAGTTTGATCTCCGAGTCGACCTGAATTTGGACCGTGTCGGAGCTTCCCTTGGTGATCGGCAGCCCTCCTGAATAGTGTTGGTCATCGTCGGCGGAGTTGCCTGCGGATTTAAAAAACAGAACCCCCTGGCTGACAACCCAATCGATGGTCTGGCTCTGCTCCTCGCTGCCGTCGTTGAATTCATCCAATCCGCCGTAGCTGACCGAGATGATATCCACGCCGTAGGTGTCCACGGCGGCGATATAGGCCGACACCATGGCTTCCGTGGAGGCGCTGGAAGAGGCGTCGCCGCCGATCTTCAGAAAGACCAGGTCGGCCCCCGGCGCCATCCCCTTATACTCCTCCGTCCCCCCGAGGGACAGGGTGCCTCGGCCTAAAACGGTTCCGGCCACATGCGTGCCGTGTCCGGTGGTGGAATTGGCGATGGTGTCGTCCAGGCTGTCCGGGGCTGCGTGATAATCCTTGCCGGCCACCAGGGTGGGAAAGTCGGCATGAGTGGTGTCGATGCCCGAATCGCAGACGCAGACCAGCACCCCGCTACCGTCCAGCCCCTGAGTCCACATGGAATCGCACCGGGCCGCCTGGGAAGCCTTGTTGTTATGGGGGTGGCGCAGGGTCTCGGCGCTGGACATGCGGACGATAAAACCCAGTTTGGCCACGTCCAGGGCCCGGGTCACATCCATTCTCGCGATCATGAAGCCGGTAGGATGATTCGGCATCGGAGGAATCCACGTCTCCTCATACAGCTTCACGCCTATCTGTTGAAGAAGCTCGAGCTGGGCGCCTCTGGGATAATTTCTGAAGTGAAGAAACACCTTCTGCCGGGTCGGGTCGCTGTTATCGACCCCGACCCGATTTTTGGCCATCAGATCCAGGTCCCGCCGCGAGCCTTTCTCCAGGTACTTCATCTTGGCCGCCAGCTGAGCCTGCAGAAAACCCTCCATCTTGGACCGGGGATCGATCTCCTCGGCCGTCCAGGCGCTAACGGCCAGAAGCAAAACCGCCGTCAGACAAATCCCGATAGATCTCAAGACGCGAAAGGACATGGAACCCTCCTTATGGGAAAAAGATGGGGACGATTCACGTTGGTCACATACTATCATATCAGAAAGAATTTGTCAAGAAAAAAGTTTTCTCGACACATATTTTTTTCCCCGCGACGGACGTATCGTGCCGGCGACCGATCAGCCGCCTTCCACGGCCCCGGAAATCACCTCACAGACCCATTATCATGTTGACAACCGACCGAAAAACATGTAGTTTATAGTCTGTCACGGAGGGAGGTGAACTCATCTGTCGGCAAAACAATTTTCCCTCTCCACTCATACCCACACCGAGCTGATCAATATCGACGATCAGGTGCGCCAGCTGGTGGACGAAAGCGGTATCCGGACAGGCATCTGCCAGGTGTACACGCCCCATACTACCGCGGGGGTGACGATCAACGAGAACGCCGATCCCGATGTCGTCCGCGATCTTCTCAAGGAGATCGATACGGTCATTCCCTTTGAGGATGCCTACCGGCACGCCGAGGGCAATTCCGCCGCGCACATCAAATCATCGCTGGTGGGGTGTGATCAGACCGTGCCGATCGAAGAAGGCCGGCTGGTGCTGGGAACCTGGCAGTCGATCTTTTTCTGCGAGTTCGATGGACCACGGCAGCGGAAGGTGATCGTCCAGATCATCGGATCGAGCGCCTGATTCACCTTCGACGGCACCCGGAGTCAGCCATTGCCTTTGCCTGTGGGACATTCCCTGAGCGGATATCTCATCTATCTGGGGACCGAGCGGAAGACCTCCCTGCACGGCTGGAAGATCATTCTCCTGTATCTGCTGTGTGCCAATCTTCCCGACCTGGATATTCTGCCGGGGTACCTGCTGGGGCGGCCGAATCTGTACCACCACGGCATCAGCCACAGCATCGGTCTGGCCCTGGTGGTCGCCCTGGCCGCCGCCGGGGCGGTCCAGTGGAAAAACCGGCAGGGCGCCGGACGGGTTTTTTTGATCGCCTTCGGGCTGTACTTCGGCCATGTGCTTCTGGACACACTGATCGTGGATACCACGCCGCCATACGGGGTTCAACTTCTCTGGCCGTTGAGCCGGAGATATTATATCTCTCCCGTTTCGATCTTTCCCACGGTCTACAAGGCCGATACCAGCGGCGCTTTCTGGGGCAGTCTGATCCATCCCGGTAATCTGCGGCTCATCGGCGTCGAGCTGCTCTATTTCGTTCCCTTGATCCTTGTCGTCCGGTGGATTCTGGGGCGTCGAACGGTGAACCGCAACCGGCCCGATCGGCCGATGTGAATGTTCAGTAATGGTGTGCCGAGAGATTCCCGAAGGTTGCATGAAAAAAGACACGGAGGTACATTGTTGACATCCTGCATCGGTATTCGCCGCGAGGACGTATCTCTGCTGGAGCACCGCGTCGCTCTGACCCCGGAGCAGGTTCAGGCGCTGGTTCAGGAGTACGGTATCCCGGTCCTGGTCCAGCCCTCCGAGCAACGCGCCATCCCGGAACAGAGATACGTCCAAGCCGGAGCTTCCATCGAGGAAGACCTGACTCCCTGTCCGGTTATCTTCGGCCTGAAGGAGATCCCGGTTGCGGACCTGGCGCCCGACAAGGTCTATATCTTTTTCTCCCATACGATCAAGGGACAGCCCTATAACATGGCCATGCTCCGTAAGATCCTGGACCTGGGCTGTACGCTGATCGATTATGAGACGATCACGGACGAGGACGGCCGGCGGCTGATCTTTTTCGGCCGCCATGCCGGGCTGGCCGGGATGATCGACGCCCTTTGGGCGCTGGGCAAACGGCTGCGCTGGGAGGGTGTGCCCAATCCCTTCGAGAATATCCAGCGGGCCCTGGATTACCCGGACCTGCCCACGGCGAAAGCGCAGATCGCCGAGGCCGGCAAGTCCATCGCCTCGGAGGGTCTGCCCCGGGTTCTGACGCCGCTGATCTTCGGTTTTGCCGGCTACGGACATGTCTCCCGGGGGGCACAGGAGATCTTTGAGCTGCTGCCTTTTCAGGAGATCGATCCCTCGGAGATCGCGGAGATCGCCGCTGGCCAGGAACATTTCACCGACATCATCTATAAGGTCGTCTTCGAGGAGGAGCATCTGGTGCAGCCCGTCGACCCCGGCGGCGAGTTCGAGCTTCAGGATTACTATCAGCATCCCGAAAAATACCGCTCGGTCTTCTCCGGGCACCTGGACCATCTCACTGTTCTGATGAACTGCATCTACTGGGACCAGCGCTATCCCCGTCTGATCACCCTGGAGGACGTGCGTAGACTGTTCATCGACCGCCCGCAGCCCAGACTGCGCGTCATCGGCGATATCAGCTGCGACGTGGAGGGCGCCATCCAGTGCACCGTGCGGGCCACTCACTCGGACCGGCCGGTGTACGTCTATGAGCCGGCAACGGGAAAGACGCCGGACGGCTGGGAGGGCCACGGTCCGGTGATCCTGGCAGTCTCCAATCTGCCGACCGAACTGCCCCGGGACGCCTCCCGTGATTTCGGCAGGATCCTGCTACCCTATGTTCCCAAGATCGTGGCGGCCGATTACTCGATGGACTTCGAGGACTGCCGGCTGCCGCCGGAGATCAAGCGGGCGGTGATCGTCTATCGCGGAAAACTGACGCCAACATATCGATACTTAGAGGACTCTGTACACAAGGAGGCAGAAGGATGAAAACCGTGCTCGTGCTCGGTGCCGGCCTGGTCACCCGTCCCCTGGTACGTTATCTGCTGGATCAGCCGGATCTCAGGGTCGTCGTCGCCTCGCGGACGGTCAGCAAGGCAGAAAAGCTCATCGATGGTCATCCTCAAGGCGAGGCCAAGACGCTCCTGGTCCAGGAGGAGGATCATCTCAAGGATCTGATCTCCGGCTCCGATCTGGTCATCAGTCTGGTGCCCTGGACATACCATCCGGTGGTGGCCAAACACTGTCTGGAGCTGGAAAAACACCTCATCACCACCTCCTATGTCAAGGAGGCCATGCAGGCCCTGGACCGGCAGGTCAAAGATAAGGGTTTGCTGTTTCTCAACGAGATCGGTCTGGATCCGGGGATCGACCACATGTCGGCCATGAAGATCATCCACGGCGTCGAGGAGCGCGGCGGCAGGATCGTCAGTTTCTTCTCCTACTGCGGCGGCCTGCCGGCTCCCGAGGCCAACACCAATCCATTCGGGTACAAGTTCTCCTGGAGTCCCCGAGGCGTCGTTCTGGCCGGCAAGAACACCGGCCGTTATCTCAAGGACGGCCAGGAGATCGATGTCCGCTCGGAGGACCTGTTCGCCCACACCTGGACCATCGAGATCGAAGGGGTCGGGGAGCTGGTGGCCTATCCCAACCGTGACTCCATTCCCTATATCGAGACCTACGGACTCAAGGACGCCCACAGCATGTTCCGGGGGACCCTGAGAAATCCCGGCTGGTGCAAAACCTGGAAAAAGATCGTCGACCTGGGACTGCTCGATGAAGAGGAGCGGACAGGCTGGCAGGGAAAGACCTATGCCGATTTCACCGCCACCTTCCTGAAGGAGCCCACCGGCAGCCTGCGCTCCGACCTGGCCCGGCAGCTGGAGCTGCCGGAAGACTCGGACGTTCTGGACCGGTTCGAATGGCTGGGCCTGTTGAGCGACGACCCGCTTCCGGAGGAGACCAGCTCGCCGCTGGACATCCTGGCCGGCCGGCTGCTGGAAAAGATGCCCTATGAGGAGGGCGAGCGCGACATGATCATCCTGCATCACGAGTTCATAGCCGAATATCCCGATCTGCCGGCCCGGGAGAAGATCACCTCCACCCTGGTCGATTTCGGCATCCCCAATGGCGACTCGGCCATGTCCCGGACGGTCAGCCTGCCGGCCGCGGTGGCCGCAAAGATGGTCCTGCACGGGGAGATCAAGGCCACCGGCGTACACATCCCGGTGCTGCCGGAGATCTACGAGCCGGTGCTAAAAGAGCTGGGGGAGCTGGGCATCACCTTCAAGGAGCGAACCACGAAACTGTAGCGGGCGGATGATCGAACGGGGTAATCAGGATTCCCGGCCATCTCGCCCGGGGAGTGTACTATGACCGAACCCGATGAAATGGGCACCGCCTCTTCACTGGAAGAAGAAAACCTGCGGCTCAAGCGGGCCGTCACCGAGCTGACCATCCTCAACGAGCTGGCCGCGGCCATCGATTCCACCATGCCGACCGACCAGATCATGAATCTCATCGTTCAGGAATCGATCAAGGCCATCGGGGTCGAGCAGGGTGCCATCATGATGATCACCGAGAAGGCCGCCTCGCCGATGAAGACGCTGATCCGGGGCATGGATGCATCCAGCGAGGGGATCCCTTATCGCCTGGGGGTCAGCCTGACCGGCTGGATGCTGAAGAATCAGAAGTCCCTTCTGATCGAGGATTTCGCCACCGACGAACGTTTTCGGGGTGTCAAGGTGGAAAGCGTCCAGATCCGCTCGGTGCTCAGCGTTCCCCTGAAGGTCAAGGACCGTATGATCGGGGTGATCAATCTGATCAACAAGAAGGACGGCACCTTCACCAGGGAGGATGAGCGCCTGGTGGGCATCATCGCCACTCAGTCGGCTCAGGTTCTGGAGAACGCCCGTCTGTATGAGGAGGAGAAGCGGCTGCAGCAGATGGAGCATGAGCTGCAGATGGCCCGGGATATCCAGCAGAGCCTGTTGCCCAAGGAAAACCCCCAGCTCCCGGGGGCCAGCATCGCCGGCCTGAGCCATCCGGCCCGGGAGGTAGGCGGCGACTTCTTCGACTTCATCCCCATGGGGCCGAAGCGCCTGGGGGTGGTTATCGCCGACGTCTCCGGCAAAGGCGTACCGGCCTCGCTGCTGATGTCTAACATCCAGGCCACCCTGCGGGTCCAGGCCCTCTCCTCCGGATCTCCGGGGCACTGTATCACCGAGGCCAATACCGCCCTGCACAAGAGCACGGCCTCGGATAAATACGCCACCCTGTTCTATGGCATCCTGGACATGGAGGAGAAGACCTTTACCTGCACCAATGCCGGCCATAACGCGCCCATGCTGATGAGCAAAAGAGATTGCTGCCGGCGTCTGGAGACCGGCGGCATCGTCCTGGGCATGATGTCCGACGTGCCGTTCGAGGATGAAACCATCTCGTTAAGCTCCGGCGACCTTCTGGTGATGTTCTCCGACGGCATCACCGAGGCGATGAATGACCGGGAGGAAGAGTTCGGCGAGGAACGCCTGATGGAGCTGCTCGGCGACCACGGAGGGCTCGAACCGGAGGAACTTCTGGAGAAGATCGTATCCCGGGTCAAAGATTTTTCCGGAGGAACACAGCAGCAGGATGACATGACGCTGGTGGCCATCAAGATTCTTTAAACATAATCATGGACACTGAATCGAAACGCAGCGGCGGTACTTCCAGCCGTTCGATCTTTCTCCAACGGCGAAGGAGAAGCCCACACCAAAGGAAATAAGAACGGGGTGGGCTTTTTTCTTTTCGGGAACAGTATATGAACAGGAAAACAATCGTTCTGCTGATGGCCATCGCGCTGCTCATCATCACCCTGCTCATCTGGCGCCCCTGGCCGTCAGGAAGACCCGGGGGGCTGGACCTGGCCAGTGAAGATATCAACCCCGTGGTCATCCTGCCGTTTGACACCCGGCAGGCCGGAGAGGACTGGCAGTGGTTGAGCACCGGGCTGGTGGACCTGCTGGCCACCGGGCTGAGTGCCTATCCACCTCTGCGAACGGTCCAGCTGGAGCGGTTTTTGGAACGGATCGGGCCCCTGTCGCTCAAGGGCGGGTTGACCGTCAAGCCCGCTGAAGCGATCGGGCTGTTCGGCGCCCAATCGGTGCTGACCGGAGAAATTGTCGCTCAGAATGGGTCCTTTGTGTTACGTCTGCGGCTGCTGGGCAACGATGGAGAAAACGTTCTTTTTCGGGATCAACAGACCATCGACCGCCCGACCGGCATCTTCGGCGCTGTCGATCGGCTGGTGGAGAATTTGGTCCTGGCCCTGCAGTGGGAGCATCCGCCGGCTCTGCATCCGACCTCGGCCTCCATCACGACCTCTCTGGCGGCCTACCGGCATTATCTCATGGCCACGGAGGACTACGTCCTGTCCGACGAGTCCTCCCTGCCCCGGGCGGCCGACCATCTCACCCTGGCCGTGGCCGCCGACAGCGGATTCGCCCGGGCGCACTTCCTCAGGGCCAAAGTGTCCGATCAGGCGCAGGCCCTGGACATCCCTATGGAATTCCCGGAAGATGCCCTCATTCAGGCTCTCAAGTTTCCCCAGCGTTTGCCGGAATGGGAGCGACTCTATGCGTCAGGATGGCGAATGTGGATGGTGGACGGCGATCTGGACAGCGCGGTGTCAACGCTGCAGAGACTGGTTGAAAAGGATCGTGAATACGCCTGGAATCAGGGCGTGCCGTTGACCCTCAGCCGTCTGCTGATCCATCAGGGGTGCTGGACGGAGGCTGTCGAGGAGCTGCAGATCTATATCCGGTCCGATGGGATCCCCGCTCTGAGAAGGATTCTGGGATGGGGACAACTGGCTCTGGCCTATCAGATCACGGGCCATCTGGAGGAGGCCATCGAGGCATTGGAGAATGAGCTGTCGCTGTATTCCGATCACCTCGGCAACCGCTATTGGTGGATCGATGAGAATATGACCCTGGCGCTGCTGTATTTCGAGGCGGCCCAGCCGACCCGCCAGGAGGAGATCATCCAGCGGGTGGAACCGGAGGCCGCAGGCGATGCCCGGGCCCTGGCTATCATGGGGCTGGCCCGTTTTCGCATGCAACAGATCAATCGGGCCGAGATCCTGGCCGAGAAGGCTCTTCGACTGTCCGGCGATGCGGCCATGGCACACTATCTTCGCGGGCTGATCGCCTTGCGGCACCAGCGCTACTGGCAGGCCGTGGCCGATCTGGAGGCGGCCTGCACAGAGGAGTTCAACTGGGATTATCTGTATCACGCCGCCCTGGCCCACGAGCTTCGCGGTGATCGGACCAATTCCAGTGAGCTATGGGAACTCCTGGCGGATGTCGTCGGCGGCGAAGAACCGCAGAAGGTCCTGCCGGAGGATCTGGGAACGCTGGGCATCCTGTTCAGCCGGCTGGGGCGGGGGGAGGAAGCCATCCAGCTCGGGCTCCGGGCGGTGGACACGTTTCCCTATCCCCGGGCGAAATACGATCTGGCCTGCATCTATGCCATCCAGGGCAAGAAAAGCGATGCCATGCGATGGCTGCGGGCCGCCTGCGCCGATGGATTCATCGGGCGTCGTCAGGCACGGTCCGACTTCGACCTGGCGGCGCTGTGGTATGATCCCGATTTCATCCTGCTGACCTCGCCGGAATGACCATGGAACTCTTCCTGATTTCATCTCACCCCGTTTCCAGAGGAGTCCTCCGTGACCGATTTCAATGATGACCTCGTCCGTGAAGAAGTCACCCGGCTGCTCTCGGATCTCATTCGGATCGACACATCCAATCCGCCGGGAAACGAGACGGCCGCGGCCGAATACGTCAGAGATCTTCTGGCGGCCGAGGGGCTGACCTCGGAGATCGTCGAGTCGGCACCCGGGAGGGGCAGCCTGATCGCCCGGATGCCGGGAAGCGGTCGGAAAAAATCCCTCCTGCTGATGTCCCACCTCGACGTGGTTCCGGCAGAGGCCCGGGGCTGGGAACATCCCCCCTTCGCGGGCGTGGTCAGGGACGGCTTCGTCTGGGGCCGGGGCGCCTGGGACTGCAAGGGGATGGTGGCCCCGGAGGTGGTCGCCCTCTGCCTGCTGCTCCGGGAAGGATTCCGGCCACAGGGAGATGTGGTGCTGGCCCTGTGGGCCGACGAGGAGAAGGGCGGCGACATGGGGGCCGGCTGGGTGACCGAAAACCGGCCCGAGCTGGTCAGGGCCGACTGGGTGGTCAACGAGGGCGGCGGCCACGCCCTGACAGTGGACGGGCGAAACATCTATACCGTCCAGGTGGCCGAGAAGGGGGTCTTCTGGACGCGACTGATCACCCGCGGCACGCCGGGTCACGCCAGCATGCCCCAGCGCGACAATGCCCTGTTGAAGATGTCCACCTACCTGTCCGATCTGGGCCGGCTGAAGACGCCCATCAGCCAGTCGGAGATCGTCTCTCAGTACCTCCGGGTCCGGCTGGCCGCCATAGGAGAACCGCAGCAGGACGGCTTCACCGTCGATGATCAATTCCTGGAAAAACTGTGGAAGACCCATCCCCGGGTGGCCGCCGAGATCAACACCCTGGTGCGGCTGAGCATCTCTCCCACCATGATCCAATCCGGAACCAAGGAGAACATCATCCCGGAGCGCTGCGAAGCGGTCATCGACTGCCGGCTGCTGCCCGGGCAGACCGCCGAGGATCTCCGCCGGACGATCACCGCGACCGTCGGCGGACCGGGCAAGGTGGACATCGAACCCATCCAGGCCGATCAAGGCTCGGTCTCGCCGCAGGACACCGGCCTCTACCAGGGCATCGCCGAGACCATGTCGGAGCTGGACCCGGGGTGCGGATTCGTCCCCTACATGGTCAGCGGCGGCACCGATTCCCGCTTCTTCCGCCAGATGGGCATTCCGGCCTACGGTTTCATGCCCCTCAAGCCGGATCTGTCCCTGGCGGAGATGCTCAGCATCGTCCACGGCCGCAACGAGCGCATCAGCCAGGAGAACCTGCTGCTGGCGACGAGGTTCTTTTACCGGCTGGTGAAGAGAATGCTGGGATAGGCTGAGCTGAGAAGGAAAGGCGCCGGTACTGGCAATCCCAGCAGCAGAATCAAGCCCGCCGCAAGGTGAAGACGGTGCGTCAAAGGATAGATAATGAATCCCCAGCCGAAGAAAGGCCGCGATATGAACAAGAAGCCGATCCCCCTGAAGCGAGCCAACCGCCTGATCAACGATGGCTGCACCATCCTGGTGACCTCCCGCCATCAGGATAAGGAGAGCATCATCACCCTGGCCTGGCAGAGCCCGGTGAGCAGCTCGCCGCCCATGGCCGTGATCAGCGTGGCCCCGCAGCGCTACTCGCACGACCTGGTCTCCGCCAGTGGTGAGTTTGTCATTAATGTTCCCCCCTTCTCCCTGCTCAAGGAGACCATGCATTGCGGCACCGTCTCCGGTCGGGATGGGGACAAGTTCGCCTCGGCCGGTCTGACGCGGGAACCGGCTCAGGCCGTTGGCGCCCCCCTGATCGCCGAGTGCATCGGCCATCTGGAGTGCCGGGTCGTTCAGCAGGTCACCGCCGGTGACCATACTCTGTTTCTCGGGGAAGTGCTTGCCGCCAGCGCGGTAGAGGGTCTGTGGGACGAGATCTGGCAGGTGGACCGGGAGGAAGCCCGGACGATCCACCATCTGGGCGGATCGTTCTTCTGCGCGCCGGGGGGGATGGTGAAGGTGTAAGGATTCTTCATTCCGTTTTCCCGGGGACCGACAGGACTATGAGTTACTCGCCCGTCGTATATCGAGTTTTCTGAATGGATCTTGGTTTCATCGAAAAGGAGAGGGTGCAGCCTGCTGCGCCCTTTTTTTATTCGTTTTTTTTCTTGACATAGTTGATCAGTAGTGATAGAATGGGGGCGGATATTTCCACCTTTTCGGTCGAATCTTTAGATCTAACGACCCCATCCTCCGCCTTTTTATCTGCATTGGACTTCCCCACCCCCTTCAGGAGGTGCGCCATGAGAACCAACACTCTGGCCTTTCTCGTGGCCCTGACCGCCCTGATCTTCACGCCTTTTTCTCAGATGGCGGCCGAGGCCAGAGATGATGAGATCTCCTATAGCACTGGCCGTTTTCCATCCCCCTCCAAGTCCGTCCCCGCCCTGCTGAACTACCA
>Ga0272444_10003999_pt1 | contig 13126 bp, 9 predicted proteins | sample SSMForm13_FD_201033 | JGI IMG/M metagenome (GOLD analysis project Ga0272444, IMG submission 201033) | Marine sediment archaeal communities from Little Sippewissett salt marsh, Falmouth, MA, United States - SSM-Form-13 | ecosystem: Environmental > Aquatic > Marine > Wetlands > Sediment ...
ATATTCTCCAGTATGCGGTAATGGGATACCGTTTGCCTTCTCATACGGAAGTCCCCCGTCGTTGACCTGTGAGTATCAAGAGGCAACGGAAATCCCGACACGGACGATAGTTTATAGATCCCTCTTTCTGAATCGGACTGAGTGCTATTTGTTTACACCGAGTTTTACCAAGCGTGAGTACAAAAATGGGTACATTTTGGTATTTCAGGGAGTTGGAGAGGGAAGGGGAGTGACCGTAACTTATTGATGCTATTGGCTCCTCAGGTAGGACTCGAGCCTACTACTCTCCGGTGAACAGCCTAATTTAGGCATAGCATCTTGCTGGTTTTCCGGGCTTCTTGGCTGGTTAAAGCTTTGTGCAGCCGCTTGCCGTGTGGACGGCTGCCGATTTGCAGATTCGCCAAGGTTTTCCACACTCACCAACCAGATCCTCGAGTATGATAATTGAGGATTTAATCCTCAATTGACATAACACGCCAGTCTCGTTAATCTTGGGACATGATCCCAAGAACCCTCGGGTCACGGCTAGTGAAGCTTGCTGGACAATACCCAGTTGTCTATCTAACAGGGCCCCGTCAGTCAGGGAAAACAACCCTCTCACGAGCTACATTTTCCGATTTCGAGTACCGATCCCTGGAGGACTTAGAGACCCGAGAGGAAGCGATCGAAGACCCGCGCGGATTCCTGCGACGGTTGGAGGGTTCCAAGGGGGCGATTCTCGACGAGGCACAGCGCGCGCCGGATCTGTTTTCCTACATCCAGGGGTATGCTGATGAGCGCCGCGGCGGACCTCTGGTGCTCACTGGATCACAGCATTTTCTTCTACTGGAACGGATCAGCCAGTCCTTGGCGGGTCGGGCAGCGATACTCGAGCTTCTTCCATTCTCGATTTCGGAGCTCGCCGGAAGACCTGCGATGACACCGAGCGAATTCGAAAAGGGGGAGGTCGAGATCCTGGGGGAGGTCAAACTGGATCTTGACGAGACGCTCTTCGCGGGTACGTTTCCGGCGATTCACGACCGGGAACTTGAAGCGTTAACTTGGCTCGACGGTTATGTGAGGACCTATGTCGAGCGAGACGTGAGAGCGATTTCGAACATTGGGAATCTGGAAGCCTTTCTGCGGTTCCTGAGTCTCTGCGCAGGTCGATCCGGTCAGTTGCTGAACAGGTCGTCACTAGGTGCCGATAGCGGAGTTGACCAAACGACGGTGTCACGCTGGATATCGATTTTGCAGGCGAGCTATATCGTTGACCTCCTCAGACCACATTTCGAGAACTTCTCGCGACGGCTCATCAAGAGTCCGAAGCTCTACTTCAACGACACCGGGTTGCTCTGTCGCCTGCTGGGCGTCCGCAACCCGGAGGACCTTCGAAACCACCCTCTTCGCGGTGCGATCTTCGAGACTTTCGTCGTCAGTGAGATGCGCAAGCTCTATCTTCATCACGGGCAGCGCCCACCGCTCTATTTCTGGAGAGACTCGAACGGGCGAGAGGTAGACGTCCTCGTCGATGTTGGTCAGCGACGGATCCCGGTCGAGATCAAGTCCTCGGCCACAATTGCCGGTGACTTTTTGAGGGGGTTGGATGGCTATCTCGCGCTCTCGGGTGACCCCTGGGGAGTTCTTGTGTATGGTGGGCAGGACACCTACCAGCGCCGGGCACATCGGATTCGGCCGTGGTTCGCATGCACATGAATCAAAGCCCACGCAAATCGTTTCCGTGGATCGAAAAAGGTGCCAGGGCGTTGCGCTCCATGCAGGGTTGTGAGTGCTTAGACGGCCACTTCTTCTCCGGCGGCGCCAGGGGATTGATTGTTGATACAAAGCTTCGAAGAACCAGTTGAGCTGCCCGATTCAACCGATGGTACGCTCTCGAATGAGGGACACTCCAGTGAACTTCATTGTCTTGGAATCCATAGCTGAATCGCCGCTGACGCCACAGAACTCGGTCCAGATAGTTCCCGGGACCCTGGAGGAGATCAATCCATTCCCAGAGATTTCCTGAGCGCTTCGATATCCGGGCTGTAAGGTTGTGGTGATTCACTTTTCTCCTCGAATAGCCAGAACAGCGCCTGTAGACGCTCTCTTCCGAGTGCCGTCTTGGCCGCTTCACGTGGGCTCTGCCCCCTGAGTGCCGACAACGGCGTATCCAGCCAGGCCTTCCAGTGCTTGTCCGCCATGCCTTTCAGGCTCTGCTGGATCTCCGGCAGAGCCTGCAAATCCTCTAGCTGCTGATTCCTTACCCCCTGCCCGACACCGGGTGGTCTGTTCGCAAATTCCTCGAGCATTTTCTCCGTAGAGTGCATCATCGCATTGCGGAAAACTGCACGTTTTCCGAGGCGGCGCGCTATCTTGCGTTGAATGGCTTCGCTACGCTCTTGCGAATTCACTTCAACCATCAGTCGATCCCCTTCGATCCTGATGTTTGCCATTACGGTGTTGTCCCACTCGGGAATCTTCCTGTTTCCCTTTTTCAACCAAGGGATTTCAATCGACAGCAGTTCTCCTTTGCTGTCGAACTTCCCCTCGTGCAGTAATTCACGGGCATTCTCAGCCATTGACAGCGTGGCCAAGGCATTCAAGGCCTCGCGAGGGGTACACTGCAGTGTGTAGAAAAGCTTGGTCAGCTGCAGCGGGTCGCCATCGGTATTCTGCAGTTGTGGCGCAGGCGGGTTGTGGAGTTCGTATCGAATGTCGTAGTAGAGGGTCCGCAAGTCACGGTCGTAGTCCAGCAGTAACTCTCGTCCGTAACCGGGAAACTGGCTTGCCATCCTCTCCCGGAAATCGATCAAGTCGTTGAGATAAGTGGGAGGGATCACGGTGGGCGCACAGCCCACCATGATGGAGTTATCGTCGAGGGTGACGATGCGCGTGTAGAGGATCGAACCCTTGGAAAGGGTAGTCGATGCACGCCGTTCATGGACACTGGTCTCCCGCCGCAGCAAGAGGTCCCTGAGCGACAGTCGCCGGCCCGGCTCTACGTCCGTGACGATGAAGAAGCTATAGGGCTGTGAGCAGATCTCCTCGATGAAGCGCCGTTGGAATGGATCAATACGCGGGCCCTTTTTATGCAGAAAATGCAGGGCCACCTGCATTTCCGGATAGTGTCCTGCCTCGTCCACATCGGTGTTGTGAGGTATCCAGTTGAACAGGAACCAGGGAAGAAATGCCGTATCCACCTCAGGCTGGGATTCCGGGTCCATGGGCAGGTCACTCCAGAGGGAAAACTCGTCCCACGCTTCGACAATGGCTTCCGGGTCGTAGCATTTGTTCGCATGCTTAGCCAGAGCGGCAACCAACTCACCTTCCGTCTTTCGCATGAGCTGCCAGACCATGTCGACAACCGGTCGTGCCTCTTTGTGAAGACAGCACTTCTTGTATTTCTTACCACTTCCACACGGACAGGGCTCGTTGCGACCAGGATTCGCCATGTTCATTGATCATCCGCTATTCAAACCAGTTTCACAAGCTTGCGAATCGAATTCTGAATCTCCAATCCTCCCTTGAGATCTCAGGAGCCATCTTTCAGGCTACCTCACAGTCTATCCGAAGGTCTTGCCTGATGGAAAGTCCGACGTTCCACGCGGCTCTCCGAATTGCTGGAAGTCCTGTCCATTGTGCTGAACCTGCCACAGTTGAGAACTCCCAGGTTGCAGGTCTTCCAAAGTCGAGATTAATTTGGTTGACGTGCAATCGGGATGATGTTGAACGCTATCTCGTCCATCTTTCGAATCGAGGGCTGAGGGCGACAACGATCAATCGGAAGATGGCCTCGCTGAATTCGTTCTATGTCTGGGCGCTCCACAACCGGCTGGTGGAACATTCGCCTTTGGCCGGGATTCGAAAGCTCAAGACTCCACCAAGGATCCCCAAGTTTCTTACCTTTGAAGACATTCACAAGGTGCTTACCTACACCGGCTCGCTTCGGCGAACAGCTGCTTCCGGGTCCGGCATTCCAGGCTTATGAGTACTATGTCCGCTACCGGCCCGAGTCTTCCTTTCCGCATGTCTTCATTTCTCTTTACACCCGGCATCCAATGTCGAAATACAACGTTAACAATGTCTGTGACCAACTCTCGAGGAGACTCCAGCTTTCCAAGAAGCTGACTCCTCATTTGCTTAGACACTCATCTGCACCTGAAGGGACAACCCATCGATCACATTCATCATGTGCTCAGTGCGGTGCTTTGGACAGGGGTGAGGTGGGGTTACTTGACAGCCAACCCTGCTGTGGGCATTGAATTGCCAAGACTCCAGACAGTCAGACCCAAATGGGTCCATACTGTGACTCAGGCGGCCGATTTGTCTTTCCCGCGTGTGAATCTCGAGGTCTTCCCCGCGCTACTTGGCTCACTTTCCGGCGGACGTATTCCTCTGGGGCTCACGATTGCGGAGTCCCTCAGAGAGTTCTCACCGAATTGATGGGGCACTCTAACGTGTATACGACGCTCAACGTCTATACGCAGGTGCTGGACAATTCCCTTAAGACGGCAATGAACTAAATCGAAGGTAAATTGTTCAGTAAGAGGGTAGGGGGAGGAGCTGTAAACTATTGAAAAGATTGGCTCCCCGTGTGCAACCCTCTTCATAACCGTTCTCTTTCTCTCGCAGTTAACCGAAGTCCTTCAATATCAACTGGTTATCAAATATCAAACCACCTCCGATGATGCGGAAGCGGCGTTGAATCACATTTCCGGTCTGCCAAGGCTTCACAGTTCATGTCACAGCTTGTCACAGTTCTTGTCATAGCATGTCACAGCTCGGTGTCACAGCATGACGCAGCAACTCAACCGGATAATTTTCCTGCCAGGATGTAAATTTTTGTCGGATCGGTAGGCTTGAGGCTTTCTCGATAATCAGGCTTTTGTCCACCATGACCCTAAGATCTCTTTGCAAGGTGCGGCGGCTGACACGAGAGCTGAGGCGCTCAAAGTCCTGGATACTCACCCGACCATGGACAAGGATATGGGACAGGGCCAAGGCCTGGCGGTCGGACAGGTAATGCTCCTTGATAATCAGATCCTTGCGGATTGCCTGTTCGCCGCGCTCCCTTACCTCGGCAAGCTGGGTGCTCAGGCCATCGACAAAGAATTCCAGCCAGCCGGTCATGTCCATATCGGCTTCTCTTACGCCTTGGATAGCCCGGTAAAAAGCGGGTCGATCCCGGTCGTAGTATTCGCTGATTGTGAACAGCCGCTTAAAGTCGTACCCGGCCCGGTAAAGGTACAGAGTGGGTAGCAGGCGGGACGTGCGGCCGTTGCCGTCCAAAAAGGGATGGATATGGACCAGTTGGAACTGGGCAATCCCACTCACCAAAACCGGGTGTGTATCCCCTTCGCTGCTCAAAAAATCCACCAGTTCGGCCATCATGATGGGCACATCGTGTGCCGGGGGCGGCGTGTAGATGGTTTCACCGGGTGCAGAGTGGACCACGTAATTCTGGATTTTCCGGTACTGGCCCGGTGCCGCCGAACCGCCTCTGACCCCTTCTACCAGCCGCTTGTGAATTTCGCGGATAAGACCTTCCGTGATCGGGTCTCCGCTGGCAAGGTATTCCGATACGAAATCAAAGGCCTTCCGGTAATTCAGGAGTTCTCTGGCATCGTCGGGGTCGGCCTCGGGGACAAGATTGCCTGCGAGGAGTCGCTCTGCCTGATCCAAGGTCAGATGTGTGTCTTCGATATGGGTCGTATGATGGGCCTCCAGTATCAGCGCCCGCCGTCCCATCTCCCTCACCCAGTCCTCTGACAGGGTAGCGGCCTCCAGGAAACCCCGGGCTCGCTCGATGCGGGTTAGTCCGGAAGTGATCTGGTTGGTTATCGTGAATATCGGTTTGAAGGTTTTTGTCATTCCATTACTCGTTTTCTCGATCCTTCCAGGCTGTTTTCGCCTTCACCTCGTCGATGAGAAACCGCACGCCCTGGTTGTCGGACGGGTTCAACCAGAGCATCTTCTCAAATATGTGCTCCGCCTCGTCAAAGCGTCCGAGACGCCAAAGACACAATCCATAACCATGCATGCAGCGCAGAAACGGACGGTTGTCGATCAGGCCCCACACTAGCAGGCCGGTAAACTCGTCACCCAAAGACAGCTCGCCGATGCGCAAACCTACTTCGTAATGCCGGATGGCATCCTTGGGATGGTGGTCAAAGACGAAATTGCCCAGATGCGAATGGGCATCGAGACAACGCAGGTCCGCCTGGCACAGCTGCATCAAAATCTTTTCCGCCTCCGCCCGCTCGCCGGCATCTTTGAGATCATTGGACCGGGTGATGGGGTCATTGAAAGGATCATCAGGGTTTTCGCCGGGCAGCACCTGCTCCATTTCGAACATGGGGCGGGGGCCGTGAGCGATGATCAGCTTGGCCCATTCCTCGATGGGTTCGCCTTCTTCTCCCCAGTACTCTTCCTTGGGGTCCCACATGCCCATCTCTGCAAGCCCCAAAGGCGCCAGATCGAGGGCCTTCACGTCGATCCGAGTCGACTGAATCTCGCCGGAAAGATACGGATGACCGCCGTAACGCCACTGTTTTTCCGGCTTGACTGTGACGATGGCGCCAGGCACCACATCCCAAATGCGGCTTGCGCGCAGGGTAATGATCCGGTCGCTTCCCAACAAACGGCACCGGGCGGCCCGTTCCTTGACCGATAGGGCGACCAATTCAACGGGTTTACACAGGTCGATGTCATCGTCTGCTACCTTGTGCTGCCGCCCGTGTCGGGAAGGTTTCTTGGTTTCGGCAGGGTAAGGATCGAGGTTAAGCCACCTGCGGTAGGCGGCGATGTAACGCGCCCCTGCCGATGCCTGCGGCAACACCACATCGGAGACCCCAATTGAATATTCGGACCCATCTTCACGCCAGCATCTTGCGGTGAGACCGCGCCGTTCGTTACCGTCGTAGTCCACCGCGATCACTGAAACCGGTTCCCCGATGACGAAACCGTCGGCCGGCAGGGCAACGTCATCCTCAAAGACCTGCCGAAAGGCCCAGAGCTGTTCATCATCGCCGTATGCGTCGACGGTGATTTCCTCAATAAGTCTGTCCAAGGCGTCGAGTTTCTTACCCTCATTGGGGCTTCGCGTGCTCATCCTCTATTGGCCCTTCCAGATACCGGCTTTCACCAGCCGTTGAATCAGCGCCTTGCGCCGCAGGTGGCCGGGACTGACGATCTCGATGCGGTTGTCGAAAATAAACAGGCGAACCGATGCACTCACCAGATAGTCACGGTGCACCAAGGCGTTCACCAAAAGTTCCTCAAAAACGCTTTCCGGAATTTCAGGCAATCCGGGGGCGTTCACATCTCGGCCGGCCTGAATCTTGTGGAGATTCCGCATGACAAACGCTAGGGCAGCGTAGAAAATTTTCTTGAGTGGGCCGACAAAATCTTCGGTATCCACATAGTCGGTAACGTGAATCTCGTTGCCCGGATAACGAATGGCCTTGATCACGAACTGGGGCTTTATCCATTCCGGGCGTTCGGCGAACATCAGCACCCCGGCTAGGTTCAGCTTGCCGGTATCGGTTGCGAGGTTCATGTTCTGTAACAGGCGGGTCAATTCTACAGGGTTGTCCGGGAAGGCGCGTTTATATACATCGGGCAGAAAGTCGCGAAAACGCAGTTTGTCCAGCACATCAACCCCCGACTTTGTGGGCAGTTCATCGGCGTGGAACTGGTCGGAAATTTGGAACAAGCGGCGCAGTTCCTCCTTGGAGTTGACTCGCCGCTTGTCAGCGCCGCTTTTGAGCCAGATCACACCGTTCTTGTCGAAATAGGGTTTGTCGATCCCCCTGGGAATGGTGACAACAATTGCGATCCGTCCCTTGCCCACGGCCACATTTTCGGTCAATGGAGAGATAGGGCTACCTCTGCGGGACATGGGTTCTCGCGCTGCTCCCATCTTCTTTGTGTTCCATCGTCGGGACTCCATTCAGCGCGATCGTCTCAATGTTGTTGTTCTCAACTCTATAAAGCCCTTCCAACCGAATGAGTTTCCCATCGTCAACGAATAGCGTTACAAAATGTTCATTCTCAAAACTCTGTGTCGGTTGCACGGCCAAACATGGCCAAAGTTCAGGCCTACACTTGGCGGAAACGACAAAGTCCTCTTGATGGAGTACGAATGGAAATGGAGCGATCTGTTGAAGTTTTGAAATCGAAGGTTCATCCATCGAAACCTCCGCTGGAAGGACCAGATTGAAGGTATCGTACTTCCCAAATAGTTCATTAGTTAAACCATCGATTGATCTCATGGAATCGAATTTGAAGAACTCCGAAACAATGTGAACTATCAGCTCTCGGCTAGGAGTTTCCCAGAGCGGACCACCCAGTATGTCCCTCAGCCAGGTTTCAGCCTGGCGTCGATTATGCTCTTGGTCCATATCGGCAATGCTGTTTCGAATCATAGCCATGACCTTGTCGTCAGAGCGAAGGTCCTGGTGGAACTGAGATATGTGGTGAAGGGCTCTTAATACAGCTAATCGTCGTTCATCATTGTTTGCGGAGACCAATCTGTCCATCAAGATGGGGATACACTCGCGACCACTCTGTACAAGTTCGTCCAAGAGATTAAGTCTGGGATGGTACAATTCTTGGCCACACAAGTATAAGTCCACCTGCTGATCGGGCGCAGAAGTTCGAAACATATCCTGCTGTTGTTTGAAAGGCAAATCTGAGTACTTTTCGCACTCGCTAGGCCACGGAACGCATGATCCTCCTAGACCTGCCCCCAATAGAATCAGCGTTGATGCTTTCGACTTTAGTCTTCGCAAGGGCATAGGTCCACTCCCCCCAATCCCATTCCGTTTAACCAATCCTCAAACTCCTTCGCGTATTCTGTGGCCATAATTTCTGAGGGAATTGTTCCATAGGCCCCATCGTAGTTGGAATTTTGTAGATAGTTCCAGGCGAAAAAACCCAGATAGTAGGGCACGTACCACTTTCCCATCGCGTTTTGCTCGGCAACGTGGAAAGCTTCGTGGGCCTCTTACTTATCTTCTCTTTTCACTTCTTCAATCTCTTGCAGCCGTACGTTCTCTCGCAGTGTCCAGCCGAGGCTCTCCATGCGCCGTCGTGTTTGCTCTGAAGCGCGACCCGACATCCAGAGTTCCAACTGTGCACTGGGGTAGTTCTCCTCGAGAATCTGCGAAACGGTATTGACCCTTTGCTGGAGCTCGCCGCTCCAGAAAACATAGTCTGCAGGGAAGAAGTCTACAACTCGATTTCCTTCGACGAGGGCGGCTACCAGTGGGGTTTCAGGGATTACCTCAAGCAGCTTTGACTCCTGGCGATGGAACTGTTCCATCATGTGAACGCATTCGGTAAAGAAAACTGCAAGTTCTTCGCTGTCGGCCAGGGAGGCCATATCCACTAATCTACTGATCCCTTCCACATAGCGCAGTCTGTGGACCATCTCCACGAAATATGTCTGCCTGGTGAGAGTAAAGTATTCGTTGAGGCGAAAGTTCCGACTCACGATCTCGCCGACACCAATCTCAGCTAATCTCGACTCGTTCAGAGTTTCGATCTTGTCCGGATCCTCCGTCCAGACGACATCACTCATCCTGACCGCCATTCCGACCGGCATTGGGACCGGGGCAGCGACTCCAGCCGCAAAGTGCCCAGAAGCCTCCAGAAACGCGACCTTCTCGAGTTCTCTCTGGAGCAGGGGATTTCGACTGTACGGATCTACGCCCAGTTCTTTAGCCCACCGGCGCTTATACTTCGGCACCGTGAGAACCATTTCGCTGATTCTCAGGCCGGTTTTGCCAGCCTGATCAATACTTACCGAACTCTCACTTGACTGATCTTCCTTTGCCTTTTCTGCTTTCTCCTGTTCCCGATGCAGGCCACGCTGAATCTGTCCGAAGACCCGCTGAATCCCCGGAGCGATCCCCTCTACGGTGTCGTCAGGGTGTCTGGCCACTCGGTAGAGACTCTTCCCCGTGTCTACCGCCCACTCGCCTGCCCCTTGAGCCACCAGAGTGACTTCATCCTGCCGTCTGAGCTCGGCAATCGCCGCAATCTCCTGAATTCTCTCCTCCAGGAGAATCGTCCCGTGGACCGCAAAAGTGCCGAAGTCAGTGACCATTGTGTAGATATTCCAAAACCCGTCGGATGCAACCTCGTCATCGATTCGGTAGAGTTCGCCCTTGATCTGCGATTCGTCCAGAAAGTCTTGCAACTGCAGGCCCTGACGCGGATCGTCCTCAATCTGGGCAAAGCTTAGCGAGGTCGACATGACCACGGGGAGGAGAAGCCAAGCGAGACTCTCGACCAGTTGTTTATTTAATATCATCAACGTAACTCCTGAATCGCTGGGCTACCATTGGAAAGGTCTGCAGCGTTGAACATCGATTCCCTGGATCTTCTTCTGAAACCCAGCAGCCTAGCCGAGGCCTCAACCCCGAAGAGATTCTGACCAGTTTCTGGATCTTCATAATGTTTCTTGTCTCCAAGCATTTCAGCGCGGGCCACGGTGAACAGCGTTCTAAGCGCTTTTTAGGACTATATATGGATCCTCCTGAGCTCAACAGATCGTCTATTTTTCGAACTCATCGGGGCCCCGGGGGAGCATAACTCAGTCAGTTTCCACGTGGTATGAGACCACCTTCCAACTCCCTTCGACTTTCGCCCAAAGCAGAAACAGAATAGGCTGATGCAGCAGACCGTTCTTGAGATGAAAACTGGACAAGTACACATCATCCTCGTGAGGCGGCAGCGCAGGGTGAATCGCCTCGTGCTCTGTCCGATGGACACACATCAACGGCTGGGCTACCGACTCGGGAATACTGGCCAGAGTGTACGCACTCTGCTGCGGGTGTTCGATCACCAGCACCTCTTCATGCCAAGGTTGACTGGCCTCCAGCATAGCTTCCAGCCGATCACTGCGGGGGACCTCTTCCGCAATCACCTGCAGCGCTTCCAGAATGTGTTTTCTGGCTTCTTCGGGCGTTTCATGATGAGCCTCGCCCTCCTCCAGGAAAGCATTGGTGCAGTCATGACAATGTCGCTCGAAGTAGCTTTCCGCCGCCGCAAAGTCTCTTCTCAGAAACCACTGGGTATGTAAGTCCTTCGCTGCGGCCACCAACTGCGGGTTTCCCGTGGGATGAAGGGGCGACGACGCTGAAGAAGATTCCGCGACCGCTCGCGTATCCGGGAGATCGGAATGGTGAGTGTCCGGACCCAGATAGAGCGATCGTATCTTCCAGTAGCCGGACTCTTCCGTCCAGATCAGCTTCAGCTCGTGGCTTTCGCCATGAGGTCCCAAAATCTGCAGGTAGGTTCCAAAATGCTCGTTTCCTCGAGCCGAAAGCTTGACCGTACGGTAACCCTCGGGAGGCGGACAAGTGTATTCATCCAGTACATCTGCGGGCAGGGAATAGAAGGAGAACAGATTGGAGTAATTATGAGGACTCAAAACCACTTGCTTGTTTTTGGAGTAAACCGGGCGAACTACATCTTCCAGGCTATCCACCCGGCCCAGCAGCTCGTTGGTCAACTGCAGTTCATGCAGAATCTGAAACCGGGCCATATCCGTGTCGATCGGCTTGCCATGGAACGCCAGGACGCAATCGTAGGAGGCCGGAGAAAAGTAGGCCAGGACATGCGTCGGCTGCTGCTCAATCAGCCATGTCTGCAAAAAGTCATGGACCGCTTCCACCAGATCCTCAGAGGCGGTTACCTCCGGTACCGGCGGAATCTGATATTCACTGCTGAAGGTCTGAGGCTCGTTCTCCACCAAGATAGGCAGTCCAAACAGGTGCCTCCACCAATTCACAAATCCCTGCCAGCGACCCAAATGGGTTTCATAGTTATTGCCGGCCCGCACATCGGAATTGCCGGCAGTCAAGTGCCCGTCGACTAGCACTTTGGGGAAAGAGGAGGAGCGATAATCGACATCGATATCGGCTCTTTCCAGCCGCCGGCTGATGGAAAACTGGATCGAGGGCGTACCGTCCTGCCGGTAGTTGATCGGATAATCTCTGTGGTAGTGCGTATTATCATGACGCCTGGAAAACTCCCGGCTCTTCTCCAGTTGATCCACCGCTCCCGGTTTCAGCTTCACATAGATGCGAAACTGCAAGTCGCCTCGAACTCCCGGGATCCTGCCACTAACCGATTCCACAACGTCGATCAGATCGAAGGGCGTACCCATCGGCTTTCCTTCGTCATCCGTGAGCTGCGTCGTCAGCAGGGCATGCGTTACCGCCTCAAAGGTCGTCCGAGCCGTGACAGGCACCAGATTGTAACCTTCCTGAGGATCCCGGTCTTCGCCCATAATACGATTGTATTCGTGAAACCACTTGTCGACCATCTCACGCTGGCGGGGACCCAGTTCATCATACTTGCCGCCAAACTGAGCCGTTCGCGGGACCGACTGTGATTCCTGGAGCGTTGAAGAGGCTAAAATACTCCAGCCTCCGAGAAGGACAAGGGTAGTCTGAAAAACGACCAAAAGAATTACAATTTTACCAGATCTCAATTTCATGGCTGGATAAACTCCCTATTTGCGCAATAGGATGCAACTCGAATCCGCAAGGATTCAAAAAAGTATAAAAACGACATTTACCTAAATCTTTCTCGAGGATGCAAACAAAAGCACAGAAATGTAATGATCACCTGTTTTCACTGGATCGAACCTGTACCCGGGAGGATGAACGCTGCGCAGGCTGGAACAACTTGCTGAGAGGCTGGAGTCCGGTGGCGGAGCGGAACCTTCCTATGTCGAGCACACTTTTGACGGCGAGAAGTATGTCGATCAGGAGCGTCTACCGGCGGACATCGCCCCGGAGGGGACGAGGTATCTTGCGGGAGAGTTCAGTTTCGAGAACGGGATCCCTCCCGAGCCTGGGAACTGATCCCTAAGGTCCCGAGGAAGCTACCCGTGTCGTTGAAGCCGGGCTCACTGAGTTCGTACGCGACATCGGATCTCTTCGCCGAGAAAACTGAAGGTTGCCTCGTCTCCCTTCGCAAAGAACGTGACGTTCTGTCCCTCATACTTGGATCCGCTGGCGGTGGGAACAAGTCAGGCGACCACTGAGCGGTCACCCCGCTCAAGGACCGCGGAGGGGGGATCGGTCTCATTGAAAGTTGCCACCACCTCGTTGGCCGGATTGTTCTCACA
>Ga0272444_10004000_pt1 | contig 13124 bp, 11 predicted proteins | sample SSMForm13_FD_201033 | JGI IMG/M metagenome (GOLD analysis project Ga0272444, IMG submission 201033) | Marine sediment archaeal communities from Little Sippewissett salt marsh, Falmouth, MA, United States - SSM-Form-13 | ecosystem: Environmental > Aquatic > Marine > Wetlands > Sediment ...
TGGAAACGCCTGTGGCGAACGCTTGAGACAGGATCTGTTCAAGCGGGATCACCCGGACGTAGGGAACCGGTTCGATCGGATTCCGCCGATCCCGAGGCCGATCCCGGCCCTGGGCCTGGTCCTGGACCTGGTCCTGGTCCTGGTTGGCGAACGCGAGAATGCGATGCAGCACGCCATATGTGAGGGGCTTCCCGCACACAGGACAGGATCCGTCCGCGGCCATCGTCTGCGCGGGGTCCCACACAACACCGCATCGCCGATGCCCGTCGAAGTAGTACTTCCCCTGTTGAGGATGAAATTCGACCGTTTCCGCAATCCGCCCTGGGCCCCTCCCGGCAATCGCATCGATGACGCCCGCAAACGAAACAGATGGGAGATCAAGAATCGTTGCCTCCCGGCCAAGGTTCCTCGGGGAATGGGCGTCGGAGAACGAAACCAGCGAGTACCGATCTAACGACGAGATCAGTCGATTCATCGCCGGGTCGCTCGACAGTCCCGTCTCCAGGGCGCGGATCCTTGGCGTATGAGGGCCGAAACACGCTTCCGGTGAATTGAATCCTGACTTCGATCCAAACAGCGAGTACCACGGAGTCCAAACGTGGGCAGGAATCACTTCGACCGTTGGCGCCACATTCCAGATCGCGTCAAGGACGTCGATCATACTTGCCTTGAGCATCGGGCGACCGTTTGATGCCAGCTTCCCAAACGGATCGAGCGCGCGAGCCACAGCGGCGGCGTCATCAAGGCTCTCGGCAAGCAGAATAAGGTGGACGCGGCGGCCCTTTCCCGCTTGCCGCCAAAGAACTGCCACTTCGGCAGAGAGCAGGAACCTCGTTCCGTGCGCTTCATAGACCCCGTTCGAAGTGTCGGTGAGCTCAGAGTGAAGGTGTTCCAGCCACTCGGGATGGGTGAAGTCTCCGGTTCCGAGAAGGTCGATCCCCTTCCGCTTAGCCCATCGAGCCATCTCCGGGACGACCATCGCTTGGCTCGTGGCCAAGCTGAATCGGGAGTGGAGGTGAAGATCAGCGACAAGCCGCATTGACGCTCGTTTCCGGATCGAACGGATCAAGCGAGCAAACTGTGGAGAACCTTGCGACCTCGACGTCCGCATAGAAGATCCACGGCGAGTACTCCTCGGCTCGGATCTCGAAGTACGACTGCTCTCCCGGAGTGAGGCCGAAGATCGTAGTTTCCCCCTGTGTAACGCGGATGCTGTCAGGATCGTAGAACTTGGCTCGCACAACCACTTCGTCGAGCGTTTCGTGATGCCTGCTCTCGACCACGCCGCTGACGCGAACCGGGAACCCCAACGTCAGTGACCACTCGCGCACGAAAGCTGCTTCGTAGACATCGAACGCAAGTGTGGTTGCTCCGCGATGGCCGCGCGAGTCGGTCGCAGTAACGCGAACCTCGACCGGCCCCGGCATCTCGTACTCGTGAACGACGTCCCAGCCAAACGGGGTCACCTCGGTTGTCCCGTCGCCAAACTCCCACTCGTAGGACACGATCTCGGCAACACATCCGCCGCATGCAGGGGAAGGCGCAACATCGGCAAAGAAACGAACCGTCAAAGGCCCCATCTCACCGGCAAGGCACGCTCGCAGCTCGACAACCGGAGGATCTGCCCACCACGTACAGCCGCTGAGCGCAATAGCAAGGACTGCGCTCCCGATCATCAGGCCCAGTATCAGAACCCGGCGGCGATGGCTCATCTAGATCACGTCCTCGAAGTCGTCCCATCCAAAGCGGCGAAGATCGATCCGCCCACGATCATCAATCGCCACATCCTCCGCTGCAAGCAGCTGCAATTGCTCCCCCCCAAGACTGGACATCCCTTTCGCGTTCACGACGCGATACCACGGAACAGGGCGCTCACTGCCGTGCCGTCCCAGCGCGGCAAGCGCCCAACCGACCTGTCGAGGCCCGCAACCACCTCCGACCATCCGCGCAATCTGGCCGTACGTAGAGACACGACCCCGGGGGATCCGTCGGACGGCCTCGAAGATCTGTTCATTGGAAAACGCCATCATGTCCTCCTGCGCCGCGCCGCTCCATTGTACGCGCGGTTTGAGGGCCGTGAAACCCCGCCATGGCCCGATTTGATTGCCTGTCCCGCACGCCCGTAGTAGAATCCGCCGCGGTGATTGAAATGTGTCTTGCAGCGCCAGCTCGTGTCATACGTCAGGCCGAAGATGGAGTGCACGCCACCGTGGACTACGGTGGCGTCGAGACGGAGGTTCGTCTCGATACGCTGTCCGAGCCGGTGGCACTGGGAGATTACCTGTTGGTCCACGCCGGTTTCGCGATTCGTCGTCTGGATCCGAAGGACGGTGAGGAGACCCTTCAGCTCTTCGACGAGTTGGCAGCATCGCTTGAACAGGGGCGCAACGATGCCGGCGCGTCCCGTCAGGCAAGCGAGCGATCATGAAGCGTCCGTTTTCCTTCTCCGATCCCGTTCGGGCGAGTCGCTTGACCGATGCGATTCAGCGATTGGCTCCCGACCGGCCCGTACGGATCGTCCACGTTTGCGGAACCCACGAAGCGGCGATCGCGGAGCACGGACTGCGCGGACTGCTGCCACGATCAGTCGAAATCCTTGAGGGCCCTGGCTGTCCGGTGTGTGTGACGCCGACACAAGACATCGACATCGCCGTGCAGCTTGCCGAACGGGGGACCACGGTTTGCACGTTTGGCGACATGATGAGAGTCCCCGGGACCCGGCGCACTCTTGAGCAGGCTCGCGCTTCCGGAGGCGACGTACGCACCGTGCTGTCCGCTGCTGATGCCGTGGGGGTCGCTCGGACCGAACCACAGCGAGACGTCGTCTTCTTCGCCGTCGGATTCGAGACGACGGCCCCGATGACCGCCGCCGTCGTGGTCAACAATCCTCCCGGGAACTTCAGTGTTGTCGTATCCCACAAACGCATCCCGCCGGCGATGGCAGCGCTGCTCGACCTTCCCAATCAGAAGATCGATGCTTATCTTGCCCCGGGCCACGTCACCACCGTCCTTGGAACACGCGCATACGCAGAACTCTCGGAGACCTACAAGATCCCGGTGGTCGTGGGCGGCTTCGAGCCGCTTGATGTCTTGTATGCGCTCGCGCTCGCCGTACGACAGGTTGCGGACGGCGCGGCGCGGGTCGAGAACGCCTTTCCTCGTGCGACATCCGAGCAGGGCAGCCCAGCGGCACTTGCGCTTCTGGACGAGGCGTTCGAGATCGCAGACGGCCATTGGCGAGGGATTGGCACAATCCCGGCATCCGCGTTTGTCCTTCGCTCCCGCTACGCCGATCTCGATGCCCGAGCCCGCTACGACATCCATGGCGAAACCGGGCAGGAGGAGATCCCGGGATGCCGTTGCGCAGACATCTTGACGGCCCAAGCTGTGCCAACCGACTGTCCGCTGTTCTCGAAACACTGCACGCCGCTCACGCCGATCGGTCCCTGCATGGTCGGCGCCGAAGGCGCCTGCAGTATCTGGTTCCGCTACGGGGGGAGGCCCGATCTTCGATGAGCCGCGATGCGGAAATCAATGCATTCCACGGTGCCGGTGGAGAGGTCGCGGGACACTTCCTGAGCGACCTCATCCTGCCGCGGTTCAAGGATCGTGGATTGGGACGGATCGGGCTGCACGCGCTGGACGACGGCGCCACGATCGATCGTCCGAACCAAGGTGAGATCGTCTTCACGACCGACAGCCACGTCGTGAAGCCGTTGTTCTTTCCGGGAGGAGATATCGGACGCCTCGCGGCGGCGGGAACGCTGAACGATCTTGCCGTGATGGGAGCCCGTCCGCTTGCCCTGAGTCTTGCCGTCATTGTGGAAGAGGGCTTCCCCATGGATCGGTTGGACCGCGTTCTCCAGTCGTTTCACGACACGCTCGCCGAGGTCGATGCAGCGCTTCTGTGCGGCGACACGAAGGTGATGCCCCACGGCGATCTCGACGGATTGATCCTGAACTCGAGCGGAATCGGGATCGCCAGCCCCGCGGTCTCTGATGCGTCGTTTGAGGCCGGCGACGTCGTGTTGGTCACAGGGACGCTCGGCGATCACGGGATGACGATCCTTCTTGCCCGCGAGCAGTTCGAACTTCAGACGGATCTTGCAAGCGATGTGGCGCCCGTGTGGCCGTTGGTGGAGCGTGCGCTGGCCGTCGGCGGCGTGCGATCGATGAAGGATCCCACCCGTGGAGGGCTCGCCGCCGCCCTCAATGAGATGGCCCGAAAGGCCGATCTGGGGATGACGGTCCGCGAGTCCGCGATCCCAATCCGCGAGGAAGTGCGTGGGTTGTCGGAGCTTCTGGGGATCCCCGCGCTCTCGGTGGCCAACGAAGGAAAGGCTGTGATGGTCGTGGCCCGTGACCGCGCAGATGCCATCTTGGCAGCGCTTCGCAAGCACCCTCTGGGGATGGACGCAGCGATCATCGGAGAGATCACCACGGATTGGCCGGGGCGCGTCATTCTTGACACGGCCGTCGGCGGGAAGAGGTTCCTGGATATGCCGCTCGGTGACCCGGTTCCTCGGATCTGCTAGTGCCGAGCCACTCTCTGAAGCCGCCTACTTCGTGATCCACCGGCGTCGGTCGGGAAGCGTCTCTCCGCCGGCCTGACAAGAAGGGCAGTAGTAGGTCCGGGTCTGTGCGTAGCGGATTTCGGCGATCTTCGTGGCGCAAACCGGACAGGGATGCCCTTCCTTCTTGTAGACCTTCATGTGCCCGCGGGGCGGATTGACCAGCGCGCCACGGCCCACCTGTTCGCGCACCGCAGTGATCGATGCTGCAAGAACGTCGCGGATTGAGCCGTGGAGGCGCTCGATGTCTTCCGCGCCAAGCCTGTTTACGTATCGCAGTGGGGATATCCCGGCGGCAAAGAGAATCTCGTCAGCATAGGACGTGCCGATTCCTGCGATCAACGTTTGATCGATCAGTACCTTCTTGGCTTGGCGGCGAACTCCCGCAACAAGCCCGATCAGCGCCTGCACGGTGAACGCATCCGACAACGGTTCAATCCCCGCAGCCGCAATCCTCGGAACGTTCTGCGGATCCGTCACCACATGAACGCATGCGCGTTTGACGTGCCCGCCCTCGACCAACCGCAGATCCTGACCACCTTCTAGCTCAAGAAGAAACCCCGTTGCCTTCGTCGCCTTGGTGGCAGTCCCGGTGACGATCATCCGTCCGGCGACCATGAGATGAACCACCAAGAAGCAATCCTCCTCGAGCCGGAAGATCAGGTGCTTGCCCCGCCGCGAAATCGATCGGAAACGTTTCCCGGAGAGAGCGTCCACCGGAGGATCGAACGTCTTCAGAATCCCAGGACGCAAGACCCGGACCGCTCCGATTGTTCGATCGAGCACCCGATCGCTGAGGTTCTCCCGCAGGATCTCCAGATCCGGAAGCTCAGGCATCGTCCATCGACCTCCCCGTCGGTGAAGTATATCCGGTACTCCTTTCGTCAGCTCCCTGAGATCGAGCCTTGGAAGTGGCCGCGAAATGGTTCAGCGGATACACTGAACGAACGATGTGGCATCCTGTGGATCAACCGATCGAGGTCTCCGCCGTGTTCTGGATGAACGCGGCGTTTCCCCACCCTCTTTCCTTTCGCTGGCGTCGGAGGAACTACACCGTGCGTGGCGTCGACGAGGTCACCTCTTCCACCTTGGGCCAAGCTCCGGAGCACAGCACGTCACCATCCCCCCGTCACTTCGCCACCCGTTGGAACCGCGAGGGAGCTCACCGTTCTCACCGGTCTCCTAAGGACCGCTGTGGCCGGATCGATTCAATGCACTATCTTGTCCGGACCGGGTTCAACCGTTGCGCCCTGCGGTACGACCTACCGCACTGCCGATGGACACTCGAGGCCGTCGATCCAACAAGTGGCACACGATCGGATCGGTCTTGACACTCAGAATGTTCCCGCTCTATGGTTCGTTCGGTAGCTCCGAAAAAGGCAAACCGCCCGAAAAGCGGGACGCAAAGCCACGGGCCGGATCGGATAGGGCAGCCGAGTTGCCGGAGCAGGGAGGCCGGCAATGCTTGCGTGGCTTGTCGTTCTCACAGCAGTCGCAGCTAACGGTGCAACGCCGTTGGAAAGCCGTATTGCCGAGCTGGTGCTCCCGAATTCCCGCCCGTTTCTCCCACAGGATCAGGATGTAGCACAGGGCGCCGAGGTTCCCTCCGTCTGGATTCTACGCACGGGAGACGGAACCCGACATCGATTTCGTTCCCGAGACAAGCCGTCCTTGAAAGAACCGTTGGGAAACCCACACAAGAGCAGAGGAGGCACTCATGAAGGGAAGGATCGTCTGTTTGCTGTTGGTCGGCGTGATCGCCGCCGGGGCGATTTGCTGGGCGCTCCCGGTGATGGTGGAGCAAGTACTTACCTCAGAACCAGGCTTCGGTGAGTACCGTTGGGGCGATGAGGACTTCGGTTGGACGCACACCTTGGAAGCAGGCGTTCTCGCGAGTTGGTTACTCGGAGAGGCTACACTCACTGTTCGGGCCTACGATGTGGACTGGTCTGCAGAGAAGGATATGGTCTACGCAGACGGAAACCTACTGGGGCCGCTTCGTGGTTCGAGCGGTGCAACGACGAACACGGAGTTCACCGTCCCCGATCTTGCAGCAATGTTCGGGGATGGTCTACTCGACATCTGGCTCGACATTGATAGCACGAACGGCAACTGGGCTGTTACGATCCACAATTCGATTCTACGCTACCGGTACTTGCCGCCAAGCACCCGCGCCGACATCGTGGCGGTCGAAGTTCCGGTGGGAGCCGGAGGAGCCACCGGAGCACCGGGAGGCGAGGTACAGATTACCGTCCTCAACACCGGCGGCGTCAGCTATGTCGGTCCGTGCGCAGTGTTTGCCGGGTTGGCCTATACCACGTCCTGGCTCCCGGAGGGCGTGACGATCTTCGACACCTATGACGCCGGAATCGTGGAACTGGTTCCCGGCGTTCCCCTGATCCTGACGTTCCCGCTCGCCGAGATCCCCGCGGCGCTTCTCGACTTGTTCCGCGCAAGGCTGCTGGATGTTTGGACGGGCTTCGAGGACGATGATCCGCAGGACTATGTCGGCTTCTTCATCCGATTCGACGGCCTGCCCACGGTGGTCGACTACTTGCCGCTGCCGTAGCGGGATTGGAATGAACGAGGAGGCTTGAGGGTTTGGGCCAAGAGCCGAATCTACAGAGAGCGGGCGGATCCTGCGATCCGCCCGCTTCATTGATTGTTTCCTGCCGAAGGAGAAATCCGCTTCCTCCGGCACGGCCCTTAGTAGAGAATCGTACCTTGCCGATACACGGCCCGGATCTGGCCACTTGACCCCAGCGTTACTCGTAGCGAGTTAGATGGCTCTGCTCGAGTGAACAGCTGTAGGATGAGGATGTCGTTCCAGGTTTCGCTCTCTGGATCGTACCGCTGCCACTTCCAGAACTCGAGATACCTTTCGTCGTTCGTCCAGTGCTCGGCTTCTGGATCCAGGGTGACCTGCCGTTGCCGCGAATCGCACAGCTGGAACGGCGCCACGCGAGCCTCTTCGTCCACCAAGATCTGCGGATAGATCTCCTCAGTCTCGTACTGCGGTGTCTGGTAGAGCGTGAACGTGGTGGTCGCGACGCGTTCATACATCACGACCGCGCTGATGTTCAAGCACGGCACCGCAGTGAGACCAGGAATCGGCGTGACGGTCACGTCAGGAGGCGGCTCGATCGGCGTAACGCTGATCGTCGGCCCTTCGCCGCTGTACACGACCCGATACGCGGCCTGCGATTCCATCGATACGCTGACGGTCTCCTGTTCGCCGATCGTCATCCACGAGTCGGAGCTGGGATCGTACTTCTCCCACCGACTGAATGGGATCTGCTCGCGCTGGGAACTAAACGCGTACGAGTTGGCAGTCAGGTTGTACCTCTGCCCCTCGACATCGCACAGCTGGAATGCGGTTTGTCGTTCTTCGGAGTAGTTCACCGTGACGTACGCCGCGATCTCCGTGATCGTTCCCGTGAAGAACAAGAACCCCGGCGCCTCATGAACCGCCGAGATCATCATGCATACACGGCTTAGATCAGGCACATAGCGGCCTTCTCCGGTGAGAACGATCGTGAGTCTCGCGATTGTGCACTGCCGGTAATCGATCAGGTCGAACGTCGCGTTGTACGCCGTTCCTGGCTCGAACGTGCCGGATAGCGACGCCATGCGGCTTGCGACATCCAGACTGATCTCTCCGTCAGGTGGCATGCTCGAACTGACGGGGATCGCCCCGGCAAGCTCGTAGCCAGCCACCGCCGACCACACCGAGTATGGAATCGACAGGCTGCTCCGGTAGTACATGCCACTCGGGAGCTGACCGATGTCCCAGGTGAGCGGAATGATCTCGGGACACCCCGGCTGATAGCCGTCATCGGGTCGTCCACCGTCGGATGGGCAGCAGGAATCACACGACGGACAGATCTCTGGGATCTGCTCCTGACAAGTGGGAAGCAAGCATTCGGGATCGATGAACGCCCGGATCGAGAGTTCGATGTCGGGGACGACCTCAACCGAAGTCTGTGCAGTTGCTTCCGCACTCGCTGCAGCGTTCGCCATCGCAAACGCTTGAGAGAGAGCCGCCGCACACGCGTCGGCCGCCACACTCGCTCGAACCGATGCTTCCGCCGCCGCCCGTGCCGAAGCCGATGCCGAAGCAAACGCCACGGCCAACGCTTCCGCCGAGGCAAGGGCCTCTGCTTGAGCTTCCGCCAACACATTCACCGCGCTGAACGCCCGAACATGGACAGACGCTTCCACACGTGCCGCCGCGAACGCGCTAGCAACGGCATCCGCATAGGCTGACGCAGCAGCTTGCACCGCAACGGCCACTTCGGCCTCCGCAGACGCTGCCGCTCGGGCTGCCGCCAGGGCCGCTGCATACGCATCAGCATGAGCAAAGGCTATCGCTTCCACGCCAACGCCGACTTGTACCGCTGCCTCGGCTTGGGCCAATGCGGCCGCATGTGCGTAGGCATCTGCTTCCGCCTGGGCCGATGCCATCGCATCGACAGCGACAGCGACTTCGGCTTGGGCCTCCGCCTCCGCGCGTGCTGCAGCGAGTGCCGCGGCCTGCGCTTGGCTAACAGCCTGTGCCATAGCCTCCGCGTAGACCGCAGCTTCGGCCGACACATCTGCGTAGACAGAAACGCACGTTCGTGCTTCCGCATGAGCCTCGGCCGACGCTTCGCAGATCGCCAGGGTCGCTTGGAGTGCGGTCGCACGAGCTTCTGCAAGCGCAGCCGCGGCTGCTCGCGCAGAAGCTTGCGCACGAGCTGCCGCCGCAGCGGCTGCCTGCGCATAGGCGAACGCATCCGCAGAGCTTGTCGCGACTGCTGCAGCGTACGCCTGCTCGTAGGTGAACCCTGTTCCGGCCGCGGATGCTTCGCTTTCCGCGGACGCGCTCGCCGTACCGGCGGCAGTCGCACACGACTCCGCAGCTGCCTGTGCTTCAGCTGCTGCAACAGCGCACGCCGACGCCTCCACGGACACTCGCGCCACGGCGGACGCCACGGCCCCACTCACCGCTGAGGCTGCGGCTTGGGCACGTGCGAACGCACTTGCCGAAGCACTTGCTGCTGCGGTCGCTCGTGCGCTCGCCGTCGCATAGGCAGCCGCCCATGCCGATGCCTCTGCCTCTGCCTCCGCACAGGCCGTCGCCGCTGCTGTCGCCGCGGCAAACGCTGTGGCTCGAGCTTCCGCAACCGCCGACGCCATCGCTGAGGCTGAGGCTGAAGCCGTCGCGCAAGAGCTGGCAATCGCTGCCGCGCTTGCTTCTGCCGTGGCCTTCGCCCCAGCCATTGCCTGCGCCATCGCTTCGGCGTGTGCCGAAGCAAGCGCGCATGCTGACGCAGCCGATGATGCCTGCGCCGTTGCATCTGCTTCCGCGATCGCAATCGCTTGCGCAGCTGCCTGAGCGGCCGCAGTAGCCTCTGCTGCAGCGATCGCAATCGCTTGAGCGTACGCTACAGCGTCCGCACGAGCCTCCGCGATCGCGGATGCGGCGGCAAACGCCTCTGCTTGGGCCGACGCGCTCGCCCGGGCAATCGCTTGAGCAAACGCTTGTGCCTCGGCATACGCCACCGCACATGCGTCAGCTTGAGCTGCCGCACGCGCATGCGCGGACGCAGCCGCCTCCGCGTTGGCTGACGCTGATGCTTGTGCCAGCGCCGCTGCCTGTGCTGCCGCCCGAGCCGCGGCATCCGCTTCGGCAACCGCGGTAGCGATCGCCTGGACAACGCCGCGAACCTCCCCGACCACCGTTCCACAGGTGACGTCCTGAGCAACGCTCTGCCCAACGACCTGGGCGATGCTCTGCGCCTGGGAGTAAGCCGATGCTGTCGCTGCTGCGTACGATGCCGCTTGAGCAGCCGCCTGCGCGACAGCCGAGGCACGGACTTCGGCCGTTGCTGAGAGCTCCGCACACACTTCGACTTCCGCGTTCGCGCTGGCGTATGCGGCAGCTGCCGCGGTGACTCGAGCTTCCGCGATAGCGATTGCCTCCGCCATCGCCTCGGCGATCGCCTCGGCGTAGCTTGCCACCTCAGCTTCCACGGAGATGCAGGCCGAAACGCTGGCCTGGGCTTGAGCTGCCGCAACCGCAATCGCTCGCGCCATCACTTCAACAGCCGCTTCGGCTTCAGCTCGCGCATAGGCACAGGCCGACGCTGACGCTCCGGCGTGCGCAACCGCTTCCGCACACGCCAAGGCAAACGCATCCGCCGTGGCTTCCGCCTCGGCGATTGCCAGAGCACATGCTGTCGCACTCGCCTCAGCCCGGGCCCGCGCACCAGCACAGGCCGAGGCAAAGGCAGCCGCTCGTGCTTGGGCCCAAGCATGAGCCGACTCGATCGCCGTCGCGCTTGCTTGCGCCGTCGCGAGTGCTTCGGCGCAGGCCTCTGCATGGCTGTCCGCTGCCGCCTCGACTTCCGCCTCAGCGGTCGACACGGCGGTCGCGGCAGCCTGGGCTTCACTGACCGCTTCCTGCGCCTTGGTCAGAATCTCTTCCGTGTCCAACTCCGCGAGCAGGAGACGCGCTTCCTGCTCGATCGCTCCTGCTTCAGCAGCCGCCAGCGCCGCTGCCGAAGCCGACGCTTGCGCAAGCTGGACGACATCTGTGAGGACAGGGATCTCGGTGGATGTTTGCGCCGTGGCAAGTCCTGCCAAGGCTCCCACCAAGACTAGTCCGACTACAAAGACCAACCTTGCCGATTTCACGTCGACCTCCTTCGCCAAACATCCTTCCTTCTCACACCGGAGGGATGTGACGTACAGTCGGATTCAAGGCCAAAGAACCGAGCGATCTGGCGAGCGGTGCAGTCCCGATTTCGAGAGGGGCCCGCTGGACCAGCAGCAGCGTTGCGGAGGGCGGAATCCGCTGATCCATCGTCGCTTCCGCACGCTCAGTTCGACAGCCGTCCACTGCAAACATCCATTCTCATGCACCAAGACCCTACGACGATCCGTGGGCTTGGGGCAACTTCTTGATCCGCGTGAGACATCCGACCCGATAGGTAGGGTCAGTTCGCCTTGCGGACGTTTCGCTGCCAAGCAGAGAATCAACCGGGGTTCGAAGAAGAGAGGGGGAGAACGTGCCGATATTCAATGCGTTTAGGAGAGTAAGGATCTTCTCGGTCGCTGCACTTGGCGGAGGACTTCTGTGTTGCCTTCTGTTCAGCGGATGTGCGGTCATTGCGCCGCCAGCATCTGTCGGAGGGACCTGGTCCGGACAGCTCACCTGGGACGAGAGCGGATTGTGGAGCCCCTTCTCGATGGCGCTGACTCAAGACGGCTCGTCGCTCCAAGGCGAGGTTCGGCTACCCGGCCCAGGGGGGCAGTCGTTTGCGATCGTTGTGAATGACGGTGTGGTCGGCAGCACCGAGTTCTCCCTCGATGCGAGCGGGACGATGATCTTGGTCACGCCGTCTTGCCTTGTTCAACTCGCGTTGGACGGCGAGATCGACGGGGATCGGATCACGGGGACTGGGACCCAGTGGAACGACGGAGATCCCCACACGTTCGAGTGGAGTGCCGATCTTGTCGCGCCTGCGGAGACGGAAGCCCGATAGCTCGACCTGTGACTCCCGACACAGATCCTCCTCTGTGTTCCCCTACGAATCGTCCGTCTGGGCTTCGACGAACGGTGCCGCAACATGGATCGTCAGCGAGAACGCGTCCGCGGGTGCCTCCCCGGCCCCAGATGCGCGCATGTATGCAAGTTGGAGAAGAGCCTCTCCTGCGTCCTTGCCTAGGATAACAAACCGTTGGATGCCTCCCGAGCCGATCAGTCCGGGGGCTGTGTTTGCCGGGAGGTAGGAGCCGGTTGCGGCACCGACGATGGCGGCGATCCCTTCAGGTTCCAAGGAGACAAGTTCCCAGCGATACCCTGTGGTCGGATTTGACGGCAGATCGATCGCGAGCGTGTCTCCTGACGTGAGCATCACGGCTCGGCCGTTCGCACTGCTCACGTCAACAAGCCGGAGGTCCACCGCATCTTCCCCCGGAGTCGCCGAAACCAGATTCAGGTAGGCGTACGGCTGAGCGGACCTGCTGAGCTGGACGCGGACAGTTCCCTCAACAAGAACGCTCTTCGCGAAGTCCTCGGCAAGCGCCGGATCCAGTCCCGCCGGGGATTGCCCCACCACGTAGATGTACCAGCCGTCGGCCCCGAAGACCCAGTAGCCACAACCATCATAGGTGCAATCGGGCCGGACGCCATCTACGAGCTCGGTCATCGTTCCGTAGAACTCTCCGTCGAGCCGAACGCCCTGCCCTTCATACGCCTTCGGATCCGCGAGGATTGCCGCAAGATCGACCGCCGGGCCCGCGTCTTCGGCGTCGTCCGCAACGGCAAGATACGCCAATACCGCGTCTTCGTTGATCACGGAGAACGCTCCCGTTCCGTGCCTGCCCTCAAGCCCCGTGTCTTCGTCCGAGACAATCGGCTCAAGGCAAACCCGGAACCCTTGGGCGATCAGCATTGGATCGCTGAGCACGTAGGCTCCCTGAGCCAAGTACCCAACCGGAGTCGCTTCCGGCATCACCGCTCCGTGCGGCTCAAACGGATTCTCCAGATGCAGGATCCCTACTTCC
>Ga0272444_10004001_pt1 | contig 13122 bp, 8 predicted proteins | sample SSMForm13_FD_201033 | JGI IMG/M metagenome (GOLD analysis project Ga0272444, IMG submission 201033) | Marine sediment archaeal communities from Little Sippewissett salt marsh, Falmouth, MA, United States - SSM-Form-13 | ecosystem: Environmental > Aquatic > Marine > Wetlands > Sediment ...
TGAGAGACCTCGGTCATGACAGCCGAAATAATACCAAAGGGGGACCAGGAGGCTTTCCACAGTGAGCAACAGCCCGGAGACCAAGAGACCTGGAACGATGGACCGGACAAAAACGCTGCTCCGGCCAGAGTAGAAAAGGGCCAACCCAGAGACGAGAATCCAGGGGCCAAGGCCGTACGGATAGGGCATAAATAGGCCATAAAGGACTAGTGGCACCAGGATCCAGCGATAGTCCCGCGATATGGCCAGCTGTATGTCGCGCAGAGATAATATGAGAAGCGTGGCACCGGCAGCAGCCAGGACATAGCCGAACCATGCTTCGTACGTTACCAGCTTGTAAGTGCTGACATAAACACCGGACCAACAGGTCCAGGCCCAGCCCATACAGACTACTCCCAGCCACAGGAGGACATTTTTCAACACATCTCCTCTACTGAGCTGTTTCATAGACCCGTTGATCTCCATGTGATGTTCCCAGAAGTTTTCTTAGGAAGTCAATGTTGGCCGGACTTGCCCAATCCAGTTTTTCCAGTCGACCATTGAAAAACAGGCCGTAGTCTGAAATCGCCGTCAATTTGCCTTTGCCAACCTTGCGCTCCACGACAACAGGGTATTTTCCCTCAAATGCGGTGCAAAGGATCTCTTCCTTTTGGGGGTCATCTACTGCCATTGGATTGGCATTGTACATGAAAACCCCTTCACTATTGTTTTCAGGAGCAACGGCTCCCAGTGGTGTTGATAATATTTCCACTCCATATGATTTGAGGAAATCCTTTGTCCCGTGAGTACAGCGGTCCCCTGACAACAGAACAAGTTGTGACCCTCTTTTCATGAATTCAGCAAGAATACGACATTCGTTTATGGAGTATGGTTTCGTTGCCGCCATGCTTATCATTAAGGCGGATTTCTCAAGAGCTTTCCTGTTGAAGCTCTTCCAGGCCAAGGGAATAAAGCCATTGCGTACGAGGCTGTCCACCAAGTAGGTGTCTCCATCATCCTTTGCATAGCCTTCATGATCGCAAAGCGACATATGGGCATGATCAAGGTATGCGATAGGCCCGGCATAGTGATGGTCTTTGTGCCATAACTGCAATGTCCATTCCGCCATGATGATCGCTGCACTGACCGACAAGATCACGACCGTGACCATGACAAAAGATTGTTTTTTCGATTGTGCCACCCACAGCGTAAGACCCAGCAGCAAGACGAGTACCAGGCCCCAGGGAAGGCCGATGGGTTTTCCGTGAACGGCCCACCTGAAAAGATCCGAGACATAGCGTTGGCAATAGGGCAGGGAGCCCATCTGTAGCAAGGCCGTATCTCCAAAAACAATGACTTTACCGTCATCCAGTTTAGACTCTGCTGCCAAAACAATATCGCCAAGGGGTTCGTCTAAGTCATATATTCGATCGCCGAGATAGTTTTCTGATGAAGCGTTGGCCCTATTTCCTCTATCTGAAAACCCGTATCTGGCAATAAGAAAAGGCGTCGCCCTGTGATCTAAGAGGCGCAACGATGCACCCACTGACACACCGATGCCATCTTTGTCCCAGTCTTTTCTGTTTATGGGATGCGGGCGCGTCACGAAGGCATCGTTCCAGTAGTTGTTCAGGAAATGAGCAGAATCGAAGTTAATGCGGATGGGGACCTCTGAAAGCAAATCATTAGACCCCTTCATCAAGCCGGACATATCCGTATGATCGGCAAACACCATAAGCGTGCCGCCTTGTCTCACGTAGTCATTTAGAATAAAATACTCCTCTTCCTTCCATTTCTCGTTAAAGTTTATGACAACAAAGACATCGGCATTTGTTAACATTGCCTTTGATATTTTCTTTGTCCCTTCGACGCGAAATCCGAAACTCTCAAGGTAATCGGGAAGAACGCAGAAGAGTCCCGGTCTATTTGAAGAACCAAGCTGTTCAAAGCTCGGCTTGTTCCAGGTTGTGATGCCTCCTTGATAGAGGACTACGCGACCACTATAGTCTCCGGCCGGCCACTGAGATGTGACGTAGGCAACGGAAACCAACAAGACCCAGAGGGCTGCGGTCCCAATGATGATCCTTTTGCTCGCCTTCTGCGATTCCACTGCCTGTCTTACGTCAGGTCTTGATGTGCCATGAAGAAAAAGATGGATGATCAAACACTCCAGAACAAAGAGTACGGGTGTAAAATCCAGCGCGGTGAACCCCTGTTCGGCGATCACGTCCCACGACATGGCCGCCGAGGTTTGTTGCGTCATCACATGGGCCAACCATGCCAGGGATAGGGCCCCAAGGTGGTTTACAGACAGAAGCACAAGACTGACAATCAGACCCCTTTTCCACAATCGCCGGAGCCAAGGGGAAATGCGAAACCACGTATAGATGACACAGAGCATTAATCCCCACAGGCCCATGGCCGTGGGGCCCAATTTCAAAGAGAGGCCAAAGATCCTACCCAGAAGATGAGACGCATTTCTGGCATATCCCTCCATGAAGAACCAGGCCGTTGGAGACAATTCTGCGGCAAGACTCAATACGGAAGAGGTTAGCAGCGTCCACATGATGGCTAGGCGAGCACTTCTATGTCTCGGGGCAGCCCTTGGAATGGAAAGCATCAAGGTGAGTAGTGCCAGAACGTATGCCTGAGCCACAATAGGTTTGGTTTGTGGTTCAAGCCGCGACAAGACGAACAAGAAAGAAAAGGCAATGAATAGCCAGGAGAGTCTTTGGTGTGGGGCCTCTCTGTCCATCTGACCGACAGTGATGATTGCCGCTGTCAGGAGAGAGAGCAAGACAAAAAGTGCATTTGCCAGGGGCGAAACCCGGAGAATGTTTCCGGATGTGAGCAACACAGCAAAGGAGCTCAAGGCAAACAGGAGTATGTTAGACACTAAGCGTCTCCAGAAGTCATATCAATCAGATCACAGGCCTGCGTCAGTTGGCCGTTGTTTTCTGCTCTCTGCTATCATAAATGGTGGCATGTTGCCAACACAGGGATTTCAAGGGACCTTTAAACATGTTATGATATTGTATCGCAAACAGGGCCTGAAAGTGATTTGGTCTGGTGCCCACGTTGAAATCAGTGCAAAAGGAGGAAGCCCCTGGCCATGCAGGCGGAAGAAATCAAAGCCATATACAGCGAAAACGACCTCAATGAGATCATAGACTCGGGCTGGTCCATCGTTGGTCCTAGAAAGGATCTGGACAAGGATTTGCGTTCAGCAAAGAACTTTTTCAAGCGGGACATTGCCTTCGTCCCGGAACATGTGTTGAAGGCCGACGGTTTTAAGATCGTCCCGCCCAGCAGTTTCACGCGGGGCCATCAGCTCATGTACAAAGACGAGGGGGAACTGATCCGTTACACTAGGAGCCAGTACGTGCTTACATCTGAAGAAGCTGAAATCCCTCTGTATGTCTTGCTGAAAGAAGCTGAAACCGATCTGTAGGCCGCTGTCGCCGTAAGGACACACCCTTGGTAGGGGATTTTCAAGTCTTGGCCATGAGAATCGGTGTTCACGTACACATGACTGAGAAGCCAACTGATGCTTCACATGCCGGTGGACATAAGAGACGAACCATACATTGGTCACAACGATATCCTGGGCCTTAACTTCATCAGAGATCCAGGAGTCTATCGGTACAGGAGACATTACCGCCAAGGATTACGCTCTCACATCATGGAGATATTGAGCCCCCAGGCAGTGGAAAACGAAGACAGGGGGGTCATGGTGGACGGATCCAGGCGATATCCAAGGGCCCAGCCCTTTAAGATGTTAAGGCTGTTTAGAGCCAGATTTAAGAGTTTTAAGGATGCTAAAGAAGAGTTAACAAGGGTTAAACTCATAACGGCCTACCTTGCTCCTGATCATCTGGGAAGGCCTGAGGAATTCCTCGTCGAGTATTCGCCATCTGGAAAAGGGGAGATTCTCCTTTGCGGTCTCCAGGAATATGTGCGGGGCGAGATACTGGATCCTTGGAGTCTTTTGAATAAGGACCATTTGGTGTCCATTCTAAATGACATGGGCTGTGATGGGGCCGGCAAGGCAGGCAGAGAAGGCGACCAATGGGCCCATCTGGTGCGGGAAAAGGCGGCAAGCCTTGTACAAAAGCTCAAACAGATGATCACGGAGGTCCATCATGTACCAGATCTTGCTGGAATAGGGAACCTGATTGTGACGCCCAAGGGGGATATCAAGCTTGTGGATATCAACAACATCTCTAAGGTCTCTTTTGATTCTGTCGTCAACCTTGATGACAGGGGCTACCCTGTCTGTGACAAATCGATCGAAGCCCTCTCTCACCTAGAGAAGAAGCTGGTTGATAGATATGCGCCCGAACACGACCCTATCTATAATGTGTTCCTTGATCCTGAAAGGATGAAAGACGTTCGAGCAGCAGAAAAGGCATTTTACCTTTCCATGGAGACAAAGAAGTGCGACGCCGGACAATCCTTGTCGTAGCCCCTTCCTGAGTCGGAACATGGAAAAACACCTTATGACTGCTCGTCACAGCACGCCCCCCTACGGGCGGTGCCAAAACAGAAAGACCTTTGTCCGGTCGTCAAGACTTGATGAAATCGTAAAAAGTCGAGAAACGCCTCTTTCTGTCATTCCGGCGTAAGCCGGAATCCAGTGATTTTGACCAGGTAAAATGTTTCTGGACCCCGGTTTTCACCGGGGTGACGACTTTTTACGAAGCCATCAAGGTTTGTGGCACAAGATCCTTTTGGCTATCGCCAGCGGTGTCAAAAGTTTGACAAACTGGGTGTGCCTTTGTCTCCCTTCTTCCGACAATTGCCCTGGAAGGATGCTATAGAAAGCTGTTAACATCTCGAAATGACATACACGAAGACAGGACCGGGCAGGTGGCATGATTCCTGCTCTCAAGATGAGATGCCCATGAGCTGCCTGACAGCAGATGATACGCGGCCGGACACAGCCTAGGGGTGTTGAGGCATTATATGGCATTATATGGCAGTGCATGAAGGATAGCTGGACAGCCGGATGACAACAGCGAAAACCGTACTCTTTGTGGACGATGAGCATCAAGTGTTGAACGCTTTGAGGAGACTGCTACGGGCAGAGCCGTACGAGTCGCTTTTTGCCCAAGGCTGCCGAGAAGCCTTGGACCTTTTGGACATGAAGGCTATTCATGTCATTGTGACTGACTTAAGCATGCCGGAGATGGACGGATTCCAACTGCTCAAGCAGGTAGAGAAGACGCATCCTGAGACTGTTCGCCTTGTATTGTCAGCTCGTGACGACAGGGCTTCTGTTCTTGATGCCATCAAATGTGGAAGCCTGTACCGTTACATCCTTAAGCCATGGGATGGAAAGGAACTGAAATCGGTTATCAGGCAGGCGATTGACGTATTCAATCTGCAGGAGGAAAAAAGGTGTCTGCTGAAGGCCTTGGAAGAGCACAACCAGTTATTGGAAAAGAGAGTGGCAGAGAGGACCCAGCAGATTGTGGCCTTGGAAAGACAGGCAGAAATCGGGAAATATTCCGCTCAAATCGTCCATAACCTGAACAATCCTCTTCAAGCCATATACGGGTATTCGGAGCTTTCACAGATGGTCCTTTCCGATGACAAGCCCGACCCCGATGAACTGCAAGCATATGTTCGCAACATCATATCCAATGCCGATGATTTGAGGCAGATTGTCTCAGGTATCCTGAGTCACGCAAGAAACGAGGAGTGCTGCCAAATTGGAGCGGTTGACGTCAATGCCGTCATAAGGAAAACGCTGGATTTTTATGACCTGGATCCCCTGTTCGAAAGAGAGATAGAAAAACGTTTCGACCTTTCAGAGGGCCTGCCATTGATCACGGGGAATCAGATTCAAATCAGGCAGATTGTGGACAACTTGGTGAAGAACGCTATAGACGCCATGGAGCATTGCCAAGAAAAACGCCTGACCGTGGAGACCCGTTCCAATGACCAGGCCGTGGTCATCCGCATTTCCGATACGGGGGAGGGGATTGCAGAAGAGGATCTTGATCGTATCTATTCTCCTGATTTTACGACCAAGCCGGTGGGAAAAGGAACAGGCCTTGGACTGGCAAGCGTCAAGACGATGGTGGATGCTTACGCGGGGTCGATTCAGGTAGAAACGACTCAGGGTGGAGGCACCACATTTACCGTGAAAATACCCTCTTCTCGACCCATCGGGCCCTAATAGCCCACTCCTTCCTGTCCTTTGCGAATCCGTCGCATCTACTGCTTTATACGGTGCTCAAGCTCACGGAGAGAGCAACAAGTACTTTTTACGACTCCATCAAAGAAGGCAGACTCGTAAAAAGTGACCATTAGACGGCAAAGTAAAAAGCTCCAAATTCAAGGCGCGCAACTCTTCTCAAGCCGTCAGGCGCAATCCTGAGGAATGAGGTCCGCCTAGGCGGATCGCAGTGACGAAGGATGCAGGGCAACGCAGAAGTTGGACTTTTTACGAAGCCGTCAAAGAAAGGCGTGTAACTTCTCCAACACCTCTTCATGTTCGTCTCCGCGGAAGCAGAACTGCAATTCAGAGAACCCTTCACGAAGACTCTTGACCTTGTCAGTGACATTGGCATTGTTCATGACCACGTCACGGATCAAGCCTGCCAGGATCTGAAAGTCTTCCTCTTTCATGCCGAATCGCGTCATTTCCGACACGCCCATTCGCAACGCCCCGGAGGCAGTAAACCCCTCTTCGTCTGTGTTCGCTTGATAGTTACAGATGATGTTGTTGCCTTCAAGGCGCCTTGCGATTTCCGGCCCGTGGCTGTAGCCCACGTCTATCACCACCTGGTGGGTCTCCGTAAAGTCTATGGCCGGATCACCTGCCACATCCAGCCCTGCATCCCTTAGGGCCCGGGCAAAGGCCTTGGCATTGGCGATGACATGGGGCTGGTATTGGCCCTTGAAGTGATTCATCTCGTAGGCGGCCATGAGAAGCCCTACGACGGTGCCCAGGTGGTGGTTGGAGACAGACCCAGGAAAGGCACGGCGAAGCAAGGATTCCCACAGCTCATATTCCTCTTCGTTTTCTTTAAATCGGCTACCCACAACACCACGTTGGGTCCCGAAAAAAGTTTTGTGCGTCGACCCGGTGACCAGATCAGCACCCTCCACAAAGGGTTCCTGGAAGTGCGGGCCAACGAGCCCCAGAACATGGGCCATGTCGTACATGACCATGGCACGGATGCCATGAGTGTCCAGGAACTGGCGAATCTCTGCCACCGGCTCCTTGTGAAGGACCATGCTTTTCCCGAATATGATCAACTCAGGTCGGTACTCCTCTATCAATTCCAGCGTGGCTGGAACATCGGTCTTAAAGGGGTTGTCAGGCAATACAGGAAACTTCACCACGGCCGGACGCTCCGTGCGGGGATCGCGGGCCACAAAGTCCTTGAGGGCGCCCATGGGCTGAGCACTCAGGTGTCCCCCCTTGCCGATGTGACTATTCATGACGTGGCGAATACGCCGCGGCTCCACCTTTCGGTCCGTACGATTGATATAATCCACCATGGCGCTAAATACTGCCGTATTGGCCATCTGCCCGCTCACCAGGCGCAATTCTACATTTTCGCAGCCCAGGTATGCCAGCATTTCCTGCTCCAACATCCGCTCCACCTCGTCGATGAAACCGGTCCCCTGGTAATAGAAGATTTCGGCATCATAGAACGCCTTGGCCTTTTTGTGCTCGGCATAACGGAAGGCCGGGTCCATGATCGAGACTAACCGCGCCATAGGAGAAGGCGTCATCTCTGAAGGGATGAGATTGATACACTCTCGTTGTCTCCAGAGGGTGTTTTCCAAGGTCTTCTCCAGCAGCCTTTCCACTTTGGCAGATGCATCACCTGTGGGCAGCTCCTTGGCAGGCAGTTCGAAGTCGAAGAGGATGGGCCGGACATAGGGCGGCGCATCTCCACGCATGTGAAAGGGCACCACCACCGCGTCTACCGACTTGCCCCTGATTTCTATGGTGAGCTTATCGTCTTCGATAATGTCACTGTCTAAGTATCCCAGACAGATGGAGCGCAGCTGACGTTGGTCTGTCTGCGCTGATTCAAGTCCCTCGCCCTCCACCGTCCACATGGGGACCATGGTACCGCTGGTCACATAACCGACGTGCTTGTCGTCTTTAAAGACCTTGGCGCCTTCACGGGCGATCCCTCGGCCTGACACGGCGATGGGTTGGCTGACACGGGGAAGATCTCGGTTAAGGGCATAGTCGCGCCTCATGATTCTTTTAAAGGCCTCGTGCTGCCTGGCGAGTTCTTTGCGACCCAAGAAGTCCCCCTTAAGGGGGGAGAGACTTACAGCAAACTTTGCCAACGGACAGGAAAATATGGGGATTTCTTTTCCTTCCGGGTCTTCACCCAATTCATGTCCGTAGAGCGGAAGGACCGCTTCCAGCCTGAGCGTATCTCTGGCGCCCAGTCCGATGGGAGTGGCCCCTTTTGATACGATCAGGTCCCACAGCATGGGGCCGTCTGCTCGGTCGGCAAAGAGTTCAAAACAGACCGGCTCACCCGTATAGCCGGTGCGGGAGACCTTGACCCTGGCACCTGCGATGGTGACCATGCTCACGGCGTTTCGCATGGGCTCCGGCAGTTGGCCGGAGTCCACAATATCTTCCATCACGTGACGGGACATGGGTCCCTGGAAGGCCAGCATGGCGATCTCCTTCGTGCGATCAATCAGTTCAACGTCGTCGAAGTCCTTTAAGAGTGGCTGGAAGTGGTTCCAGGCCTTTTCTCGATTAGAGCCGTTTACCACCAGAAGATACTCGTCCTCCACAAAGCGATAAAGGTAGGCGTCGTCCACAGCGCCGCCGGTTTCGTTGGGAATCATGGTATACTGAGCGCCCGTCTCTCTAATGTCGAGGGCTTGGGCATTATTGGTCAAGACATGTTGAAGAAACCTGAGGGCCCCACCGCCCCGGACGATGAATCGGCCCATGTGGGAAACGTCAAAAAGCCCTGCTCTCTTGCGAGTGGCAAGATGTTCCTCCACGATACCGCTAGGGTAGAAAATGGGCATTTCCCAGCCTACAAATTCTACTATCTTGGCGCCCAAGGCCACGTGCTGGTCAAAGAAAACAGTTCTTAGAAGTTCGCTCATAAATGCTCTCCTTTCCTTGTGAAAGGGCCGGATCGTATCAGGGTAGAAGGATTTCGTCAACTGAAGCCGGCCCTCCCAAGCAAGTGGATCTCCACGACGAATCCAGAATGAACAACCATGTCGCAATTGCATTCAGTTGTGTGATGTGATAATCGCTAAACCTCTTAGCTTTTGTGTGCCTTCCTGCATGGATCGGAGAATCCTAGCTCTCTTAAATTGCGCCCTGTTCAGATGGTCGTTTCTGGATACTTGATGCTGGGTAAGCCCCCGTTGTTGGGACAGTGTCCAGCGTTCACCTGTTGGAGGGGCCCTGATCTCAGAGGGGATTCAGAAGCATCGAACCAGGGGACGTCTCACTTGACAAAACGTGTCATGTTGGCGCTTTCAACCCCTGTTTTACGAAGGAGATTGAGTCCCCCACGGCGGAGAAAAGAACTTTTCAAAACGCTGAACTCGTGTGAGAAAACAATATCGAAAGGGGAGGGATAGTCATGAAAGAAATCAGTGAATTGAACCTGCCGGATGATATTCGCTATGCGCAAGATCACGAATGGGCCAGGCTTGAGGGCGACAAGGTTCGGGTCGGTCTTGACGACTATGCCCAGGATCAGCTGGGGGACATTGTGTTTGTGGAGCTCCCCCAGATAGGTGACAGGTTCAAGAAGGGTGAGGAGTTTGCCACGGTGGAATCTGTCAAGGCTGTGTGCGAGTGTTACTTGCCTGTGAGCGGGGAGATCATGGCGGTGAACACGGCCCTTGAAGAGGCGCCTGAGCTGGTGAACAAAGACCCCTATGGCGATGGGTGGTTTGTCGACGTCAAACCCGACGACACATCTGAAATGGACAGCCTCATGTCCAATGTGGACTGCCTTGAAAAGCTGAAAGGAGCGGAGTAGATGCGTTACTTGCCTCACACGACGGAAGACGTAGCTGCAATGCTTGAAGTCGTGGGCGCTGACGACCTTGACGGCCTTTTTTCGACGATCCCTGGGGATTGCCGTTTGAAGGGGCATCTCGATCTGCCGGAGGCGTTGACAGAATGGGAACTAAACGACCACATGGAAGGGCTTTCCAAGGATATTGCGGCCTCCCCGGCTTACAAGATATTCATGGGGGCGGGGAGTTATGACCATTTCGTCCCTGCCTCCGTGTCTTATCTCTTGGGCCGATCAGAGTTTGTCACGTCTTATACCCCCTACCAGCCGGAAATGAGCCAGGGGACACTCCAGGCCATCTATGAGTATCAGAGTCTTGCCGCCCGGCTTCTGGGCATGGAAGTGGCAACCGCATCGCACTATGACGGGGCCGCGGCCTTGGCCGAGGCACTCCTCATGGCCGTCCGTGTGACCAAGAAAAAGAGGGTCGCGATGTCGAGTCTCATTCATCCCCTCTACCGCCGCGTCGTTAGAACCTATTTTGAGCCCACCGGTTACGAAGTCACGGAACTCGGCTATCTCCAAAACGGCACGACCGATCTCTCTGACTTGGACGACATGGATGACCTTGCCGCCGTGGCCGTCCAGTCCCCTAATTTCTTCGGATGCATTGAAGACCTTAAGACCATTGGTGAAAAGGCCCATGAAAAAAAGGCCCTTCTTGTCGCTTCCTTCACAGAGGCCCTTTCGTACGGACTCTTGAAAAGCCCCGGGAGTCAAGGCGCGGACATCGTGGCCGGAGAAGGGCAGAGCCTGGGTATTCCCCGCTCCTTTGGCGGGCCGGCACTGGGCATGCTTGCAAGCAGCAAGAAGTACATGCGTAGCCTGCCCGGCCGTCTGGTGGGCCTCACCAAGGACCTGGACGGAAAGAGGGGCTTTGTGCTGACCCTGGCAACCAGGGAGCAACATATCCGACGGGAAAAGGCGACTTCAAATATTTGCACCAACAACAGCCTCTGTGCCCTGGCGGCTGCCATGTATATGGCCTCCGTGGGCGGCACAGGGATACGAGAACTTGCCCGACTCAACCATGACAAGGCCGAGTATCTTAAAAGGGAACTCAAGAAAAAGGGATGCAACATCCCCTTTGAGAGTGCCACCTTCAACGAATTCGTTGTTGAATTTCCTGGGGCGTTAGAGGGGGATTACAATCGCCTTCTGGAAAAAAAGATAGTGGCAGGCCTTCCTCTGGCCCCCTACTATCCTGAGCTTGCCAACCACTTGCTTTTGTGCGTCACGGAAACCAGGACCAGGGAGGAGATGGATGCCTTGGTCCGGGAGGTGCGACAATGAAAGAGTCATTGGGCGTTACAGGGGGCGCTACAGGTTTGATACTAAATGAGCCCCTTTTGTGGGAAAAGGGAAAAAAGGGAAGATTGGGTTTCTCCCTTCCAAGGCGGGACGTTGATTCCTTCCCTCTGGACGAGAAGCTTGCGGGTGAAGGGCCTGACTTTCCCGATCTAAGCGAAGTGGACGTGGTGCGCCACTATACCCGGCTGGCCCAGTGGAATTTCGGGGTGGATACGGGCATGTACCCTCTGGGGTCGTGCACCATGAAGTACAATCCCAAGACGAACGAAAGACAGGCAAGCCTTCCAGGCTTTGCCGGAGCCCATCCCCTCATGCCGGCCAGGCTGTCCCAGGGGGCCCTTCAGATGATGTTTGCCCTTGAGCAATATCTTTCCGAAATCACCGGCATGGATGCCACCACCCTTCAGCCTGCGGCCGGGGCCCACGGAGAGCTTACCGGGATGCTGCTCATTCATGCCTTTCACGAGAAGGGGGGCGGTGCACGCTCCAAGATCATCGTGCCGGACACGGCCCACGGCACCAATCCGGCCTCTGCGGCCCTTTGCGGTTATCGACCCGTGCCCGTAGCATCCAATGACAAGGGGATCCTGTCCGTAGAGGCCATCTCCGAGGTCATGGATGAAGACACCGCCGGTATTATGGTGACCAACCCGAACACCCTGGGTCTTTTTGAAGAGAACATCAGAGCAATAGCCGACATCATCCACGGCAAGGGTGGTCAGGTCTATTGTGACGGGGCAAACTTAAATGCCGTCATGGGCGTAGTAAAGATGGGAGAGCTCGGCGTTGACGTGATGCAACTCAATCTCCACAAGACCTTTTCCACCCCTCACGGAGGGGGAGGTCCCGGTTCCGGGCCGGTGTGTGTGAAAAAGCACCTTGAGCCCTTTTTGCCTGTTCCTCGGGTGATAGAGGAAAAGGGGTCCTACATCCTTTCCGAAGGCTATCCTGAATCCATAGGCAAGGTGCAGGCCTTCCATGGCGCCTTTGGTGTTATGACAAAGGCTTACAGCTATATCCGCACTATGGGTCCGGAGAATCTGAAAAAGGCGAGCCAGCTTGCGGTCCTAAACGCCAACTATGTGAAGGAAAGGCTAAAGGGGACACTGCATCTCCCCTATGATAGACCCTGCATGCACGAATGCGTCTTCTCCGACAAAAACCAAGAGGCGAAAAAAATTGCCACCTTGGATATGGCAAAACGCCTCATGGACTATGGCTTTCATCCGCCCACCGTTTACTTCCCCCTGGTCGTTCACGGTGCGATCATGGTGGAACCCACTGAGACGGAGTGCAAAGAAGACCTCGATCTTTTTATTGAAGCCTTTAAAGCCATTGCAAGAGAGGCACAGGAAAACCCGGACCTTCTGCACGAGGCCCCGAAGAGCTGTAAGGTGAGAAGACTGGATGAAGTAACAGCAGCCAGAAAGCCATGCCTTGCCGGGTAAAGGCACCTTGCGTTTACGGGAAAGACGCGAAGCGGGCTGCGGACTGGTATTCTTGCCGGGAGGCCCCAGAAGAACAGACTTCGCAATGAACTACGCTTGAGCAAGCTACGGGGTATCCTGTCATGCGGGGCCTCATAAGCCTGCCCCGAAAGGTCTCAGATCGCCCCCTCAACGCACAAGCCGTTCGGATATGCTTTACAAACCTTTGCGTTTTCTATAAGTTACATAAGGGCAGGTTGTCAAACCTTGAGTGTGAAGCCCTCCGCGGCTAGGTATGGCAAGAATACTTGAATCAGACGTCCTGCTAGCCTACCCCACAACATATGGACCTGTCC
>Ga0272444_10004003_pt1 | contig 13118 bp, 11 predicted proteins | sample SSMForm13_FD_201033 | JGI IMG/M metagenome (GOLD analysis project Ga0272444, IMG submission 201033) | Marine sediment archaeal communities from Little Sippewissett salt marsh, Falmouth, MA, United States - SSM-Form-13 | ecosystem: Environmental > Aquatic > Marine > Wetlands > Sediment ...
CATTGACTGGAAAGAGCAGGTTCTTTCCAGTCTCAGGAGAAGGGAATTCGATGAAGCCCCGGGGACGGCGTCCCCGCGATGGTGTCATCCGGGAAAGGGTCGGCGAATCAGCGCGTTGAAATAAAGACGCCGTGCTTTATCCAGGCCGTGGCGCGGATGATGCGGCAATGTCTGCATCATGCGTGACACGGCCCGCCGGACTGCGCCCGGCCGGAGGGCTTGCCCCCTATTCGTGGTAGTCGAAGGTCCGGAAGCCCTTGCGGCGGCAGAGGTCGTCGCGTTGGGCGTCCTCGAGATCGGCCTCGACCATCTCCTTGATCATGTCCTCGAAGGAGGTGCGGGCCTCCCAGCCCAGCTTTTCGCGGGCCTTGGTGGCGTCGCCGATGAGGGTGTCCACCTCGGTGGGCCGGTAGTAGCGCGGGTCGATGCGCACCACGGCCCGGCCGTCATCCAGCACGCCTGCCTCTTCGGGCCCGGAACCCTGCCAGCGGATGTTCAGGCCGGCGGTCTCGGCGGCCAGTTCCACGCATCGGCGCACCGTGTGCTGGCGGCCCGTGGCGATGACGTAGTCGTCGGGTTCGTCCTGCTGGAGCATGAGCCACTGCATCTCCACGAAGTCCTTGGCGTGGCCCCAGTCGCGCCTGGCGTCCAGGTTGCCCAGGTAGAGGCAGTCCTGCAGCCCGAGCTTGATGCGGGCCATGGCCCGGGTGATCTTGCGGGTGACGAAGGTCTCGCCCCGCAGCGGCGACTCGTGGTTGAACAGGATGCCGTTGCAGGCGTAGATGCCGTAGGCCTCGCGGTAGTTGACCGTGATCCAGTAGGCGTAGAGCTTGGCCGCGCCGTAGGGGGAGCGGGGATAGAAGGGCGTGGTCTCCTTTTGGGGCGTTTCTCTGACCTTGCCGAACAACTCCGACGTGGAGGCCTGGTAGAAGCGGGTGGTCTTCTCCAGGCCCAGGATGCGGATGGTCTCCAGCAGGCGCAGAGAGCCCAGTGCGGTCACGTCGGCGGTGTACTCGGGGGTCTCGAAGGACACGGCCACGTGGCTCTGGGCGCCCAGGTTGTATATCTCGTCGGGCCGCACCTGCTGGGTGATGCGGATGAGATTGGTGGAGTCGGACAGGTCGCCGTAGTGGAGGATGAAGCGGCGTTCGGTCTCGTGGGGGTCCTGGTAGAGGTGGTCGATGCGCTGGGTGTTGAAGAGCGAGGCCCGGCGCTTGATGCCGTGCACCTCGTAGCCCTTGTCCAGGAGGAACTGGGCCAGGTACGCGCCGTCCTGTCCGGTGATGCCGGTGATGAGGGCTTTTTTGGGCATTGTCGCTCCTGGTCGTTCAACGGGTCTTGGCGTAGCCGAGTTTGGCCAGGCGTTGCCGCCAGGCCTCCTCGTCCTGGATGGAGTAGTCGCAGCGTGTGCAATTGTCCACAGTGGGCAGCATTTCCCGTTCCTCCAGATGCGAGAGCACCCGGCGCACGCACTGGGTGACGTTGGCCTGGTCCGTGTGCAGTTCGATGTCCGGGCGCGTGGGCGGTTCGTAGGGGTCGGACACGCCCGTGAAATTCTCGATCCTGCCGGCCCTGGCCTTGGCGTAGAGCCCCTTGACGTCGCGCTCCTCGCAGACTTGCAGGGGGCAGTTGACGAAGACCTCTATGTAGTTCTCGATGAGCGCCCGGTTTTGCCTGCGCGCCGTCTCGTAGGGCGTGATGGCCGCTACAACGCTGATGACGTTGTTCTTGTTCAAAAGGTGGGACACGAACCCGATGCGGCGTACGTTGATGTCGCGGTCGCGTTTGGAAAAGGTTAGTTCCTGGCTGAAGTTGACCCGGATGAGGTCGCCGTCCAGCAGTTCCGCCAGCAGGCTGCGGCGCCTGATTTCGAGATAGACCTGGCGCGAGAGGGTGGTCTTTCCCGCCCCGGACAGGCCCGTGAACCAGAGTGTGAAGCTCATATGCAAAGTTCCGTGTAAGGTTTTCGGGAGCCTATAGACCGTATCGGCGGCGGTTTCAATCTCGCTAAGGTTGCGGCAGAAGACCCATGCGCCGCAGCAGGCCGGGCAGGGCGCCGCAACACGGGGCCACGATGTCCGGCCCGGCCTTGCGCAGCCTGTCTTCGGGCGTGTTCCCGGTGGGCACGGCACAGGCCATGGCCCCGACCCGGCGGGCCGTCTCCACGTCCATGGGGTGGTCGCCCACCACCAGGGCCCGGTCGGCCGGGACGCCCAGGCGGTCCAGGGCGGCCAGGAGATGGACGGGGTCGGGCTTGACCCTGTCCACGTGGTCCCGGGCCAGGAGCAGATCGGCCGGTTCCGGGGCCTCCGGGAACACCAGGCGCACGGCCCTTTCGCAGTTGCGGGTCACGATGCCCACGGCCAGTCCGGCGGCCTTGAGGCCGCCCAGGGCCTCCAGGGCGTCCGGAAAAAGTCGCCCCGCGTCCGCGGCCTTGATTTCCTCGTCTTGGATCAGGTCCAGGGCGTGTCGGCGCAGTCGGCGGGCCGCCCGGGCATCGGTTTCGGAGAGACGGGCCACGGCCCGGTCCAGCCATTCCAGGACCGGTATGCCGTCGGCGGGCATGGGGTCCATGTACGTTGCGGCCAGGGCACGTACGGCCCGGCCCATGGCCGCGAAATCGATGGTCAGCGCGGCCAGGGTGCCGTCGAAATCCAGGATCACCGCCTGCAGCGGCGCGGCATCGTTGTGCATTTGCGAATTTTGCATTAGCAATTCCTGGGGGCCGTCCGGCCGCGTCCAGGTTCATGGCGTCGCGGCACCATGCCTTGCCCGGTGAGAATGCGCAAGGGCGGTCCCGAAATCGGATCATGACGCGGACCATGACCCATTACGACGTGTGCATCAGCGGCGGCGGCCCTGCCGGGGCGGCGGCGGCCAGGACCCTGGCCCTGGCCGGAGCCGACGTGCTGCTCCTGGACCGGGCCCGGTTTCCGCGTCCCAAGCTGTGCGGCGGATTGCTGCCCGAGAAGACCCTGCGCCTGACCGAGCGGCTTTACGGGGCCGGACCGGACGACCTGCTCCGGGCCAGGGCCCTGGAGAGCCGTTGTCCGGGCTATCAGGTGCAGTACCGGAGCGCGGTCCTGACCCGGGGCGAGATGCCCTATACGTTCCATCTGGCCCGGCGCGACGAGCTGGACCACTGGTGTCTGGCCCGCGCCGCCGAGGCCGGGGCCACGGTGCGACAAGGCGTGACCGTTGCCGGTTGCGACCCCGCTACGGGAACGGTACGCACGGTCGACGGCGGGACCGTTTCCGCCGCGGTGGTCATCGGGGCCGACGGGGCCACCAGCCCGGTGCGCAAGTCCCTGTCCCTGAACGGGACCCATCGCGCGGTCTGGCGTTCGGGCCTGGCCACGGGCCTGGAAGTCGTTTTGCCCTATGAGCGGTTTTCCCTTCGTCCCGAGCGCGTCACCCTGTACCTGGGCGTGGTGGACTGGGGCTACGGCTGGGTCTTTCCCCGGGCCGGCGATGTGGGCGTGGGCATCTGTGGGCTCTACAGGCGTAATAGCGGGCGAAACCGCCGGGGTTTCAAGAAGCTGCTGACCGACTACCTGGACCTGATCGGCGTGACCGGCCCGATGGACGCGGCCCTGCATTCCCATCCCCTGCCCTACGGCAATTTCCTGGCCCGTCCGGCCCAGGGTCGGGTCCTGCTGGCAGGGGACGCGGCCGGGTTCATCGAACCGTTGCTCGGGGAAGGCGTGTATTACGCCATGCGCACGGGCGAACTGGCCGCGCGGGCCGCCTTGGCCCACCTGGAACGCGGCGCCGATCCGGTTCGGACCTACCTGGACCTGCTCGGCCCTGTGCTGGTGGAAATGCGCTGGGCCCTGCGCCTGCGCAGGCTGCTGTTCGGCCTGGAACCCTGGTTCGGGTCCCTGGGCTACCGGGCCTTTGTGGGCCTGTGCGAGGGGCGCATTCTGGACGCGGTCATGGGTCGGCGGTCGTTTCGGTTTTTCCTTCGGCGCGATCCGCGCGACGTCTATTTGTAGATCCGGGTATGGGGGTGGAAGGCCACCCAGGCGAACCAGAAGCAGTCCATGGCCGCCACGGGCGTCAGCCGCATGCCCCGCAGGCGGCCTTCCACGGCCACGCCCTCGGGGTTCCAGTAGGACTTGGTCTGCCTGTCGAAGACCCGGCCGTCAAAAGCGTCGAAGGTCAGGCTTTCGCTGCCCACCAAGCGGTCGAAGATCCGCACGGCGTCCATGTCGGGGTCGTACAGGGCCACCAGGGCCCTGGTCCCGAAGTCGATGTCCGCCGCCATGCGGCCCTTGACGGCGTCGCGGGGCACGGCCAGGTGGGCGAAACCGTCGGACAGGCCCAGGATGCGGGCCTTGGCCGCCATCGAGGTGTCCACGTGGGACAGGGGATAGTAGGAGCCGCCGCTGTCGTAATAGGTGCCCGGGCGGGAATAGGACCCGTAGGGGTCCTTGTCGTAGCGCATGCGGAATCCCGTGTCCTCGGACAGCACGCGGGCCTCGGGCCAGCGGTTGCGGGCCGCGCTCCAGGTGGTCCAGAGCACGGGAAAGGTCTTGAGGTACCGGCCGGCCAGCGGGCCGGAGATGGCCAGGCCGAGCATCTGGGGCCATCGGCTGTTGGTGGAGCGGTCGTAGAGGATGCGGTTGGAATTGACCAGGCTGCCCGTGGTCCCCAGGGTGGTGTCGAACATGCCCACGTGGCCGTAGTAGCCCTGGGTGGAGCCGGTCAGGGGACAGTAGGTCAGGGTGCGCCTGGGCTTGCCGGGCAGGTTGAGCACCTCGTGGCGGGCCATGATCAGGCGGGGATAGATTTCCGCGCCCTGGGGGCCCTGGATCACGAACACGATGTCTCTGGAGTCCAGGGACAGGCCGGCGTCGGTCACGGAAATGAAGCGCGGTGCGTCCAGGGAGGGCACGGGGTCGAACTCGGGCTCGCCCTCGACGATGAAGGGCTCCAGCTGTTCGTTCAGTTCCTCCAGGGCCTCCATTTCCATGGGCTCGGGAGGGCCGGACGCGGCCGGGGCCTTGTCGTCTGCTTCCAGTGGCGCCGCCGCGGGGGCCGAGGCCAGGGTCAGGGCCAGCAGGACGGCGAAGGCGATGGCAATGGTACGCATGGGGGCACTGTAGCCTGAAACGCCATGCGGGTGAAGGGGGCGGGGGGCGGCGGTCAGTCGGGCGCGCCGTGGCCGCCGCCGCCCGGGGTCTCGATGCGGAAGCGGTCGCCCGGGGAGATCCGGGCGTTGAACTTGCCGGGCATGATCTCCTCGACGCCGTTTCTGATGAGCACGTTGCGGCCCGGCGCGCCGGGTTCGCCGCCGTCCAGCCCCCAGGGCCCGCGCGAGCGGCGTTCGGACAGGACCGTGATCTCGGTCTCGGACAGGACCTCGATTTCGCGCACCAGTCCGTCGCCGCCGGGCCGCGCGCCCGCGCCGCCCGATCCCCGGCGCACCCCCTGGCGCCGGACCAGGAAGGGATAGCCGTATTCTAGGGCCTCGGCCGGTGTGTTCAGGGTGTTGGTCATGTGCGTGTGCACGGCGCTTTGGCCCTCTCGGGCCGGACCGGCTCCGGCCCCGCCGGCCAGGGTCTCGTAGTAGGCGAAGGGCGCGCCCGTGCGCGCGTCCACGCCGCCCGCGGTGACGTTGTTCATGGTCCCCTGGCTGGCCGCCGGGATGCGTCCGGGCAGGGCCTGGGCCAGGGCCCCGAGCAGGACGTCCACCACGCGTTGGGAGGTCTCCACGTTGCCCCCGGCCACGGCGGCCGGGAACCGGGCGTCCAGGATGGAGCCGGGCCGGGTGACGACCTCTATGGGCCGCAGGCAGCCTGCGTTGGCGGGCATGGTCGAGGGGGCCAGGCAGCGGAACACGTAGAGCACGGCCGACAGGGTGATGGCCCGGACCGCGTTCACGCCGCCCGGGGTCTGGTCCGCGCTGGCCGTGAAGTCCGCCCGGGCCGAGTCGCCCTTCACGGTCAGGACGACGCGCACGGGCAGGTCCGTGTGCCCGGCGCCGTCGTCATCCAGCAGGTCCTCGAAGGCGTAACGCCCGTCCGGAATGTCTTTGATGACGGCTCGCATGAGGGTCTCGGCGTAGTCGGCCAGGGCCCTTGCCCCGGCTTGCAGCCGGTCCGGGCCGTGGGCGGCCATGAGTTCGGCCATGCGCCGCGTTCCCGTCGCATTGGACATGACCTGGGCGGCCAGGTCGCCCTCGCGTTCGGCCGGGGTGCGCACGTTGCGGAGCACGAGCGCCAGAAGCGTGCGGTCGATCTCCCCGCCGCGCACCAGGCGCAACGGCGGGATGATCAGCCCTTCCTGGAAGATGGACGTGGCCAGGGGCATGGAGCCCGGGGCCATGCCGCCCACGTCGGCGTGATGGGCGCGGTTGGCCACGTAGAATACGGGCGGCCTGGGAGAGGCGTCACCCGGATCATGGAAAACGGGCGCCACCAGGGTGATGTCCGGCAGGTGCGTGCCCCCGGCGAAGGGGTCGTTGAGGGCCATCATGTCCCCGGGCGACCAGCCGCCGTCGGCCTCGGCCGCCTTGAGAGCCGCCCGCACGGACAGGGGCATGGAGCCCAGGTGCACCGGGATGTGCGCGGCCTGGGCCACCATGTCGCCTTGGGCGTCGAACACGGCGCAGGACAGGTCGCGGCGCTCCTTGATGTTGGGCGAATAGCCCGTGCGCGTCAGGGTCACGCCCATCTCTTCCGCCACCGAGGCCAGGCGGTTCTTGAAGACCTCCAGTTGTACCGCGTCCATGGTCATCTTGTTCGTATCCTGATTGAGTGGTGACTAATCGAATTCCAGGATCAGGTTGCCCCGGCCGTCCACCCGGGCGGTGCAGCCGGGCGGGATCACGATGGTGGACGAATACTCCGTGACCACGGCCGGTCCGTGGAAGCTGTTCCCGGGCAGCAGGCGCGAGCGGTCCAGCAGGGCCGTGGCGTGCTCGACGCCGTCGAAGACCACGGGCCGCACGTCCAGGCGCGCCGCCTCGGGCATGGCCTCCACGGGCTCGGCCTCGGGGCCGGGGTCGGGCCGCTCGGGCATGGCCCTGGCCCGCAGGCGCAGGTTGACGGCTTCCACGGGCTTGCCCGGGTTGGCGTGGCCGTAGCGCCGTTCGTGCCCGGCCTCGAAGGCCGCCTTGAAGACGGACGGATCGTCGAGGTCCAGGGGGCCCAGGGGCACGGCGATCTCGAAGGACTGGCCCTGGTAGCGCATGTCCAGGGATCGTTCCAGCGTCACGTTGTCCGCAAAGCCCTCTTCGGCCAAGTCTTGAGCCGCTTGCTTTTCAAGAGGCGCGAAGGCTCGGTCCAGGGTGGCGTCGTCCAGGTCGTCCAGCGGGCGCATCACGGTCAGGGAATAGTCCTTGACCACGTCGGCCTGGAGCATGCCCATGGCCGAGAGCAGGCCCGGGTCGGCCGGGACGAGCACCCGGGGCATGGACAGCAGCCGGGCCAGGGACGCGGCGTGCATGCCCCCGGCCCCGCCGAAGCTGAGCAGGGTGAATTCGCGCGGATCGAAGCCGCGCTCCACGGAGATGACCCGCAGGGCCCGCTCCATGCCCGCGTCGGCCACGGCCAGGATGCCCTCGGCCATGGCCCGGGGCGTCATGCCTGCCCGGCGGGCCAGGTCGGCCATGGGCCCGGCCACCCGCGTGGGGTCCAGGCGCATGGTTCCGCCCAGGAAATGGTCCGCCGCGAGCCGGCCCAGGAACAGGTTGGCGTCGGTCACGGTGACGGGTCCGCCGCGGCCGTAGCAGGCCGGGCCGGGGTCGGCCCCGGCGCTTTCGGGCCCCACGGACAGGGCCCCGCCCGCGTCCAGCGAGGCGATGGAGCCGCCGCCCGCGCCCACGGTATGGATGTCGATCATGGGCAGGCGCACGGGCAGGCCGCCGATGCCCGATTCCGTGGTCAGGGGCAGCCGTCCGTCCATGAGGCAGACGTCCGTGGATGTGCCGCCCATGTCGAAGGCCATGAGCCGCTCGAACCCGGCCAGGCGGCCCGCCTCCAGCGCCCCCACCGCGCCGCCGGCCGGCCCGGACAGGATGGTGCGCACGGGCTCGGCCCGGGCCGTGGCCGCCGAGATGGACCCGCCGTTGGACTGCATGACCCGCAACGGGCCGGGCACGGACTGCTGGAGCCGGGCCAGGTAGCTGTCCATGCGCGGGCACACGTAGGCGTTGACCACGGTGGTGGACGTGCGCTCGTATTCCCGGAACTCGGCCAGGATCTCGTGGGACAGGGACACGGGCAGGTCCAGCCCGGAGAGGGCCTCGGCCACGGCCCGCTCGTGGGACGGGTCCAGGAAGGAAAACAGCAGGCACACGGCCACGGATTCGGCCCCGGATTCGGCCACGGCCCGGGCCACGCTGTCCAGGTCGCCGATGTCCATGGGCTCCAACTCATGGCCTCGGCAGTCCATGCGGCCGGAGACGCCGAAACGCATGGACGCCGGGGCCAGGGGCGGTTGCCGGCGGCATTCCAGGTCGTACAGGCCGGTCCGGTCCTGGCGGCCGATCTCCAGCACGTCCTCGAATCCGGCCGTGGTCACCAGGGCCGTGGGCGCGCCCTTGCGCTCCAGGATGGCGTTGGTGGCCACGGTGGAACCATGCACCATGCGTACCCCGGCGTCGGGGCCCTCGCCATCGAGGATGCCGCGCAGGCCGTCGAGCACGGCGCGCGAGGGGTCGTCGGGCGTGGACAGGATCTTGTGCACGCACCGGCCCCGGCTGGTTACGTACACCAGGTCCGTGAACGTGCCGCCGGTGTCCACCCCCACGATGGGGCCCGCGATGAGCGATGCGCGCCTGGTCTCCATGTACGCCGGGTCAGCCCTGGTACAGGATGCCCGGGTCCACGGCGTCGGCGCGGGCCGTGCCCGTGAGCACCATGGCGGCGGTCAGTTCACCGCGCAGGCGCTCCAGCAGCGCCTCCACGCCTTCCTGCAACCCGCCCACGGCGGCCACGGAGAAGGGTCGCCCGATAAGCACGGCGTCGGCGCCCAGGGCCAGCATCTTGAGCACGTCGCCCCCGGTGCGCACCCCGCCGTCCACCAGGACGGCGCAGCGGCCCTTGACCGCGGCGGCCGTCTCGGCCAGCACGTCGGCCGTGCCCGGCGAGAAGTCCAGCACCCGGCCGCCGTGGTTGGAGACCACGATGGCGGCGGCCCCGGCGTCGGCGGCCAGGCGCGCCTCGTCCGGGGTCATGATGCCCTTGAGGATGAAGGGCATGCCCGTTTTGGCGATGATGTCGGCCAGCTTGTCAGGCGGCTTGGGCGACACGGGGCGGCCCATCTTGACCAGGGTGACCAGGCCCGCGGCGTCGATGTCCATGCCCATGATCGAAGCCCCGGCGTCCTTGGCCCGGGCCACCTTGGTGAAGAACTCCTCGTCCTCCCAGGGCTTGATGAACGGAATGCCGTGTCCGCCCAGGGCCGCGATGCCCTTGAGCGATGCCCCGATGATGAATTCGGGCACTCCGTCGCCGGTGCAGCCGATGGTCCCCTGGGCCTTGCAGCCGCCCAGGATGGAGTCCACGTACTGTTCCTCGGTGATCTGGCCCCCCATGTTGAAGGACACCCCGCCGATGGGCGCGGCCAGCACCGGCATGGACAGGTCCAGCCCCAGCAGGCGCACCCCGAGCTCGGGCGCGGCCGCGCCGTGGATGGTGCGCATGTTGAAGCGCCGCCGGGCCAGGGCCTCCACGTTGGCCTTGAAGGACGACCCCGTGCCCAGGCCGCCCATGCCCGGAACCTCGCCCGCGCAGGCCCGGCCGTCGCACACGGGGCAGACCCGGCAGAAACCCTTCATCCTTTCTTTTGCGCTGTCGCGGTACTCCTCACCCATGGAATCCTCCTTTTTCGGCCGCTGGGGCCCGGTGATGGCAATCGAACAGACACGCTAATAGTCGCCCCCGCGGAAGGTCAAGTGCGCCCAAGCGAGCCGGGCCGGGCCGCGGGCGCGCAATTCCGGCCGGGCGAGGCCCGCGGACATTGCATCCCAAGGCGTGGCCGGGACACGGATATTGCAGCGGATTCCCACTGGACAAATTCCATTCACAGTGGCAGTGAAATAACAATTAAGGGTAGGGATTAGGGAACGCGGCACAACGCCGACAAACACAAAGGAGGGAAAGACTCACCATCTTATCATTCCCAAGGAGGGATGCATGGATTCGATTCTTCTGATGCTCGCCGCCTTTGCCGGGTATATCGTCATGTATCGCCTGTACGGCAAGTACATCGGGAACAAGATTTTCAAACTGGCCGATGACAACGTCTGCCCGTCCGTGGCCCTGGAGGACGGTTGCGACTACGTGCCCACCAAGAAGGAAGTCATCTTCGGCCACCATTTTACCTCCATCTCCGGCACCGGACCCATCGTGGGCCCCGCCATCGCCGTGATCTGGGGATGGGTGCCGGCCATGCTCTGGATTTTCCTGGGCAGCATCATCATGGGCGCCACCCATGACTTCGGCGCATTGATCATCTCCATGCGCAACCAGGGCAAGTCCGTTTCCGAGATCACCGCCAAATACATCAACCCGCGCACCAAGTACTTCTTTTTCTTCATCGTCTTCATGGACCTGCTGATCATCACGGCCATCTTCGGTCTGGTCATCGCGGTCATCTTCGCCATGTTCCCGCAGTCGGTCATTCCGGTCTGGCTCGAGGTGCCCATCGCCATCTACCTGGGATACATGGTCTACAAGAAGGGCGCGGGACTCATGACCTGGTCCATCCTGGCGGTCATCGCCATGTACGTGACCGTGATCATCGGCGCCTACGTGCCCGTCACGCTGCCGACCATCGCGGGCATGCCGGCCACGGGCACCTGGACCATCCTCCTGTTCATCTACGCCTTTATCGCCTCCACGCTTCCCGTGCAGGTCCTGTTGCAGCCGCGAGACTTCATCAACTCGCATCAGCTGTTCGTCGCCCTGGCCCTGATGGTCCTGGGCGTGTTGCTGTCCGGGGTGGGCGGCGACCTGCATCTGGTGGCTCCGGCCGTGCAGCTTCATCCCGAGGCCGCGCCGTCCATGTGGCCTTTCCTGTTCATCACCATCGCCTGCGGGGCCATCTCGGGCTTCCATGCCCTGGTCTCCTCGGGGACCTCGGCCAAGCAGGTGCGCACCGAAACCGATTCGCTCTTCGTGGGCTACGGGGGCATGCTCATGGAAGCCACCCTGTCCACCCTGGTCATCATCGCGGTGGCCGCGGGCATCGGCATGGGCTACACCCCCAAGGGCGGCGAGTCCCTGATGGGCATCCAGGCCTGGACTCAGCACTATTCGTCCTGGGCCGCGGCCGCCGGTCTGGGCTCCAAGATCACTGCCTTTGTGGTCGGCTCGGCCAACATGATCGAGTCCATCGGGCTGCCCCACAACATCGCCGTGGTCATCATGGGCGTGTTCGTGGCCTCGTTCGCCGGCACGACCATGGACACGGCCACGCGCATCCAGCGCTACGTGCTCACCGAGATGTTCACCGGCCTGAACATCCAGGCCTTCGCCAACCGCTACTTCTCCACGGCAGTGGCCGTCATCCTGGCCGCGCTGCTGGCCTTCTCATCGGGCGGCGCCGGCAAGGGCGCCCTGGCCCTGTGGCCCATGTTCGGAGCCGTGAACCAGGTCCTTGCGGCCCTGGTGCTGGCCATCATCACGGTCTACCTCAAGCGCCGCGGCGGCGTTAAGTGGGTCATTGCGGGCATCCCGGCCCTGTTCATGGCCTGCATGACCGTCTGGGCCATCATCGTGAACCAGGGCATGTACATGGCCAAGGGTCAGACCCTGCTGTCCGTGCTGAACATCATCGTCCTGGGCTGCGCCATCTGGGTCATCATCGAGGGCCTGGTCCGCTTCTTCGCCACCAGCGAAGGCGACAGGGGCGCCGTGGGCGAGGCTACCTAGGCCGACAACCCGTCCCCAAGGGGACACGACCGCAAGGCCCGGCCGGGGCGCGCCCCGGCCGGGCCTCTTGCAGGAGACCGCAGGCAACACATGGACACGCTGGAAAGCCTCAGACGCTCCTATATTCGCCTGGCCGCGCCTGCCGCGCTGGCCACGGCCGCGTCCTGGTCCTACCGCCACCTGTGGTCCGGTCCCCTGGCCGAGACCGGCGTCAAGGCCCTGGTCGGACCGGTCTTGTTCATTTTGGCCGCCGTTTTTGCCGTGGCCCTGCCCCTGTGGCACCGGGCCCGCTTCGTGCACCGTGTCCGGGGCCGCAAGGGCGTGCCCCTGGATTTGTTCCTGCGCTTTGAGCGCGACCAGTTCGCCCTGGCCCTGGCCGCCATTTATCCGGCCCTGGCCGGCTACCTCCTGGACGTCTCCCGTTTCCATTTCAGCGGGGCCTTTCTCCTGGCCCTGTACGCGGCCTACTACCATTTCCCGTCGCGCAGGCGCGTGGCGCACGAGATGCGCATCTTCCGCGTGGACGCGGCCGACGGGGAGGAGGGCTAGGCCATGCCCGTGGACCGCCTCAGGCAGGCACTGCGCAAGGCCTGGGACACCTATACCGAGATATTCCGCCACACGGCCACGGATCGCATCGAATGGGAGGTCGGGGAACTGGAGAACATCTTCGCCCTGCTGGTGCTCGGGGTCTTCGTGGGGCTGCCCTCGCCGCCCATGCAGCTGACCCTGGAACTCATGCCGCTCATGGAGCGTGAACTGGTGATCATGATCAACCGTACCGAATTGGCCAACGACCCCCTGGCCGAACTTTTTTCCATGCTGGACGTGGGGTAGCCATGGCTTCGCACGGATTCTTCGTCGGCAAGGGAGGCGTGGGCAAGTCCACCACCTCGGCCCTGAGCGCCCTGGCCCTGGCCCGGAACGGACGCTCGGTCCTGCTCGTGTCCCTGGACCCGGCCCACAACCTGGCCGACATCTTCGACGCCCGCCTGGACCGCAAACCCTTGCAGGTGCGCCCGGGGCTGCTGGCCGCCCAGTCGGACCAGAAATACTGGACGGATGAGTATCTCAAGGGCGTGGAGAACCAGATCAAGCGCACCTACACCTACCAGGCCGCCTTCAACCTCCAGGGCCATCTGAACATCCTGCGCCATTCCCCGGGCATCGAGGAATACGCCATGGTCCTGGCCTTCAACCATTATCGCCGGAAACATGCCGACGCCGACTACG
>Ga0272444_10004004_pt1 | contig 13116 bp, 11 predicted proteins | sample SSMForm13_FD_201033 | JGI IMG/M metagenome (GOLD analysis project Ga0272444, IMG submission 201033) | Marine sediment archaeal communities from Little Sippewissett salt marsh, Falmouth, MA, United States - SSM-Form-13 | ecosystem: Environmental > Aquatic > Marine > Wetlands > Sediment ...
ATTTATAGGTGACGGGCACGGACTTGGCTCCATTAGGAAGCACGTTGCTGCGGAGGATATGCGTAACGTAAGTTTCCATCCTTACCAGCCTCGCGACATGTTATCCAAGAGCCTCTCCCTCGCAGATGTCCACCTTGTCATTCTGCGCCCTGAACTCGAAGGATTAATCGTGCCCAGCAAGTTTTACGGCATCATTGCAGCGAATCGATCAACCATCTTTGTAGGCGACCCACAGGGTGAACTGGCGTTGGAAATCGCCGAAAACGGGCTTGGTGAAACCGTAAGCACCGGGGATAGCGAGGGTTTGGCCCGCCTTCTCCTGGAACAGGCATCGAAGCAGCCCCGAAGCCACTTCCCTCCACAAAATGACAAGCTCCGTCAGAAATATAGCAAATCCGAGGGCATCACTCGTTGGTCCAATGCCCTGGCCAGGGCCAGCGGCGCTCATCTGAAACCATAGACATGACAACCACTTCAAGAAATAAGCCGGCCCACCACCATAGCGATAGCCATGACAAGCGAATGGACTCCATCCAGCCACGTCTCATCGGAATAAGCGGTGGCAGTGGCTCAGGCAAAACCTACATCACCCAGATGGTCGCTGCGCTATTGCCCGATCGCCCTCTGGTGCTGAGCCTCGACAGGTACTACAAGGGACTCCCTCCGAATGAGCAGTCCCCTTCAGACTACAATTTCGATCATCCCGATGCACTGGATTTCTCGCTACTGAAAAAGAACCTGAACGAACTCACCGAAAAGGGAAGCACGTGTCCGCCCGAGTACTGCTTTCAAAGCCACAAAAGAAAGGCTTCCAGTGAAATTGTGCATGCAGCACCCGTTATCATAGTCGAAGGCATTCATACGTTTGCAGACGAACAACTATCATGCCTGTTTGAAAAAAAAATCTTCATCTCAACCAGCAGCGATGTTCGGTTTATTCGCCGGATCCGACGCGACTTGGCAACGCGGGGACGAACCATCGACTCCATCATCGAACAATACGAGAACACGGTCAGGCCGATGTATCTCCAATACATTGAGCCCACTCGGCAACGCGCAGACCTGATTGTCGACAATGACCACGACCCGGACATCGTCGCATCCAGGATCGCTGCATACATCCTTGATGGCACTCGTTTCTGACAGGGGATTACAATGGCCACTCCTACTCTTGTGATTTTTGTCGACGCATACCCGTTTCATGAAGCGGACGAATTGACACAGCGCCTGTCGGCCAACATCCGGGCCAAGGTAACCCCCGGCATTGGTTACAGCATCAATGTGAAATCTGAGCTCTTTGGCGGCTTAATGCCGGACGACGTTGGTTATTTTTGCGAATGGAACTACACCGGGCAGCGGGAGCACAAACACCTGTACCGTCCGGTCGTTTCGGCGCTTAAGCTGATTGGAAAGATCAACCATTTCTCCAGCCGCGTGGCCCACAGGCTCGCAAGATATATCGTAAAAGACCCCGTTTACGCGATACCGTTCGACATGCTTCCGTACCTGAAAAACTCTGGCCCAACCGCATACGAACGAGACTTCCGGCACAACACTTTTCTGGACGACGGCAATTTCCATAGGGTTCTTTACAGTGAACACCAGGGGAAAGACAGAAACGTTTTTGCAGCCGCAAAGGAAGTGTTGAAGACTGAGCGACCCGAACGGCTATTCATTGCCACCGCGGAACTAGATTCCATCATGCATGCCTATGGAATGGACTCTTTGGAATACCGCGAACAACTGAAGTTGATCGACAGCGAAATCGGCGAGATCGTTGATCAGTTCCAGGAACTGCACGGGCAACAAGCCACCTACTTCGTGTTCTCTGATCATGGAATGGCACCGGTTGTCGAAAGCGTCGATTTTCCCATCGAATCTATCGCAGGCCCTTCTTCACCCAGCACTTATGGCTATTTCGTTGATGCGACGTTCTTCAGAATCTGGACAAAAGACAAAAAAATACTGCAAACCCTGACCGATGCACTGAACCAACTGGGCAAAGGGCGAATCCTTGATGAGGATGAAAGAGCGTTCTATGGCATTTCCGACATGAGACATGGAAACATCGTCTATATGCTCGATGAAGGAAAAATGTTCGCACCATCCTTTTTTGGTCCCACAACGTGCAAGGCGATGCACGGCTATCAACCCGACCTCGATAGCCAGCAAGGAATACTATTGAGCAACAGCCAAGCTAACAGCATCGAACAGGTACAGGCGCGAGGGTTATACCAACTCATTAAAACACACCTGAATGGGTGACTGGCATAATCATGTCGCGCGAGGACTTAAGGACAATCCTGTTTAGCAGCACCGAAACCTTTGGTGGCCACGAGAAGATGCTGCTCACCCATATCGCTGCAGCCAAACAGTCCCTGCCCCATTTGCGGTTTGTGCTGATACTGAACTCCCGAAACCGTCGTTTCGCCGAAGCAGTGGAGTCACTCGAACTCACCGACGTGATCAACTTGGTAACCCAAGATCTTCCCAGATTGCGCATTTTCAGGCCGCTATCCATCCCGGCCATCATGCTCAAGCTGGCCCGACTTCGAAAACAAGGTTTTCCGAAACGCCTAGTTCTGGTCCAGGGCAATCCGGACGTTGCTCTGTCCGGCGCTGTAGCGGCAAAACTGTCCGGGTTTCATTTGACCAGCTATCTGCCCATGCCGCACAAGCTTTCCATAACCGGTGGCAAACTACCCTCACTGCGTGACCCGATTACTGAACGTGCGATATTCCCCCTGATTGATGACTTTATTGTGATAAGTGAGCAGATGAAGCATCTGCTACATTCCAGAAATGTCAGCAACGCACGAATCTCGGTTGTTGAGAACAGCATCATCACAAAGCTAGGCGACCCTGCTTCCCCACCTACCTCTAAGAAGATGGAGGAGGTCCGGCTATTACTTCCTGGACGAATTCAGTTCAAACAAAAAGGCCATGACTTCCTGCTGGAAGAGTTACGGTTGGCGAATTCAAAAGGCATCCGTGTTACTTGCGATGTTGTAGGTGATGGCCCCGACATGGAGCGATTACGCAATACAATCGATGCTTACAACCTGTCCAACAACGTTATTCTTCACGGCTGGCAACAGGACATCGCACCTTTCTTCGCAACGTCGGACGCGGTCATCCTTCCGTCGCGTTACGAGGGCGTACCACTCGTCATGCTGGAGGCTATGCTCAGCGCAAAAGTCATTTTGACCTCCAACATTCAGGAATTCGCCGATTACATTCCGCCGGAATGGTCATTCGATACGAACCAGCCAGGTTCATTGGTAAAATTGCTTCAGTCGCTGAATTTCGAAGAAGAAACCAACAAAGCACACAAACTAATGGCTCACATGAAAACAAGGACATCGCCGAACAGACTCGGCGGATTGTTTGTCAACAAGATAGCCAGTTGAAACCGACACGCGACTCTCACTAGCCGCTTGGCGGAGTTTTCTATAGCGCCAGCAAACCTTTACCACAAAGCTTTCGGATCGAAGAGAATGAAACCCCATGAGCCCGAAATCGCCATTCTTCATGGCGTCAATGTCGTAAACGCTGGCGATCTAGGCATTATCCACGCTACAGTTCAGCGCCTCCGGCAAGAAATGCCATCCGGGAAGATTTCAATCATTTCCCCTTTTGTTGGTTACAAAAACGCTTGGGCAGAGAAACACAAACATGCACGCACCGTAGACGTAACAACGTGGGGTGCCGAGGAAGTGCCGGACTTTTACAGAGTGCCGATCAGCGGGTTCGCCAACAAGGCCAAGTTCGTCTTACAGTTCATTTTCCTGACACTTCTTGCCGAAATCGACACCCGATTTTTTCGCAAGGCGATTTCAAAAAGACACTCCAAGCTGAAACACTATGCCACCGCCGACATATTCGTCAGCAAAGGTGGCGGCTTCCTTCACGACCACACCGGCACATCGTCCATACCACCCCATCTTTTCAGCATGTTGCTTGCGTTGCGCTTTCGTAAACCGCTTGTAATCTATGCTCAGTCGATAGGTCCCTTCAACGGTCGCCTGGGTGCATGGGTAACCCGCTACGTTTTGAATCGCGCATCCCTGTTGCTGATTCGAGAGAAAGTGAGTATCGACTACATGCAGAAAACCCTCGGAGTCTCGAACCCCAATCTCATAGAGACGGCAGACGAGGCCTTCATGCTGGAGCCCGCCTCAAACGAACGCGTGCAACAGATTCTCTCAGCCGAAGGCGTGTCCAGCGAGAAAACACTTGTAGGAGTAGCCGTGTGTAATTGGGGCTTCCCCAACTCCGGGGACCCTGCGGCCGACAAGAAACGATACATTCGGGAAACCGCGAGTGCGATCGATCAATTAGTAGCACATCACAGCGCCGACGTACTGATTGCCAGCCATGTGGAAATCGATGGTGTTATCGATGATCGGGCTATAGCCAAAAAGGTTTACGAGCTCGTAAAGGAAAAAGCACGGGTACACGTATTGGGCACGTATGATGATGCGGAAATCAAAGGAATTTGGGGCAATTGCGACCTGTTCGTAGGCACTCGGATGCATTCCAATATTTTTGCCCTGGCCAGCGGCGTTCCGACAATCGCGATCAGCTACTTGCACAAAACCACCGGCATCATGAAAGGCTTAGGACTTAGCGAATGGGTTCTGGAAATAGACAATTTCACCGCCCAGGAAATCGTCGGCAAAGCTGACTTAATACTTAATCAGGGGTTACTTACCAAGGACACGGTAAACGAAAAGGTAGAACGTATACGGAATATTGCCCACAATAATGCCGTTCTCGTTCGAGAATTATTAGGGTAGCCCCACGCACCAACATGCCCCACCAATACAGCACGTTGGCAACTACCGTCTGGTCGTTTATCCAGCAGGGTATCCTCCATGCGGGTGCACTCCTGGTGACACTTATGCTGACTCGTTCGTTTTCTACGGACGAGTACGGTGTTATAGCAACTGCCAGCACGGTCGTCATGATAGTAACTGCATTGCTGGGGTTCGGGATACCCGCTGCGACCGGACGTTTCCTTGCCCAGACATCCGCCTCACGGGCCCGCTTGGCGCTGATTCGCAAATCAATTTTGCTAAGTTTGATATCCGCTGTCGCCTTCGCGTTGTTTTGCGCTCTGTTGCTACCATTCTACGCCAGGATTTCAAACATTGAAGTGTTGACGATGCTCAGCATCCCAATATTTGCTCTTCTGGTCACGGAACACCTGAGAAACCTCGGAGTCAAGATCCACCAATCAATCGGAGCCATGCACTACGCCGCACACCAGAGCCTAGCCATGTCATTGCTGCTTATTGCCTTGACTGCTGGTGTAGTGTTTTTCAATGGTGGTATCTATGACGTGCTGTCTGTTCGGGCAATCGCCATCGGCGCCTCTATCTTGTTATTTGCTGCAAGCGTCCGGAAGCTCACACGCTCTGATTCGGCCAGCACTGCCCCAACTACCTCGTCACTGAGCATATTGCGCTACGGGATCCCCCTCAGCATCACCTCTATTTCATCGTTCTTCTTTATTCAGGCCGACATCATTACGTTGTCAGTCTATGGGGAAACTTCCGCGATCGCCTTCTATTCGGTCAGTGCGTTTGTCCTGGCCAAATTAATGATCGCTTCGTTTTCGATTGGCATGGGAGTCGGGCCCCGTCTCACTTCCGCCCCCCTTTCCCCGGAACAGGATGAGCGCACCCCCCTGCTTGCCAAAGCACTGAGATTTTCTCTGATATTTTCCTGTTTGATTTTCATCATTGCCGAGACTGTCGGCACTCATGTGCTGGCCATCATCTTCGGCGAAGCCTATCGTGAATCCGGTTGGAGCTTGAGAATACTGGCCGTGTTCTTCTTGATTCAGGGAGTGGTCGCCATTACCGGCCCTGCTTTAGACTACACCGGTCTGGCTGCAGCAAGAGCCAAGGCCAGCTTTGTTGCCGGCACGCTCAACATCGGGGGAAATATCGCCCTCTACCCAGTCTTTGGACCCGCCGGCATAGCTTATGCCAGCGTATTCGCCTACACAGTGGTCTTCTCAGCCAACATTTACTGCACCGCGAAAATATCCAGCACCCATGCCTTCCTCAATCGGGAAAACATTCTCCTCGTTACCTGTATCCTGCCCTTAGGGGTCTTAACCGGGCTGGTAGGCTCCACCATTCTGGGCGAATCCACAACAGCAGTGCTCGCCACACTACTGCTGATAATTGCAGCTTATTTGTTCTTGATCATCGTGTTTCGCATCACTAGCCTCGAAGAAATCACGACGCTACTAAAAACACCCAAGCGATTGATCTCTTAAGGAACACGCAATCGCCTTCGGCACTCTGCCCCACTTATTCCAATGAAGCCCTCTGATAGAAAACTAATCTTTGATCTCTCAATCTTCTCTATCCAGGAAAGAGGCGGAATAAGCGTAGTATGGAAGGAAATCACCCGCCGCATAAACAGATGGAATCCAAATAACTTCTCAATAGAATATTGGATACCAGATCAGGACAATTTGTTTTTTGACGCGAACGCATTCTCTACGAAAAAAACCAAAAAGATTGGGAGGCAGGGCAAGTTTGGAAAGTATTTACCCAAGCTAACCTTGGGAAGACCTCAAGACATACTGCACACCAGCTACTACACCTGGTACCCCTTCTATAGGGGAAAGCTCGCCGTGACCGTTCACGATTTCACGCACGAACTCCACATGTCGGGGCTACAGCGACTTGCTCACAACTTCATCAAAAGACGATCCATAAACAACGCGGACATCGTCATTTGCATATCAGAGTCCACGAGAAATGACCTTCTGAAGTTCTATCCTGGTATAGCGAAAACAAAATCTGTCCACGTCGTATACAACAGCTTCAGCGAAGAGTTTCACTACGATCCAAATCTCGAGAAGCTCGAGGGGCCTGAGTATTTCCTATGGGTCGGAGGAAGGTCAGGCTACAAGAATTTCTCGCTGGCTCTATCGCGGATTGCACACCTGAACGAGAATGGACACAAATACAATTTGGTCGTTGTGGGCGCGCCTCTAAACGATCAGGAGAAGCGGGAGATAGCAGAACTTGGATTGCTACCCAATGTAATCGTCAAGTCAAACGTAAAAAACGACCAACTGAGGACATTGTATTCAAATGCTGTCGCACTACTGTATCTGTCGCGATACGAGGGGTTCGGGCTACCGATATTGGAAGCCCAACGGTGCCTTTGCCCGGTAATATGCCTTCCCATCCCCGCCTCTAAAGAAGTGGGAGAAAACAGCGTTCTTTACCTGGAACAGGATGAGAAAGCTTCGCTGACCGCCTTACTAGACTTTCTGCACAAAGACAAGAGCAGAGCGCATCTTGAGCAAGCTGGCCTGGAGAACACGAGGCGATTCAGTTGGGGGCGGTCTGTGGCTGAATTGATAAAAATATACGAATCATCCTAGCAACCCGGATATATTCGAACCGACCACCACAACCACCGCGTGGTTACTAAACAGCGCCGGATCGTCCAGCACCTGTAAGGCATGACACACAAGCCATCGCTTACCTTAGGAAGACCGGAATCTGGGACATCGCAAAAAACACCATAGCCCCGAAAGTATATACTAAGGGCACGTATTCAATTACCGGCCTTCTCCAACGGTAGCCCTGCACAATCCACAAAGTGAAAAAGGGCATTAAAAGTTCTTTATAGCGAAGAACCCCCATAAACAAAATCGTTATAATCGCCAGCATGACAAGCGGATACCAAACGAAAAACACTCTTTTCACCAAGTGCTCTACGCGAAACTTCCATACTCCCCAAGCCATAAAAGGAATCAACGCTAAGAGGAATACATTAGCCCAAGAATAAATCATGTAACCCACACCACCAACAGCCAGCGATGTAGCAGGTGGAGGCATGGCCAGGGTAAACAACATTGAGGCCGGCAACTTAACCAGGTCCTCGACGGAATTTATTCTGAAGAACCGACTCCCGCCAAGTTCCACACTCCCCCGTGTGGCAAAACCACGACCTTGATCGCGAGTTGTAACATCCACATTCGCCAAGTACTCATATCTCTGAGCAAGTTCGACACCCAACGGGGTTGTGTACACAACCACACCAACGAATAGGGCCGTCATCAAGCCGAATCCTGCAACAAAAACGGTGATGCCCTTACGGCTGCCAAATAATGCGGAGAATTGTGTGCGGTAGGCTTTGAGCACGAACCACAGTATCACCAAGCCTATCAGAAGAACCAGAAGGTCTCGCCTGAGGGTGGAAATCATTGCCAGCGCAGCAAAAGCTGCACCATAAGCCAATAGCATAAGGTTTCGACGCAGCCCCGCTATAAACACATAGAACAGGTACGCGAGGAGCAGAATAACCAGCGAGTCCTTGAACTGCAGTGAAGACCAAAAAATCATGTTCGGCATCAGAGCAAACAAATACCCAGCCAGCTTGGCAGACCTCTTATCCCAGAGTTCAAGCGCGATGAGGTATACAACAATCGCTGTCAGCGAAGAGAAAAATACATTAAACACCCGCGCAACAAGCGTGTTGTCACCAAATAATTCGTAAAGAACTCCTACAAAATAGAAATAGCCGGGATTGGAAACGATCCCCAGCCTTTCCATTGCACCGCCGCCAAACCCCATCACCCCAGCCAGCATCTTTCCAGCGAAGTGATAATCCCGATCATCTGCGAACGCAAACCCGTGGCCATTCGCTTCAAGCAAAACGAAATACAATGCGTACATGCTCACGATTCTTACGAAGAATCCGAGCAGAAATATCTTCTGACATTGGCTTTCCGACTCACCGGCGAACACACGAAGGATCAGCACGCCAAAAGCGACCAACAAACCAGCCACAAATAAGCTTGAAAGAAAGTCGCCTAACATTTTACTGTTACACCTGAAATTAACTGCACAGGCTCTTTACTCCTACAAGCCTTCGCTGAACATCCAACCATGCATTTGAAAAATCGGACGGTTCAACCACTTCTAAGGACGTAAAACCTCTCGCCTTCAACCTTGCCTTATTGAGCCAGGAAAGTTCGTTGCCGTCCCGGCAAACATGGCTACGCAGAGAGGCAAGCAAGTACAGACAAGCAATGGCGTAACGCCCTTTCCAGGGGAGGAGCAAGGTCTTCACCCCCCCCCTCACACCCAGCATCGACACGCATCGCCGCCAAGCCAACAGGGAGCGAACCCTCGGACCCGGCCTGTATTCGTCGAAAAGCCTGATACTGTTCATCGCCGCACCAACCCCTCCATCGCGGACCCGGTTCTCTTCAACAGCAAACCTCAGTGCCGAGAAATACAACTCAGTGGTGGAATTCAACATTTCCTCAATATCCACTGCGCCATTGGGATTGCGCCTCAACGCCAAGCAACGCTGCAGGTGACGTATTCCGGCTCCGCCTAACGCCGCCTCAATCTTACTCTCCGGCATTTCGGCCAGTTCATTCAGCCGGCCTGTAAAACCGGCTGTAAGTGATCGCGTCAAATACGGATGTAGCCACGTAGTGACATCCAGGGAATTCTTTGCCAGCAACATGGCAAAAGACTGAAGATCATACGCCCCCCCGCCAAGCAGCCCACTAGGCACCCCTGCTACGATAGCTGCCATACGGTGAAGAAACACCTCATTCAACTCCCGCCAGTTGATATTTTCAATCGTTACTCTTGGCAGCCGATCGGAAACTGGCAACTGCCCCAGATCAACCCCCTTGCTCCTGGACTCAAACAAAAAGAAAGTCCTGTTCAGCTTTGGTATTTTTCTCCAGGGAATGATGGTGAAATCGATCTTGAACAAGCCTCCAAAACCAGATGCACGTCGCAAGTCCTCTGCCAGCGATTTAATAGCTGCCTTCCCTAGTCCATCGATACCATCAGAAGCAATAATGAACTCAAGATCACTGAAAAGGCGTAACGTGCCATTTACTCCCGTGTACGACAATTCACCCCGCGACGTACTGCCAACCAGCAATACACCCGCCTCCCCATTTGAATCCCGTGCACACACACCTTCTGCAAATGAGCTGATTATCTGCCGGATCTGCTCAGGATATTGAGAAAGCACATCTTGGCGCTGTGTATCTGCGTGTCGAAGAGTAGATTCCATATCGAACCTCATATCATCGGGTTCCGGTCCGATAATTCGTAACGGCAACAACATATGACAACAGGAGAACAAAGATCAGCTGGTTGGCAGGAATATGAAAATTAAAATCAACAAGCATATGCAGACAAAACGCGATAATTGACCACATCATGAAAAAGGTCATATCCAACGGTGCGAAATCACCCTTGCACTGCCGCCGATAGCCAACAAAAGCGCTCCCGATTATCGCGTACAAGAGGCTCACGCCAACCAATCCACGGGTAACCAGAATCTCCAAATAATCATTGTGCGCATGATCGTACCGATAACGCCCCAGCACACTCGATTTATAAGGCTCAAAGTAATCTTCAAATGAACCCACACCGGAACCGGTCAAGAACAAGTGCTTAAGTGACTCTACTACATCTGCCCATTGAACAATCCTGGCCTGAGCAGAAATGGAAGAAGAAGCCAAGGAGACAAGCTCTTTTGAGTAGAGAGAGTTCACAAATAAAAGAACAAATGGAAAAACAGCTAGTGAAAGTAAGAAGCCAATATGGAACATACTGTTCCGCGCACCCCACCGATATAGCAACATCAGCATCAATGCAAATACCAGTGAGAGCACCGCACCGAGGGACTTGCTCAGCACCAAACCAACCACCATCAACGTAACCAACGATAGGACTGTATAGGTGTTTGGGATTACTGTTGCATCCAGCGCCCCCCTCGCGCGATTGCCACGAACCATAGCCATTCGCTGAATCAAAACTCCTATCGAAACAGGCAAAGTCAAGGAAAGGTAAGAGGCAAAGTGATTCTTGTTTACGAACGTGCCCGTTACCGCTTCCCAGTGTTTAAGAGCCGGCTTGAAATACAGCAGAACCCCATCAAAAAAATAGTTGACCATGCCGAATACAGCATTGGCAGCAGCCGAAATTATCAGTACGGCCAGAAATACATTTCTGAACTTTCGATAGCGAAAAAAGTACAAGGAAAGAAAACCCACAATCACCGTAGTGGACTCCCTTAGCGCACCGTCAATCACCCCGCCAATATCGACAGGAACCGGCGAATTAAAGAGCAGCAAACTATTGGAAGGGGGAAAGCCTGTACCAAAAAAAAGCTGTGGCTCGATCGCTGCCGCGATATACATGAGCACAATCTGAAAAAATGGATAAATCAGCCACAACCATAGCAGCATTGCGAATGCCGCCGCCAATCCGCGAAGGTGAAACGCTGGCGGCTTATAGAGCACCCAAAGCCCAAGAAGGATAAATGAGATTGAAGATAAAAGTGACCACACGAAGGGACGGTTCGCGCCGAGAAAGAGCGGGGCAACCACAACGATAGCAAGTGCCGTCAACCATATTTTCTGCGGGATGACTTCTATAGGTACTTTCGGGCAACTACCAACGGCAGGCATCAGTTAGGAACCACCATTTCGAGGCTTTCGTGAACTGGTCATTTTCTCGAAACGTTTTTGCAAGGATGGATAATCCTCAAGAAGGGGGGAAACAACAGTATCGCGATAGTAGGCCGATGCCGGGTCCAACAGCCAATACTTCGGCCCGAACTCGAGAACATGCTCGGCAACCTTCAGAAGTTGCTGTTGCTCCGCTTGATCCAGCTCTTCCCACAACGCGAAACCATCCCACAACAGCAAGCTCTGCACGCTCCCATCATATCCGGACAGTAAGGCCGCATTTCTAAGGGAGACTCGCGCCAAATCATTTACTCCCAGCATCAACTGAACATGTGCCAGTTCAGCCCATGCAGTACCCCACATAGGACGAAGCCTCACCGCTTTCCACAAGTGACTAGCTGAATCAAGCAAGACAGCCCGTGCCTGGTTCGAATCCACATGCTCAGAAGCGGTCTTAAAACGTAGCATGCGCCCCAACTCAAATTGGACGCGCGCATCATAGCCAATGGCACCTTCTACTGATTTAACAAGGTTGATTGCCGGATCCCATTTCAGGTTGCTAGGGAAGTAGCGTGCATTTTCTGCGGTATCTATGAGATTGCGCGGCCCGATCATCAGGATCTGTACAAGCCAGTTGCTCAAAGCGAACAAGGCCACCACGAAGCACAGGCAGGCCAACACGCCCGACCTCAACAAGTTCTTTCGACGCCTCATACAGACCTTCTGTACCCAGTGGCAATCCACCGAGGAAAGCCAGCGGCTTCCTGGTATCAGCAAATATTCAATCGGTGACGCTCAGCGATTGCGCTTACCGAACACCACGCATTTCAACACGCCTGCGCGTTGGGCAAACACGCCAGTGTCACTTTTCCATCACATTAATCCACCTTCAGTTGCTTCCGGCCCGGATAAACTGACTGCGCACAGATGGCGTGCTCGGGGAAGCGTATAACGTACCCATTTCGCCCTCGTACCACCTGCCCTATCGCTGAGTCGAGATCCGAACCAATGCCACAGAGCAAAACCATGTACATCATGCGTAGCTGGGGCGCTCAGCCCTCCGACTCATCACGCAAACGACCGGCAAGTTCGCTAGACACCTGGCAAGCACGCCCCATGCCGCCGACACTAGTGTACTTGCGAGGCAAAACCACGTCGATGAACCCCTCAAAACGACACCATTTCAAAAAGAGCAAAGCAACGCCAAACCAGCGCGTCACATTAAGACTGACTGTCCGCGACATTTCGAACATGTTCCCTAGCGAAAAGGCCCAACCAAGCGACATCGCAACCTATTCTCCAGGAGCTACGGCTTATCTGCTCTTTTGGGTGGAAGGTGGCGGCAGCAATCAGATAGCCGACACGGACCATCCAAGCACCTAGAGCCGCACCTTCGACAGAAGGCCTGCCGCGAGACGATTAATCGACCTGGACCCCGTGTAAGGAATTTCCTACATGATATGCCGACTAGGCGTATACCGGGCAAACCTTTAGATAGGCATAGTTTCCCCGTCACCAGTCATCCACGGACGGATACGACGCAAGGAAGCCAAGCTCACGGACGAGCCCCAATCAAACCAGGGAGTGGTGACAATCAACCCGGCCTCATGGAAGAGGCCGGGTTT
>Ga0272444_10004005_pt1 | contig 13115 bp, 12 predicted proteins | sample SSMForm13_FD_201033 | JGI IMG/M metagenome (GOLD analysis project Ga0272444, IMG submission 201033) | Marine sediment archaeal communities from Little Sippewissett salt marsh, Falmouth, MA, United States - SSM-Form-13 | ecosystem: Environmental > Aquatic > Marine > Wetlands > Sediment ...
ATCAACAACACCATTTTTACCGGCGGCAGGTTTTCCTCCGGGGTGGAGCTTGAAAATTGCACCGCCGTGTTGATCAACAACATCATTCAAAACTCCAGTATCTTGCCGGATGCGGCCGCCATAACCCTAACCGACAGCGGTATCAGCGCGCTCAGCCTGATCAACAACGACCTGGTCGTCGCCGCCAACGGCATTTTTCTCTTCATCGACGAGCAAGAAATTTCTCAACTGAACGACGTGAACGATTGCCAATGGGCCGGTTGCGCCGAAGCGCAAGACAACATCTCCGCCGATCCGCAATTCGCCGGATGGACTGACTATCACCTCAGCGCGGCCAGCCCGTGCATCGACGCGGGACTTAATCCTTCGCCCTGGTATGACGAAGAAGATATTTACTTCGATTTCGAAGGCACCCGGCGACCGCTCGGCGAAGGCTGGGATATCGGGATGGACGAATACATACCTTAACAAGGAGTAGAAGAAATGAAACGGATCATGGCAGTGTTGTTGCTTGCCACGATGATCTTCCTTTTCTCACCTGCCTGCGACGATTCCTCCTCAAGCTCCGACGATGATGATGATGACAACGACGATAACAATACAGCCGACGATGACAATACAGCCGACGACGACGACACGGCCGACGATGACACCGGCGACGATGACAATGACGACAACGACACATCCGATGATGACACAACCGATGACGACACAGCCGACGACGACACGACACCGGGCGTTGCCTGCTACCTCGACGGCGACGGCGATGGCTTCGGCGATCCCGACAGCGAACAGTTTTATCCGGACGAATGCCCGCCCGACAGGATCGACAACGGCGACGACTGCAACGACGCCGATGCGGATATCTACCCCGGCTCGCCGGAACTGGCCGAAGACGGCATCGACCAGAATTGCAGCGGCGCCGACCTGGCGCCCGCCAACGACATTGGCGTGTTCGTCGCCAAAACCGGCAACGACGATAACCCCGGCACGATGGCCGAACCCATGCTGACGATCGCCGCGGGCGTTACCCTGGCCGCCAGCGAAGGCAAGGTCGTTTTCATCGCGCGGGGAAGCTATAGCGAAGTGGTGGAAACCGGCGTGTCGCTTTACGGCGGCTACAAGGAAACCGACTGGACGCGCAACATCAACAGGTACAAGACGAACATCACCTACTTCGACGACACCTGCTTCTTCGCCGCCGGCGAGGTGCTGGCGATCGAGGGTATTAATTTTCTTTGCATGCCGGTGTTCGCCGTCGCCGTCGAATTCGAGCCCGCGTCGCTCGCGCGGTTTCACCGCAACGTGATCCTCGGCGGCATGGATCTGAGCGGCGCGCGGTCCATCATCGCCGACAACATCATCGCCGCCGGTCCGTACCATGAGGCGATCAATGCCAATCAGACCGAGCCGGTGCTGATCAACAACATGATTCTCGGCGAGGCCGGATTGTCGATCACGGATTCCACCGGTGTCATCGCCAACAACACCTTCATCGCCACCATGGGCAAAGGCGCGTCGTCGGTAAGCGTGTCGGCATCGGCTTCGACGATCGCGCTGCTCAACAACATCTTTCTCGATAATAGCGACTGGCCGGTGCGGTCCGTTTCCATTTACCAACCCAGCGAAGTGACCTTGCTGAACAACCATTTCTGGGGCGAAGACGACTACACCCTGGTCGGCGATGAAACCGACGTCGCCGTCGTCAACGCCTGCACCTGGGATTCCTGCGCCGAAGCCGCCGACAACCAGTTCGCACCGCCGCTGCTGGCCGTCGACAGTATTCATCTGCTGGCCGGCAGCCCGTGCATCGACACGGGGCTCGACCCCTCGCCGTGGTACGGCGGAACCGAGATTGGTTTCGACTTCGAAGGTGACCCGCGCCCGCTCGGCGACGGCTGGGACATCGGCATGGACGAATTCATGCCTTAACAAAGGGAAGGATCATGAATCGCTTCGTGGCAACGTTGTTGCTAATCACGCTAATCCTCTTTTTCTCACTCGCTTGCGACAATTCCTCCGACGACGACGATGACAACGACGATGCCATCGATGACGACGACGATGCGACCGACGATGACGATATGGTCGATGATGACGATGACGATGACGATACCCTTGATGACGACGATACCGCCGACGACGACACCGACGACGACGAGAGCATTAACCCTGACGAGCCCTCCGACGACATCGGCGTGTTCGTCGCCATGAGCGGCGACGACAACAACCCAGGCACGATGGAATCGCCCGTGCGCACGATCGCGCATGGGCTGGAACTGGCGGCGACGGCGGACAAAGTGGTTTTCGTCGCCGAAGGCGATTACGGCGAGCATGTCGCGCCGGCGACGTCGTTGTTCGGCGGCTACTGCCTGCCGTCGTGGCAACGCAATCTGACCGAGTGCCCGGTGACGTTGGAGCAGATAGAAATCATCGGCAGCGGCGCCGATAAAACTCCGCGGTTGTGGATCGACGGGGCTCACATCGAGTTGACCATGCCCGCCGGCATTTCGGATCCGGCCATGCTTATCGAAAACGCGAAAGTCGGCCTGGCCAACAACAAAATCATCTGCAACGACGACTCGAATTACCAAACCGCGCTGGAAGCCAACGCGACCGACCTGATTGCCGAGAACAACCACATCGAAAGCGCCGACCTGCTCGGACCCGACTGGGGCATCGACGGCGAGACAATCGCGGTCGATCTGCAAGACTGCACCGCCGAGTTCCGTTACAACACCATCCGCAGCGGCAGCGTTCAAGTCGGCGACAAAGGCATCTCCGTCGCTTATACCGCCGCGATGCGCGCTTTTTCTTGCGATCTGCTCCTGATTCGCAACCGGCTCTTGTCCGGACCAGCGGTCAACGCCGTCTTTGCATATTCGATGGCTCTTACCTTCGGCAGCGGAAACATTACGATGATTAACAACCTCTGCCGCGCGCAAATCGGCACCGCGTCGATCGCCGCGACTATCGGCGGAGAGGAACCCACCTCGGCGCTGTTGATCAACAACACCTTTGTTTCTTCGATCAGCGTTTATCTCGGTGGCGCATTGTGGCTTTCCGACAACCCCGAAATCACGGCGATCAACAACATCATCCGCACCGGTTACGTCTACCCGGATGGCGGCGGCGTCATCTGGCTCGACGACGCTTACGGCAGCGACAACATCCGCCTGCTTAACAACGACCTGCACGCCCTCGACCAGGTGCCGCTGATGAAAATCAACAGCACTACGATCACCGACATCGACACCGTCAACACATGCGAATGGCCGACCTGCGCCGAAGCCGAAAGCAACCTTAACGTCGATCCGGCCTTCATCGGCGCGGAAAATTTCCACTTAAAAAGCAACAGCCCGTGCATCGACGCGGGGCTCGACCCTTCGCCGTGGTACGATGGCGATGCAATCTATACCGACATCGACGGCGACGCGCGCCCGTTTGGCGAAAACTGGGATATCGGTATGGATGAATACATGCCATAAAAAAGGAGATGAAAAATGAAACGGATCACGGCAGCGTGTTTGATCGCCGCGTTGATCCTCTTTCTCTTTCTCGCTTGCGACGATTCCTCCTCAAGCTCCGACGACGACACCACGCCCGACGACGATGATGACGATAACAATGACGATGAAACCGACGACGATGGCGACGACGACATCGACGACGACACCACGCCGGGCATTGCCTGCTATTCCGATGCGGACGAAGACGGCTACGGCGATCCCGACAGCGTGCAATATTACTCGGACGAATGCCCGCCCTTGAAAATTGAAGTCGGCGGCGACTGCAACGACGACGATCCCTACATTTTCCCCGGCGCGCCGGAACTGGCCGGCGACGGCATCGACCAGGATTGCAACGGCGTCGATCTGACCCCGTCCGACGAGGTCGGCGTGTTCGTCGCCAAAACCGGCAACGACGCCAACCCGGGCACGATGACCCAACCCAAGCTGACGATCACCGCGGGCGTCGAAGCGGCGAAAAAAGCGGGCAAAGCCGCGTTCGTCGCCGAAGGCACCTACGAGGAAATCGCTCATACCGAGGTTTCGCTTTACGGCGGCTACGAGGCTACGGGTTGGACGCGCGACATCGACGCGCATCAGACGACGATCAAAGCCGATGAAGACATCTGCCTGCACGTGGACGGCTCCTACATGGCCATCGAAGGTTTCACCACCGATCCGCTTACCGATGATTTTCCCGGCGTCAGCGTAGGTCATCAGGAACACATCATTATTCACCGCAACGTGCTCAACGGCGGCATTTTTTCGGTGGCGAATCCCACCATCGTATCCCGCAACACTTTAACCGAAGGTAAAAACTACGACACGCTGATCATGTCTTCTGCAAATTCAGTTATCGTCGACAACCTCATCTACGGTGCAAGCGCCATGCTGATTGAACGAGGACAAACGGTCATCATGCACAACACGATTCACATACAGTTCACGTTAGACAGGCCATCGGCCGGCATACTTCTGCAAGGCGCCACCAGCCTCGTGTTCAACAACCTGATCATCGATGAAAGCCTGGGACTGACCTACGGGGTGATATCCTTGGGCATTGCTCCCTACGTTGAGTTGTACAACAACCATTTCCAGGGCATGGGCCTGTTCAACTACGTCAACACGTATACCGACCTGGCCGAGGTCAACGCCTGCTCCTGGAGCGGCTGCATGGCGGCGCAAGACAACCAGGACGGCGACCCGCTTTTGTCCGACGAAGTCCACCTCACCGCGACCAGCCCCTGCGTCGAAGCCGGCGCCGACACAGCCTCGCATTTTTCCGGATTCTGGATCGACTACGATTTCGACGGCGACGCGCGCCCGTTTGGCGAAAACTGGGACATCGGTATGGACGAATTCATGCCTTAACAAGGAGAAGAAACAATGAAACGGATCACGGCAGCGTTGTTGATTGCCGCGTTGATCCTCTTTCTCTTTCTCGCTTGCGGTGACTCCTCCTCAAGCTCCGATGATAATGATGACGACAACAATACAACCGACGATGATACGTCCGATGACGACAGTTCCGACGACGATATCGACGACGATGACAATGACGATAACGACACGACCGACGACGATACGCCCGACGATGACACAATAGACGACGACACGATTGACGATGATTCAATCGATGACGACACCGGCGGAGATTGGGATCCGCCTTTCGCGCCCGAGCCCTCCGACGAAATCGGCATCTTTGTTTCAGCCGCGATCGGTAGCGACGACAACCCCGGCACAATGCAGTCGCCGGTGCACACCGTCGCTTACGGTCTGGAACTGGCCGCTGCGGCAGGGAAAGTCGTTTTCGTCGCCAAGGGAACGTACAACGAAAGCGTCACGCCCGGAGTCTCGCTGTTCGGCGGGTACCGCGCGTCGGATTGGGCGCGCAACATGCCAACCTACATCACTACCATCGAAACCGCCGACCGGGCGGCCGTCACCATCACCTGTCAAAAAGCGCAAGTTATCGTCGAAGGATTCACCCTCCTGGGCGCCACGGTGGAAGGCGAATCCTGGGCGGTGGAGATCGCCGGCGGCGACGCGATTGTGGCCCACAACATCATTCGCGGCGATTCCATGTTCCAGTACGGCGAAGCCATTTCCTACGGTCTCTACATTCACGAGCAAAGCACGGTCGAGGTGATCCGCAACATCATCGGCGGAGGCGATGTCTTTTCAGGCGACCCCACCGTCGTATCGGCCGGCGCGATCATCCACAACAGCGAAGCTTACCTGTTCAACAACATCATCACTTCCGGGCAAGCGTTCGGTTACGGATCGGCGTCAAGGGGCGTTCAGGTTTTGTACCTCAGCAATGTCGTTCTCGCGAACAATCTGATTCAAACCCAACAGACCCTGGGCTCGACCGTCAGCCTGCTCGTGGGCGGCTCGGCGCTGGCGACGGCGGTCAACAACACCATCATCGCCGCCGAAGGCCGCTGGAGCGGATCCATCGGCGTCTACGTGGAAGGGCAAGCCTTGCTGGCCAACAACGCCGTTCGCTGCTCGGGCAATCGACTGACCTGCTCCGCGCTGGACGTGGCCGAAGCCTACGGCACCATGATTTCCATGTACAACAACGATCTCTGGGGCATCGGCGAGTTTCATCCGCTGACTCAATTCCCCGACTATTTCGACGATCTCGAAGAGATCAACGCCTGCGAATGGTATGGATGCATCGCCGCGGCCGACAACATCTCCGCCGATCCGTTGTTCGTTGGCGGCGGCGACCTGCACCTGACCGCCGGCAGCCCGTGCATCGACGCGGGCCTTGACCCCTCGCCGTGGTACGAGGTTGAAATCGACTTCGACGGCGACGCGCGCCCGCTCGGCGACGGCTGGGACATCGGCGCGGATGAATACACTCCCTGACATGACCCGGCGCGGAGCTTGACACCCTCTTGCCCGCGGTGCGATGTTACCTCTCTACCCGGAAAACCTTGGAGGCGTGTTTGCGCGTTATTCTGTACACCGGCAAGGGCGGCGTGGGCAAAACCACGGTCAGCGCGGCGACCGGCGTCGCCTGCGCGGCGCAGGGCTTGCGCACGATGGTGGTGTCCACCGACGCGGCCCACAGCCTGTCGGATCTGTTCGAGCGTCCGATCGGCCCCCAGCCGGTGCAACTCGCGCCGCACCTGTACGCCTGCGAGGTCGACGTCCACCACGAACTGAACCTGAACTGGGACGCGATTCAAGCGTACATCAAGCACTTCCTCGCCAGCCGCGGCTACGGCGACGCCATCGCCGAGGAGCTGTCCGTGCTGCCGGGGATGGAAGACCTGTTCTCGCTGCTGCGCTTGCTGGAGCTTGAGGAATCGGGCGAGTACGATCTGGCGATTCTCGATTGCGCGCCGACCGGGGCGACGCTGCAACTGCTGGGCTTTTCCGACGTGTTCGACTGGTACATGAACCGCTTCTTCGACATCGAGCGCAAACTGGTCAAGGCCGTGCGGCCGATCGCCGAGCGCGTGATCAAAGCGCCCCTGCCCGGCGATGAGGTCTTCGGGCAACTCGAGCAGCTTTATCTGCGGATGATGCGCATCAAGACGATGCTTACCGACCCCGAGCGCGCCAGCGTGCGCCTGGTGACCAACGCGGAAAAAATGGTCATCGCCGAAAGTCGCCGCGCCTACACCTGCCTCGGGCTGTACGGCTACCCGGTCGACGCCGTCGTGGTCAATCGCTTGTTCCCCGACGAGCTCGATGGCTACCTCGCCAAGTGGCCCGGCATCCAGGCCAAGCACATGAGCGAAATCGAAGCCGCCTTCAAACCGTTGCCGCTGCTGCGCTGCAAGTTGTTCCCCAAGGAAATGACCGGCATCAAGGCGATGAAAGCCGTCGCCGAGGAAGTCTTCGCCGGGGTCGATCCCGCCGCCGTGCTGCACGCGGGCAAGCCCTTCGAACTCAGCGGCGAAGACGGCTCGTACGTCATGCGCCTGCACCTGCCCGACGTCGGCAAAGACGAAGTCGAGCTGCTGGTCAAAGAAGGCGAGCTGATTCTCCGCGCGAAAAATTTCGTCCGGCACCTGCTGCTGCCGCGCCAGTTGGAAAACCACATCGTCGCCCGCGCGCGGCTGGAAGAAGACGTGTTCATCATTCAATTCGTCAGGGAAACGGCATGAGCGAACCGGAAAAAGACAAGATCGACCTGCGCGAGCTGGTCAATCGGTTGGAGGGCGCCAAGGGGCACTTCCTCACCGGGCAGCGCGAAATTCTGCTCGCCCTGCGCGAGGTGATCGCCGTGCTGGCCGACCTGTCGGGCCAGGCGCCGGAGGGCATCGGCGGTATTCCGGTTTACCTGTTCCAGACCGCCGCCGCGGCCATCGACTACGCCGTCACCCACCTGCCCGGCCCGCCGCCCGACGAAATCATCAAGGCGCGCAAAGAGGCGCTCGACCAGTTGATCGACCTGCTCGACAAAGAAGCCGAACGCACCGGCCGCACCGCTTCCGGCGACCGCGACGTGCTCAAAGTCGAAGCCCTGATGGCCCTCAAAAAATTCCTCGAACACGAACGCGAACACGACCCCTACGCGCCCAAACCGCGCGTCACCAAGGTGGAGATCGAGTAGCTTATGCGCAATTCTTTTTTATTCGCCGCGTTGCTGATTTGCATCTTGCTGACGGTTGCCTCCTGCAAAGTCGAGAACGTGCCGGCGGACACGGCGTGGGACGATTTGATTGATCCGTATCATCAGTACGTCGAGATGGGCGAGTACAAAATGCACTACCTCGACATCGGCGAGGGCGAGCCGGTGATTTTCGTGCACGGCTTCGCCGACTCGACCTACTGCTGGCACGAGAACATCCCCTACCTGATGGGCAAGGGTCTGCGCTTGATCGTCGTCGACCAGCCCGGCCTGGGGCGCTCGACAATGCCGCCCGACGATTTTCCGCTGACGGTGGAAAACCTCGGCGAGCAGATCGTCAAGCTGGCCGACAAACTCGAACTGCAACGCTTCTCGGTAGTCGGCAGTTCGATGGGCGGCGGCATCTGCCTTTACCTCTGCCTCGAACATCCGGAGCGCGTCGTCCGTACCGTGCCGATCGACCCCGCCTGCTTTCCGATGGAGATGCACGGCACGCTCGGCTTGATCGACCTCGTCGGCGATCTCGGCATGAGCGCGATGGGCAAGTGGTCGGTGCGCATCGCCCTCCGGCAGGTCTATTACGACAACGCCAAGGTCGACGACGTGCTCGTCCACGAATATTCGCGGCCGCTGTCCAAACCCGGTTACGCGCAACATCTGCGGCGGCTGCTGCTGGAATACCCCTCGCCCTACGGCTTGTCGATGGTCGACCAATACGGGCGGATCAAAACGCCGATGCTGATCTTCTGGGGCGACCAGGACGCCTGGGTGCCGCCCGAATTCGGCCCGCGCCTGCAGGCGATGATTCCCCACGCGCGGCTGGTCGTGTTCAACGACGCCGGCCACCTGCCGCACCAGGAACAGCCCGACGCGGCCAACCCGATTCTGCTGGATTTCCTCTCGCGCTGATTCGCGCTTGGTTCGCCGCCGCGATGCCTGTTACACTCACCCAATGACCGGCCGATTGCAAAAATGGATCACGCGGCTGGCCCTCGCCGTGCCGCTGCTGGCGCTGATTCTGTTCACCGCGGAAATCGGCGCGCGCACGTTTATCTGCCCGCGGCATCAGGCCGAGTTCTCGCCCTTCCCGCTCGACCACCGCAACAATCCCGAACTCTACGCACCCGACCCCGATCTGTTCTGGACGATGCGCCCCAACCAAAGCGAGGGCATCAACCGCTTCGGTCTGCGCGGCGAGTTGCCCGACGAACCCAAGCAGCGCTTCCGCATTCTGTGCCTCGGCGGCTCGATCACCTACGGCTTTCACCTGACAACCGAGCAGGCGCTGCCCGCGCGACTCGGCGCGGCGCTCGGCCCGGGTGTGGAAACGATCAACGCGGGCGTCAACGGCTATACCATCGTGCAGGGCGAGCGTTGGTTCGCGCGCGACCTGGCGACGCTGCGGCCCGATTTGCTGATCGCCGACTTCGGCTACAACGACGCCATGCAGGGCACCGTCCCCGACCTCGCCCAACCCCGCGCGCCCAATGTCGCCTGGCGCTTTCACCGCCGTTGGGGCCGCTTCTGCCTGGCGCGTCTGTTGATTTCGCCCTGGACCGTCGAGCCGCAATTCGGCGTAACCCGCGTGGCGCCCGACGATTATCGCGACACCTGCCGCAAGCTGGCGCAGGACGCGCACGACGCCGGCGCGCGAACGGTCTTTCTGCTGCTCGACGAATACAACCTGGCCGAGGACGCCTTTTTCTCACGGCGTTACAAGCCGCCCGCGGGCCTGCCGGTCGTCGACCTCACCCGCGCCTTCGACGGTCTGGAGATGACGCAGGTGAAATCGTTTTACATGGACGGCATGCACATGAGCGCCGATGGGATCGAGCGGATCGCGGCTTACCTTGCGGATGAATTGCGACGGCGGAAAATGGTCGATCTCGGCCGTTGATTTCTAGAACAATTCGGTCTGCCAGCGGCGATGCCCGGCCGAGATGTATACCGTGCGGTCGTGCAGGCGTACGCCGCCCAGGCGTCGCACAGGGGCGATCAGCGTCCGTTGAATGCCCAGGCCAAACGCGGTGCCCTGCAGCGCCAGCGCCGGATCGACCAGGTAGATGCGATCGCGTCCGAAGCAACGGTGCACTTCGAGCAGGTGCTCGCCGTCTGCGGCCAGCAGCCAGCCGGTGCCGTGCCGCCACCAGCCGATAACGGCTTCGAACAGGTTGCCTTTTTCGGCGGCGCGGTAAATGTCGACCAGGTAAACGCGATGCCGTCGGCCGCGATCGAGCACGGCCAGCACGCGTTGGTTGTTGACGGTGACAAACGCCAGCGAGCCCAAAGCCAACCGCGTGCCCGGCGCTTTGAACACCAACTCGTTGCCGTCGCGGCAGGTGCAGATGATTTGCTCGCCGGCCACCTCCACCCGCTCCGGCCCCTCGGGCACGTTGATGTGGGTCGGCTCCCACTGGGGACGGATCAGCGCCCGCTCTTGCGGCAGCAGGTATTGATGCCACATCGCCAACCAGAGCAAGATGACGATTCCGCCGGCGATCATCAGCCAATAAACGATCATGGCTGCTGCTCCTCCCGGCGGCGTTCGCGCTTGCTCTGCCGCGCCAGTTTACGTTCGCGCCGCTTCTCGCGCAGAGCGACCTTGTCGATGGCCGGCCAGGCGCCGCGGGTACCCGCGCCGAGTATGCCGGGCAGGTGGCGGCGCAGCACGACCACGCCTTTGCCGATCATCACCATTTGGTAAACGGTTAGAATCAACAGGAACGGGTTAAGGATGTCGTAACCGAAATGCACCTTGATCAACAGAAAGCCGAACATCCAATACTTGGATTTGAATACGACCTTGTAGGGCATCTCCATCACGTTGCGGGCGATGATGAACACGATCATGTAGGTGTACGTGACCACGTAGGCGAAGCCGAGCGTTTCGTGGGCGAAGCCGAAGTGAATCGCCGTCAGCGCAACCACCACCATCGAGGTAATGTCGTTGAGAATGTCCGACAGCGCGCCTTTGTCCGAGGCATAGCGACCCAGCCGCGCCACCGGGCCATCGAGTCCGTCGAGCAGGATGTTGATGATCAAAACCGTCCAGGCCAGACCGTAAAATTTGAGTCCGAAAAGCGGAAAGAAAAACAACGGCATCAACAGGAAACTGGCTACGGTAAGCACGTCGGAGCGCACGTTGCGGCGGACGAACCACATCGCCAGCGGGCGGACAAGCAGCGTGCGGCGGTCGGCGACGCGATGGAAGTATTCTTCCTCGTCCGCGCCGAAATAATGCAGTCTGCCCCGTGGCTGGTCGCTCATATCACCCCTGACCATTCTGCGTTTTCTTCTAAAGTGCAGGACCGGCGGCGTATCGTCAAGCGTTATTGATCCGTGTCGTTTGCGTTCGATTTGCGCGAGATTGGATTTCCGACTTCCCCAAACCGTCGCTTGTTGTTAAGATTCGCGGCAATGAACGTGTTGGGCATCGAAAGCAGTTGCGACGACACCTCGGCCGCGGTGGTGGTCGACGGCCGCGCCGTACGTGCGTGCGTGGTCGGCAGCCAGGACGATTTCCACCGGCGCTTCGGCGGCGTCGTGCCGGAAGTCGCCAGCCGGGCGCACATGGAAATGATCGACGTCGTCTGCGCCGACGCCCTCGAACAAGCCGGGATGACCGTCGCCGACATCGACGCGGTCGCCGTGACCAACGGCCCGGGGCTGGTCGGCTCGATCCTCGTCGGCCTCGGCTTCGCCAAGGGCCTGGCTTACGCGCGCAACTTGCCCTTCCTCGGCGTCAACCATCTGGAGGGGCACATCGCCGCCGCCTTCCTCGACGCCGACGAGCCGCAGTTCCCCTTCGTTGCCCTGGTCGTTTCCGGCGGGCATACGCACTTGTACGAGGTGACCGGCTTCTTTGCGATGAACGCGCTGGGGCAAACGGTCGACGACGCCGCCGGCGAGGCCTTCGATAAAGTGGCCAAGCTGCTCGGCCTGGGCTACCCGGGCGGCATCGCCATCGACAACCTGGCCCGGCAGGGCGACCCGAAAGCCTACGATCTGCCGCGCCCGATGCTGCACAGCGGCGATCTGACGATGAGCTTTTCCGGCCTGAAAACGGCCGTCCGCAACCTGCTGGAAAACGCGGGCGGTGTCGACAAGGTATCGCTGCCCGATCTGGCCGCGTCGTTTCAGGCCGCGGTGGTCGACACGCTGCTGGCCAAGGCGCTGGCCGCCGTCGAGCAGGCGGGCGTAAGTCACCTGGTGATCTGCGGCGGAGTCTCGGCCAACAGCGAATTGCGCAAACGCGCCGCCGACCTGTGCGAGAAAAACGGTTTATGTCTGACGCTGCCGGCGTTGGCCTACTGCACCGACAACGCCGCGATGATCGCCGCCGCCGGGCATTACCGCCTGACCGCGGGCGAACGGTCGGAACTTGATCTCAACTCCTACGCCACCCTGGCGAAAGCGCCGAAATGAACTGGCTCAAACGCAAGTGGCTGCAATTCTACAACACCTTCGTCAGCCTGAAGGGTCCGCCCGAAGGAATCGCCCGCGCCTTTTCGGTGGGCTTCTGGATCGCCTGGTTCCCGGTCATCGGCACCCACAGCGTGCTGTCGCTGATCGGCGCGGCGCTGTTTCGCGTCAACGTCCCCGCCGTCTACCTCAGCTCGTGGATCTGCAACCCGCTGACGATTCCGATCATGTGGTTTCTCGAATACATCGTCGGCGCGGCGATCATGGATAAGCCCTTCCTCGGCTACGGCGACTTCGCCGCGGCAACCGACGCGCACAGCTTCGCCGAGTTCTGGGCGCTGGGCAAAGATCTACTCGGACCGTTGTTCGTCGGCGGCTTCGTGCTCAGCACCGCCAACGCTGTGCTCGGTTACTGGCCGGTCAAGTGGGCGGTGATCCGCTCCCGCCGCAAAGGCGCCAAGCCCAAGCCCATTCCGGCGAAGGTCGCCAAATGAACGACCGCCTGCCGGCCAAGCAAAGCCTGGGGCAGAACTTTCTGGTCGACGCCAACCTCGCCCGCAAGATGGTCGCCGCGCTCAAGGCAGCGCCCG
>Ga0272444_10004006_pt1 | contig 13114 bp, 10 predicted proteins | sample SSMForm13_FD_201033 | JGI IMG/M metagenome (GOLD analysis project Ga0272444, IMG submission 201033) | Marine sediment archaeal communities from Little Sippewissett salt marsh, Falmouth, MA, United States - SSM-Form-13 | ecosystem: Environmental > Aquatic > Marine > Wetlands > Sediment ...
TTTCGGCTGCTTTTTGCTGAGATAACAAGCCTGCACGGGATTCAGGGACGCAGGAAGGGAGGAAGACCATGGCTAACGGATATGAAGAAGCATACAAGATATCCATTGAGGATCCAGAAAAATTTTGGGGCGAAGCGGCTGAGCAGTGCCATTGGTTCAAGAAATGGGACAAAGTGCTGGATGATTCCAACAAGCCCTTTTATCGCTGGTTCTCAGGGGGTGAAATCAACACCTGTTACAACGCCCTGGATGTTCATGTTGACACTGGAAGGGGGGGACAAGACGCCCTCATCTACGACAGCCCGGTCACCAATACGGTCCAGAAGTTTACCTACCAAGAGCTGAGAGACGAGGTGGCTCGCTTTGCCGGGGCCCTTGCCGCACAAGGGGTGAAAAAGGGAGACAGGGTCCTTATATATATGCCCATGATACCTCAGGCCGTGATTGCCATGCTGGCCTCAGCGCGGCTGGGTGCGGTCCATTCACTGGTCTTCGGTGGATTTGCCCCCAGGGAGCTGGCCACACGCATACAGGACGCCCGACCCAAGGTGATTGTCTCTGCCTCCTGCGGCATCGAGTTTTCCCGCGTCATTGCCTACAAACCCATGTTGGATGAGGCCATTGACATGGTAGAGGCCAAACCAGAGCGTTGCATCATCTTTCAGCGCCCCCAGGAGAGGGCTGCCATGATAGATGGCCGCGATCTGGACTGGAATGATGTGATGGCAGGGTCAGAACCCCATGACTGTGTCCCGGTCCTTGCCACAGATCCCCTCTATATCCTTTATACCTCGGGCACTACAGCCCAGCCCAAGGGCGTTGTTCGGGACAACGGCGGCCACGTGGTTTCTCTCAAATGGACCATGAAGGCCATCTATGATGTGGAGCCAGGAGACGTCTACTGGGCGGCATCGGACGTTGGTTGGGTGGTAGGGCATTCCTACATCGTCTATGGGCCGCTCTTTCAGGGATGCACCACTATCCTCTTTGAGGGAAAACCCGTAAAGACCCCTGATGCCGGGGTCTTTTGGCGGGTCATCTCTGATCACAAAGTGAAATGCATGTTCACGGCCCCCACGGCCTTTCGCGCCATCAAGAGGGAGGACCCCAAGGCTGAACTCATGAAGAAGTATGATCTTTCTTCCTTTAAGACCTTGTTTCTGGCAGGGGAGCGATCCGACCCCGACACCCTGAACTGGGCCGAGAGCCATCTGGGCGTCCCTGTCATTGACCACTGGTGGCAGACAGAGACCGGATGGGCCATCAGTGCCAATTGTCTGGGCCTCCACCACTTTCCTGTCAAGCACGGTTCGGCCACAAAACCAGCCCCAGGCTGGAATCTCCAGGTGGTAGATCCCTACGCCAAGCCTTTGAAGGCCGGTGACACAGGGGCCCTCGTGGTAAAGCTTCCTCTGCCTCCTGGGACCCTTCCCACCCTTTGGAACAATGACCAGGGCTTCCTTTCCGCCTATCTGGAAGAGTTTCCCGGTTATTATAAGACGGCCGACGCAGGCTACATGGATGATGAAAACTATGTCTATGTCATGTCCAGGACCGATGACATTATTAATGTTTCCGGCCACCGTCTGTCCACAGGGGCCATGGAGGAGGTGTTGGCAGACCATCCTGATGTGGCAGAATGCGCGGTCTTTGGTGTGGGAGACCAGTTAAAGGGACAGATCCCAATCGGTCTTTTGGTCCTTAACGCTGGCGTGGAGAGGGACCAAGAGGAGATTGCCAAAGAAGTGATTCAGATGGTCCGAGAAAGGATCGGCCCCGTGGCCGCATTCAAGATGGCCACGGTGGTGAAGCGTCTGCCCAAGACCAGGTCCGGCAAGATCCTTCGCGGTACCATGCAGAAGATCGCAGACCACCAGCCGTACAAGATGCCGGCCACCATAGACGATCCAGCCATCCTGGACGAGATCGAGGCAGCATTGGCAGCCATGGGCTACTCCAAGTCGTATAAGGAATAGCTCGCGCCTGTTGGCCGAATGCTGTTTGTCTTGTCTTATAAGGGTAAAGCGCCAGGGATCAGGTGAGTCATGTGGTGTGGACCACAGAGCCCTTCTTTCCCCATTTATCCAACACCTGTCTAACTGTTCTGGCGATGTCCTCCTTGTGCAAGGGCTTCATGAGAAACGCCCGGATCCCCAATGCCTTGGCTTTCTTTTCCGTCATTGCCGGGCTGAATCCCGTGCAAAGTATCACAGGAATATCAGGACGGATCTTCATCATCTCTAAAGCGAGTTTTTCCCCAGTCATGCCGGGCATGGTCATGTCTGTGATCACGAGATCGAATCTGTCAGGCTCTGCGCTGAAAGCTTCCAGGGCTTCTGAACCGCTTGTGCTGGCAACGACACTGTAGCCGAGGCGTTCCAACAGCTGTTTTCCGAGTTTTGACAGTGCCTCTTCATCCTCAATAAAAAGGATATGCTCCCTTCCCGTGGGCAGGTCTGCTGGGCCCTCTATTCCCTGCTCATCCGCCCGCGGAATCACGGGAAGATACACTTGGAAAGTTGTGCCCTGGCCGGGCTCGCTCTCAACAGTGATCGTCCCTCCTTGACTCTGCACGATGCCATGAACCACAGCAAGCCCCAGACCGGTCCCCGCCCCTTTCTCCTTTGTCGTAAAATAGGGTTCAAAAATCCGTTCCATCGTTGAAGCGTCCATACCATGACCTGTGTCGCTCACAGAGAGACAAAGGTATGGCCCAGGGCTGAAGTCGTGACGCTCTGCTGCAAAGTCGGCATCTAGTTCCACATCCGAAAGGCTTACCGTTAGAACGCCTCCCCCTCTCTGCATGGCATGACCGGCATTCGTGCAAAGGTTCATCAACACCTGATGCATCTGCGTCGGATCTCCCATGACAGCCGATTCGCTTTGGATGTCTTGACGTATCTCAATAGTTGTAGGAAGCGACGCACGGAGCAACTTCAGAGCCTCTTTCAAAACAGGCCTCAACTGAAGAGGCCTCAACTCTTGCTCGGACTGGCGGCTGAAGGTAAGAATCTGCTGGACCAAGTCTCTGGCTCGGCCTCCTGCCTTAAGGACTTCCCTCAAACTGGCCCGCAACACCGATCCTTCGGGGGCATCATCCAAGGACATCTCAGTGTAACCGATGATGGCAGCAAGGACATTGTTGAAGTCATGGGCAATGCCTCCGGCCAAGGTTCCGATAGCCTCCATTTTCTGGGCCTGACGGAGTTGGTCTTCCAGTCGTTTCTGCGGCGTGATGTCGCGCACAAAGTTCAAGGTAGCCGGTCTTCCTTCCCAAGTGATGAAGATGGCATTGATCTCTACCCACAGCTCTTGGCCCTTCCTATTGACGATCCTGAAGGAATAGACACTTGGAACATCCTCTCCTGCAAGTCTCTTCCTGTGTCTTTCAAGGACCATGTCCCTGTCTTCGGGATGAATGAGATTCACAAAAGGCACGCTTTCCAATCCTTTCGAAGAATAGCCTGTCACCTCCTCAGTCTTCGGGTTGGGAAACCTTATCATCCCGTCCTGGGCAATGAATATGGCATCATCGGCATTATCGACTAAGAGACGATATTTCTCTTCTGATTCCCGAACCAAGGCCTCCGACCGCTTGCGCTCGGTGATGTCGCGGAAGATCACGATCATGCAGTGCTGATCCCCGAGCGTCACGGGACCGCCGCTGACATCGGCAAAAAAGACCGAGCCATCCTTGCGTTCAACCGGAATGTTTTCTGCCAGAATAATCTCCCCGCTGGCCAGTTTTTCAAAAGCATTCACGACTCGTGCCAGGTCTTGCCGGGGACAGATGTCGGCGACACCACGTTCTGGGATCTCCTCCCACGCACAGCCCAGCATCTCACACATCTTCTCGTTGCCTACGAGAAATCTCTTCCTCTCCCTGTCGGCAATGATAATCCCGTCTACGGCATTTTCAAAGACTGCACGGAACCGTTGCTCACTCTGCCGAAGCTCCTTCTCAGCCCGAATACGCAGTAAAATGTTACCACTGAGAATGGCGACAGCAACGCCCAGGAGGACGATGATCGAGGCGGCAGTCCAGACAATGCCTCTGTGTCCCTCATAGAAGGAGACCGCTTTATTTACAATGAGGCAGTCTGTTGGCAGGAGCGACTCTTTCACCCCAAATTGCTCAAGCCGAGTATCGTCGAACATATATTGGGTGGGGCTCTTTTCAAGAGGAATATCGGAGGCGTTTTCTCCCCCTAGGATGCGCAGGGCCATTTCACCGGCCATTTTTCCCTCGGCCTCACCGCTGGCAAGCATGCCGCCCACAATGCCATGACCAAGGTAGAACTTCCAAACGCTGTAGATGGGAACGTTACACTGTTCGACGAGGATTCTCAGATTGTGCTCATGGGAGAATACACGGCCTGCCTTGTCGCGCGAAAAGATGAACAAGAAGACAATCGTGTCGTCAGACAGCCTAGAGACGGCATGTTTTAATTCGTCTATCGTAAGGTCTTCAAGATATCGAAATCCAATGCGGGACTTGTAGCCCTCAAAGATTCTCTCAGCCTTGGCCTTTAGTGCTCGCCCGGTGCGCGTCATGTCGGTAATAACGGTCACCTGCCTTGTCCTGGGATGAAGCCTTAGAGCAATATCGAGGGTGGATTTGATGTCGATGGATTCAACCAGCCCGGTGATCTCTCTTCCTTGCCGCATGGAGGGCTCATACTCGCTGACGCTACAGAATACCACGGGCACATCGGGAAACACAGCCGGTCCAGAGCCGAGCATGAAGCTAAAGGCGTGGTCATCTGAAGCTATGATAACATCGACAGGCCTTTCAGCGAACTTCAGGCTGTACAATGCCTTCAATTTTTCAAAGTACTCTTCTGTGTAAATGTGTCTTGTGTCCATGAACTCAAAGCACAATTCCACCCTACCAGCCTGCTCGGCGAAAACAGACTGGATTCCCCTAGAAATGCTGTCGGACCAGGTAAAGCCGTGGTGGTAGGAATGGAGCACCAACACACAGGGTTTCGTGGAATCTGGAAAAGAAGGCGGGGTCTTTTCAGAGGACTGAGCCGGAGCGCTATAAGCCGGTGCCCATGGTATGAGAGACCAGATGAGTACACAGAGTCCCAAAGTGGTTTTCAGAGCTTTCATGAAAGTGAACACCTATCGCCTGGTATCAGGAACCGACTCTGTCTCGGAAACAAAGGCAGAACACATGCCCATCCCACAGGATGACGGGTACGCTCCAAATCTCCATTTTTCAACCCTTTGGGTGTCTGACTCTGAACTGTGGCATTCTGTGACGAATGAAAATCTAGACCCCCAACAGGATCAGGAACGTCCTGTTAGGAGTCGGATAGGCAACATTTGAGGTTTGTCTTCATGGGCACTAGCCCCGAACAAGCGCAAGGCCTAGCCTCCTTCCTACATTGAGGCTTTTTCCCACAACGTAGACCCCAATGACCCTAAAAATACCGATGACAAGCAACGAGGCCACGGCCCAATACATCACCATCCACAAAAGGCTTCTAGGTTTAGCATCTGGCATGAAAGGGACCTTACGGGGTTTCTCTCACCTCGACCCGCTCCATGTTGTCGCCCTGCTGAATGGCATTTACCGCGTCCTGCCCCTTGACCACCTTTCCGAACACGGTGTGGTGGCCATTTAAGTGCGGTTGCCGGGAATGGGTGATGAAGAACTGACTCCCATTCGTATGAGGGCCGGCATTGGCCATGGAGATGACCCCTGTCTCGTGTGTCAGAGGATTTCCGTCCAGCTCATCTTCAAAGGTATACCCAGGGCCACCTCGACCCGTGCCCGTGGGATCTCCTCCCTGAATCATAAAATCATTGATCACCCTATGGAAGATCACCCCATCGTAGAACCCCTCCCGGGCCAGGAACACAAAATTGTTCACCGTCTTTGGTGCGTGTTTCGGGTAGAGTTCCAGTTCGATCCGCCCCCTGGGGCTCTCAATGGTTACTTCATAGGTCTTATCCAGATCGATCTGCATCTCAGGCGGGCTGCTCCACTGCTGCTTTGTCATAAACCATTCCTCCTAGAAATCTAGTATGTCCTTTATAGATATCATACTCACCGCAAAAAGGTAAGAGGCCAAGAAGCTGAAAGGGATCATACTAATAAGTTGCTGCAATATCATTTGGTTACGTCTAAATTCTGCCAAGAACCCCCTCCAAGGCCCAAAGGCCTTTTGTCGACGGTTTGTCTTTCTATCACAGACCCCACTGCGTCTGTCATTACCCTTTCTATCGTTGCTTGGGCGAAAGGCCCTTTAAGCCCATGGTATTGACTAAGATGAGATAGGCCACAGCCGTCTAGAACTGGAGTCCCTGCAACACGACTTAAAGGCTGACAAAGGCCCTGCCAGGATTCGTCTATTTCAGCTTCCACTTCAACTGGAATTCGACTTCTTCAAAGGTCTTTCCTCTTTCGTGCTCTATATTGATGACGGCATGCCTTGGAACAGCGACCGCTCGCCTGCAATCTGAATCCTGAAGGTCTCTCCCTTTTCAATGGTGTCCGCGAGCCTTCGCAACTTCTTCACAAACTGCTTTGCCGGATAATCCTTCTCCACATCTCTTTTCGCCTTCTTTGCCATCTGTCTCCCTCCCATGCCGCAATGTCTCCCGATCCTTTGAACAGACACCTGCACCGCGTCCTGAGTCACTCTCAAGGACAACCCTTCTTCCTTCTCTCGCCACACTCCTTTACCTTACTCCCGGGCTCTTGAGACTGCTTGCTGCAAAAACAGGTTCTCCTTGAATCCACGCATCTATGGCATTGCCATGTTCTAGATACTGTTCAATGGCCACAGCCATCTCCATCGTCTCCCCCTGGCACCCAAAATCGGAGGCGGCTCTATTGATACCGGCTCTTACGGATTCAAATATGTGGTACCGGTGGGCGTGGCAATCCATCCCCTGCCAGGGGTCGCGGGCATCAAAGGCCTCTTTGCAATGACCGGCGTCCAAAGAATGCCATGCCCTGCAAACGAATGGTCTAACCGCGTACAGGGAGCAACGGCCCCCTTTCAGGAAAATACAGGGGGTCTCATGCCAGACCTGAATCCTTTCCTCACGACTCTTTCCGACGGTAAGGGCAAGGACATGGCCGATTCTTTCCTTCAGCTCCTCTTTCTCCTTCTTGGAGAAAGCTTGATCCACATGATTACCGATAAGCAAGGCCTCTAAAGGGGTTAAGACGACTTGATAGAAACAGCAATAGCAGCAACCTTCCTCGCAGGCCACGGCTTCGGCTGGCGGCGCCTGGGCCTCAAAATGCTCTAGCATTCTTTCAGCCAAGGCCAAACCATGACGTCCCAGGGCCAGGGCATTTTCTCTTGTTAGCCCTTGATCCAGTAAGGCAAGGGCCGTCTCTTCTGCCACGCGCAGAACAAGGTCTTGGTCTTCTTCGATCTCTTTTCTCTGCGGCCTTCTATCCGCTACAGAAGCATATTTCGTCATTCTTTTAGACTCTTATCCCTTTACGATCCTTCCGAGACGCTCTCCACCGTTTGCTCCATGAGTGCGGCAACGTCTTTCGTGTCTTCCATGCCCAGGGCCAGCTCCAGGATCTCCTTAGCTTCCTTCAGCGTCACCTTTCTGACAAAGTCTTTTATCACTGGAATCGACGCCGGTGCCATGCTCAGCCGATCTACCTCCATGGCCACAAAGAGATAGGCGCACTGGGGGTTGGAAGCCGCCTCCCCGCAGATGCTCACCCCTTTGTCATATTGCTTACAGGTCGAGACGATATCCGTCATGGCGGAAACAACAGCCGGGTGCAAAGGACTATATATGTTTGCCACCTTTTCGTTATTTCGGTCCACGGCAAGAAGATACTGGATAAGGTCATTGGTTCCGATGCTCACGAAATGAACATAGCGTAACAACCTGTCCAGGATCCTGACGGCTGCCGGCACTTCCACCATGATTCCCACGGGAACGTCCCTGTCAAAGGGAATGCCACGGCCCATGAGAGACTGCTTTTCCTCTTCCAGGATGTCCAGGCTCTTGCGCACTTCACTCACCGAGGTGATCATAGGCAACAGAACCCTGACCTTCCCAACAGCAGAGGCCCTGAGTATGGCCCGAATCTGCGTCCTGAAGATCTCGTCAAGGCCCAGAGAGACCCGGATCGATCTCCAGCCCAGGTAGGGATTGGCCTCTTTGGGGCTGTCCAGATAGGACAGAAACTTGTCGCCCCCCACATCCAGGGTCCGGATGGTGACCGATCTTTGCTCCGCCCCACGAACAATCTTCTCATACAAAAGATATTGCTCGTCCTCTGAAGGGAAGTCCTTTCTTGCCAGAAAGGGAAACTCCGTCCTGTAAAGGCCAATGTGGTCGGCACCATACTTCCTGACCAACTCCAGATCAGATAAGAGCCCAATGTTGGCCCCCAGTTTTATCTCCCACCCGTCCCTGGTCGCTGCCTTGGCATCCCGCAACAGGTCCAGCCGCTGCCACTGCTCGGCCTTCTCCTTCTTTAGGTGGGCGAACTCATCAATAATAACCTGGGGTGGGTTGTCAAAGACAAGGCCCGAGGTGCCATCCACGATCAGAAAGTCATTTTCCTTCACGACCTCCAGGATCTCACTTGCACCGACCACCATGGGTATCTCAAAGGACTTGGCCAGAATGGCCGAATGAGAGGTCTTGCCCCCCCTTGCCAGCACGACCCCTGTGAGATGGTCCTGTCTCAGACCTACCAGGACCGCCGGCGAAATGTCAGAGGCAATGATGATCGTGTCCCTGTCGAATTGCCCAGCCTGCTGGCCCCCAATCCCGAAGAGGTTCTGAAGCACCCATCTCCCGATGTTTTCAATATCTGTGCTCCGTTCCCTCAAATAGGGATCGTCCATACGATGAAAGAGCTCCATGTACTCCTGGACGACCAGCTTCAAGGCATACTCGGCACGATGGCCCGACTCAATAAAGGCCGTGGCTTTCTTCTGAAACGCTCTGTCGCGCAGCAACATGGCGTGCGCTTCTAAAATGGCGCGGTCCTCCATGGAAAGCTCCCCGGCAGCCCGTATAAGCTCCAGAACTTCCTGTTCCGAACGCTTGAAGGCCTTGTGCAGCCTTTCGATCTCTTGGGAAACATCCTTTGGCTCTTCGTCCTGTATCTGATCGAACCCGATGCTTTCGGCAAGATAGTGGGCCCTGCCCTCGGCGATGCCGGGCGAGACGGCAATACCCCTAAGCAAACCCTTTTTTGTTTTTCTTTCAACCTGAGATGGGGCGCTTTCCAGAGGTTTCTGCCTGCCCCGGACCGTCCTCAGGTCTTCAGCTAGCCCGGTATAGGCAACCGTGGCCGCGATCTGCCCGGCGATAGCCGAAAAAACCGGAATGTCGGCCTCTGTTACGGCACGCTCTTTCACTGTCTGCACGACCAGTACGCCCACAGGGTGCTGAAGATATAAAAGGGGAACGCCCAAAAAGGTCTTGTAGATCTCCTCCCCGCTTCCTTCAAAAAACTTGTATCTCTTGTGGGTAGCAGGATCGACCACAAAAACAGGCGCCATCTCCTCCAACACCAGTCCCGTGAGGCCCTCGTGGAGCTTCATATGGACAGTATGCACTGCATGGGGGTTCAAACCTACGGTGGCCTCCAGAACCAGTTCCTCTTCTTCCTCATTCAAGAGATACACGGAACAGACCTCCACGCCGAATCGGGCCGCCACCTGCTCCACAATCCGCTGCAGTGTTTCATCAGGGCCTCTGGAACTGCCCACGATGCCGGCGATGTCCGCCAGCAGTCTAATGTTATCTCTGTCCATAGCTAGATGCGGGTTGCAGCGGATCCCCTTCTACCCGATTCCTGTCCTTGTTTCCGCCAGAAGTCAGAAACTGAACTGCCTCCACTTCTTCTCAGAGCCAAATACGTCAACCTTTCACCAGCGTTCCTGATGGTGTCCTGGCCCTTTTTCGCCCCCGCCTAGAAAGGGCATTTTTCCTTAGAAATCCTTGTTGGCAAAGTCAAATACACGTAAAGCGGCTGTTTCCATCAGACTATCTTCCATCGCAAATAGCGAAATTGCATTAACATTCATTCGGTCAAGCGTATGTAATACATGAATCCTTTCAGCTCTTGGTAACGTCAGTTTCCAGAGCAAATTCTCGCCTTCTTCCGTCTTCGCAAACGCATACTCGTGCGATGTGAACTTAATACGTCTGCCATCCCTTTTTGCGCATATAGTGTATTCACTTTGCTGTATGAAATGTCGTTTGTGACTAGCGCTATTGGGACGTAACGTAGAAATGACTGGATGATCACCGACCTGGGTTTTTCCTCTTCCTGCCCATTCGACGTAAGCATAGACGCTTACCTTTGCCGCATCTTTTGGCGGGTCTACGTATGAGAAGTAAGCAGCAACGTATGGAGATTTTGTCCAATCTAGGAGCGGTGATGGAAATCCATGGTGTCGAAGGTAGATCATGTATTCTAGAGAGGGCATGGAATTTAGAAGCAAGATATCGGCGTCCTTTTCCCATTTTTCAAAATCGTCAAGGAGAACCCTCCATTTTTGTTCTGTGAACGTCTCTATTTCAGGCCGAATCCCTTCAGCCGCCAGGAAATAATCATGGGCATCAAACGTGTCTTTTCCCGTACGTCTCTCAAGGGTTGTGCTGAGCTTCCAAGACGCCGTTCCTTGCCCCCTATAAAGGAGCTCTGAAACAAGTCCACGTCCCTCTTGATTAAGATCTTTGCGAACCTGATTCAGTCTTCGCAATTCTTCTTCGAACTCAATCCAACTATTCAAGTGTATTTCTTCCGTTTTTATCTCTCACGCCGCTGTGAGCAGCTGGCCAACGACGGCAAGTGATCGCGCCACTCAGCCTCAGCGCAATTCTTAGTGAGGTGACAGGCTATTGATGATGTACCTGACGCTTTCTGGCACACCTATCGCCTCGCGAATCTGTGAATTTCTTGTCAAACCTCCCTCCAGTTTCTCCACTAAAGCCTCATTTATGTATTCTATCATTCCTAGCTTCTTGGCGTTATTTCTCGCCGCCTGGTAGCTGCGAGAGCTAATGAACATCTCAACAAGGGCCTCAGCCATTCTCCTCTTTGTCTTATCAGACGAAGAGAGAACAACCAGTGTTTCCTTTGCCAGGTCCTTTGGCAGTTTACCTCTCCCCTGTATGCCTTGGTATCTGCCAATGAAACCGTACGGGTCAATCCCTAGCCTGACAGGGATCATGAACTTGCCGAGGCCGAAGGCAATCCCCACTTCCTGGTCACACCAATTGCTGGTTCTGAAATTCTCATCTAACATTGCGAGTAAGGCGTCACAGGTCAATAGAGCTGATTCAATAGTATTAAGCCACTCCTTAGTTGGTTCAATATCCTCGTGGGCTACAAAAGCTGATATGCCATGTTCAAATAAGTAGTCTTGCAGCTTCTTGACCTTATTCTTGATGACCGCCGAATGGCTTATGAACAGACGAAAATATCCTTCTCGCCAGTAACTTGTGTCGATCTCATGCGGCAAATAAATGTCTTCACCTGATCCTGGTACTGGAGCTTCCGGGGCAACGAAAAACTCAATGCTGCTGATCTCAATCTCCTCGTCCTTTACCGGATAAAGGATATGAAAGGCTGAAATAATCTGTTCTTTGTCGCCAGTGGATAGTCTGGTTAGATCTTCGTATTCGTCAATGGGAGAATATATTTCCAGTGTCGTGAGCTGAGAATAGAGCCTGGTGCCATATGTGCTGCTCACGTTAAGTTCGTACCGGGACCGACGGAGGAGGTTGGCGAGATCGTTTCGGCCTTTGAAGGTGAAAACCTGAAAGATCTTGTCCGGTATCTTCATATATCTCGCTTTCTCACAAAGAACTCATCTTTGGGGTCAAATCTACGGTTGACTCTTATTCGTTTCTGCCGGGACTTGAGGGACACCCCTCCCAGTTCCTTTTTGAACCCGGCTATCTTGTTTTGAACGTAAACTTAAATGGAAACGCCGAGTTGCCACTTTTGTCTTTAAAGTTGGTAAATTTTACCGAATTAATCCAGATAACATACTCCTTATTTGGCTCCAGCTTTACGGGCAGCAGATTGGTCTTCATGTCCTCGGTATAGTACGCTTGGCCCACTATTTGAGGAAACGTATTTTTGCCTTCATAAACCCATGACCAATTGCCATCCCTCATTTCTTCATTAAACGTTACGGATATCTCCTTCAAAGAGGGATCAACATCCACACTTCCATTTTGAGGAGAGGTGCTCACTACCCTTGGTGGTCTACTGTCTTGCTCTCCCCATGCCACAGCAACATTCATCGCTAACAGCAAAAAGACTAAGAGCGCTCTCTTCTTCATTCTTGGTCTCCCGTTAGATAGATCACTGGTTTCGAGTTAAGAGTGCACGGGTTTCGAGTTCTTGCCTTCCTCTAATTCTTCTGCCACAGACCCACGCCGACTGACACAGAAGGAGACCGAGTGATTTGCTGATGGATAGGGTGAGCTTGTGCAATAGGGATGAAAACAACTCGGAAGCAGCCCGCAAGTCGATATCTTCCGAGTTGATTCCCGTGCAGGGCTGTTCATCAATCTCGATATTCACCTGTGCGGCCCGTTTGCTTCTGAGAACACTGGATAACATGGCCACACTCTCTTCTGTAAACGCCAGAGGCATATATCTTGTGCCTCCCCAACTTGAGGTGCCAAAATGCCACCTCAAGCCTTCAAACCCCTTCTTGGTCAACTCAAACACACTGATGGGCTTAGGCCACCGGCCACCCTACCTTCCTCGACGCCAATCACTCGTCATTCCCAACTCCGCCGCCGGATACATCAAGATGGTCCTCGATCACCTCCCAGCGCCCGGCTTTCTTGCCCCCAACGCGTCTCAAAATGCCTTTGGTTTGCAGCTTATCCGTATTGTATCGTACTCCGGCTTCACTCAGGTTGAGCCTTGCTGCCAACTCCTTGCGGGTTATGCTCGGATTTTCCATGATGATTTTGAGAACCGCTTTTTCGGTCGGGAACAAATCTTTTTGGCTAGTCTTTTGGCTAGTTTCTTGGGTAGCTGCCGCCCCTTCATCAGCCTGCTCCAAAAAGGAGGGCCGGTTGAAGGAAACAATGAACAGGTTGCCGATTTCACGGAAAACCGCATCCGGTT
>Ga0272444_10004007_pt1 | contig 13112 bp, 9 predicted proteins | sample SSMForm13_FD_201033 | JGI IMG/M metagenome (GOLD analysis project Ga0272444, IMG submission 201033) | Marine sediment archaeal communities from Little Sippewissett salt marsh, Falmouth, MA, United States - SSM-Form-13 | ecosystem: Environmental > Aquatic > Marine > Wetlands > Sediment ...
TGTCCCCTTTGAACGGGCTTGTTGTTCTTGGAGCAGTATATATGGGCGCAATATATGGCGGTTCTTTTGCCGCTATCCTTGTTAACACGCCTGGAACTCCATCATCCATTGCCACAGCCTTTGAGGGGTACCCAATGGCAAAAACCGGCCGGGCAGTGGAAGCCATTAGCGTGGCAACAATTTCTTCGGTCATAGGTGGCATTGCAGGCGTCTTGTTTCTTTTGCTCCTTTCGCCACCCTTGGCAAAACTTTCGATACGTTTTGGGTCGGCAGAATTTTTCTGGGTTGCAATGTTGGGGCTTACCCTTATTGCCGGACTTTCAGGTGGATCATTGTTTAAGGGGCTGCTCGGTGGTACCCTCGGGATGTTTTTGGGAACCATAGGCGTAGCGCCTATTGGGGGTGAAACACGTTTTACATTCGGCATGCCGGTACTTCAGGGTGGGGTAGAGATGATTGTTGCCCTGATCGGCCTGTTTGTTGTACCCGAGTTATTCAACATGGCAGCCCATGGAAAAGCGGCGCTTATTGAGGTATCAATGAGTTCAAAAGAGCGCGGCACCTTTACCAGAACCCTAAAAACAGTGTTTTCTATGCCGGGAAACCTTATCCGCTCCTGTATTATAGGAGAGATTGTTGCTATTATACCGGGCGCAGGTGGCAGCATTTCAAACCTTGTTGCGTACAACGAGGCAAAGCGGGCCTCTAAACATCCGGAAAACTTCGGCAAGGGAGCCGTAGAAGGTTTAGTTGCTTCTGAATCGAGTAATAACGTTACTGTGGCCGGAAGCATGGTGCCCCTTTTAACGCTGGGGATTCCAGGCGCTCCACCGGATGCGGTTATCCTCGGTGTTCTCCTCTTGCATGGATTAAGACCGGGCCTTGAACTTTTTACGACAAGTGGCGTTTTAACTTACGGATTCATAATATCAATGGGTTTATCCGCCGTAGCCATGCTGCCTATAGGTTTTCTGGGGGGGCGGCTGATATACAGGGCCATTTTAAAAACCCCACATTACTTCCTTATCCCGGCCATTTCACTTATTACAATTTTAGGGACATTCTCCCTGAGAAACAGTATAGCCGATGTTGTTATAATGCTAATCTTAGGCACAGTAGGTTATATGTTGAGGGAAGTGGGCATTGAGTCTCCTCCAATCGTGCTTGGTTTGATCTTAGGTGAAATTGCCGAGGTCGGTTTTGTCCAATCCCTGCTTCGTGGTGCGGCCGATCCTTACCCTATTGTGAAGCTTTTTGAGAACACCTTATCCAAAATCATTATAATCCTGACCATACTGTCTTTTATCTCGCCTTATATTTCAATTTGGTGGAGACGTTTTAAAGATAATCGGGCCGCAAGAGGTGAAAATTATGACTAAGAAATTTAATACCGATATTATAGGTGGAGTGGTAGGCCTGGCCATTACGATTTTTTTCTGGTTTTCCAGGGGGGATGTATCCCGCTTAAGCATAATGTTTCCGAATGCCATTTTGATCCTTATGGCTGTTTTTTCTTTGGCAATCATTATAAAGGGGTTTATCAAGGCAGACAGAAAACCTGTTTTTTCTAATGGTGATCAGCGTCGTATTGCGGTGACAACAGCCGCATTATTTATTTGGGTCCTTGCAATCGTATGGATTGGGTTTTATGTTGCCAGTGTTCTTATGTTTTCATTTCTTGCCTATTATCTGGCATCAGCTCGAATAAAGGTGAGCCTTTCCCAGTTCGCAATCTGGGTAGTCATTATTGCAGGTTTAGTTGGATTTTTTTATTTCATTTTTGCTAAATTGTTGTATGTGCCACTTCCCAAGGGAATATTGTTTTAAAAACGAATTGAAAAAGGATAATCTGAAATGAACTATAAAATTGCCTCAATCCAGGGCGATGGTATTGGCAAAGAGGTTGTTCCGGAAGCAATACGGGTTATAGAGGCCTTATCAAGCCAACACGGCTTTGAAGTAACATTCAAGGAGTTTCCTTACTCCTGTAAGTACTATTTGAAAACAGGTATGATGATGCCGGAAGACGGCATTGAAAGATTGCGGGCCTATGATGCGATTTTCTTAGGCGCTGTTGGAGACCCACAAGTGCCGGACCATGTCTCATTATGGGGTCTTTTAATACCAATTCGAAGACAAATGAGACAATATGTAAATGTTCGGCCTGTTAAACTCCTTCCAGGCGTTGAATCGCCACTTGCCAACCGAAAACCAGGTGAAATTGATTTTGTTGTAGTACGGGAAAACAATGAAGGCGAATACTCGGAAATCGGAGGCCGTCTCTATGAAGGAACTGAACTTGAAATGGTTATTCAGGAAACCGTTTTCACACGGAATGGTGTTGATCGCGTTCTTCGATATGCATTCGAGTTAGCCCAATCAAGGAAGAAAAAGCATTTGACATCTGCAACTAAATCTAACGGAATCATTCATACAATGCCTTATTGGGACGAGCGCTTCAGGGCAATCTCCCAAGAATATCCGGATGTTAAGACAGATCAATTTCATATCGATATCTTGACTGCCCATTTTGTTCATCACCCGGACTGGTTTGACGTGGTGGTCGGCAGCAATCTATTCGGCGATATACTCTCAGACCTTGGGCCTGCTGTGGCAGGCAGCATAGGGATTGCGGCATCAGCTAATCTTAACCCTGAGAAAAAATTTCCCTCCATGTTTGAACCTGTACATGGATCAGCCCCTGATATAGCAGGAAAAGGCATTGCCAACCCCATAGGCACCTTATGGTCCGCTCAGGCAATGATGGAATTCTTGGGAGAAGAAAAAGCAGCTCAATCACTGATGGCAGCCATCGAGAGAGTTACCTCTGAAAAAATATTAACCCCTGACTTGGGTGGAAAGGCAACTACCAAAGAATTCACAGATGCTGTTTTGGCAAGGATAAGTTAAATAGCAGCGAAAATGAGAATAACAGATATTCAGGTAAAAACAGTCTCAATAGCATCGGAGATCCGCAATGCCTTTATAGACTTTAGCAAGATGACCGTGTCTGTGGCAGCCCTTCATACGGATATCATTAAAAATGGAAAGCCGATCATTGGGTATGGTTTCAACTCTAACGGACGTTATGATCAGACATGTTTACTGAGGGAACGATTCATACCGCGATTAATGGACACCGAGCCTGCTGATCTTTTGACTGAAGAAGGGGACAACCTGGACCCATTTAAGATCTGGAATGTGATGATGACCAATGAAAAGCCAGGTGGTCATGGAGAACGAAGTGTTGCTGTTGGGGTGATTGACATGGCTGTGTGGGATGCAGTGGCCAAGATGGAGGAAAAGCCCTTATATCAGCTTCTTTCTGAACGCTATAATGACGGAAATGTAAATCAAAAGGTTTTTGTATATGCAGCAGGAGGTTACTACTATCCAGGCAAAGAATTAGGAGAACTCCAAAACGAAATACAGAGCTACCTGGAACAGGGATATTCAGTAGTTAAGATAAAAATCGGGGGAACTGAACTTAACCAGGATATTAAACGTATAGAATCTGTATTGAAATTATTAGACGATGGTAAACGTCTTGCTGTAGACGCAAACGGTCGCTTCGGAATAGAAACTGCCATACAATACGCCCAGGCCATGGAACCGTATAATTTACGGTGGTATGAGGAGCCTGGAGACCCGTTAGATTACGCATTACACGAAGAGCTTGGCAAACACTACAGCAACCCAATGTCAACAGGAGAAAACCTCTTTTCAATTCAGGATGTTCGAAATCTTTTACGTTATGCCGGTTTAAGGCCCCATATGGACATTTTACAGATGGATCCCGCATTATCTTACGGCCTTGTCGAGTATCTGAGAATGCTTGACGCCTTAAAAGAGCATGGCTGGTCTCCGCAACAGTGCATACCCCATGGCGGTCATCAGTTTGCTTTAAATATTGCTGCAGGTTTGGGTCTTGGCGGCAATGAGTCCTACCCAAAAGTTTTCGCACCTTTTGGAGGTTTTGCCGATAATACCCCCGTTGAAAACAGTTATATAACCTTGCCCGATGTCCCGGGAATAGGTTTTGAGATGAAAAGCAAGCTTATGGATTTATTTTATGAGTTTTTTTAATCGTTTTGCAATGTTAATATCTTTTAAAACAATGACGTTCCAAAGACAGTAAAACCCTAATTTCTCTCATCCAGACCACACTAAAGGCAGGATAGTGGGGTTTGGATTTTACTAAATCAATGAATGGTTAACGGTATTGTCACTAATTCATGATCCGTTCGAAAACTACTTAGACCTGAGTCTGATGTCCTTTTGCCTCACACGAAAGCCTTTAGCTTTTCATCTATAGTGCAATATGGTTGAGACGTAACACTATTTACTATTTTCACATGTATGAGATTGATCCCCTAAAATCCCCTCAATGCTGATGTCAGTCGAAGATCCTGTCTTTAACGGGGATGCGAATCATAGTTTTATAGAGGACCAAGAAAATTCTGGAATATTGAGGGCTCTGGTTAGTCACGACCAGGAAACTACCCAGAGCTGCTGATCCGCCAAAGACTCCCAAATACGGCATAGACTATTCCACCTCCCGGATCCCCTGCCCGATAAGTGGGTATATTTCGATCCTGAGTATCCGGAGGTTTACCCGCCTTGGGTGTGGTATATTTCTCCTGATTTTGAAAGTTTAAGAATGGTCGAGAGGATAAATTTACTCAAATTTCTTCAATTTTCGGCCCTTCCGGCCTTGTAACCGTCTTAGAATGCAATCTCCTGCTGGTCAGAGTGTCTAAATCCAGCCAGTGAGTTCACGCAACAACAGCATGCGGCGGAATTTGGATTGACACATAAGGAGAAATTCCATATACTCGGGCCACAAAAAAGGGACTTCTTATAAAAAAACGGGGTTAAGGACATTTTTATCCGTGAGACAAGAAAGGAGGTTTGTCATGAAAAAACTTTTTTCAGTTTTGTGCGTTCTTTGTTTCTTATCCATCACTCCTCTCGGAGCAATGGGTGGAGATACCTTTGATGAGGCATCTCTCTATAAGGCAGCTAAACAGGAAGGCGAGGTAAATATTTATTCTTATTCTTCGCGGGTCTTTAAATTCGGAAAGACCTTTGAAAAAAAATATCCGGGGATAAAGGTCAATGGGTTTGATATCGATTCACCGGAGATCGTAACAAAGGTTCTTGCTGAGCAGGCGGCCAAGAATTATGTGGCGGATGTTATCTTTTTGAAAGATCCAGCTACGGTTGTCCATGAACTGTACAACAGAAAACTTGTTTTCGGGTATGTTCCTCAGGACCTGACAGGGTTGATCCCCGGACAGTACCAAAAGCCCCTTCTCGTTCACCATGCCAGTGTAGATGCATTAATCTACAACAACGAAAAAATGAGCGTACCTCCCATCAAGTCATTGTGGGATTTTACAAAAAAGGAATGGAAGGGCAGGTTCATTTTTCCGGATCCCCAGAAGATGTCCGAGTTTACCGAGGTACTGGCAGCGATTGTTATGCATGCAAATGAGATGGCAGCGGAATATGAAAGGGTCTTCGGTGAAAAAATTAAGCTGAGTCCGGGGGTTGAGAATGCGGGCTACGAATGGATATTGAGGATTCTCAATAATGATCTGATTATTATGGGCTCAACAAATAGCGTTGCTAAGGCTGTCGGCCTTTCTAACCAGGCAAATCCACCCGTTGGCTTTACCGCCTTCTCCCGCCTCAGGGATAAAAAGAAAAATCCGAATCTCAAATTTAATATTATGTATGACGTAAGTCCGGTTATGGGTGTTTCAACAGATGTTGTTGTCGGGATTGTCAATCAGGCAAAACATCCCCATGCAGCGAGGCTCTTGATCCATTGGATGATGGGAGACGACAAGGGAGGCAAAGGCTATTCGCCCTATTATACCCTGGGGAATTTCTCCGTGAGAACAGATGTTCCCCCTCCTAAGGGTTCCAGAAAACTATCAGATCTTAATCTATGGCAAGCAGATCGTGATTTTGTATGGAACAATGGGCAGAAGGTACGGGACTTCTGGGTATCGCACTTAAAATAGTCCATAAAAAAATCCTGGGTATGCAGTCGCTGCATACCCAGGATTATGTAAGGGCGCTCTCTTGGAAAGAGGTATCAGTTTAATTAGAGGCAATCGCGGAGCCGCAGTAAGCAGAATCAGGAACTATCTTCGCCAACCCCACATTATTATTTCCCTGATCCTGCTGCTCATCCTCGTTTTCATTGTTGTCATACCCTTTTTCAGGATGATAAAGGATTCATTCGTCTGGCAGTTCGCGGACATACGACTTTCCAGGGATGCAATCCCCGGGGATTTCACCTTGTTTCACTGGAAAAGGATTTTTGCGAGCGGGATTACCAGAAATGTCCTGGTGCGGCCACTTTTTAACTCTCTCTCAACATCACTGAGTGTTTCTTTCTTCGCCATATTGATTGGCTCCCTTCTGGCCTGGCTCGTTACCAGAACAGACTTACCGCTTCGGAGACTCATAGCAACCGTTGCCGTGCTTCCCTATGTTATTCCATCTTATATACATGCACTTGCCTGGCTCAACCTTTTCAAAAACGACAGAATCGGAGGGGCTGCCGGCATATTCCAGTTTTTATCAGGGATAAGCCCACCAAACTGGGTCTCATACGGGTTTTTCCCTATCGTATGCACGCTTTCGATTCATTACTTTCCCTACACCTTTCTGCTTGTCTCAGCCGCCCTGTCAAGCATAGACTCACGGCTCGAGGAATCCGGTGAAATCTTAGGTGCCTCTCGAGTTCATATCTTGAGGAAAATCACCTTCCCGCTTGTTTTTCCGGCACTTCTCTCCAGCTTTATTCTCACCTTTTCCAGGGTGGTAGGGACCTTTGGTACACCATATTTTTTAGGCTCCCCGGTACGATTTTTTACCTTGTCAACGCAGATATACAGCAACATCATAAACAGGGTTCCGGCAGTGGGTTATATACTCGCCTTTGTCCTGATTGCCATCTCCTCGGTAATCATCTATGTTAACCAAAAATTCATCGGCAAGAAAAAAAGCTTTGTGACGATTGCGGGTAAGGGATTCAGGACCTCGTTAACGTCACTGGGTACCTTAACATATCCCATATTAACACTTGTTATCATGCTCCTTATTGCTTCGGTGGTACTACCTTTTGTCCTGCTGACCTGGCAGACATTTACGCTCTACCCGGATGACTATTCCATACAACACCTGACTCCACTCTTCTGGATCGGGGAAGCCAACACTGACTTTGCTGAGGGGGAGGCCGGGATTTTAAGAAATCCGGCTATTATCAAGGCAGCCTGGAACAGCATAAGGCTTGCCCTTGTAGCCGCAATTCTTTCCGGGTTTTTGGGTATTTTTATCGGGTATGCCGTTGTTAAGGGTAGAAATACAAAGCTCGCCAACACGGTTGAGCAGATGTCCTTTCTTCCCTACCTCGTCCCTGGAATCGCCTTTGGCGCACTGTATCTATCTCTCTTTACCCACAAAATCGGCCCGATTCCGGCACTCTACGGAACCTTCTTTCTGGTGGCATTGGTGTGTATATCTAAAAACCTTCCCTTCACCGGAAGGGCGGGAATAACCTCCATGCTCCAGATAGGGAGCGAACTGGAAGAGGCCTCTGAAACATTAGGTGCCCGCTGGTCTATGAGATTCAGAAAGATTATCTTACCCCTTTCAATTCAGGGTGCGCTTTCAGGTTTCATTCTGGTATTTATAACGGTAATGCGGGAACTTTCCCTTATTATACTCCTGGTGACCCCTGGAACAAGGACACTTACTACCATGACCTTTCGATATCAAGAGCAGGGATATACACAATTTTCAAGTGCTATCAGCGTCTTGATTATTATTATTGTTATCGCAGGAGAGCTTTTTTCCAAGAAGCTGGGAAAAAAGACCACTATTTAACCTCTATGCAAGAAAAGGGTATCGCATGACTATGCCCATTGTTGAAATAAAAAACCTGACCAAGTTTTTTGGAGATGTGGTCGCAGTCAATAATGTCTCCTTTACCATTGAAGAAAAGGATTTCCTCATTCTTCTCGGGCCCTCAGGGTGCGGCAAGACCACGATCCTGCGAATGATCGTTGGTCTTGAGATTCCAAGTTCCGGGGAGATCTATCTAAAAAACAGGTGCGTCTTTTCAAGTAAAAAAGGGATATTCGTGCCTGCCCGGAAACGGGGGGTGGGGCTTGTCTTTCAAAGCTATGCGCTCTGGCCCCACATGACGGTTTTTGAAAATATTGCATTCGGCCTCAAGGTAAAGCGAATAAAATCCGAAATGATCAGGGAAAAGGTGAGCGATGTTCTGAACTATATGAGGCTTGAAGAGATGGCGGGCAGATACCCACAAGAGATGAGCGGCGGCCAGCAACAGCGGGTTGCCCTGGCACGAATGCTCGTAAGCGAGCCTGAGATCTTTCTCATGGATGAGCCTTTATCCAATCTTGACGCAAAATTACGCCTTGAGATGAGGGCTGAGATCAAAAATATCCATTATCAAACCGAGGCTACAACGGTGTATGTCACCCATGATCAGATTGAAGGCCAGACCATGGCAAACAAGATCGCTGTAATCAACAATGGCATTATAGAACAGATGGATCATCCTAAGGTTATTTACAGCAAACCGGCAAATCTTTTTGTTGCAGATTTCATTGGAAGCCCCCCTATCAACAAAATAGAGGGAACTGCAGTTATGGAGCCTGGATCTAAGGATTGGAAAGTAAAGGTAAAGAATAATCTTTTTTCTTTGGCTACCTCGTATAATAGCATCAAGAATGGATCTAAAGTTGTTGCAGTAATAAGGCCTGAAAATATCTCTATCGTTAAAAAACATGGTATCAATACCATTGAAGGAGTGATTCAGACCGTTTTTCCTTCAGGGCCCGAGACCATTCTCCAGGTGAAATATGATAGGATTCTGTTCAACATTCTTATGACAAAGGAAATGGATCTAGAAGTTGGAAAGAAAATCTCTATATATCTTCCTCCTGAATACATCCTGATCTTCGATAAAGATTCCGGAAATCTCTTACCGATGGGGCAGTCTTACATGTAAATGGTGTCAAAGCTTGAAATGGAATTACTATTTAATAATTACGCCGTTATCGTTTAACATTATCAACATGGGCAGAGAATGCCCCGAATTAAATATGAAGGTGCTCTATATCACTCACTATCCCGGGGACATAATGGACGGGATATTTATTTAAATGACACTGATAGAGAATTATTTTTAGAAACGATTTTTGAGATGTCAGAATGTTTTAAAGAAGTAGATATCTCTTTGCCTATGTTTTAATGTCCAATCACTCCATTTGATTGCAGTACCGGAATAAGTTATGGCCTGAAATGAGCGATTTCTAAAGCACATCGTCGCTCCACACTACATATAAACATCCGTAAAGAGGGATCATCTTTGGCAAGGGAGATGTGCCTTATATATCATGGAAGAAAAGCAGTTACATACATGTGTTCGCTCCATTGCGATGAATCTGTGAGAGCCGGGCGGAGCAGTTCATCGGCACATATATCCGCTTAGATTATTCAGCCCGCCCTGGTGCGACTATCTAACCTATCGAAGATTAAGACTATGCACTGTTGCAAACCTGACTTTTTGGGTATATAGCGCTTGTGATCGGTCTGGGCCAGGGGTTCTCAGGTCCCATTTTTTGAGGATTACCTCCACAAAGATCCTGATTATCCTATTCAGAATTATGCATCCTGATTTCTCCCCTGATTTATAAACCCTGGCATTATTCACAAGCCCATATATAGCAGAATGACCCAGCAACCATATATTGTGATGTCTTTTCTCTTGACATAAAAGCCTACATCTTCTTATATTCGCCTTACACTATGAATTGTATTATTTAAAACGTCAGAGAGGAGACCTCTGCTTGTGGTCTTTACTTAAAGACCACAGGAAGAGAAGGTCATGTGGTGAAAAATATATATGCTGAACTCTATACAAGAAAGTCCGCTCTATCCAATTGTTAATCCCAAAAGTATTGCCTTTTTTGGGGCCTCTAATAATTTTTCTGCCATGGGAACGAGCCAGTTTATTTCTTTACGGGATCTCGGCTTTGAAGGGACCATCTACCCTGTTCACCCAAAAGAGGATAAAGTGCAAAATCTCAAGGCCTACAGGCGCGTCTTTGATTTGCCTGAAGTCCCGGATCTGGCAGTGCTGGTTGTTCCTACAAAAATAGTATCGAAGTTGTTAGAAGAATGCGGCGAGAAGGGTATCAAGCACGCCATTGTAGTATCTGGTGGTTTTAGAGAGGTTGGTAGGGAAGGTGGAGACCGGGAACAAGAGCTGGTTGAAATTGCCACTAAATACGGTATTCGCTTTTTAGGCCCAAACTGTATTGGTGTGGCGAATCCCTATCATAAACTGAATACAACGTTCCTGCGGTATTTAGGCGGTCCGGGATTTATTGGCATGGCCTCCCAGAGTGGCAGTTTTGTTACCCAGATGTTTAACTATCTCTCAAGACTTACCCTTGGATTCAGCACAGCCTTTAGCGTTGGAAATGAGGCAAATGTCGATATTGTTGACTGCCTGGAGTATCTTGGAGCATGCCCCAATACTAAGGTTATAGCACTCTACATTGAAGGCATTCGTCGAGGGAGAGAATTTGTAGAAATGGCTCGATCGATTATACCCCACAAGCCCGTAGTGGCACTCTATGTCGGGGGATCTGAGACAGGGAGGCGGGCAGGCTTTTCTCATACAGGGGCTTTGGCAGGACCGGATCAGTTATACGATGGTGTGTTTCACCAGAGTGGGGTTATCAGGGCATACTCTATTGGAGAATTATTTGATATGTGCTGGGTCCTGGGCTGTCTACCCAAACCCAGAGGGCCCCGGATAGTAATCCAAACCCATTCGGGCGGACCAGGTGCAGTTGCGGCAGATTCCTGCGGTCGGGAAGGTTTTGAACTTCCGGCACTTTCGCACAATACAGTCAAAAAATTAACTCCGTTTGTTCCGAATACAGGGAGCATACGCAATCCCGTGGACATAACCTTTACAAAAAACCCAATGGACTACTTTTCTGCTATTCCTAAGGTTCTTCTTGAGGAAGATAATGCCGATATTCTTCTCGTCTATTTCCTTGTGCCTCAGCAGATGGTTAATCGGGCCTTGGAGCGTATGGGTTTATCTAAAGATCAGGCAATTGAACAAGGCGCCAAATTGATAGATGCACAGTGTAAATCCATTGCTCGACTGCTTGAAATCCATAAAAAACCCATTGTAGGTTATACGTTTCGCAGCATCCATGAAGACTTTACAAAGAGTCTTATCAGCCAGGGAGTACCAGTGTTTGAAGGACCGGAGCGTGCGGTACGGGCTTTAAAGGCATCTGTTAAGTATTCCCGCCTGAGGGAGAAGGTTTTGATGAGTGCCAGTCAATGATCCCGCCATCTCGGACGGGGCTTGGAAAAAGAAAACAACGTATTGGCCGCACCATCCCCACTCTTCCGCGCGGGACATTAAAAGGCGGTGGTAAGGGATAGAAAAGGGGCGAAAGACGTAACGATTATGGAAAAAGCTCAAAGTGTTTAAAGAAAGCCTTTAGGATTGCGGCAGATGACGATCAATAAAGGTTTTTATAGCAACGGGGTATTCAGGATTCAAACTTGAGCTGCTGTGATCGGAATTCTTGGCAACAAATAGTTCGGCCTGACCAGCAGGAAAACTGTCCCTCAGCATCCAGGCATGATTGAGTGGAAAGTTTTGGTCTTTTTCGCCGTGAATTATCATAACAGGCAGGTCAATGTTTGGGGAAAGATTGGCAGGACTCATTGAATCCAGGCCATTCTTGTAAAAAATCTCCATCCACAACACTACCATAGGTGCAAAAAAAATTCCGAAAAAACGGTTATAGCTACGATAAAGGCTGAGAAGCGCCTCACGTGTTTTGGCGTAACAACCTTCCAAAAATAAAAGCTTTATTTTATCAGGATTTCGACTGGCCACAATGACAGCCGCGGCTGCACCGGCCGAGTGTCCATAAAGAAGAACAGGTTCATTCACCCAATGTAATACTGCTTCAATATCCTCGGCAAAGCGAGGTGCATTCATAAAGCGATGGGGGCTTGAATTGCCATGGTCACGGGCACTGTGTATGATGGTGGTGAAACCCAGTTTTCCGAAGATTCTGGCCCTGCCTACCATCCGATCTCGATTTCTACTCCACCCGTGGGTCAGGACAATAATGCCCCTTGACCTGCCTTTTGCTTCCACACGCCAGACCTCAAGAGAACAGCCATCCTTTGCAGGAATTCGAGTATCGAAGACCTTACCCCAATCGGGAGTTTCATATACTGGTTTTCTCGGTAACTGATGAACCAGGTACGTAAAGTAAAGCGTCAGAAGGAGATAACCGATACATCCTCCGACGATAATATAGAGCAATTTTATTTCCCCTTTTCCTGAAATGTATAGTCTTAACTATATAGATGAACTCTATTATTACGTCAACTCAATATAATCATAATCAGAGTATCCTTAGGGACATTCTTGAATTCGTTGAATTACAGGGATTCTTTTAGGATCTCGCCCTGGAAAAGATACTCAACGAGGCAGACGATCTGGTAAAAAAACAGTTGCCGGAAAACAGTCAACAAAAAATAATAGTGAGGACTATGAAAGAGATATGTGATACAAAGGAGGTAAATGCAATCGCTATTAAATAATTCTTACTCTCCTTTTTATGCTCGATCTCATCTTGTATTCAACAGTTTGCGGTGGTTAAGATTCGATCATTCATTCAGATACATGTTCCCAGAAATACCCCTTGGGATAAGATAATAACCACACCTCCTTGCACACCTCATGGACACCAGTGAGGACTGACTTTCAAAAATAGCCCTATTTTAATAGTCCTTTCTCATTGACTCACCCAATCTTCTGCCCTAAAGTATTTAATATAAAGCTATGATTAATCAACACAAAAACAAGGGGCCTTCTATTATCAGAGATAAACAAGAAAGGAGGATAGAGACATGAAAAAGCGGTGGACACAAGGACTCATCCTTACCTTTATAAGTATAGCATTACTGTTAACCATGTTCCTAGTATCAGCCCATGCAGCAATCCCCCA